>Ga0209382_10000046_pt1 | contig 156555 bp, 142 predicted proteins | sample SoiMetdeltSBSDD5_FD_187599 | JGI IMG/M metagenome (GOLD analysis project Ga0209382, IMG submission 187599) | Bulk soil microbial communities from a Populus tree surrounding site in Tennessee, USA - Soil MetaG P. deltoides SBSDD5 (SPAdes) (version 2) | ecosystem: Environmental > Terrestrial >...
GTTCTGGCACGCGATGCCGGTCGGGAACACGGTGCACGGGCTGCCCGAGGCGATGACGTGCTGGGCCCCGGTGGTGGGATGCACCCGGATGATCTTGCCTGCCTCGTTGATCTCGGGGCGGTCGTTGTCGTACCCGCTGTCGGCGACGTAGATGTAACCCGTGTTCTTGTCGATCGCGATCGCCCACGGATCCCGGAAGTGCCCGCCCTGCGACACGATGCTCTGGCCGCCCGTGGCGGGATTCACCCGGATCAGCCCGGCCGTCCGGTGCGCGACGATGATGTCGCCGTCCGGGGCGAAGGCCACGCCAACGGCCTTGTGCTCAGGCGTCAGCAGCGCACCCGCCGCGATGACGGTCTTCGCCCCCGTCACGGGATCGATGACGCTGATGCTGGAGATGGCAGGCTCCGCCGCCAGGATGTCGCCGAGCTTGAGGACGACACCTGCGTCGGCTCCGGCCGGCAGGCACATCAGCGTCACGATCGTCGTGATGAGCAATCGCCACGAGCTTCTCGTCGCCATTCTCGTCCTCGCGAAGTGTGGGGTACGCGTCTCCGTCGATGTGACGCTCATCACCGTTGGGGTCGCCCGAGAACGTCTTCCTGCACGCGGAGAACGTGCGAGGAGTCACTCAGCAGGCGAAGCGTCTCCTCCGATGCTTCGAGAGCGAACGAGGGGAGTCCGCGGAGCTCGCGGACGACGCGATGGCGGGTGCCGGCGATCTCGGCGATCGCCGCGCGCTTGACCGCCTCGATGCGAGCCGGATCGGCGTCTGGCGCCACTCGGAGATGGGCGATCACGCGCACGGTGGCGCCGGCCCGAGCCTTTGCCAGGAGCTCCGGCGGCACCACCGCGTCAGCGGCCGCGGCGGCCGCGCAGCCCGTCAGGAGCGCGACCAGACCCGCGCGGCCGAGATGGCCGAGGCGGCGCGGAGGGCGCCGGCCGATGACGTCGCCGAATGGAGCGCGGCCGGGAGCGTGGACGAGCCCTCGACGGGCGGGAGTAAGAATGACCGGCGCGCGCATGGACGCGGCAGAAGTTGCAATCCGAGCGCCATGGCTCGACCATTCAGGAGCGGTGCTCGGAACTGCGCGGAACGATTGATGGTTCGTCGGGCGGCGCGTGTCCGCCACCCTGACGGACGAACATCTTGCGCGACGAGCGCCACGCCCTCCTGTCGTTCTCTTCGCGCAAAGATTTCGTGGCTGCGCGGGCCGAGGCTACGGGGTCGCGTCGAGGATCCAGAGCGTCGAGGTGCTGTGGACTCCGAGGAGCAGCCCGTTCGTCGGGTCAGTCAGCGTGAGGCTCACCGTGTGGCTTCCCTCGGCGAGAGAGTCCGACACGGTGGTCACCTCAAAGGTCTTGACGGTCTCGCCAGCCTGAAACGTCACGGTGCTCGAGACGGCGCCATAGTCCCCCGGGGCCGTGGCCGTGCCGTTGCTGCTCACGACGCTCACGCTCACGGGCCCCGCCGTACCGGACCGGACGACGGTGATCGTCGCGGGCTGACCCTCGCTGGCCGCATAGCTCAGCTGGCCAAACTCCACGGCGCCGGCGCTGTCGTCGTCCGCGATCGTCACGGTGGCGACCCTCGGCGTGCCGAGCCCGGCGCCGCCGGTCGGGGTCGAGAGCGTCGCCGTGAAGGCCTCCACCGCTTCGTGGGTCGTGTCCTGCACGATCGGCACGACGATGGTGCGGCTCACGACACCGGGGGCGAAGGTGAGGACGCCGGAGGCTCCGACGAAATCGACGCCGGCTCCCGCCGCGGTCACTCCGGCGAGGGCGTACTGCACGGTGTTCTGCGCCGTCGTCGGTCCGAGCCGCTGGACGGTCAGGCTGACCGAGGCCCGGGACTCCGGGACGGCGTAGCCGGCGGCGGCAAATCTGAAAGTCGGTGTCTCGTCGTCGACGATCGTCACGACGGCCGCCGCGGGCACGCCCAGCGTCGCCCCTCCTCCGGGATTCGTCAGCGCCACCGTGAAGGTCTCCGGCCCCTCCAGCAGACGGTCGGCACGGGTCGGTACCGTGATCGTCTTTCTCGTCACCCCGCTGGGGAATGTCAGCACGCCCGCCGCGCCGGCGTAGTCGATCCCGCTCTCGGCAGCGGCGCCGCTACCGCCGTCGCTCGTCGCGTAGTGCACCGTGACGGCTCCGGCGCTTCCCCCGAGCCGGGTGACGGTCAGCGTGGCCGGCCCCCCCTCGGTCACCGCGTAAGTGGGCGCCTCCAGCTGCAGGACCCCGGGCGCGTCGTTGTCGGCGATCGTCACCGCCACCGTGCTGGGCGAGCCCAGGCGGACCGACGCCGCCGGGGACGGGTTGGACAGGAGCACCGTGAACGTTTCCGCGCCCTCCACGACCCCATCGTCGAGGACGGGCACGGTGATGGTCCGGCTCGTGACGCCGGGACCGAACGTCACCCTGCCGCTCCTGACGGCGTAGTCCACTGCCGCGGACGCGCCGCCGGGGCGGGTCACGTAGTCCACGGTGGCGCTGCCGAGCGTGCTGCCGGTCCGGGTCAGCGTGAGCGTCGCGCTGCCGCCCTCGGTCACCGCGGCGGTGCCGCTCGAGAACTGGATAGTGACGTCGTCGTCCAGAATCGTCAGCACGGCCGTGCGCGGCACGCCGAGACCGAGGCCGGGGCTCGGGCTCGACAGGACGAGATTGACGGTGCGGCTGCCGTCGACGTCGTCGTTGTTGCTGATGGCGATCGGCACCGTCACGGTCGCCTCCGTCCCGACGAAGGTGACCTGGCCGCTCACCGGGGTGAAGTGGGCGCCCGCCGAGGCGCTGCCGCCAGCGGCCGTGCTGAAGACGACCGTCTCGCCCGGGGTCCGGCGGCCCGTGCGGGTGATCGTGACGAGGGCCTGGCCGCCGGCGACGTTCTCGGTGACCTGGTAGGCCGTGGCGCCGAACTGCACGGTCCCGCCCGTCTCGTCGTCGGTGATGGCCAGCACCGCCTCGCGGGGCGTCCCGAGCGTGGCCCCTCCGGTCGGGTTCGACAGGGTCAGCCGGAGCGTCTCGTTGCCCTCGCGCACGGCGTCCGAGACGATCGGCACCTCGATCGTCTTGGCCCGCTCGCCCGCGGCGAACACGAGCGTCTGCGACACGTTCTGATAGTCGGCGGTCGCCGTCGCGCTCTCGCCGACGACAGTCAGATCGACGGTCACCCCGGCGGCACCGCCCCCACGGGCGATGCGAATCAACGCGCGGCCCGCCGCCTCCCCCACCGTGTAGCGCGGCGCACTGAACGTGATCGGCCCCGCCAGGTCGTCGTCGGCGATGGTCAGGTCGGCGGTGCGCTGAGGACCGAGGCTGGCGCCGCCGGTCGGGTTCGACAGGGCCAGGCGCACGATCTTGCCAGGCTCGTCCAGGGCGTCCTTCGGCAGCGACACGGGGAAGGTCTTGAGCCGCTCCCCGACATCGAACGCCAGGGTGCCGGAGGTCGTCGTGTAGTCGACGCCGGCCGTCGCGGTGCCACCGCCGACCATCGCGTAGTCCACGGTCACCGCGCTCGCCGTCCCGAGCGTGCGCACGACCGTGATGGTCGCGACACCGCCCTCGGCGACCGCGTAGGTGGGGGCGCCGAAGCCGATCGTTCCCGGCGGATCGTCGTCGACGACGGTGATCGCCGCGGCCCTGAGCAGTCCGAGCAGCGCACCGCCGGTGGGGTTCGCCAGCCGCAGGCCGATCGCCTCCGCCGACTCGAACTGCGTGTTGGCCAGGATCGGCACGGTGAAGGACCGGCTCGTGACGCCCGGCCCGAAGGTCAACGTGCCGGCGACGTGCGTGTAGTCGGCGGCGGGGGTCGCCGACGCGGCCACACTGGCGTAGTCCACCGTGACGGTCCCGACCGGCGGCCCGATCCGCCGCACGGTGATCGACACCGTGCGCGACGCCTCGTGCACCGTGTAGCCGGGGGCGCTGAACTCCAAGGCCTGCTCGTCGTCGTGGATCGTGAGCACGGCCGTCCGGATCGCGCCGAGGGTGGCCCCGGCCGTGGGGTTGCTCAGGGTCAGCGTCACGGTCTCGTCGTCCTCCAGCAGACGGTCGTCGAGGATCGTGATCGGGACGTTCTTGAAGGCCTCGCGCGCGGCGAACGTGAGCACCTGGCTCGCGCTCGCATAGTCGGCCGCCCTGGCCGAGCCGTGACTCGTCGTGAGCTGGACCGTGACCCCGCCGCCAAGGTTCGACCCCGTCCGCGTGACGCGCACGACCGCCGGCCCGGCGTTCTCCATGACGCGGTAGGCGGCGGCGCTGAACTCGATCCGGCCGGCGGGGTCGTTGTCCCCGATGGTCACCGTCGTGGTGTCGGGCGCCACGATGCTCCCCGCGCTCGGGCTCACGAGACGCACGACGATCGTCTCGCTCGGCTCGGAGGTCGTGTCCGGGGTCGTGGGGATCGTGATCGTCTGGCGGGTGACGCCCTTCGCGAAGGTCACAGTCCCGTTCGCTAGGCTGTGGTCCACACCGGCGCCGGTGGCGGTGCCGGTGCCTACGACCTGGTAGCCGACGCTCACCGCGCTGCCGAGGCCGTTGGCCCGTTCGACCGTCAGCCTCGCCGCCGTGCCCTCGGTCACCGAGTACGTCGCCGCGGCGAACCTGAACGTGGGCGCGTCGTCGTGGATCGTCAGCGTCGCCGTGCGCTGGGGGCCGAGTGTGAGCCCGGGGCTCGGGTCGACGAGCTCGAGCCTCACGGTCTCGCTCGGCTCGACCAGCGTGTCGTTGACGACGGGCACCGTGAAGGTCCTGGACGGCTCGGCCGGCCCGAAGATCAACGTCCCGCCGGCGAGCGCGTAATCGACGCCGCCGCCGCTCGCGCTGCCGGGATCGCCCGGGATGACGCGGTACCGCACCGTCACACCGCCGGCGGCGCCACCGCTTCGCGTGACCGTGATCGGTACCGTCGCGGTGCCCTCCGTCACCTGATAGGTCGCCTGGGAGAACTGCACCGTGCCCGGAAGGTCGTCGTTCCTGATGACGAGCCTCGCGAGGCTCCGCGTGCCGACGCTCGCCCCCGCGCCCACTCCGGTGATCCGCAGCGGCACCGTCTCGTCGGGCCCGGCCACGGCGTCGTCGACGATCGCGATCGTGAACGTCGCGGTCGTGGCCCCGCCCTCGAAGCTCACCACCTTGTTGGTGATCGGCGTGTGGTTGGCCGAGGCCGTCGCGGTGCCCTCGGTCGACACGCGCGCAGTGGCGCCGGCGGCGAGGCCGCCGGTCCGCACGAGCGTGATCGTCGCCACGCCGGCGGTCTCGTCCACCGTGTACGTGTCCTGCTGGAAGGCGATCGTCCCCGCGTGGTCGTCGTTGCGGATGGTGAGGACCGCGGCGCGGCGCGGCCCCAGCACGGCGCCGGTCGGCCCGGCGAGGGCCAGACTCACGGTCTCGTCCGGCTCGATCGTGAAGTCCCCGCGCACGGTGAGCGCCACACTCGCCGTCGTCGCGCCGGGGGCGAACGTCACGAGCTGCTTGCTGATCGGCACGTAGTCGGCCGCGCCGGTCGTGCCGGGGGTCGCGGTGCCACCGGTGGTCGACACGAGCACGGTGGAGGTGGTGCCGGCGATCAGGGCCGGTGGCCCTGATCGGGTGAGCGAGATCGTCACCGTCCGGCTGACGTCGCCCTCGTCTGCGCCGAAGCTCGCGGCGCTGAACTGCACGGTGGGCACGACCTCGGTGAGCCGCGTCAGGGCATCGAGGACCCGGAGACGCCGGAAGGCGCCGATCGGGAGCCCCGTGTCCTGGAGCGCGTCCAGGACCTGCTCGACGGTCGCCGCCGGCGCGGCCTGCCTGAAGATCGCGAAGGCTCCCGCCACGTGGGGGGTCGCCATCGAGGTGCCGGCGGACGGGACGAACCCGCCGCCCGGCGCCGAGGTCGTGATGTTGCCGCCAGGGGCCAGCAGGCTGAGCCTGGGCGCCCGGTTGGAGAAGCTCGCCAGGCGCTCCGTGGGCGGATCCGTCGTGGCCCCCACGCTGATCGCCGCGCCGACGCACGCGGGCGCGCTGACGAGGCCGTTGAGACCGGAGTTGCCCGACGCGGCCACGGTCGCCACACCCCTCGCCCGCAGGTCGACGATCACGTTCGCCTCGGCGGGGAAGCTGCCGTCGCACGGGATCGAGAACGCGTCGCTGCCGAGGCTGAGATTGATGGCCGCGACGTTCAGCGACAACGGCGGGGCGAGCAGCCGGTCGCGCACGTACAGGCCCGCCGCCAGCTGGTCGGACGGGAAGCTTCCGACGCAGGGGGTGAGGGCTGGCCCTCCGCAGAAGCCCGGGTCGTTGATCTGCGAGAACACCTGGATCGAGACCAGGTCCGCGCCCGGGGCCACTCCGTTGAAGTCGTCGCCCCGGCCCGCGGCGATGCCGGCCACGAGCGTGCCGTGGTCGCACCCGTCGATCCGGGAGGCGTCGCACGCGGCGCCCGCGCCGGTCGCGAAGTCCTCCTCCAGCCGGTTCGGACACAGACTGACAGCGCCGACGGAGTTGCTGGAGAAGCACGCCTCGTGGATGATCCGGAGCCCGCCGTTCTCGTCCTCGAAGAACGGATGGCCCTTGTCGATGCCGGTATCCATGATGACGATCACGGTGCCGGTCCCGTCGTACCCGATCGCCTGGGCCCGGTCGGCCTGGATGCGCGGCACGCTCTCGGCGAGCGCCGGCCGGCGCGGCCGCTCCTCCACGACGTGGGTGGTGACGCCGCGGAGTGTCTCCAGCAACCGCAACCCGTCCGGCCCGAGCTCCATCGCCATCATGGGCACGGCGCCCCCGAACTCGCGGATCACCCGGTGGACGACGCTGCGGAGGTTGTCGCGGACGAGCCGCTGCGCCGACGCGATGTGCTGGCGCTGCGTGGCCACGTGCGCCAGGCCGAGGAGATGGGCCTCCGGCACGTGGGGGACCGCAAGGTGGACGAGCACGCGCACGGTGCCGTCCCGTCCCGCCTTCTGATGAAGATCGGCCGGCGTCAGCGGGGGCTCTTGGCTGCGGGTGCCCGTCGCGGCGGCGAGGATGACCAGGGCGACCAGGACGAGAACGACGCGTCGGCGCTCAGATCGGCGTATGGGTGTCGCCTCGTGAATCGGACCGTGGATGCCCCGGCCAGTCTATGGTGGGGGCCGAGGAGGGACCAACGAGATTTGTGGCGGGTGGCCGGGGTGCGGCCGGCCGCGTGTTACCGGATCTCGGAGAGGGACACCGGGCGGCCGAGGCGGGCCGCCAGCGCGGCGGCCTCCACGACCTCGAGCGCCTGCACACCGGCCTCGGCCGGCACCGGGTTCTGCCCCCGGCCCCGACAGGCCTCGATGAACGCCGCCAGCTCCAGCCGGAGCGGCTCCTCGCCGCGGGCGGGGAGATCCTCCTTGCCGGTGTCGACGGCCTCCCAGAGGCCATCGCGCAGGCGATGCTCGCCCGCGTGCAGCATGACCGTCGAGGCACCGTAGTCGGCGACCAGGGTACCCGCCTCCCCCACGAGGACACACTCCCGGTGGGTGCCGGGGACGAAGTAGTTGGCTTCGACGAAGACCGGCAGGTCGCCGTACGTGACCGTCGTCAGCGACATGTCGTCGAGTCCCCGCCCGAGAAAGTCGCGCTGGACCGCCGCCACCGTCGTCGCCTCGCGGCCGAGGAGGTACGTGAACAGGTCGAAGTAGTGGATCGCGTCGGTGTGGGTCACGCCGACGTCGGTGCGGGGCCGCTTGAAGCCGGAGAACCGCGCCGTCGCGAAGCGTACGCCGCCGATCCGGCCGGCCGCCAGCGCCCCGCGCAGCGTCGCCGTGACGGGATGGAAGCGAAACACGTGCCCGACCTGGACCACCCGCCCGGCCGCCCGGGCCGCCTTCGCCACGGCCCGACCGTCGGCGGCCGACACCGTCAGGGGCTTCTCCACGAAGCAGTGCCGGCCCGCGCCCAGGCACGCCTCGGCCACCGCTCGGTGGCTGTCGGCCGGCGTGACGATGTCGACGGCGTCGACGTGCGGGAGCGCCTCGCGGAAGTCCGCGACGGTCCGCGCCTCGTCGATCCCCTGCCCAACCGCCCACGCGCGGCGCGCGGGGCTGACGTCGGCCACCCACACAGTGGCGCCGAGCTGGGTGAGGACACGCAGGTGATTCGCGCCCCAGCGCCCGAGGCCGACGAGCAGGACGTTCATCGGCCTACTCGTCGATCAGCTCGCCGCCGAGGTTCTCCGCGACCTCATAGCGGAGGAGGCGGTTCTTCATCCACCGGACGACGAGCAGGTCCGCGGCCGCCACGAAGACGCGGTTGAGGACGCCGTACTTGGACTGGCCGTAGCGGCGGGGTCGGGTCCGCACCGGCGTCTCGATCACCCGGTAGCCGCGCATCTTGAGCAGGGTCGGGATGAACCGGTGGAAGCCGCGATAGAGGACCAACCCGCGCAGGCACTCGCGCCGGAACGCGCGGAAGGTGCACCCGCTGTCCTCGATGGACTCGTCGCTGATCCAGTTGCGCACGCGGTTGGCGATCCGGGATGACAGCCGCCGCACGAGCGAGTCGCCCTCGCCGCGGTTGACGCGCCATCCGGTGACGGCGTCCCAGCGGTCGAGGTGGGAGAGCAGACCCGGGATGTCGTGGGGATCGTTCTGGAGGTCCGCATCCATCGTGACGACCCACCGCCCGCGCGCCGCCTTGAAGCCGGCGTCGGTCGCCGCCGTCTCGCCGGCGTTGGTCTTGAAGCGCACCAGCCGCACGCGGGGATCGTGCTCGCGAAACCCGACGATCAGCTCCGCGCTGCGGTCGCGGCTGCCGTCGTCGACGAAGACGACCTCGAAGGTCAGATTCTGCGTCTCCAGCACCGAGCGCAGCTCGGGCCAGAGGTGCGGCAGGGTCTCTTCCTCGTTGTAGACGGGGATGACGATCGAGAGGTCAACCACCGGCGGTCCTCGGACCGCGCGGGCCGGTGCCGCGCCACTCGCCGACGAGCGTCTGCGGCAGCTGAAGGCGATCGAGCACACGCGCGACGGTGTGATTGATGATGTCGTCGAGCTCCTTGGGACGGTTGTAGAAGGCTGGCATCGGCGGCAGCACCACCGCCCCCATCTCGGCCAGCGACGTGAGGACGCGGAGATGGCCGAGGTGCAGGGGCGTCTCCCGCACGAGCATGATCAGCGGGCGACCCTCCTTGAGCGTGACGTCGGCCGCGCGGACCATCAGCGTGTCGGCGTAGCATGCGGCTACGGCGCCCGCGGTCTTGATCGAGCACGGCGCGATGATCATCCCGCTAGTGCGGAACGATCCGGAGGCCAGCGTCGCGCCGATGTCCCGGACGTCGTAGCGGTGGTGCGCGAGGGCCTCGACGTCGGCGACGCTGTAGTCCGTCTCCTCCACGAGGGTCCGCTTGCCGGCGGCGGAGATGATCACGTGGAGCTCGATGTCGGTGGTGGTGCGCAGCACTTCGAGGAGGCGGATGCCGTAGATGGAACCGCTGGCGCCGGTGATCCCGACGACGAGACGGCTCACAGCCGGAACCTGCGTCTGTAGACTTCCTCCCTGGTCTTCTGGTAGAGGACCTCCCACTCCCGGCTGCCCTCCGGCATCGGGCGCGAGTAGGAGGACAGGGTCTTGCGGACCTCGGAGTCGATCGACTCCTCGAGCTTGGACTCCTCGGTGAGCGCGCGGATGATCTCGGGACGTACCTCATCGGGGGCCTTGACCTGCACCCCGTGCACCGTGCCCAGCTCCTTGATGATCAGATCTGCGAGGTGGAAGATCCGCTCCCGACTCATCCGCATCAGAGGATGAATCCCCGCTCGCGGGCCAGCTTCTCCTTCACCTTGCCGAGGAGCTGTCGGTAGTCGGCGGCGGAGTCCTTGATCATCTTGGCGTGATCGAGCAACAGCTTTCGCGCATCGGCCTCGAGCTGTTCCTCCGCGGTGATGTTCTCGATAACGACGTGGCGAATGGCTGCGCGCACGGGCGCCTCGTCCCGCACTTCCACGATCTTGCGCGCGGTGAGCCGCTTCACGACGGCGTCGGCCATGCGGTGCGCGATCTCTTCGCGACGAGACATACGCAGGGAAGACTACACGCGCGCGACGCAGAGTGTCAAGGAACGGCGGGCAGGACCAGCGTCATTCGCGTGCCGTGCGGCGCGACGTTGTCGGCGCGGATGGTGCCCCCGTGCGCGTCGACCAGCGACTTCACGACGGCGAGGCCGAGGCCGGCGCCACCTGCGGTTCGTACGCCGGCGGCCGTCCGGTAGTACGGCTCGAAGATCCGGGTGCGGTCCTCCTCGCCGATCCCAGGGCCCTCGTCCTCCACCGTGATCTCCACCGTCGGCGGCGCCGCGTGGGCCCTGGCCGCGACGCGCACGCGGCTGCCCGCCGGCGAGTACTTGACGGCGTTGGACACGAGATTCTTGACCACCCGGTCGAGCGCGTCGGGGTCCGCGTCGAGCGGCGGCAGCGCCCCGGCGCAGTCGACCTCGAACTCGTGCGTCGGCCGGGCGCGGCGCAGCACCTCGACGGCATCGCCGATGAGCGCGGCGGCGTCGACCCGGGTGAGCCTGAGCGGCGGGGCCAGCCCCCGCTCGAGGCGCGCCAGGTCGAGGAAGTCGCTCACGATGCGTCCGAGCCGCTCGGTCTCGGTGCTCATGATCGTGCCGATCCGCGCGAGCTCCTCGGGCGTGAACCGTCGTACCACGAGCAGCTCGCTGAATCCCTGGAGGGCGGTCAGCGGTGTGCGCAGCTCGTGCGAGGCGATCGCGACGAACTCCGACTTCATCCGGTCCATCTCCACGACGTGGCGGGTGGCCGCAGTGACCTTCTCGGCGAGCTCGTCGGCGAAGCGTCGCTGGCGCGCCGCCAAGCGCGCGTTCTCCAGGGCGAGGCTCAGGTGGGCGGCGAGCAGCGGCAGCCAGCGGCGCTCGTCGGCAGGGATGTCGCCGCCCCGCTCGACGGCGAGGGCGCCCACCACACCGCCCCGGCCCGCCAGCGGCGCGACGAACCCGCGGCGCAGCGGCCCCGGACCGCCGACGTCGGGCACGAACAGCGGGGCGCCGCTCGCCAGGACCCGGGCGACCGCGGAGCCGCGCGCGACCGCCGTACCACCGGCGACGGTCAGCCGCGCGCCGTCGTGCATCACCAAGCCGACGGTGGCGTCGAGGCGAGACTGGAGACACGCGCGCAGCCGGGCGAGCGCCAGGTCGAGCGGGGTGTCGCCGTCGAGGGCGCGCTGGACGGTGGCGAGCGTCTCGTAGCGCGTGCGCTGTCGCCGCGCGCCGCCGGCCAGCGCCGCGCTCAGGATCCCGAACCCGACGAGCAGGGCGAAGGTGGCGAGGCCCTCGAGCACCGCTGGCGTGGCGCCGTCCCGCTCGAGCGCCGGCAGCACGAACGGCGCGAAGAGCAGGACGGCAGCCAGCGCGGTCAGCGCACCGCCCATGCCGTAGCGGAGCGCCGCGACCACGACCGGCACGTGGTAGGCGTGGCGCCACAAGGAGGCGGCGTCCGCCCCCGAGTGCGCGATGGCCAGGGTGATCAGCGCCAGGGCGAGCGCGATGACGAGGACCACGGGGCTCAGCGCGCCACCAGCAACCGGTAGGCGCCGAAGAAGAAGGTGGCGGCGACGAGCGAGGGAACCAGGCTCCCCGTGCGCGCCAGGAGCCAGCAGTTGCCGACGCCGAGCACCGCCATGTAGAAGGTGGCGCCCGCCGCGATGCCGATCGAGTGCGGCAGCAGCGGATCGGCCAGATAGCGAGCCACCGCGGCGGCGGTCGAGAGCGTCGCCGCGGCGGCGAACGACCACCGGCGATACGCGCGCGCGAACAGCGCGCCCCGGAAGAACAGCTCGGCGGCGAGGACGTTGGCGCCGAGGTCGTACGCCCACCAGTCCGTCAGCTCGGTGAGCGGGCCGGTGCGGATGCGATAGCCGAACGTCAGCGAAGTGTTGACGAGCAAGTGCCCCCCGAGGAGCGCGCCGAACAGCGCACCGCCGGCGACGGCGGGGACCGTCGCGCCGGCGAGCCCGGCCGCACCCGGCGCCCGCCGCCACGCCAGCCAGGCCGGCACCGAGAGGTAGGCCACCGCACCGACGGGATGCAGCCGCGCGACGGCCGCGGCGACGGCCAGCACCAGCGCGGCCTCCAGCGGTGCCCACTGATCCCGTCGCGTGGTGCCCGTCCAGGCGAGTGCGGTGCCGAGGAGCGCGCCATGGGCGGCGGCCAGGCCGAGGACTCGCGCGGCCGTGTCCGACAGCGTCACCACCGCGAGAGCCCAGACGCCGGCGAGGACGGCCAGGGCCCAGACGGGGCTACCGTGGAAGAACCCGGGCTGCGCCCGGGGCAGCGATGCCTCGAGAGCCCGCATGGGGGTCAGCCGTGCTGGAGACGCACGAGACCGAGGAGCGCGGCCACGACGTCGGGGTCGAGCGTGCGGCCGGCCTCGCCGGTGAGGTACGCCAGCGCAGCGTCGTCCGAGAGGGCTGGCCGGTAGGGGCGGTCGGACGTGAGCGCGTCGAAGACGTCGGCGACCGCGACGATGCGGGCGCCGAGCGGAATGGCGGCCCCCGCCAGGCCGTCGGGATACCCGCTGCCGTCCCAGCGCTCGTGGTGATGCCGGATGACGAGCGCTCCCTCGGCGAAGAAGTCGAACGGCGCGACGATCTGCGCCCCGATGATCGGATGGTTGCGCATGAGCGCCCACTCGTCGAGATCGAGCGCGCCGCGCTTGCGCAGCACGGCCTCGGGCACGCCGATCTTGCCGATGTCGTGCAGCCGTCCGGCCTGGGTGACGGTGTCGACCCCGGTCGGCGACAGCCCGAGCGCCGCGGCCAGCCGGCGGCCCCAGACGCCGACCCGCTCGGCGTGCCCCCGGGTGTACGGATCCTTCGCCTCGAGAGCGTTGGCGAGGCCGTGCAGCGACTGGCAGATCGCTCGCTGGAGCTGACGGTAGAGCCGGCGGACGTCCTCCGCGTAGCGGAGGCTCTGCAGCTCCGCCGCGGCTAGTCGGGAAGCCATGCCGCCCTCGGGAGTACCCCTTCCACCAGGGACAGCAGACGCACCGGCGAGAAGGGCTTGGTGAGGTAGTGCGTGGCGCCCGCCGCCAGGCCCCGGGCGATGTCCTCCTGCTGGGCGGCGGCGGTGAGCATGACGATGCGGACGCCGATCAGGCCCGGCTCGCGCCGGAGGCGTCGACACACGTCGAGCCCGCTGATGTCGGGAAGATTGACATCGAGGAAGATGAGCTCGGGCTCGAGCTCGGCGGCGAGCTGCAGCGCGGTGGCGCCGTCGGCGGCCTCCACCACGCGTACCCGCTCGTCCTCGAGCGTGACGCGCACGAGCTCGACCACGTGGGCTTCGTCGTCGGCGATCAGTACGGTAAGCATGCGCCAGGAGGGAGCAAGGCGCACGCCACGACGGCGGGTGCGAGGGGTCGCGCGGTTGTGCGGGAGTTGAGCGACCGCCTGCCCCGCGGAGCGGGCAGGCTGCCCGCTCCGCTGAGCAGAACCTTACTTGACCTCGATCGCGCCTTTCATATTGGGGTGCAGGCCGCAGATGTACTCATAGGTGCCCGCAGTGTTGAACCCCATCACGTGGCTCTGGCCCTTGAGGAGGATGGGCGAGCGCTCCTTGGTGCTCACGATCGTGATCTGGTGAGGGGAGTCGTCCTCGTTGACCCAGGTCACCGGCTGGCCCACCGTGCCCGTGAGCTTGCCGGGGCCGAAGACGAAGCCAGCGATCGTCACGTCGGGCTTGGGCGCGGCGGTCGAGGCGACGGCCCCCCGCAGCGCGGCGAGCGAGATGACGTAGTCCATCTTCTCGTGGGGCTTGTGGCACTCGAAGCAGGCCTTATAGTTCGCCTTCTCGTTGAGCACACCGGCGGGGTTGAACGCCGCGTACTCCCACTCACCGTTGCGCCACTCGGCGGGGTACTCGGTCCCCCACCCCTTCTGCTTCTCCATGACGGTGAGGGCGATGATGTCCCCCTTGACGAAGCGGCCCTTGGGGTCCTTGACGGGGGCACCGGCGGCGTCCACCTGGGCCTTGTACTGGACGAGGGTGAGCACGGTCCCGTCGGGCAAGGGGTTGCCGGCCTTCATGGCGTCGACCGCAGCCTGGGTGCTGGCGTAGAGCTCGCGGTACTGCTTGGTGTCGTGCCGGTCGACGATGCTGTAGAGGACGTGGTCCTTCCAGTTGGCGGGGAACTTGACCTTGTCGGGGCCGGCAACACTCGGGATCGCCAGGGCCGCGACCGTGAGGGCGGCGACCGGGGCGAGCGTCAGCAGTCGGAAAGGAACCCTCATGCTTGCCTCCTTCTAGGGGGGTCGGATGGCGCGGCACGGGTGCAGCACCCCTGTGAACGCGCTACCGTACACTACGGTTCCTGGCTACGTCCGGATGTCACACGGACGTCAATTCCTCACTGGGACCGGCTGACCACCTGGAGGCGTATCTGTGCCCTGGCCAGGGCACACATCGCGCGGGTGTAGTCGACCTCCTCCTGCTGACGACCGGAGAGCCGGGCTTCGGCCCGGTCGCGGGCGCGCTCGGCTCGGGCCCGGTCGATGTCGGCCGGGGTCTCGGCGATGTCCGCCAGGATGATGACCTTGTCGTTGCGGACCTCGGCGAACCCCCCGGACACGGCCACGTGGTACTCCTCGCGGCCGATCCGGTACGTCACCTCCCCGGTGCCGAGCGTGGCCAGCAACGGGGCGTGGCCGGGCAGCACCCCGAAGTAGCCGAGGCTGCCCGGCGCGACCACCTCGTCGACCTCGGCGGTCACGACCAGCCGGGTGGGTGTGGCCAGCTCGAGCGTGAGTCGCTCGGCCACTCAGGCGGCCTCGCGGAGCTTCTTGGCCTTGTCCATCGCCTCGCCGATGTCGCCGACCATGTAGAAGGCCTGCTCGGGCAGGTCGTCGTGCTTGCCCTCCACGACCTCCTTGAACGACTTCACGGTGTCGGCGAGCTTGACGTAGCGGCCGGGCTGGCCGGTGAACTGCTCGGCCACCGAGAACGGCTGCGACAGGAAGCGCTGGATCTTGCGGGCGCGGGCGACGACGATCTTGTCCTCGTCCGACAGCTCTTCCATCCCGAGGATCGCGATGATGTCCTGGAGGTCCTTGTAGCGCTGCAGGATCGACTGCACCGCGCGGGCGGTCGCGTAGTGCTCCTCGCCGATGATGTTCGGGTCGAGGATCCGCGAGGTCGAGGCGAGCGGGTCGACGGCCGGGTAGATGCCCAGCTCGGTGAGCGCGCGGTTGAGCACGGTCGTCGCGTCGAGGTGGGCGAAGGCCGTGGCCGGGGCCGGGTCGGTGATGTCGTCGGCGGGCACGTAGATCGCCTGCACCGAGGTGATCGAGCCCTTCTTGGTCGAGGTGATCCGCTCCTGCAGCTGGCCCATCTCCGTCGCCAGCGTCGGCTGGTAGCCGACCGCCGACGGCATGCGGCCCAGCAGGGCCGAGACCTCGGAGCCCGCCTGGGTGAACCGGAAGATGTTGTCGATGAAGAGCAGCACGTCCTGGCCCTCCTCGTCGCGGAAGTACTCCGCGGCGGTGAGGCCCGTCAGCGCGACCCGCAGGCGCGAGCCCGGCGGCTCGGTCATCTGACCGAAGATCAGCGCGGTCTTCTCGATGACGCCCGACTCCTTCATCTCGTGGTAGAGGTCGTTGCCCTCGCGGGTCCGCTCCCCGACCCCGGCGAACACGGAGATGCCACCGTGCTGCTTGGCGATGTTGTTGATCAGCTCCTGGATCAACACCGTCTTGCCGACGCCCGCGCCTCCGAACAGCCCCGTCTTCCCACCCTTCGTGTACGGCTCGAGCAGGTCGACGACCTTGATGCCGGTCTCGAACATCTCGACCTTGGTGGACTGGTCCTCGAACGGCGGGGCCGGGCGGTGGATCGGGTACGTCTTCGCCGTCTTGATCGCGGGGCCCTTGTCGACGGGCTCGCCGACGATGTTCAGGATGCGGCCCAGCGTCTCCTTGCCGACGGGGATGGAGATCGGAGCGCCTGTGTCCAGCACGGACATGCCGCGCGTGAGGCCGTCGGTGGAGGCCATCGCCACCGCCCGCACCTGGCTCTCACCCAGGTGCTGCGCGACCTCGAGCGTCAGCTTCTCCGAGTAGGCGAAGATGTCCTTGTTCTCCACGCCCTGCACGAGCAGCGCGTTGTAGATGGCCGGCAGCCGGCCCGGCTCGAACTCGACGTCGACGACCGGCCCGATGACCTGAACGATCTTCCCCGTGCTCATGCCTCCGCTCCTTGCTTGAGGGCTTCTGCCCCGCCCACGATATCGAGCAGTTCCTTGGTGATCTTCTCCTGACGGGCCTTGTTGTACTGGATCGTCAGGACGTCGATCATCTCCTTGGCGTTCTTGGTGGCGGCTTCCATGGCCGTCATGCGGGCGCCGTACTCTCCCGCCAACGACTCCATCAGGGCCCGGTAGACCTGCATGCGCACGTGGCGCGGCAGGAGATCGCCCAGGATCTCGGCCGGCCCCGGCTCGTAGATGTAGTCGACCGGCGCCATGGCCTCACCGTCGGCCGCCTCGGTCCGCGGGATCGGCAGCAGTTGCTGTCGCACCGGACGCTGCAGCGCGACTGAGCGAAACTCGTTGTAGAGCAGGAAGACCTCGTCGACCTCGTTGTCGAGGTATGAATGCATGAAGGCATCCGCCAACTCGGCCGCGTGGCTGTAGGCCAGCCGATCCCAGAAGCCGATCATGTCACGCTTGACCGTGTGGCTGCGACGGCGGAAGAAGTCGCGGGCCTTGCGGCCGACGACGACCAGCGTCACGTCGGCGGCGCTCGACTCGCGGATGAGCTCGACCGCCCGTCGCAGGATGTTGGCGTTGAAGGCCCCCGCTAGCCCGCGGTCGGCGGTGATGATGACGATCTGTCGCCGCGGCCCCTCGCGCTGCTCCAGCAACGGATGGGTGGCGCCGTCGGCGCCGCTCACGAGGTTGCCGAGCAGCTCGGCCATCTTGTTGGCGTAGGGGCGGGCGGACAGGATGCGCTCCTGCGCCCGCCGCAGCTTCGCGGCCGCCACCAGCTTCATGGCCCGCGTGATCTTCTGCGTCGACTGGACGGACCGGATCCGCCGCTGGATGTCCCGGAGCGTCGCCATTAGTTCACATGGGGGGCCCCGACATGGCCCCCCATACCCCCCCGACGCTCGGGACGTCCCGGCGAAGCCGTGACGCCCCTCGACTTCCGCCGGTCTCGTGTGCCGATCACCTGTTCACGAGGCATCTCAAGCAGCCTTGATCCCCTTGGCGGAGACGAACTCGGCCTTGCACTCGCCGATCGCCTTGGTGAGCCGCTCGCGCAGGGCGTCGCTGAGCTCGCGCTTCTCGCGGATCTCGCTCAGGATCTCCGGATGCCGACGCTCCAGCCACCCGTAGTAGAACTCCTCGAACGGGCGGATGGCGTCGACCGGCAGGTCGTCGAGCAGGCCCTGCCCACCGGCGAAGATGATCGCGACCTGCTTCTCGACGGGGAGCGGCTGGTACTGGCCCTGCTTGAGGAGCTCGACCATCCGCTGCCCGCGCGCCAGCTGCATCTGCGTGGCGCGGTCGAGGTCGGAGCCGAACTGCGCGAAGGCCGCGAGCTCGCGGTACTGCGCGAGGTCGAGGCGCAGCTTGCCGGCGACCTGCCGCATGGCGCGGATCTGGGCCGAGCCGCCGACCCGCGAGACGGAGAGGCCGACGTTCACGGCGGGCCGGATGCCGCCGTAGAAGAGGTCGGCCTCCAGGTAGATCTGGCCGTCGGTGATCGAGATGACGTTCGTCGGGATGTACGCCGAGACGTCACCGAGCTGCGTCTCGATGATCGGCAGCGCCGTGAGCGAGCCGCCGCCGAGCTGGTCGTTGAGCTTGGCCGCGCGCTCCAGCAGCCGCGAATGGAGATAGAAGACGTCGCCGGGGTACGCCTCGCGTCCCGGCGGCCGGCGCAGCAGCAGCGAGAGCTGGCGGTAGGCGGCGGCGTGCTTGCTGAGGTCGTCGTAGACGCAGAGCGCGTGGCGCTTGCTGTCGCGGAAGTACTCGCCCATCGTGACGCCGGCATACGGCGCGATGTACTGCAGCGGCGCAGGCTCCGAGGCCGAGGCGACGACGATCGTCGTGTACTGCATCGCGCCGGCGTCCTCGAGGATCTTCACGACCTGCGCGACGGTCGAGCGCTTCTGACCGATCGCGACGTAGAAGCAGAAGACGTTCTGCCCCTTCTGATTGATGATCGTGTCGATGCCGATGGCCGTCTTGCCGGTGCCTCGGTCGCCGATGATCAGCTCACGCTGTCCGCGCCCGATGGGAATCATCGAGTCGATCGCCTTGAGGCCGGTCTGCAGTGGCTCCTTGACCGAGGTGCGGTCGACCACGCCCGGGGCGTAGCGCTCGATCGGTCGGAACTCCTTCGTCTGGATCGGGCCCTTGCCGTCGACCGGCAGGCCGAGCGCGTCGACGACGCGGCCGACCAGCGCCTCGCCGACCGGCACCTGGGCGATGCGATTCGTCCGCTTGACGGTGTCGCCCTCCTTGATGACCCGGTCGTCTCCGAGGAGGACGGCGCCGACCTGCTCTTGCTCGAGGTTCAGCACCATGCCGACGACGTCGTTGGGAAACTGGAGCAGCTCGCCGGCCATCGCCTTCTCGAGCCCGTACACGCGGGCGATGCCGTCGCCGACCTCGATGACGCGGCCGACCTCCTGGAGGTCGACCTCCGCCTCGTAGCCCGCCAGCTGGCGCTTGATGATTTCGCTGATCTCTCCGGCCTTGATCATGTCGTCCCCTACCCGCGCGCGAGCCGTTGCCGCAGGCGCGCCAGTTGACCATCGAGGCTGCCATCCACGATGAGGCTGCCGATCTCGGCGACGAAGCCGCCGAGGAGGTTCTTGTCCATCACTTCGTCGATCACGACCTGCTTGCCCTGAAGGGCGCGGCTCAGACGGCCCGCCAGCGCCGTGCGATCATTCTCGGTCATGGCCACCGCGGTGCGCACGCGCGCCCGCACGCGGCCCTGGGAGGCGTCGAGCATCTCGCGGTACGCGTCGGCGATCGCACGGAGGTGATCGGCGCGGCCCTGGGCGGCGATGAGCGAGAAGACGTCGCGGCCGAGCTTGGAGAGCTCGAGGCGCTGGCCGAGCTCCTCGGCCACCTTGCGCTTGTTGGCCGGCGTGATCCACGGACGGCTCAGCACCGCGGCCAGGCCGCCGTCTTCCGTCACGAGCGCGGCCGTGCGCTCGAGCTCGGCGTAGACCTGATCGGTCTGGTTGCGCTCGCGGGCCAGCTCGAAGATCGCCTTGGCGTACGACCGGGCTACCGCCGGCGACGTCTTCACGACGTCTTCATGCCGGCGATGGCCTCGGTCACGATGCGCCGGTGGTCGTCCTCACGGAGCGACCGGCGCACGAGCTTCTCGGCGATGGCGACGGACACATCGGTCACCTCGCGCCGCAACTCGTCGCGGGCGCGACGGACCTCGGCGTCGAGCTGGGCCTTCGTGTCGTCCACGAGCTTGCGGGCCTGCGTCTGCGCGGCCTCGATGTGCTTGCGCGACTCCTCGCCGGCTTCCTTCAGCGCCTGCTCGCGAATGGCCGCGGCCTCCGCGTACGCGGCGCGCAGCTTGGCCTCGTTCTCCTCTTGCTGCCGCACCGCCTCGGACCGCGCCGCCTGCGCCTGCTCGAGCGACGACTGGATCGCGGCGGTGCGCTCGGCCATCTTCGCCATGAACGGCTTGTAGAGCAGCCGCTGCAGGATGAAGAGCAGGACGAAGAAGTTGATGAACTGCACGATGAGCGACTTGTCGACGCTGATCAGGCCGCCGCCATGATCGCCGCCGCTCTCGGCCGCGACCGCGATGGCCGGCAGCACGAGCAGCAGCGAGACGAAGACGCACGTCAGCCGGATTCGCCAGTCGGAGCCACGCTGAGGCATGAGGCAGATTCCCCCGGTCTCGTGTTGCCGCTGAAGGTTTGTGAAAACTATCACGCGATTCTCACGCGTGTCAATGCTCACCCGGGCCGGGTCGCTCGATGATCCCGCCACCCACGACCTCGTCGTCCCGATACCACACGCATGACTGGCCCGGCGTGATCGCCCGCTGCGGAGCGTCGAACACCACCTCGGCCCGGCCGTCACCGAGCACGCGCACCGTGGCCGAGGCCGGCTCGTGATTGTGCCGGATCTTGGCGCTCACCCGCAATGGGCCTGTCGGGGCCTCGCCCGAGATGAAGTGGGCGCGGCTGACCTCCAGCCTGGTCTCCTCGAGGTCCGTCGCCGGGCCGACCACCACCCGGTCGGCCTCGGCGTCCAGATCGATGACGTACAGAGGCCGGCGACCCGACACTCCCAGACCCTTGCGCTGCCCGATCGTGAAGCCCGCCACCCCACCGTGTCGGCCCAGGGCACGACCGTCCCGATCGACGATGGCGCCGGGACGGAAGACGCCGGGGTCACGCGCCCTCAGGAAACCGCGGTAGTCGCCATCGGGAACGAAGCAGATTTCCTGGCTGTCGGGCTTGTCGGCGGTCGTCAGCCCGAGGCGGCGGGCGCGGTCGCGCACCTCGTCCTTCGTCAGCTCGCCGATCGGAAAGCGGGCCGCCGCCAGCTGCGTCTGCGTCAATGGCCACAGGAAGTCGGACTGGTCCTTACGAAGATCGCGAGCGCGACGCAGGCTCCAGCGTCCTGTGACCGAGTCATGGGTGACGCGGGCGTAGTGGCCCGTCGCCACGGCGGAGGCGTCCCAGGCCTGGGCCCTGGCCAGGAGCGACCCAAACTTGAGATCGGTGTTGCAGGCCAGGCACGGCACAGGGGTCCGACCTTTGCTGTAGCTCTGGGCGAACGGCCCGATCACCGCGCGATCGAACTCGTCGGCGACGTTGAGCAGATAGTAAGGAATGCCGAGGGTGGCGGCGACCCGCCTGGCGTCGTCGACCGCCTCGGTCCCGCAGCACGAGCCGAATCGCGTCGCGGCGTCCTCGGACTCCTGCCACGGCCACACACGCATCGTGACGCCGACGACGTCGTCGCCGCCCGCGACGAGCAGAGCGGCGGCGACGGAGGAATCGACACCTCCGCTCATCCCGATGACGACGCGCTTCCGCATGCGCTCAGTTTCGCGCGTCGAGCAATCCAGTGAGCCGTTCCAGCTCCTCGGCATTGGCGTAGCTGATCTCGATCCGGCCGTGGCGCTCGCCGCCGATGATTCGAACGCGCGTCATCAACGCGAGCGTCAGCTTCTCCTCGAGGGCGACCATCTCGGCGGACCGACGACGCTGCTTCGGCCGCGGCGGTCGCCCGGCCGTTGCGGTGCGCACCGTGTCCTCGGTCGCACGCACCGACCACTCGTGCGTGAGAATCTCGTCGCGGAGCTTGAGCTGCTCGTTCGACGTGCTCAGCGCCAGCAGCGCACGCGCGTGCCCCATCGTCAGGCGGCTGGAGCGCAGGTCCTCCTGAATCGGGGGAGGTAGCCGCAAGAGACGGAGCGCGTTCGCGATCGAGCTGCGTTCCTTGCCGACGCGCTGAGCGAGCTCCTCCTGCGTCCACCCGAAACGGGCGAGCAGCTTGTCGTACGCTTCGGCCTCCTCCATCGGGTTGAGATCCTCACGAAGGAGGTTCTCCACCAGGGCAAGCTCAAGGCTCTCGGCGTCGGTGACCTCCCGCACGATGGCCGGGACCCGGGTAAGACCCGCCTGGCGAGCGGCCCTCCACCGGCGCTCTCCCGCCACGAGCTCGTATCCCGAGCCCTGGCGCCGCACGATCACCGGCTGAATGACGCCAGAGGCCTTGATCGACGCCGCCAGCTCGTCCAAAGCCACGGAACTAAACGATTTCCTTGGCTGATTCGGGTTCGGCTCGATCTCGTCGATCGCGATCTCGGCCAGGGTCTCAGCCTCGCCAGGAGAGGAGGATAGGAGAGCACCAAGACCGCGTCCAAGTCCTCGTTTATTCATGCTTTAGGACCTCTCTCGCGAGTTCTAGATAGGCGATGGACCCGCTGGATCTCATGTCGTGCAGCATGACGGGCTTCCCGTGGCTGGGCGCCTCGCTGAGTCTCACGTTCCTGGGGATTACCGTCTCGAAGATCTCACCGGGGAAATACTGGTGAACCTCGTCGCGGATTTGAGTGGCCATGCTCGTACGACCATCGAACATGGTGAGCACGATGCCCCCGACCCGCAGGCCTGGATTGAGAGCCTCCCGAACTCGCTTCACTGTCTTGAGGAGTTGCGTCAACCCCTCAAGCGCATAGAACTCGCACTGAAGGGGGACGAGGACCGTATCCGCGGCCACAAGGCCGTTAATCGTGAGAAGGCCCAGCGATGGCGGACAGTCAATGATGACCCAGCCCTCCTGGCCGCCCGCTCTGAGAGCCCTCCGAAGCCGACTCTCCCTCTGCTCTAGGCCAACGAGCTCGATCTCGGCGCCAACCAGGTCTATGTCCGAGGGGAGGATCTTCAGCGCCGGTATTGCGGTGGGCTTTATGGCCTGGACTAGGGGCTCGGCCCCCAGGAGTACGTGGTAGACGGTCGGATGCAGATTCGCCTTCTCGATGCCCAGTCCAGTAGTTGCGTTGCCCTGAGGATCGAGGTCTATGAGAAGCGCCGGTTTCTCGGCGAGAGCAAGACCGGCGGCCAGGTTAACCGCCGTCGTCGTTTTGCCGACGCCACCCTTCTGATTAACTACCGCTATTACCTTCGGCACTTGCTCCGGTGTTCTACGGCGCACACGGCGCCGAAACCACGCCAGGCACTGCTTGTTGACTAGGGGACTCTAACGCCGTGTTCCACGATTCACAAGAATCGAGTGCGTTCATCCGGCGCCGTCTAGTGGACCGGCCTCTTACCAGCCCGGCCTAGGCGCCCTAGACCACCGAGGGGAGGCTCACGTGCAAGAAATCGGTCGTCGCCATTCATTGGTTCGGGGGACTACCCAACCGGTTGGGTAGCCTCTGGCACCGCCTGATCGTGAGGAATGTTCCACGAGTCACACTCGGGGAGGAGTGCTGAAGGCGGGATCGTGGCTTCACCGGAGTCACCCCGGGTGGGGCGCTGAAGGCAGGATTGTGTTCCACGAGTCACATACGGAGCATCCACCAGGCAGCGTGTTCCACGAGTCACATGGAGTGGACCGCGAACAATCGCCTGGATCCCGGGCGTACGCCCTCAACCTCTACCCAGCGTCCCCAGTCAAGCGACCTACGCTCCGGTGGACCGGACACGACAACGAGGCCCCCTGGCGTTACGAGGGCCCGCCCGGTGGCTATAAGCTCCTCGCGGTCGCCCGCACAGCGCATTGCCACGGCCTCGAACGGCCGCGCCCCAATCGAGTCTTCGGCCCGACCTGCATCGACTCTGACCCCCTCCAGACCTAGCTCACGGACGACCGTCGACAGGAATGAGGCCCGCCTCTGGCGAGACTCGATCAGGGTGACCTCGAGCGCCGGCCGGACGATCTTGATCGGAATCCCAGGAAAGCCGGCTCCAGACCCGAGATCCGCCAGCGATCTGAGATTCTCGGGCAGCACGCTCAGGAACAGCAGGCTATCGAGAAACAGATGCTCGACGACCCATCCTGGATCGACCGATCCGACGAGCCTGTGGACCCGCTGCCACCTCGTGAGAAGGGACAAGTACTTCTCGAAGCGCTCCAGCTCGGCGGCAGCAAGTGGGCGGGCCAGGATACGCGCGGCCTGAGCGGCCAGAACTTCGAGCGCGGCGCTCGCCGTGACGGCGCCGCGCTTGGACGCACGCCGCGGGTCAGGCCCTGCTGAGCTCACGCACCTCTTTCGGGGGCCGCGCCTTGGGCCTATCCATGTACCACTGCTGGAGAATTTGCAGCACGTTGGAGACGGTCCAGTACAGGACGAGCCCGGCCGGGAGATTGAAGAACATGAACGTGAAGATGAACGGCATGACGAGCATCATCTTCGCCTGGCGAGGATCTCCCGCCACCGGTGTCATCTTCTGCTGAACGAACATCGTGATGCCCATGAGGACGGGGAGCACGTAGGTCGGGTCGTGGCTGGCCAGGTCGCAGATCCAGAGGTGGACGCCGAAGACCTTACCGAAGCAGAAGAACGTCGCGTTCTGGAGCTCCACCGACACGGAGAGGGCGAGATACAGAGCGTAGAAGATCGGCACCTGCGCCACCATCGGCAGGCACCCCCCCATGGGGTTCACCTTGTGCTGACGATAGAGCTCCATCGTCTCCCGCTGCAGCCGCTGGGGATCGCTCTTGTGCTTGTTCCGCAGAGAGTTGATCTGCGGCTGCAACGCCTGCATCGCCTTCATCGAGCGCATGCTCTTGACGGTCAGCGGATAGAACAGGATCTTCGAAACGACCGTCAGCAGGATGATCGCGATACCGTAGTTTCCGACGTGGTGGTACACCCAGTTCATCAGCAGCAGGATCGGGACGCCGAGCCACTCCATCGGCAGCCCGCCCCAGGCCCGGGGAACGGGGAAGCCGCCGAAGTTGATGGCTCCCTCCAGGCCGAGAGCCTTGAGCCGGTCGTATTCCTTGGGGCCGACGAAGATCGTGACGTGACCTTCCCACGCCTGGCCGGGCGCGATCGTCGGAGTCGCTTGCACCGCGATCGTCGCTCGACCGACGGGCGCCTGACTCTTCGCCTCGCACGCTTTGTCCTCACCCCGGGCGACGAGCTTGAAGCCGCCCTCGTGAGGGATGAGCGCCGCCATGTACCAAACGCTGCCCGTCCCGATCCACGCCCCATCGGTGTTGACGGCATGCACCTCACATAAGTTCTCGGCCCTGGCAACAGCTCCGCCGTTCGACCACACGATCTCTGTCGGATGCTGCCCCTGGAACCGCTCCTTCGTCTTCTCGTCCCGCCAGTCCTGGCGGGTGGACCAGGGAAGTGCGACCGTCACGGAACGCGGCGCCGCGCCTGTGTTCTCGATACGGATCCGTGAGTCGATCGTGTACGTGTCCGACTTGAACGTCTGGGTCTGGCGAACTCGCAGCCCGTCGAGGCTGCCTGTGAGGACAAGATCCTGGCTCGGCTGCTCGGGCCCGAGCTTGATCGAGTCTTTAGACAGCTCCATTGGTAGGACCTGGGCCGCCCCGTCCTTGGCAATCACGAGCCCGGTAGGACCAAGGTCGCCTACCGCGACCATGGGCTTCTCGCCCCTGTAGCGCAGGACGAACTCCTGCAACTTGCCCCCATCGCTGCTCACACCCGCGTCGTAAAGTGGCGTCACTACTCTCGTAATCCGTTGCGGTACCTTCGCCTCCGAGGGCGCGCTCGGCACCGGCAAGGGAGCGGCCGGAGCAGGCGCCGGCGGCGCACCCGTCGGCTGTGACTGCGACGAGCCCCCTTCTTTTGCCACTTGCTCCTGAGGCTTTGGGGCCGAGGGGACCACATCGGGAGCCGGGACGAGAAATGCCTGATAGAGAATGAGAACTGCCGCCATCAACACGACGGCGAGAAACGCACGCTGCTCCATTGTCACGATGTCGGCCGCTCCGGGGCCGGTGGGGGATCATAGCCCCCGGGATGAAAGGGGTGACACCTCGCGAGGCGTCGCACCGCCAGCCATACGCCGCGCGCCAGCCCGTGCTCGAGCATGGCGAGGCGTGCGTACTCCGAGCAGGATGGCGCGAAGCGGCAGGCGGGTGGTAACCAGGGGGACACGAGCCGCTGGTATCCCACGATCACTGCCGCGCCGATCCCCGACGGACTCATTGCCTCGCGCGTCCGACGGGAATCGCGGCCAGCGCGCTTCGCAGTTGTGAGGCCAGAGCGGCGAATGGCTCCGTCAAGGATGCGGGGCGTCCCACGATGACTAGCGCTCCCTGCGACGGCGCGGAATCCCGGCTGGCGCGGTAGGCCTCGCGAAGCCGGCGGCGGGCACGGTTGCGTTGCACGGCGTTCTTGAGCTGTCGGCTCACGGCGAACCCTGCGCGCATCGGCTCAGCCGCCTCGCGCCACAATACGATCAGGGCGGGTCGGTCGATACGTCTGCCCTTCTGGAAAAGCGCTTGGAATTCGGCGCTGCTGGTCAACCGCTCGCGTCGGGGGAAGCGACCCGTTAGACGGTGAGCCGTTTGCGACCCTTGGCGCGCCGGCGCTTCAGCACTTTCCGTCCGCCCTTCGTTTTCATCCGCTCGCGGAAGCCGTGTGTTTTCGCCCGCCGGCGTCGATTGGGTTGGAACGTCCGCTTCATGTACGCGCTCCCCTTTCCGATCGTCCAACCGTCACAGTGTAGACACGCGGTGTTGCGCAGTCAACCGACGAAGCCCTTGCGGCTTCTTCCGGCCGTGTGCTACGGTTCCGCATCCAACGTCCGGTGATTCACGAGGTGCCGTGCCGGCGGCCTGGCGCAGTTATCCCAACGATCCTGGCGTTACTGAGTTATCCCCAGCTGTGGATAACTCTGTGTGTAAGTGAGGGCTCGGCCAGTGCTGGATAGCCTTTGGGCTCGCCTCCTCGATTCCGCTTCCCACAAGCTCGCTCCCGCGGTCATCGACTCGTGGGTCCGCCCCTGTCGCCTCCTGGCCGTCGAGGGAGACCACCTCCGAATCGGAGCCCCCAACCGGTTCTCACGCGACTGGCTGGCGCAGCACCACATCGACGCCCTGCACCAAGCCGCCGCCGACGTCGTCGGTGGCCACCCGCGGGTGTCCATCGTCGTCGACGATTCGATCGCCGCCCTCCCGGAGGACCCCCCGCCGCCGGCGCCGGTCGCGCGCCCCTCGGGGAGTGGCACGACGGAGGGCCTCAACCCCCGCTACACCTTCGACGCCTTCGTCGTGGGATCGTCCAACCAGTTCGCCCAGGCCGCGTGCCAGGCCGTCGCCGAGCTACCGTCGAAGGCCTACAACCCGCTCTTCATCTACGGCGGTGTCGGACTCGGCAAGACGCATCTCCTCCACGCGGTCGGCCACGAGACGGTGCGGCTCTTCCAGGGGATGACCGTCGTCTACCTCTCCTCGGAGCGCTTCACGAACGAGCTCATCAACGCGATCCGCTACGACCGGACGGCCGAGTTCCGCGCGCGCTACCGGACGATCGATCTGCTCCTGATCGACGACATCCAGTTCATCTCCGGCAAGGAGAGGACCCAGGAAGAGTTCTTCCACACGTTCAACGACCTCTACGAGTCCCGCAAGCAGATCATCGTGTCGAGCGACTGCTCGCCGAAGGACATCCCGGAGATCGAGGAACGCCTACGCTCTCGGTTCGAGTGGGGATTGATCGCCGACATCCAGCCACCGGACTTCGAGACTCGCGTGGCGATCTTGAAGAAGAAGGCCGCGCTCGAGCGTGTTCGCCTGGCCGACGACGTCGCCTACCTGATTGCCAGTCGCGTCAAGTCGAACATCCGGGAGCTGGAGGGCTCGCTCACCCGGATGATCGCCTTCTGCGCGCTCACCGGCCGCGAGATGAGCGTCGACCTCGCCCAGGAGGTACTCTCGGACCTGTGGGGCGACGAAGAGAAGATCATCACCATCGAGCAGATCCAGCGCAAGGTGAGCGACTTCTTCGGTGTGAAGATGTCCGACCTGAAGGCGAAGAACCGCACCAAGGCCGTCGCGTTTCCCCGGCAGATCGCGATGTACCTCGCCCGCCAGCTCACGCACTCGTCGTTGTCGGAGGTTGGTCGGGCCTTCGGCGGCAAGGACCACACCACCGTCCTGCACGCCGTGGACAAGATCCAGACTTTGTTGCAGGACGATCCCAAGCTTCGCAAGACGATCGACTCGCTTATCCAAGGGATCACCCTGTGATCCACGGGACTCCCGCCGATCTCCACACGGTTATCCCCGACGACGAAACGACTCCAACCCTGTCCTCGTCGGCGGTTACGCGTCGATCACTCCGTCCACAGGTAACGACGGCTACTCCTACGACGAAGTTGTATCTCTTCTTTTAAATACCCAGGGAGATTCTCATGGAAGTCATCCTGGACCGCGATGCGTTCCTCAAGGGCATCCAGATGGTGCAGAACATCGTCGAGCCCCGGCAGACCCTGCCGATCCTCGCCAATGTCCTGCTCGAGACGGAGGAGGGCACCGTTCGCCTGACGGCCACGGATCTCGAGGTCGGCGCGCGCGTCTCCGTGCCGGCGCGGGTCGTCGGAAAGGGCGCGATCACCGTCTCCGCTCGTAAGCTGGCGGAGATCGTCAAGGAGCTGCCCGCCGCGGCCGTCGCGCTCAAGGTCGGTGACAACGCCGGGGTCAGCCTGAAGTGCGCCGGCATCACCTACAAGCTCGTCGGGATGCCGCCGGATGACTTCCCGCCCGTGGTGCCGGCCTCGCCGGGGGCCTGGCTCACGCTCGAGGCCAAGGCGTTGCGGGACATGCTCGTGCAGACGAGCTTCGCCATCTCCCATGACGAGACGAGGTATGCGCTCAACGGTGTGCTCTTCGCGCTGCAGGGCAAGGAGATGAAGCTCGTCGCGACGGATGGGCACCGGCTCGCGCTATCGGTGCGCTCTCTGGGTGAGGTCGGCCGTCCGGTCACCGGCATCGTGCCGCGCAAGGCCATCTCCGAGATCATGCGCGTGCTCGGCGCCGGCGAAGAGGTTCAGCTGGGTATCACCGAGAACCAGTTCGTCCTGCAGATGCCGAACTTCGTCATGACGGCACGGCTGATCGAGGGGCAGTTCCCGAACTACGACGCGGTGATCCCGAAGGGGCATCCGGGCAAGCTGGTGATCAGCCGGCCGGCCCTGGCGTCCGCCCTACGCCGGGTCTCGGTGATGGCCGAGGAGCGCAACAAGCCGGTCAAGCTGGTGCTGGCTCCGGCGGTCCTCCGGATCACGGCCTCGAGCCAGGACCTGGGGGAGGCGGAGGAGACGCTTGACGTCGACTACGGCGGTGAAGAAGTGGCCATCGGGTTCAACTCGAAGTACCTGCTCGACGCCATTGGACCCATCGAGCACGACCAAATCGTGCTCGAGTTCAAGGACTCGCTGAGCCCCGGAGTCGTCAGAAGCCCGGCAGGCGACGGATACTGCTGTGTTATAATGCCTATGCGAATTTAGTGAAGGTTTTTGCTCGATAAATGGGAGTCTTAGCGGGTGCAGATAGGGTGTGTTCAGGTACTGGAATTTCGTAGTTATCGGACCCTCTTTTATCGACCCGAAGGCCGGATCAACCTCATCACTGGCCGGAATGGACAAGGTAAGACCAATCTACTAGAAGCCCTGGCTGTCCTACTGACTGGCCGTTCATTTCGTACCTCCAAGCTGGCTGATCTTCCTCACTGGGGCACCGACGCCTCCGTCCTGACCGGTGACCTCCAGCGCTCGGAAGGCAGCCGGTCGGTGCGCCGAACGATCCAGCGCCAGGACAACGGCGCATGGCAGGCCACGGGCGAGGGGTGCTCGTGGGCCCGAGTCATCGTGTTCGGGTGGCAGGACCTCGCCATCCTTCACGGAGCGCCGGTCGCCCGTCGGATGTTCATCGACGGATTTGCAGGCCGGCTCTACGCGGGGCATCTCCCGGCCTTGCTGCGGTACCGCCGGCTCATCGGCCAGCGCAATCGCCTTCTGCAGGCTCGAGCGACCGCCGATCGGCTGTCGCCGTGGGACGAGCAGCTGGCGTCGGTCGGTATGGAGCTGATCGGTCGTCGGCGTCGCGCCGTCGCCGTCCTTCAGACGGAGCTGGCGCGGGTGTATCCGGCGGTGAGTGGGGAACGATCGAAGGTCCAGGTCGGGTATCGCAGCCTCATCGGCGAGGCGACCGAGCCGGCCGCGCTCGTCGAGGCGCTCGAGCGGGCCCGGCCGGTCGAGCTGCGACGCGGGCAGACGCTCGTCGGCCCCCACCGGGACGATTTGACCATCGAGCTGGACGGTGTCGACGCGAGGGCGTTCGGCTCGCGAGGCCAGCAGCGCCTCCTCGCGCTGGCGCTCCGCGTCGCGGAGGTCCTGCCCGTCAGCGAGGCCGCGGGGACGGCGCCGGTCCTATTGCTGGACGACGCGCTGTCGGAGCTCGACCCTGACGTGCGCGACAACGTGCTACGCGAGATCCAGTCGGTCGAGCAGGTATTCCTGACCTCGCCGGAGCCGCTGGCCGTGAACGGCGCCGCCCGCTGGGTCGTTGACGGAGGAGGTATCGCCGCCGCATGAGCGCCGAGACTTACACCGCGAGCGACATCAAGGTCCTCGAGGGCCTGGAGGCCGTCCGCAAGCGCCCCGCCATGTACATCGGCGACACCGGCGCTTACGGTCTGCACCACCTCGTCTACGAGGCGGTGGACAACGCGGTGGACGAAGCGCTCGCCGGCCATTGCGACTCGATCAAGGTCATCCTCCACTCGGACGGCTCGGCGTCGATCGGCGATAACGGCCGCGGTATTCCCGTCGACACGCACAAGGAGACAGGCAAGTCGGCCGCGGAAGTGGTCCTCACCGTGCTGCACGCCGGTGGGAAGTTCGAGCACTCGGCGTACAAGGTCTCGGGCGGCCTGCACGGCGTCGGCATCTCGGTCGTCAACGCGCTCAGCGAGTGGCTCGAGGTCGAGATTCGCCGCGGCGGCACGGTGTGGACGCAGCGCTACGAGAAGGGCGGCGTGCCGACCGGGCCGCTCACCGCGGGCGAGGCGACGAAGAAGCACGGGACGATCATCCGGTTCAAGCCCGACGCGAGCATCTTCGAGGAGACGGCGTTCTCGTTCGACACGCTGTCGAATCGGCTGCGCGAGCTCGCCTTCCTGAACAAGGGCCTCAAGATCGTCATCGAGGACGAGCGCGACGGTCGCAGCCACACCTTCCTCTACAAGGGCGGGGTCATCGAGTTCATCAAGCACCTGAACCAGAACAAGACGCCCATCCACCCGAAGGTGCTCTACTTCGAGGGCCGTAAGGGCGACATCGAGGTCGAGGCGGCGGTGCAGTACAACGACGGCTATCAGGAGAGCGTGTTCTCCTTCGCGAACAACATCAACACACGCGAGGGCGGCACCCACCTGACCGGGTTTCGGGCGGCGCTGACGGGCACGCTCTCGTCCTACGCCCAGAACAACGGGTTCCTCAAGAACTTCAAGGGCGGCATCACCGGCGACGACGTGCGCGAGGGGCTGTGCGCCGTCGTGTCGGTACGCCTGCCGGACCCGCAGTTCGAGGGACAGACGAAGGCCAAGCTCGGCAACACCGACATCAAGGGTCTCGTCCAGCAGATCGTCAACGAGAAGCTCGCGGAGTCGTTCGAGGAAGACCCGACCACGGCCCGCAAGATCGCCGACAAGTGCGTGCGCGCGGCCCAGGCGCGGGAGGCGGCGCGCAAGGCGCGCGAGCTCACTCGCAAGGGCGGTCGCGACGACGAGGGGCTGGCGGCCAAGCTCGCCGACTGCTCGGAGCGCGACCCCCAGTACCGGGAGCTGTTCATCGTCGAGGGCGACTCGGCCGGCGGCTCGGCTAAGCAGGGGCGCGACCGTAAGACCCAGGCGGTGCTCCCGCTCCGCGGCAAGATCATCAACTCCGAGAAGGCGCGCTACGACAAGGTGCTCTCCCACAACGAGATCCGGCTGCTCATCTCGGCGATGGGCACCGGCATCGGCACCGAGGAGTTCGACCTCACCAAGCTGCGCTACCACAAGATCATCCTGATGACGGATGCCGACGTGGACGGCGCCCACATCCGGACCCTGCTGCTGACCTTCTTCTTCCGTCACATGAACGCCGTGATCGAGGCCGGGCACCTCTACATCGCCCAGCCGCCTCTTTTCAAGGTGAAGAAGGGGAAGGTCGAGAAGTACCTGATGAACGAGCGCGAGTTCGAGGACTTCTTCCTGTCGGCGTGGGTGACGGGTGCGAAGGTCAAGGTCCCCGGCACCAAGGCGCCGGTGACCGGTGACGCGCTCCTCGAGATGCTGCGGGCGATCTCGGAGTACCGCGCGCTGTTCGCCAAGCTGACGAAGCGCGGGGTGCCCTCGGACGTCCTGAGCGAGCTCCTGCGCCAGAAGTTCCGCGGCAACAAGCGGGGCGTCGGGCACGCGGACGTCGCGGCGGCCGTCGTGGGCGCGGCCGCGGCCGTCAACGGACACAACATCGAGGTCCGCGCGGGCGACAACGGCGACGCGCAGACGATCGTCGTCGCCGGCCGGCCGACGGTGTCGTTTAGCACCGAGCTCTTCAAGTCCCCCGACTACGTCACGCTGCTCGAGCTGTGGGACAAGCTCGCGGCGGCCGCCAAGGGCCCGACGCTCGTGCTCGACGAGCACGACCACGAAACGCTGGTGAAGGGCCTCGACGAGCTGTGGGCGCTCGCGCTCGAGCGCTCGCGGCACGGAGCCAGCTTCCAGCGCTACAAGGGCCTCGGCGAGATGAATCCCGAGCAGCTCTGGGAGACGACCATGAACCCGGAGACGCGCACCTTCCTGAAGGTCACGATGGAAGATGCCGTCGGCGCCGACGAGATGTTCACGGTGCTCATGGGCGACGCCGTCGAGCCGCGCCGCCTGTTCATCGAGCAGCACGCCCTCGACGTCGCCAACCTGGACATCTAGATGCCCGACCGTCAGATCAACGCCCCGATCGAAGAGGAGATGCGGAAGTCGTACCTGGACTACGCGATGTCCGTCATCGTCGGACGCGCGCTGCCCGACATCCGCGACGGCCTCAAGCCCGTCCACCGCCGGGTGCTGTACACGATGCAGCTCCTCGGCCTGGCCTGGAACCGCGGCTACAAGAAGTCGGCCCGCGTCGTGGGCGACTGCATGGGCAAGTTCCATCCCCACGGCGACTCGGCGATCTACGACACGCTCGTGCGGATGGTCCAGGAGTTCTCGCTGCGGTATCCGCTCGTCGACGGGCAGGGGAACTTCGGCTCGATCGACGGCGACCCGGCGGCGGCCATGCGCTACACGGAAGCGCGCATGGCGCGGATCGCCCACGAGATGCTCGCCGACATCGACAAGGACACCGTCGACTTCGCGCCGAACTACGACGACAACGAGACGGAGCCGATCGTCCTGCCGACGCGGATCCCGAACCTGCTCGTCAACGGGTCGGCCGGCATCGCGGTCGGCATGGCGACGAACATCCCGCCCCACAACCTCACCGAGGTCGTGGACGGCCTGATCGCGCTCATCGACCGCCCCGAGACGACCGTCGAGCAGCTCACCACGATCATCACCGGCCCGGACTTCCCGACCGCCGGCTACATCTACGGCAGGGGCGGCATCCGCGAGGCCTACACGACGGGGCGGGGCACGATCACGCTGCGGGCCAAGGCCCACGCCGAGAAACTGCGGGGCGGGCGCGAGGCGATCATCATCACCGAGCTGCCGTACCAGGTGAACAAGGCGAGCTTGATCGAGAAGATCTCCGAGCTCAGCCGCGAGAAGAAGATCGAGGGCATCTCGGAGATCCGCGACGAGTCCAACCGTGAGGGCATCCGGGTCGTGATGGAATTGGGGCGGGGCGAGATCCCACAGATCGTCCTCAACCAGCTCTACAAGCACACCCAGATGCAGACGACGTTCGGCATCATCATGCTGGCCCTGGTCGACCGGCGGCCGCAGGTCGTCAACCTCAAGGAGATGCTCGAGGCGTTCGTCAAGTTCCGCCGCGAGGTGGTCACGCGGCGCACGCGCTTCGACCTCGCACGGGCCGAGGAGCGCGCTCACATCCTGGCGGGGCTCCGCAAGGCGGTCGAGCAGCTCGACCTCGTCATCCGGATCATCCGCCAGGCCGCCAACGCCGACGCCGCTCGCGACGAGCTCATGCGACGCCTGGACCTCTCCGAGATCCAGGCGAAGGCCATCCTCGACATGCAGCTGCGCCGCCTGGCCGCGCTCGAGCGGCAGAAGATCATCGAGGAGCACGAGGAGACACTGAAGCTCATCGAGGAGCTGAAGGGCATCCTCGCCTCCGACGTCAAGCTGATGGGGATCATCAAGCAGGAGCTGGTCGCCATCAAGGACGAGTACGGCGACGCCCGCCGCACGGAGATCCTCACCGAGACCAGCGACCTGACGATCGAGGATCTGCTGGCCGACGAGGAGATGGTCGTCACCATCACGCGCTCCGGGTACATCAAGCGCACCCACGTCGAGGCCTACCGCAGCCAGCGACGCGGTGGCAAGGGCGTGACGGGCATGGAGACGAAGGAAGAGGACATCGTCGAGGACCTCTTCGTCGCCTCGACCCACTCGTTCCTGCTGTTCTTTACGAACGTCGGCAGGGCTCACTGGCTGAAGGTGCACGAGATCCCCGAGGGTGGTCGCGCCGCCAAGGGCAAGGCGATGGTCAACCTCCTGTCGCTCGGGGAGGGCGAGCACGTGGCCACCTGTGTTCCGGTGCGCGACTTCGCCGCCGGCGGCTACGTCTTCTTCGTCACCCGCCAGGGGAAGGTGAAGAAGACCGAGCTCGAGGCTTTCTCGCACCCGCGCGCGGGCGGCATCCAGGCCGTGGGGCTCGAGGACGGGGATCAGGTCATGACCGCGCGCCGCACCGACGGCCACCGCGAGGTGATGATCGCCACCAAGCTCGGCATGGCCATCCGCTTCTCGGAGGAAGAGGTGCGCCCGATGGGCCGCGGCGCCGCCGGCGTCCGCGGCATCGAGGTCGAGGAGGGCGACCAGGTGATCGCGGCCGACGTCGTCCAGGAAGGCGCGCAGATTCTCACCATCACCGAGCGCGGCTTTGGCAAGCGCACGCCGCTGGAGGAGTACCGCCTGCAGGGCCGCGCCGGCAAGGGGATCATCGACATCAAGACCGCCGGCCGCAACGGCACCGTGGTCGGCATGCTCCAGGTCCGCGGTGGCGACGACATCCTCCTCGTCACGACCAAGGGCAAGGTCATCCGCGTCCACGCCGACGAGGTGTCCTCGCAGGGCCGGAACACGATGGGCGTGCGGATCATCGATCTCGACGCCGACGATCGTGTCGGCTCGATCGCGCGCGTGGAAGCCGAGAGTCCCGCCCCCGCTGAAGCGTCGTAGTCCGTCGTGCTGGATCTCCGCCTCATCCGCGAGCAGCCCGACGCGGTCGCTCGCGCGCTCGCCGACAAGGGTGGCGGCGAGCTGGTCCAGGAGATCCTCGCCCGCGACACCGAGCGCCGGCGTCTGATCAAGGAAGCCGACGACCTCAAGGCTCGGCGGAACCGCACGTCCGCGGAGCTCGCGAAGCACAAGGGCAACGTCCCGGAGGAGGTGCGCGCCGAGATGCGGGAGCTCGGCGACCGCGTCAAGGAGCTGGACACCGAGCTCGCGGCGGTCGACGCAGCCATCGAGTCGTTGCTCGCACAGGTCCCCAACGTGCCGCACCCCTCGGCGCCGCCCGGCAAGAGCGACGCCGACAACGTCGAGGTGAGGCGCTGGGGCACGCCGCGCGAGTTCGCGTTCACGCCCCGGCCGCACGAGGAGGTCGGCGAGGCGCTCGGCCTGCTCGACATGGAGCGCGCGGCCAAGCTCGCCAAGTCGCGCTTCGGTGTGCTGTGGGGCCCACTCGCCCGGCTGGAGCGGGCGCTCGCCCAGTTCATGCTCGACGTCCAGACGCGGGAGCGCGGCTACACCGAGGTCTGGATCCCCCAGCTGGTGAACGCCGAGACGATGCTCCGGACCGGTCAGCTCCCGAAGTTCGAGGAGCAGCTCTTCAAGACGGCCGAGGCGGACGAGGGGCGGATGCTCTATCTCATCCCGACCGCCGAGGTCCCGCTGACAGCGCTCCACGGAGGAGAGGTCCTGCCCGAGCAGACGCTGCCACGCCGCTACACCGCCTACTCAGCGTGCTACCGTCGCGAGGCCGGAACGTACGGGCGCGACATGAAGGGGATCTTCCGCAATCACCAGTTCGACAAGGTCGAGCTCGTTAAGCTGACGACTGCCGAGCAGTCCTGGGATGAGCTCGAGTCGCTGGTGAGCGATGGCGAGGAGATCCTGCGTCGGCTGGAGCTGCCGTACCGCGTGGTCGAGCGGTGCATTGGCGATCTGGGCTTCAGCACGGCGAAGGGCTACGACATCGAGGTCTGGCTCCCCGGGCAGGGCAAGTACCGGGAGATCTCCTCCTGCTCGAACTACGCTGACTTCGGTGGCCGGCGAGCCGACATCCGCTACAAGCCCGAAGGCGGCGGGAAGCCGGAGTTCTGCCACACGCTCAACGGGTCGGGGCTGGCGGTGGGACGTACGGTCATCGCGGTCCTCGAGAACTACCAGGAGAGCGACGGAGCGGTCACCATCCCCGCCACCCTGAGGTCCTACCTACCAGGGCTCGACCGGCTGACGCGTCGAGGCTGACCGCAACTCGCCGGGGTTGTTTGTCTCACGGGTTGGCGACCGAACGTGCTACGGTCGCGCAGGTGTTCAATCGCTGGTGAAAAAGGGGCAAGGTATGGCTGACGAACCTACCGCTCAAGAGCCGCTTTCGCGTCGTGAAGCGCTGAAGCTCGCCGCCGCCGTCGCCGCGTTCGGCGCAGCGCTTGGCGTTCGTCCCGCCAACTCCATCGCCCAGGGCAAGACCGAGGGCAAGGCTGAGGGCAAAGCCGAGACGAAGGCTGAGGGTAAGAGTGGCGGGAAGGCCAGCGCTAAGGCTAGCGGGAAGTCCAGCGGCAAGGGTACCGGCAAGGGCGAAGGCAAAGGCGAGATGAAGGCCGAGGGCAAGGGCGAAGGAAAGGCCAGCGGTAAGTAGGACCGCCGCGGACCAGGCGAACCGCCGGGAGGCACGGCCGTTCCTTACGGCGATGCCATAGCGCGGGTCGACTTCAGCCTACGGCGCGACAGCCCGTTCTCGTACGCCTGTAACGCCTGTAACCGGTGCTGCCAGAACAAGGCGATCCGGGTGGGGCCGTACGAGGGGCTGCGGCTGTCGCGCCGCCTCGGTATCACCACGACCGAGTTCCTGTCCCGCTACACCGAAGCAGGCGGTACCGTCTTACAGACTCGCGAGGGTGACCGCAGCTGCGTCTTCCTCGGGCCGCGTGGCTGCACGGTTCATCCCGACCGTCCCCTGGCGTGCCGCATCTACCCGCTGGCCCGCTGGGTCTCGCCCGAGGGAGACGAGAGCTTCGGCCATCTGACTCCCCATCCGCAGACAGCCGGCATCTACGGCACGCACGGCACGGTCGAGGACTACCTGACCTCGCAGGGGCTCGCCCCCTACTTCGCCACGGCGGATCGCTACGGCGCGCTGTACGACCGCATGGTGGCGGTAATGGAGCGGCTGGACCCGGGCGAGGACATCGACCGCCGAAGCGAGCGCCGGGCGGAGATCGACGAGCTCGACCCCGGCACGCTGGCGACCTCCTGGTTCGACCTCGACGTCACCGTTGCCGCGTATTGCCGGGACCGTGGCTTGCCGATTCCCACCGAGGTCGACGCGCTCGTCGACCTTCATCTCAAAGCGATCGGCGCCTGGCTCGACACCGTCGAGGCCCAGCTGCGACCCTAGCGTGAGACTCCGCGTGTAGGTCATCCCTCGCGCCGCTCTGGGCTATGCTTCTTGGAGCATAGTATGGCGGCTCATCAGCCGAACCGAGGGGGGCCAGTCTCAATGCTGAACAGGCGACTCTGGGTGCACTTTTCCGAAGACTGCTGGTCCTTCCTCCAGAACGCGATGGAGAAGTCTCCCCTCGACCCCCGTCCCCGATGGCCTTCGCTCGGCGCTTCAAGCCGTCCCTGTAGTCGGACGACGAGCCTCGTCTGGGGAACGGCATCTCCGGATCCAGATGACCGGCGTGGAGCTTCACGTGCTGACGGACTGGCTGATGAGCACCACCAACGCGCTGGCAGCAGGCGACCCATATGCAGACCTGTCTCGGCGTTGTCTCGCTGCCGCGCTGGCTCGACTGCGGGGATCTTGAGGTGCCCGGCGGAGTGCCAGTGCGGTTCGCCGCCATCCGGCCCCGTCGTGGAAGTGTGCGACACTACTGACACGGAGGGCTAGCCTCAACTGGCAAGGCAGTGGACTTGAAAGCGGGCTAGCCCTTCGTCACGCCGTAGCCTGTCGTCTCGATGCAGCGCCAACCATCGGAATAGCGGCGAGTACTTGCCACGCGTCTACCTCAGACGGCAATTGCGACGAAGTACGACGCACTAGGATGAATTCGGACCCCGAACTGGACTCAACTTGGACTGCATCTGGTAGCCGCCGGGACTGCCGAGATACCCCCCACAAGGCCCGCAGTGGTCGTTAGAGGCCGGCCCCGGCTATACACGGCACACCACCTCTCAGCCTTGTCCGGTTTGGATCTCCGTGGGCGGCCCAGCCCCCAGGGGCCATAGGCTAGCGAATTGCGACAATTGGCTCAAGGCAGCGCGCAGCAACTACGCGTGCGAGGCGCTTACGTGCGAGCCGCTCAGTAGAACCATGCTCCCAGCAGCAAGGCTCCGAAGGAGCGCGTCCGGCGGAGTTGAGCCAACCTAAAGGCGCGGCTCTATGATGCTCCGGCGGCCGCTGGCTATCCCGAGCTGCTCCGTCCACGCTTGTTTGTCGCCGGTTGGTATTTCTCGCAGGCTTAGCCCCGCAGTTCAGTTTCGAACGGCCAAGGCTCTATCCGGCGTCTTCGGGACACTAACTTGCCGACTTTCTATGATGTGGGGGATGGCTGGGGCTAGGTACGACGGGACGCCCGTGTATTAGTTTGAGCGAGAGGGTCGCCTTGAGAGCGGCTGCGAACCTTGCCTTCTCGGGCGGGCGCTGCTGACTCCTGGGCGGTGCCTGGCGGGTCACGGAAGGCACTGCGTGAGCTCCTTCACCGTTTCTGCTCTCCGGAAGAGCGCGGCGGAAACTCCGTGTTACTCCTTCTCGACCTGCTGTATCAGGCTGATCCCGATGCCGGCGTAGCACGCCCGTCGGCGTCTCCTGCTTCTCGGACCCAGATCTCGAAACACCGACGATGGGTGTAGATGACGGCCGCACCGCTGGCCGACACCCACTCCATCTCGACCTCCCCGACCCCGATGCCGACGCCGCACAACGTGCAGTTGTGCGACGTGCGGCACCGGCCAGCCCACAACTCGCCGGAGCGGAAGGCTGGCAGGTGGCCGCACTGGGTGAGCAGGCGCACCCTGGCGCGTATGGCGTTTTCATCGAGTGCCGGATCGGCGCTGCTCACAACCTATTCCCTGACGCCGCGCAGTTGCCCGTGACTTACTGGATATCGATCTTGATCTCTCGGGGCCTGAGTTGTTCTGCCTTGGGCAGCGTGACCTCCAGAACTCCGTCGCGGAAGGATGCCTTGACCTTGTCGGACTGCACGGCCATCGGCAGCTGGATCAGCCGCTCGAACTGCCCATACCCGCGCTCCACGTGCAAGAACTTCTGATCTTTGTTCTCGGCGTCCCAGCGTCGTTCGCCCTTGATCGTGAGGAAGTCGCCGGTGATTGAGACCACGACGTCCTTCTCGCGGACACCTGGAAGCTCGACCCGCAGCACCAGTTCGTCGCTCGTCTCGTGCATGTCCAAGGGGGGCACCCACGAACGCCCCTGAGAACCCGTCGCAGGCAATGCCCGACCGGAGAAAGCATCGAACAGTCGGTTGACCTCGCTCTGGATGTCGCCGAGATTGCGGAACGGCTCCCAACGATCCGCGCTTCCGAACGGACGCCAACGCTCCAGTGCCATTGCGTTCCTCCTGTCCTGGCGGTCTCCATACCGCCTTTTCTTAGTACATGAATATCATATCATATGCTATGAGAGCCGTCAAATAAGTGGCGGCGTCGGTGGCATCCACCTGATTTGTGTGCTACGTCTCATTTTGGAGACACCAATTCAGGGTGGTGAGTATGGAGTCCAGTGGCAAATGCGACATTTGTGGGGGCGAGATCGAGGACTACGACTTCGTCGTGTGGGCGCACGGGCAGTTGAATCACCGTCGCTGCGCGCTGAGCCACGACGGCCCGACGTCTAGAGTCGGCACCCCGGCACGAGACGGCGCCGGAACAGGGCTCCGGCGGCTCGGACCCCGGCTGCTGCTGCGTTGTCGCAACGGGCACGAGGCGCTCATGCGCACATACGTCTTCGAGGCGGGCCACGGGCCGACTATTCGCTGTAGCGAGTGCGGCGCGGCGATGCGACCGGTGTAGGGCGAACAGGCCGGGCCGGAAGCACCCGCGCCGCTTTCGGCTCTCCCTGGGGGTCAGGAGACGTCGACGGGCGGCCGTATAAGCGGAAGGACGAGCTAGTGCAGAAGAAGGTGTGCCGCAGGGCACCTACGACAAGATCAAGGATCAGATCGTCGCGAAACAGTAGGCGACGGCACGGGCCGGCTGGCAGCGGTCCTGGCCGGCCGGCCCAGTAAAACCTGACCGAAATGCGCCTCGGCGGCGAGCGGCGCGGCGAGGACATCAGCGGACGGTTCCGATGAACGCCACCGTCCGCTCGGTATTCCTGGACGCCAGCCTCAGCCGCAAACGTACAGACCAACCTGACGAGCGCGTGTTCCCCATGGCGTACCACACGGTCGCACGGGTGTTCGACCGAAGCGTCAAGGCGGCCCAGGCGAGCCTACGGGGACGCTGGGAAGGACTGTCGTCTGCTGGAGGGCTATACGTGGCACTGCAACCGCCACACGTTTGCTAGCCGGCTTGTGATGGCCGGAGTAGATCTCTTGACCGTCCAGAAGCTCGGAGGCTGGCGGACGCTCTCAATGGTGCAGCGCTACGCGCACCTGGCCCGGGATCACCTCCGAGCGGCTGTCGAACGCCTTTCCGTCCCCGAACTTGGACTGAACTTGGACTCGACGCCCTTAGTCGAGCGGACACACGTCGGGTAACTGTGCGAAACTACTGACACGGAGGGCTAGCCTCAACTGGCAAGGCAGTGGACTTGAAATCCACCGGGTCGCGAGACCCTTGGGGGTTCGAATCCCTCGCCCTCCGCCATCAAACCAGAGCTAGTAGGGCCAAGCGAGGTCCTTCGCCCGCCTCCATGTTCGCGATGGAGCGCCTGTACGGGTTCGGCCGGCCAAGATCAAATCGTCCCGTCAGCCGGATCCGCCATCTCCGCTTTCGTCTCCTCCAGCCAATACGTCATGCCCATCTCGCGGCACATCGACGCCGCGATCGCAAAGTGCTCTTCGGCCCTCGCCGGCTCACTCGATCTGCGATACAGCTTACCGAGGCCGCGATGGCAGTGGGCGGCCAGCGGGCGCATGCCGAGTTCAGTGGCAAGGGCAAGGGCCTGGCGGTAGTAGCCCTCGACGGTCTCGGCGTCGAGTCGATTGCCCCGAGAGGCGATCTCACCCAGGAGGCGGAGGACCCAGGCCTCGTTGCCGCGCTCCTTCTGGCGAAGCGCGAGGTCGAGGGCACGCCGGGCGATCGTGAGGGCGTCCTCCCGACGGTCGGCCAAAAGATGCGCTTCCCCGAGATAGGCCAGGAGCAGCGGATGGTTGCTGGTGCCCGTCGTCTCGGGGTCGGCGATCGCCTCCTCGAGCAAAGCCACGCCCTCTGGAACGCGACCCGAAAGCGCGTAGGCGTAGCCCAGATGCCCGGCCGTGACGTCGAAGAAGCTCCGCGCCTGCGTATCGCGACATTCCACGACCGCGCGCTCCAGCAAGGAAATGGCCCGGGAAACGTCGCCGCGGCGGATGGCCACGAGACCCAGGCATCGATGGCCGAGGACGAGGCTGTGGTGATGCTCAACCTCGCCAGCGATCTGGACCGCCTCCTCGCCCCGCGCCAACGCTTCGGCGAAATCGCCGAGCTCGGCGAGACTCCAGACGAGCCGCTCTCGCGAGAAGACGGATCGAAGCGGGCTGGGGCCGGAGCGCTCAAACAGGCGATCGCCCTGGAGCGCCTCGACGACCTGGCGCAAGCGCTCGGTGGCCTTCCGGTAGTTGCCCGTGGTCAGTTCGAGGCCGCCGATGCAGAAGTTCGCCGAGATCTCGAGGCCCACCTCCTGGTAGCTGACGGCGATATCGAGCACGCGCTGGCTCATCTCGAGCGCGCTCGCCGGGTCCCCCGCGTACCAGGCGCGGTTGGCGAGGTACGCCAGCGCCCAGCCCAGCCGCCGCTCGTCGCCGAGCGACTCGGCGAGGGCCTGGGCTTCATGCGCGTGCTCGGTACTCCTCGCCGGCGCGCCCACCGCAAGCAGGGCGGCGCTGGCGTCGAGATGGAGGTCGATCGCCTGCGCCCTCCTCTCGCGACTCTCCGGGAGATGCCGGAGCGCCTCGAGAGCCTCCTCGAAGTCGGCGGCGGCCTCCGGGTAGGCCGAGCGCTCCATCGCTTTCCCTCCGGCTTGGCGGACGTAGGCGACGGCCTTCTCCCACGCCTCGCCTCGAAGCGCGTGGTGGGCAAGGGTCTCGGCCTGCTCGATCAGGCGATCGCCGTACAGCCGCTCGATGGCGTCGACGACTCGCGCGTGGAGAGCTTTGCGTCGCTCGAGGAGGAGGTTCTGGTACGCCACCTCGTGAGTCAGCGCATGCCGGAACGTGTACTCGAGGTCCGGGAAGAGCCGCGTCTCGTAGAGGAACTCCGTTGCCTGGAGCTCAGCCAGTCCGCGGCGCAGCCGGTCCTCGGGCTCGTGGGCCACGGCGTGAAGCAGCGCGAAAGGGACGTCGGTGCCGATGACCGCGGCCGCCTGGAGCAGTCGCTTGTCCTCCGGCGCCAGTCGGTCGATGCGCGCGGCCAGCATGGCCTGGGCGGTGGCCGGCACCTGGAGGCCCTGGACGGCTCGGGTCAGGCGATAGGCGCCGTGCTCGCCTGTCAGGACACCCGTCTCGACGAGCGTGCGGACGCTCTCCTCGATGAAGAACGGATTGCCCTCGGTCCGCTCGATCACGAGCCGCTTGAGGGGGGCGAGTGTCATGTCGCGTCCCAGCAGCGCGTCCAGTAACGCATCAACACTCTCGGGCGGCAGGGGATCGGCGTGAAGCTGTCGGTAGTAGGTCTTGCTCCCCCAACCGTGGCTGTACTCGGGCCGGTAGTTCACGAGCAGCAATACCCGAGCCGTGGGCAGGCTCTCCACCAGGCTGTCCAGGAGGGCCTGAGTCTCGGCGTCGATCCAGTGGAGGTCCTCGAACAGGACCATCAGCGGCTGTACCTGGCACTCACGCAGGATCAGGCGCTTGATCCCATCGAGAATCTGCTGCCGGCGCTGGGGCGCGTCGAGACGATCCCAGGACTCGTCCTCTGCCGGAACGTCGAGCAGCCACAGGATCGGCGAGACCGAGGGCTCGAGCCGCCGGTCGAGCGACAGGAGCTTGCCTGTGACTTTCTCGCGGATCCTGCGGGGGGCGTCAGCCGGCTCGATCGCGAAGTACGCCCGGAGGAGCTCGATGATGGGAAGGTAGTTCGTCGCCTTGCCGTAGGAGACCGAGCCCGACTCGAGGACCAGCCAGCCTTGGGCACGGTGGGCGTGGCTGAACTCCCAGTAGAGCCGGGACTTGCCAACGCCGGGCTCCCCCACGACGGCCACCACCTGCCCGTGACCGGTCCGCACGCGTGCGACCGCCTGGCGGAGGTACTCTAACTCGGGCTCCCGTCCCACAAAGCGGGTCAGGCCACGGGCGGCCGCGGCATGGAAACGCGAGCGGATCGTCGCCGCCCGGGTGAGCTCGTACACCTCGAGCGGCGCCTCGAGCCCCTTGACCGGTAGCGGACCCAGCGGGTTGACTTCCACGTATCCCTCGGCGAGGGCAACCGTTGCGGCTGACAACAAGATGGACCCCGGCACGGCCATCTGCTCCATGCGGGCGGCGACGTGGGTGGTCTGGCCGACGGCGGTGTAATCCATCCGAAGGTCGCTCCCGATCGTGCGTACCACAACGTCGCCGGAGTTCAGACCGACGCGGATCTGGAGTGGAAAGCCTTCCGCGCGGCGGACCCCTTCGGCGTAGCGCGTGATCGTCTCCTGCATGCGCAACGCGGCATAGCACGCCCGCACGGCGTGGTCCTCGCAGGCGAGGGGGGCGCCGAAGAGAGCCATGATCCCGTCCCCCATGACCTGATTGACGGTGCCCTCGTACCGATGAATGGCCTCCATCATGCGTTCCAGCACCGGGTCGAGGATCTTGCGGGCGTCCTCAGGATCCCGGTCGGCGAGCAGTTCCATCGAGCCCTTGAGGTCAGCGAAGAGCACGGTCACCTGCTTGCGCTCACCCTCCAGCGCTGCCTTCGAGGTGAGAATCTTCTCAGCGAGGTGCTTCGGAGTGTAGGAGGAGGGCGCCGCGGCTCCAGCCTGTACTCGGCTTGCGCCGCTGGCGAGGCCCTGCCCGCACTTCTTGCAGAACTTGTGAGTCGGGGCGTTGGCCGTTCCGCAGCCAGAGCACACAAGAGCGAGCTTCGCTCCGCACTCCGGGCAGAAGTCCGCATCTGACGGCGTCTCCTGCTCGCACCGCGGACACTTCATCATCGACTCCCCTCGCACCCTGGCGCGGCTCAGGTTCGCCGACGATAGCGTGCCGTCGGGGATGGGTCAAACCTTGCTCAACACGTCTAGGACTTCCTATCGCCGAGGCGTCCTTGGATGTCGATTCCGGGCTCTCAGCGACGTCGTATCTCATGAGGGGGAAACCATGCGCTACATGCTGCTCATCAACCTCGACACGACCGCGCCGCCGGCTTCGAAGGCCGAGATCGAAGCGATCCTCCAGGGGCACCAGCGATTCGAGGCCGAGTTGAAGGCCGCCGGCAAGATGGTCCACACCGAGCGCCTAGGAGGGCACGAGAAGGCGAGTCGCGTCCGCGTCAAGGCCGGACAGCGGCTCGTGACCGACGGCCCCTTCACGGAGACGAAGGAGGTCCTCGGAGGCTTCTACCTGATCGAGTGCGACACGTACGCTGAAGCCATCGAGTGGGCCCAGAGAGTTCCGCTGCGCGAAGGCCGCACCGTCGAAGTCCGGCCGGTCTGGCGGGAGTGACGCGTCATGCCTACCAGGGGTTCCAATCCAGCACGCGCTGGTGGGGGATCTTGATGTCGGTGCCGTCGAGCGTGTTCAGGACGTCGGAGGCGTACCCACACGTCTTGTAGTAGTCGTGACCCGGAGTCGAAGCCTTCCGGTGATAGTTCAGCAGGTGCGCGATCTCGTGCGCCATCGTCTTGAGCATCGGCTTGCTCTTTGATTCGGTCGCCGTCTGGTCCTTGACGACGATCAGCTTCTCCTTGATCACGTAGAAGCCCAGCGGGAAGTCGCTCTCGTTGGACTTGATCTGGCTTCCCGCCAGGAAGATGTTGATGAGCGCGCTGTCCTTTTTCTGCTCGAGCAGCGGCGCGTCGGCATCGGAGACTACCTGGCTCAACCCGGACAGCGGGAGAGGCTCCGCCTTGCCCAGCTCGAACCTGATGTTCGCCTGCGGACCGTAGACGGCGCTCAGGTCCTTCACCCAGCCGGCCGCATCGGAAGGTGAGAACGTCGTCCGGGACTTCACGGTTTTGCCGGTCTGGTCCTGCAAGAAGAAGAAGGAGATCTTGTGGGTCTTTGGTGGGTGGACGGAGAACCCGATGCTCAGGGAGAGGCCGCCCTTCTTGGCCCAGATCCGCCCCATGCCGGTCTTCACGGCCGTGAATTTCAGCAGGCGGTCGTTCTTCCCGCGACTCACGGAGGCGACCATGTTCTCCGGGTCCCGCGACTTGGGCGGAGGCGGCACGTCCTTCCATCCGACCCTCCCGCCATCACTCCGGGGATCCAGAGCGTAGCCGTCTCCGTCGCGAAGGAAGACTTGGTTGTCCCCTCGTTCGGGAATGATCACCCAGGCGTCGTCGGGCTTGAGGGTGTCGACGCCGTTATTCGCCTTCAACTCCTCGAACTTCGCCACGCCACCATCTCCTTCTTGACGGGGAAGGACAATAGTGTCCGATCACGACGGGCAACGTCTAGGGATTTCACGGGTTTGATCACCGGGCAGATTGGGGGCCGCAGGTCCGTCTTCAGGAGTATGATCTGCGCGATCGCGCTTCGTGCCCCTCGGGGGGAAGGTCAACCTCTATGGACGCGCCGACCACAGACGCCCGAAGCATAAGACGGCGCCTTGCGGCGGTCGCCTTTGCCGACGTCGCCGATTTCAGCCGGCTCATGGAATTGGACGACACCCAGACGATTCTCAAGTGGAAGGCCCTGCGCGCCAACTTGCTCGAGCCCAAGATCGCCGAGCATGGCGGCCATCTCCTGCAGGTCATGGGCGATGGGTTGTTCATCGAGTTCGAGAGCGTCGTGTCGGCGGTGCGCTGGGCCCACGACGTGCAGCGCGCGATCGCCCAGTCGCGCGACGAGCCGGGGGGCGAGGGCCTCCTGATGCGCATCGGCATCAACGTGGAGGACGTCATCGTCGACGGGGATAAGCGCCACGGTGATGGGGTCAACATCGCGGCCCGTATCCAGCAGCTCGCCAGCCCGGGCGAGGTCGTGATGACCGCCGCCGTCCGCGACTACGTGTGGAACAAGCTCGGCGTGGAGCTCACCGACCTCGGCGAGCGTGAGCTGAAGAACATCACGCGACCCGTCAGGATCTATCGGCTCGAGATGGAGAGTGGGCCCCGGGTCGCTCGTCGCGTCGCCCAGCCGCACCTGACGTGGAACAACCGTCCGTCGATCGCCGTGATGCCCTTCAAGAATCTGGGGGGCGACCCGAAGGAGGAGTACTTCGGTGAGGGCATCACCGAGGAGATCATCGGGGCGCTGGCGCACAACCGGTCCCTGCTCGTCATCGCCCGACACTCGACGCTTCCGTACCGCGACCGCCGCGTCGACGTGCGACAGATCGCCACGGAGCTCGGTGTCCGCTACGTCCTCGACGGGAGTGCGCGGCGTCAGGTGCAGCGGCTCCGGATCTCCGTCGACCTCATCGACGCGGGCCACAATCGAACCATCTGGGCCGAGAAGTATGACGGGGCGATTGACGAGCTCTTCGAGTTCCAGGACCGCATCGCGGCGAGTGTCGTCGCGACCATCGAGCCACGGGTCTATGAGGCCGAGGCCGAGCGCGTGCGCAGCAAGCCGACCGAGAGCCTCGACGCGTACGATTGCGTGCTTCGCGCGTTCCCCCTCTTCTACACGGGCACCGAGCGGGAGTTCATGGCGGCGGGGGCGTTTCTCGACCGGGCCATCGAGCTGGACCCCGCATACGCCCAGGCGTGGGCGCACAAGGCGTGGTGGTACATCCTCCTCCTCGGTGAGTGGCGATCGAAGGCGACCGACCGAGACCTCACACTGGCCCGTCTCGCCGCGCAGCAGGCCGTGAAGCTCGATGCGACGGACGCGTTCGCGCTGGCGGTCGCGGCGCACGTCGAGGCGTTCCTGGGGAATCGACCGGAAGAAGCCGTCGAGATGTTCGAGCGCTCGCTCCAGCTCAACAAGAACTCCGCGTTCGCCTGGGGCGTGAGCGCGATCACGTGCTGCTATCTCGGGCAGCCGGACGAGGCGCTCGATCGGCTGCGCAACATGTGGCGACTCAGCCCGTTCGATCCCCTCAAATTTTTCTTTTGGGGGGTGGCGGGCTTCGCCGAGTTCGTCGCGGGCCGGTACGAAGAGGCGCTGGTCTGGCTGCTGAAGGCGCGGCAGGACAACCGGGGGCATCTAGCCGCTCACCGGAATCTCGCGGCGTGCTTCGCACAGCTGGGCCGGATCGAGGAGGCGAGGGCGGCGGCCCGGGAGCTCCTCGCCCGCGAGCCGGACTTCCGGATCTCCGTCTTCGAGGCCCGATACCCCCTGCGACGCCCGGATGACCGTGAGCGATTGATCTGGGGGCTCCGCACGGCCGGACTCCCCGAATAGTCGCGAGTCGGCCGGGCCTCGAGTCCGGCGCTCCACGGGACGGCCCCCGGGAAGCGTCGCCACGGCGGGGTGAGGTCCCTCCCCGGCCCCTACCCCCGACGGCTCCCCATCCCGACCGTTGGAGCCGACCCCCCAGGTACGGTAGACAGGGATAGATGGACGGAGTTCGTCATCGAAGGTCGGGCTCTCCTGCGCGGGGAGGTCACACCGAGCGGGAACAAGAACGCGGCATTTCCGCTGATCGCGGCCGCTCTGCTCACCGACCAGCCGGTGTGCCTGCGAAACTTGCCGGACATCGAGGACGTCCGGACAATGCTCCAGGTCGTGGAGGGCCTGGGGGTCCGTGTCGACCGCCTGGACGCCCACACGGTCGCGATCGAGGCCAAGGAGCTGTCGACCGACACCCCCGACCCCCGCCTGCTGCGTCGGATCCGGGGCGCCCTCGTGCTGATCGGCCCACTGCTGGCGCGGCGGGGCCGGGTGCGGGTCGGCCGGTTCGGGGGCGATCAGATCGGACGGCGGCGCATCGACACGCACGTCACCGGCCTGCAGGAGCTCGGCGCGACGGCGGAGCACGGGGCCGATCTGGTGCTCAGCACGACGGGGCTCACCGGCCAGGACCTCCTCCTGGAGGAGGCGAGCGTCACCGCGACGGAGAACGTCGTGCTGGCCGCTGTGCTGGCCCGCGGCACGACGGTGATTCGCAACGCCGCCAGCGAGCCCCACGTCCAGCAGCTCTGCGAGCTCCTGAACGGGATGGGCGCCCGCATCACCGGGATCGCCTCCAACACGCTAACGATCCACGGCGTCGCCGGCCTGGGCGGCGCCGACTTCACGCTGGGCCCGGACTTCATGGAGGTCGGCAGCCTCATCGCGCTCGGCGCGATCGCGGGCGAGAAGATCGTCATCAAGCGCGCCGGCCCCGAGCACATGCGGATGACGTTGAAGGTGTTCGGTCGGCTCGGGGTGCGGGTCACCGTGGCCGGCGACGACCTCGTGGTGCCGGGCGGCGACGAGCTGCGGATCGCGCAGGACATCGGCGGCGCGATTCCCAGCATCGATGATGGGCCCTGGCCGGCGTTTCCTGCCGACCTCATGAGCGCGGCGCTCGTAGCGGCCACGCAGGCGCACGGCACCGTGCTGTTCCACGAAAAGATGTACGAGAGCCGACTCTTCTTCGTCGACCGCCTCATCGGCATGGGCGCCCGCATCGTGCTCTGCGACCCGCACCGAGCCCTGGTGAGCGGCCCCAGCCAGCTTCGAGGCGAGGCGGACGGGATCGCCAGCCCGGACATCCGGGCCGGCGTCGCGCTGCTCATGGCGGCGCTGGTGGCCGAGGGGAAGACGGTCATCCGCAGCGTGCACCAGATCGATCGCGGCTACGAGCGGTTCGAGGAGAAGCTCGCCGCCCTGGGCGCGCGGATCACCCGGGTGAAGGTCTAGCGCCCGATCGCGGGGCGTCGCCCTCGCGCAGCGTCCGGAACGTGATCGAGTAGCGCGGCGTCTTCATCGCCGGGATGCTGTGCTGCCACTGCCAGCGCGCCTCGCCCACGAACGCGTACGCCGAGCGCGGTTCCAGCACGACGGCCCGCGTCTGGCGAGCCGCGCCGGCGCCGCGCTGGAAGCGCATACGACAGGCGCCGAGGAGCGAGATGCCGACGACCACCCCGAACTGCGGCGCGTCGCGGTGCCAGCCGATCCCCGTGCCGACCGGATACTCGGTCACCAGCGCCTCCACCAGCGATTCGGGCTCGATGCCCACCAGCGCCGCCGCCCGCGCGCGGAGGGGCAGGAGCGCGTCGGGCATCGGCGGACCCGGCTCGATGCGCCAGGATTCGTAGCCGTACAGCCAGCCGAAGTGCACCGAGCGCCGGCGCGCGACCTGGCCGCGCATCTCGATCGCGGTGTAGTCGAACGCCCGCACGCTTGGGAGCAGTTCCGCCTCCTCGGCCGTGCTGATGACGTCTGGTCTGTAGAAGAACCCCGCGGGCACGTCGAGCGTCACGCCTCAAGGATAGAGCCGTCGCCGCCAGCCTGGCCGGCTGCGCCTCTCAGGCGAAGGTCCCGCCTGCCGGTCAGGGCTCGGGGGCCTCCCTGTACTCCTGGGTCTGGATCCCCACGGGAACGATCTCGCCAGCCTGCCCTCACGCAGAACCCAGACTCGCTAGGAAGCCTGCGCGGACCCGCCTCTCCTGGGGGTGTATACTACGTGGGCTTTTGCCGTTGGAGAGGTGGCCGAGTCGGCCGAAGGCAGCCGCCTGCTAAGCGGTTACAGGGCCAAAAGCTCTGTCCAGGGTTCGAATCCCTGCCTCTCCGCCACGCGCCCTTAGCTCAGGTGGACAGAGCGTCGGACTACGAATCCGAAGGTCAGAGGTTCGAATCCTCTAGGGCGCACCACTCTCCGTCCGTCGAGGCGTTCATGCGCGAGGCGCTCGCCGAGGCGGAGCGGGGTGGGGCCGCAGGCGAGGTACCGATCGGCGCCGTCGTCGTCATCGACGGAAGCATCGTCGGACGCGCGCACAATGCCCCGGTGGCGTTGCGCGACCCGACGGCGCACGCCGAGGTCCTGGCGCTGCGGGAGGCGGCCGAGAAGGTGGGCAACTACCGGCTGCCCGGTGCGACGCTGTACGTCACGCTGGAGCCGTGCGCGATGTGCTGCGGCGCTCTGGTCAACGCGCGGGCGGCCCGCGTAGTGTACGGTGCGCGGGATCCGAAGGCGGGTGCGGTCGAGTCGTTGTTCCGCCTGCTGGACGACGCTCGACTCAACCACCGCGTGGACGCTGTCGGAGGCGTCCTGGCCGGTGAGAGCGCGGCGCTGCTGCGAGGGTTCTTTGAAAGGCGACGTTGACGATTTGCGGAGGGGTGGCCGAGCCCGGTTGAAGGCGTCCGACTCGAAATCGGATAGGGGCCCAGAAGGTCCCTCGGGGGTTCAAATCCTCTCCCCTCCGCCAATTCTTGCTGCGAAGGAGGGGTGACCGAGCGGCCGAAGGTGCGGCACTGGAAATGCCGTGCGCGGGGCAAACCCCTGTGCCGTGGGTTCAAATCCCACCCCCTCCGCCATTCTTCTCGGCGTGGCCGTGCTAGACGGGGAGTTAGCGGTGCCCTGTAGCCCGCAATCCGCTTCAGCGGGGTCGAATTCCCTCTCGAGGGCGGCTCGTGTTGAATGAGCCTCGTAGGACGGCGTTGAAGGTTGGGCCCTACGCAACGAAAATCGTCGAACCCCGCCAGGCCCGGAAGGGAGCAACGGTAAGGCGACCCTTTCGTGTGCCGTGGGAGTACCTGACTGGAGCCGGCTCTGCGGGGAGATCGCAGTACGGGTCGATCGACGGAGGGTGCACGGTCACTGTTATTCGATGAGTTACCAGGTGCTCGCCCGGAAGTATCGTCCGGCGACGTTCGACACGGTCGTCGGCCAGGACGCGATCGTCCGCACGCTGGGCAACGCGCTGGCGTCGGGCCGCATCGCGCATGCCTACCTGTTCGCCGGCCCCCGGGGGATCGGCAAGACGACCACCGCGCGTCTGCTGGCCCGCGCCCTGCTGTGCCTGGAGCGGAAGGGCGCCCAGGCGTGCGGGCGGTGCGTGGCGTGCCTCGACGCCGCCGCGAGCGTGGACGTCGTCGAGATCGACGGCGCCTCCAACCGGGGGATCGAGGAGATCCGCACGCTGCGCGAGAACGTGAAGTACGCGCCGGCGCGCGGGCGCTTCAAGGTCTACATCATCGACGAGGTCCACCAGCTCACCGAGGCGGCGTTCAACGCGCTACTGAAGACGCTCGAAGAGCCGCCCGACCACGTCGTCTTCGTGCTGGCCACGACCGATCCGCGCGACATCCCGGCCACCGTGCTCTCGCGCGTGCAGCGCTTCGACTTCCGTCCGATCCCGCCCGAGCTGCTGGCGACGACGCTCGAAGGCATTCTCCAGAAGGAGAAGGTCGACTTCGAGCCCACCGCGCTGCCGGCGATCATCCGCGCCGCCGAGGGGTCGCTGCGCGACGCGCTCTCGCTGCTCGACACCGCCATCGCGTACGGCAACGGCCGGCTGGACGCCGAGACCACGGCGGCCCTGCTCGGCACGACGGCGCCAGCCGAGGTCCGCGCCTTCGCGCGCGCGCTCCTCGAGCACGAGACGACGCCCGCCCTGGAGGCGATCGACCGCGCGGCCCGCGAGGGCGAGGACCTCGGCGCGTTCGCGCGCGACGTCATCGAGCTGCTGCGTCGCGCGCTCGTGCTCAAGGCGGCGCCGGCAGCGAAGCTGGCCGACGTCCCGCACACCGAGGCCAACGAGCTCCGCGCGATGGGCGAGGCGGCCACCCTCGACGATCTCCTGTACGTCCTGCGCGCCTTCCTCGACGCGGACGCCGTCATGCGCGAGTCGCCCCACCCACGGGTCGAGCTGGAGATCGCCACCGTGCGGGCGACCCGACGCCCCCAGCCGCGGGCGCTGGAGGACGTGCTCAAGCGCGTGGAGGAGGCGGAGGCTCGGCTGCGCCAGCAGGGCGTCGCGACGTCGGCCCCCGCGCGGGCGCAGGAGAGCCTGCTGACCGGGCTCGAGTCGCCGGGCCGGCCGGCGCCCGAGCCGCGACGCGCACCGCCGTCCGGAGAGCGCGCGGCGGCCCCGCCGCCCGTCCCGGCGCCGGCCCGCGTGGAGTCGTCGGCCGCGCCCGCGGCGAGCACGGACGTCGCGACGGGCTGGCAGCGAGTCGTCGAGGACGTCATGCGACGCAAGCCCACGCTCGGCGCCGTCCTGGCACAGACCCGCCCGACCGGCGTGCGCGACCGCGAGCTGACGGTCGTCTTGACCGGAAACCACTTCCATCGTGAGATGCTGGCGGATGGTGCCAACCGCGAGCTCGTGATCCAGGCGGTGCGGCGCCACGTCGCCGGCGCCGAGCGGTTCGGCGTCGTCACGGAGGACGAGGGCGGCGGAGGCGGCGCCACCGAGCACCCGGCGGTGCAGGCGGCCATGAACGAGTTCCAGGGCGAGGTGGTCGCGGTACGGCCGCGCCTGCGGGAAGGAGAAGGCCAGTGAAGGGCTTCGGCAACATGATGAAGGAAGCGCAGAAGCTGCAGCAGCAGATGATGGCGATGCAGGAAGAGGTCGGCAAACGCAAGGTCGAGGCGACGGCGGGCGGCGGCATGGTGACCGTCGAGGCCAACGGCAAGCAGGAGATCGTGTCCATCAAGATCGATCCGGAGGTCGTCAGCAAGGACGACGTCCAGATGCTCGAAGACCTCGTGCTCGCCGCCTGCAACGAGGCGCTGCGCAAGTCGCGCGAGCTCGTCCAGCAGGAGCTCGGCAAGCTGACCGGCGGGCTGAAGATCCCCGGGCTCGGGTTGTAGGAGGGCCGTGGCCTACTACCCCGAGCCGGTCGCCCGCCTGATCGAGGCGCTGCAGCGGCTGCCCGGCATCGGGCCGAAGACGGCCCAACGGCTCACGTTCTTCCTCCTCAAGCGCCCCGCCGACGAGGTGCGCGAGCTGGCCGATTCGCTCCTAGGAGTCAAGGAGCGCATCGTGTCGTGCTCGACCTGCTTCAACGTCACCGACCAGGATCCCTGTCGGATCTGCGCCGACCCGGCCCGCGACCCCCGGCTCCTGTGCGTCGTCGAGGAGCCCAACGACCTCCTCGCCATGGAACGGACGGGGGAGTACAAGGGCCTCTACCACGTCTTGCTCGGGGCGCTCTCGCCGCTCGAGGGCATCGGCCCCGACGACCTCAAGGTCCGCGAGCTGCTGATGCGGCTCGAGGCTGGCGGCGGGGGCGAGGTGATTCTCGCCACCAACCCCAACGTCGAGGGCGAGGCGACCGCCCTGTACCTCGCCAAGCTGCTGCGGCCCCTCGCCGTCCGCATCACCCGTATCGCGCGCGGCCTGCCGGTCGGCGGCGACCTCGAGTACGCCGACCAGGTCACCCTCACCAAGGCGCTCGAGGGCCGCCGGGAGATCGGGTCGGGGTAAGCGTAGGCAGCGTTCTCGGGGGTAGGCGCCGGCTGGACCCGCAGATTATAATGACCTGTCGCTGGCGCGTCCGGTCACTCCCCGGTAGCTCAGTTGGTAGAGCGCCTGACTGTTAATCAGGAAGTCGCTGGTTCGAGACCAGCCCGGGGAGCCAACTCTGGCTGCTACTTCGAAGACACCCCGCAGGCTCGACAGGCTCGTGCGTTGAGGCTTGCGCCGCCGCCGTCGCTTTGCCGCCCTTCGCGTGGCCCACGTCTATGGGCGGACAGCCGGTACCGGCATGATGGCGAATCCGACCGCAACGCCCAAAGCAAGGATCACAGCGGCCATGATGATGGCGACGGATAGGTTCCCCTTCTTGATCTCCGCCCACTCGTCGATGGGCGTCAGCCAGTCAAACACCTTCAAGAGAATCGCCAGGCCAGCAGCCAGCGATAACGCACCGACGACTCCCCATCCTATTGCGATCCCATAGTCCGCAAACACACGCCCCATTCGTCCCTCCATGCCGAGCGGCACTTCAAAGCGGCAAGCGGCTCACTCAAGCAACCGATCCGCCCGGAGCAGCAGCCATGGCGGGATTGAGTGTCCACCGGTTGATGGTCTTGAGGCTGCGCCAGCGTGGCGACATGATTCGGCGCTGCGTGACCGTGTGGGCAGCGATCATGGCCCGCCCTTGCTCGCCCAGTTGAATGAGACGACACGCACCCGATACCGGGCGCTCACGTCAGGCACGGTCGCTACAAAGTATCCACGATCGTACGATGGCACAATGCCATTGACCCAGACCATCAAGCAGCCGACTGCCTGCCCGGACCCGTCGAGCCGCTCAACTGCCACAAGCATCTGTTCCGCCGCAGCCCAGTAGTTGTTGTGGATGTAGCCTTCCACGTGTGGACCGCCATGTCGCTGGGTGACGTCCCAGCTGGCCCTGAACCACTCGTCGAGACTCTGGGCCGCGTACATCCCATGCGGGCAGTGTGCCTGCCAGGCACCCGATGTGTGGACACTCCCGCAGCCGGCCAGGACATATCCCGCTACCAGGAGCTCGACGAGTTTGCCGACGTTTCCCACCTGGGCTTCACCGATCTGTGTTCGTCACTCAATCACCTGGTCCGCCCGCGCCAGCAGCGACAGCGGGATCGTAAGGCCGAGGGCCTTCGCGCTTCCCGGTGAGCTCGGGAGCGACGATGGTCAGCCCCGTGACGTTCCCGCCGGGCCGCGCGAGACTCGCGACGAGGCCCGTTGCCACGGCGTCGCCCGAGGACGCGAAGACGATGGGGATCGCCGCCGTCGCGCGCTGGGCGGCGCGAGTCGCGACCGCGCCGTGGGTGACGATGACATCCACGTTAAGACGCACAATTTCTTCGGCGAGACCTGGCAGCCGGTCTTGCCTGCCTTCGGCCCAACGGTAACCGATGGTGAAGTTGTGCCCTTCAACATAGCCGAGTTCGCGGAGCCCTTGCCTGAATGCCTCAAGTAGGGGCTGCGCTGCCGAAGGAGAGCCGCCGCCTAGATAACCGATCCGTGGGGGCTTCCCCGCCTGCTGCGCCCCAGCGGCGAGCGGCTCGGCCAAGGCCCCGGCCAGTGAGGTCAGCAGGAAGCGGCGGCGGTCCATGCCGGGACGGTAGGCCCGACCGAAGGTAGAGGTCAAGGGAACTGAGCTCGGACCTGCGGTAGTATCCGCCCGCCTGGGGGTGCTCATGTATGGCCAAATCCCTGCGCCCACTCGTTATTGCCTCAGTGTGTTTGATCTCGCTGGCGCCGGTGGTCACCGCGGCGCCGCGTTTTGCGCCGAGCGGCCCCACCGCCGAGGAGTATGGGGCACGGGAGGGCTTTCGGGTCGGCGAACGCTCGACGTGCAGCCAGGTTCCCTTCTTGGTCGGCTGCATGAGTCATTTGGACGAGGTCTACGAAGCCCGTCGCATCCGCCGCAGTGCCATGCGGTCCACGCTGGAACGCACGGAAGCAGAGCCAGCGATTCGCTATGAGGTGGACGGGCGAACCCTGACGCTCGACGACTACCTCGCCCGCAACCCCACCACTGGGCTGCTCATCGCCCGTGGGGACACCATTCTCGTCGAGCGCTACCAGTATGGGCGCACCGATAAACACCGCCTCCCCTCGTGGTCGATGGCGAAGACAGTCACCGGGATGCTCGTTGGCGTCGCCATCGCCGATGGCCGTATTCGCTCGGTAGACGACACTGGGGCCTCGTATGTGAAACAGCTCGCCGGGACAGAGTACGGGACGACGTCGCTCCGCCATCTGCTCCAGATGTCCTCGGGGGTACGCTTTACCGAGAACTACTCGGGCCGCGACGACGTCACCCGCCTGGCGTTTGACACCTTCCAGCTCCGCGGCGCCGGGGGAATCGACGCGGTGAAGCGCTACAACACGCGCGAGGTCCCGGCCGGGACACGCTCCTCATATGCCTCGGTGGAGACCCAGGTCCTCGGCCTCGTTCTCCGCGCAGCGATGGGGCGGCCGGTCGCCGAGTACTTCGAGGAGAAGATCTGGCGGCCGATCGGCGCCGAAGCCGATGCCTCTTGGCTGATTGACCGCTCCGGCCAAGAGGCGACCTATTGCTGTCTCAACGCGATATTGCGAGACTACGCGAGGCTGGGGTTGCTCCTAGCTCATGACGGCTCATGGCGAGGCCGCGAGATCATTCCGTCGGCGTGGCTGCATGACGCGACGACAGTGCGGGCCGACCAGCCCCACTTGGCCCCCGGGGCCACACAATCGACTCTCTATGGCCGACGCGGCTACGGCTATCAGACTTGGATCTTGCCGGGCGCGCGCGATCTCGCGAGGATCATCGTCGCGTTCCGGCACCTTGTGGCCTGCGACCACGGCCCTTGGCCTCAAGGCCTGGAGCCGGTCGAGAGCGGCGATCCAATCGAGCCGGCCCGGCGTGTCAGTCTCGGCAAGGAACGGATGAATACCGTTGTAGACGACGTCCCCGGCCACGATCAACCCGATGGACGGAACGTGCAGGCTCGTGGACCGCGCCGTGTCGGTGTGTCCCGCATTGACGACGACGAGCTCGTACCCCTCTAACGTCAGACGATCGCCGTCGAGCGGCTCGGCCGCCAGCAGGCGCTCGGGAATCTGGCCAGGAAACAGCCTGTGCCAGCGGGCGGTCGATGCCGAGGCAAGCTGCTCGTGCATCGCCTGCACGACCTCGGCCGTCGCGACGGCCCGTGCCTGCGGGAAGCGCTCCAGAATCGGCGCCAGACCATAGAAGTGGTCGGCGTGTCCGTGGGTGACATAGATCGCCGTGAGGTTCCTGGCGCTCGCAGCGACCCAATCCAGCAAGGTCTGCGACTGGTCGATCGTGAGGAAGGTGTCGACGAGCACGGCGTCCCGCTGGCCGCAGATGAGCGTCGAAGAGTTCGCCACCCACGCCAACGCTTCCTCGACCAGAAAGAGACGTGAGCCGCCCTTGGTCGAAGTGCGCGATGATCATCAGACCGTGCGGACGGGCTGCCGCGCCGATCTCGCGCTGGACCTCGTCCCACGCGGCCTTCCGCTCGACGAGCGTCCGTGGAAGCGCGGGGTCGAGACGACCGAGCTCACGTTCGAAGGCGTGGACCAGGGCGTCATAGCTCAATCCGGTATGGAAGCGCGTGTGCTGGATCGGCTCGCCGTGCTGTACCTGGTCTGCCGATTGGCTGCCCTCGTTCAAGGTGAACCTCCGCGGTGCCGTGACGTCCGGGACCGCTCGCCTGAGAAGGGCGACGCGGGCTGAATCCAAGCAAGAGTCACACCATCGGGCGGGTCGGAGGCCGCCGGCCGGCGAGAAACGCCTGTGTCGATTTCGCGGCCGCCCGCTCGACTCGAAGGTGGAGAATCGCTGTTCCCGATCAGGGAGGCGACGCCGCATGAAAGGGGGGCCTCATGGCCGTCACGAATACTCGTAAGATGTTCGTCAATCTGGCCGTTCGCGACCTCGAGAAGTCGAAGGACTTTTTCTCGAGGCTCGGGTTCCGGTTCAACCCGAAGTTCACCGACGACAAGGCCGCGTGCATGGTCGTCAACGACGAGGCGTTCGTCATGCTGCTGACCGAGCCGATGTTCAAGACCTTCACCAAGCACGAGGTCTGCGACACGAGCCGCTACACGGAAGGACTGCTCGCGGTCTCCTGTCAGAACCGGGCGGAGGTGGACGACCTCGTGAAGAGGGCCATCGCCGCCGGGGGCCGGCACGCCATGGATCCACAGGATCACGGGTTCATGTACGGCTGGAGCTTCTACGACCTCGACGGCCACCACTGGGAAGTCTTCTGGATGGACCCCAAGGCGGCGCAGTAACGTTCGCGCCACGAATTAAACACTCGCGTTCAGGCGCGGACGCTCGACTCACGGTCGAGCCCGTCTTTCGTGGGTCGCCGGCGCGGCACAGTGATTGCACGCGCGGCGCCGCGGAGGATCCTATGTCGCGTCGCTGGCTCGTCGGACTGACCATCACCGTGGTTGCGGCGCTCGCGTGCTCCCTGCCACCGGCGACGGCGAATGCCGAGGGGATCGCGGCCAAGTACGTGCGGGACGCCGGGATCGCGAACGATCCGGACGTCATCCTGACCGAAATGTTCGAGGACAGCGTCGAGGCCATCGCGAGCCGGTGGACCACCACCAGCAACACGGCGGGGATGTCGCTGTCGACGGATCGCCCCGCAGCGAGCGGCGGTACGCGGTCCCTTCTGATGACGTCTCGAGGAGGCGCCAACACGGGCGGCTACCTCTACAAGAACCTCGGCGCCGGGTACGACCAGGTCTTCTTGCGCTACTACGTCAAGTACTCCTCGCAGGGCACGTATCACCACTCGGGCGGCTGGCTCGGCGGCTACAACCCCCCGACGAACTGGCCTCAGGGCGCCGCCGGCGAGAGGCCGACGGGCAGCGATCGATTCTCGATCGGGCCGGAGCCCACCGACGCGGCCCGGCGGTTCGACCTGTACACGTACTGGATGGAGATGCACGTCAGTGGTGATGGCAACTACTGGGGGAACACGCTGGTCCGAGACCCGAGCGTCGTCGCGCGGCCCGATCAGTGGGTGTGCGTGGAAGTCATGGTGAAGATGAACACGCCCTCGACGGCGCGCAACGGTGAGCTGGCGCTGTGGATCGACGGAAAGCAAGTCGTCCACCTCCGGCAGGGCTCGCCACTCGGGAGCTGGGTCTTCGACAAGTTCACGCCAGGCCCGAGCGGCACGCCGTTCGAGGGCTTTCGCTGGCGCACCGAGGATGTCCTCAAGCTGAACTGGCTCTGGCTCAAGCACTACACGACGGCCGATCCTTCCGGATTCGAGGGGCGCGTGTGGTGGGACAACGTCGTGCTCGCCAAGAAGTACATCGGACCGATCACGCCGGCACCCGCCGACGGTACGCCGCCCTCCCCGCCGTTCCAGCTCCAGGTCCGGTGACGCGAGCGACTGGGGTCTCCTGACCTGCGCACTCGACGGGTTCGGCGACCCCGAGCTCAGCCAGCTTCGCTCGTCCTCTCGCGGTGACGCTCAGGGCTCGACTGTCCGCGATGCGTGCGGTCCAGCGCTGCTCGAGAAACGTCTCGGCGAGCGCTGCGCCCACGGCGCCGGAGATGTGCGGCCGGCGCTCGGTCCAGTCGATACAGGAGCGGCAGTACTGCCGCTTCGCTCCCCGCGCGTGCTCGAGATCCACGCCCAGACCGGCGAGGAATCGCACGCCGGCGCTCGTGAGCTCGCCGTTGCCGTCCGAGAGCACCACGTAGTCCTGGCGCAGCATCATGTCGCACAGCGCGACGCCGAGCCGACCCGCCATGTGGTCGTAGCACATTCGCGCCTCGCGGAGGGCGGGCTCGACGCGATGGCTGGGCGGCCAATGTTTCGGGGGCGCCATCGCCACGGTCATCAACCCCTCGATCGCGCGCGCGACCTCTGCGGACTTGAGCCGGTAGTAGTGACACCGGCCCTGCTTCTCCATCACCAGCAGCTCACCAGCGACGAGTCGGGACAGGTGGCTGCTGGCCGTCGGCGCCGCCACGCCGGCGAAGTAGGCCAGCTCCTTCGCGGTGAGCGCGCAGCCACCGAGCAGCGCGGTCAGGATGCGCGTCCGTGCGGGCTCGCCGAGCAGCCCGGCCACCTCGGCCAGCAGGTCGGTATCACTCATTGAGCACACACTAGGCCTCGGAGCGCCAGGGAGCAAGGCGTGATCGTTCGGTCCACATCGAAGCGTTCGGCGTGGACGCGTGCCCGGCGCGACGCGATACTGCCTCGCGAGTCACATCTCGTGGGAGGGGACGCCATGATCACGCTGTGCATCCGCTATACGATCGACGCGAGCAAGGTCGCCGACTTCGAGGTCTATGCGCGGGGCGTGGCCGGGCCGATCGAGCGCTGCGGCGGCAAGGTCGTCGGCTACTACGCGCCGACGAAGTTCGCCGGGCCCACCAACAGTGCCCTGTCGCTCATCGACTTCCCGAGCCTGGCGGCCTACGAGCGGTATCGCGAGGCGCTCGCGGCCGATGCGGAGCACGTCGAGGTGGCGCGCCGCGTCGGGCAGGCGGGGGTCATTCTCGTCGAGGACCGCACCGTTCTGCAGCGCGTCGCGTAGGGTGCCTCACGCTGCGCTGCGGCTGGTGGCCGCGTAGACGGCGAAGGCGAGACAGGCGAGGGCGGCGAAGATCGGCAGGCCGTGCGGTAGCAGGTCCATCGAGAGGCCGGCGAGCGTCGGACCGAGGAGGGCGCCGACGCCCCAGGTCAGGCCCATCACGGCGTAGATGCCGATCAGATCGGCACCCTGGAAGCGGCTGCCGACCAGCGCCATCATCAGCGTGTAGATGCCGACGAAGACGCCGCCCCAGACAAAGAGCACCGGGTAGGCGATCCACGGTTCGTGCAGGATCAGGGGCCACAGGAAGGCGCCGCCGACGGCGAGCAGCGCCAGGATGATGGCGAGCCGACGGCGGTCCATCTGGTCGCCGAGCCACCCGATCGGCAGCTGCAGCACGATCGCCCCGAACATCAGGCACGAGATCAATCGCGTCGCACCGTGCTCGGTCCAGCCCTGGCCGATCGCGTAGAGCGGGAGGAAGGACAGGCCGGCCGTCTCGATGGCGGCGTTGAGTCCCTCGGCGGCAATCGCCACCGGCGCGAGCCACAGGTAGCGTAGCGGGCGGCCGGGAGACTCCTCGGCGAAGACCGGTGCGATCACCCCGGGCGAGACGATCAGCAAGACCGCGGCGAAGGAGAGCCCGGCGCCGATCAGGTAGGGCGTGGCGCCGTCGGTCCCGATCGTCGAGAGGATCAACGGCCCCACGGCGAAGCCCACGGAGAGTGCGGCGACGTAGGTGGCCATCGAGCGTGCCCGGGTACGCTCGTCGCACAGCTGGTTGACCCACGCCTCCGTGAGCACGAACAGCACCTCCGAGGCGCCTCCGAGCACGACGCGAAGAGGGAACCAGGGCCAGACTCCGGGCATCGCCGGGAACAGCGCGAGGACGGAGCCGGCCGCGACGAGCGCGGCAAGCGTCATGCGCCGCGGACCGACTCGTGGCACGACGCGCGGCACCACCAGGGCGACGGCGAGCACGCCGAGGGCATGCATGGCGGCGTTGAGGCCGATGATCGATTGCGGTGCTCCGCGCTCCGCGAGGTCGAGCGCGAGCAGCGTGGCGCTCAGCGAGTAGGTGAGCCCGAAGATCGTGGCGGTCGCGATCACGGCGGCCAGCGACACCAGCACCCGGCCGGCGGGGACCGCTGCCGTCGTCGTCGTCATGCGGCCTGCGTGACCGGAGTGCGCCGGTGGCGTCGCTGCCGCCGCGCGGCTTGCAGCCGTCGGCGCCAGGGTCGTCGCCGCCGTTCGACGATCGCGTGCAGTGCGTGCGCGTAGTCGAGGACGAGGCCCGGTGTCCACGTCATCGACTCCGCCCGGGCCCGCAACAGCGCCGCGATCCACAGGTCCGGATTCGCGACCAGGCTGCCGAAGCGCCGCCACACGGCCCGGTGGTAGAGCGTGCCCTCAAGCGCCGCTTCGAGGGCCAGGGCGACGGCGACCGAGCAGTTGCGGTTGGTGAGGTTGTAGGTGTCGTCGGCGCGATAGGCGTCCCAGTGCGCGCGTAGCTTCGCGGCGTCGTATGTGTGGAACTCGACGTTGGCGTCGGCCGGGCACCAGTCCGCCGATTCGACGGCGTACGAGGGCTGGAAGAGGCCCGTGACGTTGTTGTCGACGGTCGCCCTCAGCAGGCGCGCGAACTCGTCAGGCGCGTGGTCGGTCTCGATGGCCGGGTAGTGACTGATGTAGACCTCGGTCGCCAGCTGCAAGGCGGCGTGGCCGGTCGAGATCAGACCCTTACCATCGATGGCGGCGACGTAGCGATCGATCAGGAGCCGGCGCGACGAGATCGGGCTCGCCGCCGACCCCACGGGCGTCCAGACGTGCACCACGAGCGGCGTCTCGTGGCGGCAAGGGATAGACGATCCACCGATCGGCCATGCCGCGCCGTGCTCACGCCAGTCGCGCCGGCCGAAGAAGCGCAGCACCGGGGTGTCGTCGGTCAGGCGCCGCATCGCCAGACCCAGACGCAGGACGGTCCATCCGGACAGGAGGAGCGCCACACCCAGGCAGAAGGGGACGGTCCGGTGATAGCTCACCGGCCAGCCCGAGAACGCGATCGCTGCGAACGCGAGCTCGAGCGCGCCGCCGGCCGCGATCAGAGGCCACTTCGAGAATCGCAACACCGCCGCGGTGACGATGCGGGCGGCGCCGTCGATCAGGAACGCCAGTCCGAAGAGCACGCTGTTCTCCACGTCGACCTGGACCGGAAAGTCGAGAACCATGAACCCGAGGACCAGCAAGGCGAGCGCCCGGAAGAGGACGCTCCCGCTCGCGCGGCGCGGCACCAGGGTGAAGAACCAGAGCGCGATGAAGCCCTCGAAGGCGAGGAGGATCCCGAACGCCTCGGTCGCGACCACGCTGACGCCGTCGGACGCGTCGGACATGATCACCAGGCCGAGCGACATCCAGAGCAGGCCGACAACCGCGAGCACCGGCCACTTGTGCCGGAGCGCCCGGGCACCAACGAGCAGCATCGCGAGTCGGATCATGCGGTGGACCGGATTCCGAGAGTTTCTCTCGCCGAGGGCGGCCGCAAGGGCCGAACGGGCCGCGCCGGCCAGTACGTTTGGCGGGGTGGCGGCCGAGAATCTCGGGGGAGGGGCGGTCTGCCGGGCGCGACGAGTTAGAAGAACCGCCGGAGAACGTCGCGCATGCGATCGAGGAAGCCGAGGATCTGGAAGCCGAACAGGAGCACGTGAACGCTCGCGAGACTGTGGACCGGGACGAGCCGCTCGCGGAGGCTCTCCGTGTGCCGAGGCGGCTCGGGGAAGACCTCGCGCCGTCGGCGCGGACGGGGCTGCGTGGAGACCGGCGCGTGCTGGGATGCGCCGGCCTTTCGCAGCGCGATACGGATGAGGGGCGCTGCTTCGGGATAGACCCGTTCGGCCACCTGGAGGAGCGCGTGCGCGTCCTGCACGTTGCAGGTCACCCGCCGGACACCGACGGCGTAGTGCATCTCCGTCGCCGTTTTGAGCACCGTGTGCGCCGGAGTCCAGTCGGGCAACGCCGCCAGCAGACGACGGTGGGCGTCGGCCGGTAACCAGATGCGGATCATGACGAACTCAGAATAGACAACCTGCCCGCTTTTCTGTGAGCACACTTCGCCGAGTTGGCGCTTTCAGGTGGCGGGTCGGCCCTCCGATTTGGTCTAACAAATGGCCCCTGGAGCAAAGGTCGCCCCCCTGACTGGGCCCGTCCACGGGCCGGAACTCGGGTTAGGGGCCGGGGAGGCGCGGCACAAGCCCGTGAAAAGACAGCGAGGGGGCCCGGGGCGGCGACGGGCGCTTCCGCTGCGAGCGCCCGAAGGCCGCTAGCGCGGGGGGCTACCGGCGCGAGCCCTCACTCACGCGGGACGCTTCCCGTGCGGCGCTTCGCCAGCAGCCAGTCGATGATCCCCATGCCGTCGCCATCGTCCGAGACGCTGGCGCTCGTGGCCGAGGGGACGGACACTCGCGGTCGCGGGGCGGTCGGGGCGGGCCGCTCGGGGCGCTCGGGAAGCGAGAGTGGGGGCGCGAGGTGACCGGCAACACTCGCCTCGAGTGCTGCTTCCGTCGGGCCGTCGGACGGGGTAGCGCCCGCCTGGTCGGTCGGCCCGGCGTCGGGCACGGGCGACGCCGTCGTGGTTTGTGGGCCTGCCAGGAAGGCCGGCACCCGATCGCTGCGCTTCACCGCCCAGATCGCGACGATCACCAGCACGATGCAGGCGGCGCCGACGAGCGAGAACCCGCGCCGCCTCGGTGCCAGTCGCCGCGAGCGCAATGGCCGCAGCTCGCGCGGCGGCCGTTCGATCCGCGGTGCCTCACTGGGCGCGACCACCGGCTCCGGTACAGAGACCGGCTCCGATGCGCGCGGGGCGCGATCGACCATCGCCGCGGTGACCGTTCGCCGCCCCGTCGCGCCGCGGTGGGCGATCGCCTCGACGCACAGCGTGTTGACGACCTGCGGAACGCCCTCCGACACCACCCAGATCTTCCGCAGCGCCGACGGCGTGAACAGGCGCCCGCGGTGGCGGATCACGCCGAGGCGGTGCGCGATGTACTGCGCCGTCTGCTCGCGCGTGAGTGGACGCAGGTGGCAGAGCACGTCGGGCTCCACGACCGCCCTGAGGGCGTCGAGGAGGCCTCGCTGACCGACGAGCAGGACGCTTAGCGAGGCGGCAGCCTCCGGTCCGTCGGCGTATGGCAGACGCGCCAGCTCGATCAGCAGCTCTCGGTTGAGTCGCTGGGTCTCGTCGACGATGAGCAGCACGCGACGGCCACCGGCGACGGTGTCGGCGACGAAACGGCGGAACTCCTCGATGAAGCCGTCCCGATCCTTGACCGGCACCGCGAGTCCGAACGCCTCGGCTACCGCGGCGAGCACGTCCATACCCTCGAGGATCGGGTAGAGCAGGCAGCCGACGACCACGGCGTCCTCGCGGAGACGCGTCGCCAGGGCGTGCGCGAGCAGGGTCTTGCCGGTGCCGCTCTCGCCGACGAGCGCCAGCAACCCCTGGCGACCCGTCACGGCGGACCGCAGCATGCGGAGCGCGTCGTCGTACTGGCCGGTCAGCCACAGCGAGGCGGGATCGGCGGTCGGCTGGAAGGCGCGGGTCGGGTCCGGTGGAAGGGCCGGTGGTGTCGTCTTCATGTCCGCCTCCGGGTGATGGTGGGGACGTCGATCACCAGGCCGAGGGATCCTGACGCACGAGGAGGACCGGACGAGGGGGCCGAGCGCGGGGACCAGATCGATCGGGGGCCGTCGCTACGGGACCTGAGCTAATGCTGCTCCTACCACATGTAGTGTAGCGGTGCTGCACAGAACGCGATACTAGGTGGGTCGCGTCGGGCTGTCAACGAGGAAGTGGCGGCTCAGGCGGTCGTCGTGGTCGCGAAGCCAGTCTTCGCGTACTTCAAGTCGCGATAGTCCCCGGACATGACCGGTGCGTACCTCACGTGACCACCGGGTGCGACGCACTCGATCATCACGTCCCAGTTCGGATGGTTGAAAAACGCGATCGAGAGACGCGGTGCGTTCCGGCCCTCCGCCAGGGGTGGGTTGACGACTCGGTGCATGTTGGAGAGCCAGCGGTCGTTCGTCCAGCGCATGAGCAGGTCGCCGATGTTGACCACGAACTCGTCGGGAGCGGTGCGCACGTCGATCCAGCGGCCGCTGCGCGTCAAGACCTGAAGACCACCCGGCACATCTTCGCCGTTGAGGATCGTCAGCCCGCCGTAGTCCGTGTGCGCTCCCGCGCGCAGCTGGCCGGCCAGGGGCGCCTGTAGCTGACGCGGGTAGTAGTTGAGCCGCATGGTGCCGATCGAACGGTCCACCTTGTCGTCGAAGAAGCCCTCCTCCACCCCCAGGCCCAGCGCGGTCAGCCGCATCAGGAAGCGGACGAGCTCGTGCATCGTGCGGTAGTAGGCGACGGCGGCCGGGCGGAACGCCGCCGGGTCGTCGGGCCAGATGTTCGGCAGGAAGAACTGTCGGCCCTTCACGCCGGTGTAGTAGGCGTCGTCGCCGACGTCCACCGGCCCCACGTGGTAGAACTCCTTGAGGTCGGGGGGCGCCACCGCGTCGTTGGCCGCCGACAGCGCCTCGCCGCCGAGGGCGTGGTACCCACGGGGCGTCTGCGGATCGATCGGGCTCGCCCGACGCTTGGTCTCGAGCGACAGCGCGAAGAAGCGATGCGCCGCCTCGCGGAGGTCGCGGCACACGCCCTCGGCGACGCCGTGACCGGTGATCGCGAAGAACCCGATCTCGACGCACGCCTCGTCGATGAGACCGGCCACGCGCCGACGCTCGGCCGGCCCGCCCTCGCGTGCCGGCGTCAGGTCGATAGCGGGGACGTGCTCCATCGAGTCTACCGCGCGAACATCCGCTTGATCTCGGTCTCCGCCCAGACCATCGACTCCTTGGGTTTGGCGGCGTCGGTCACGACGCGGGCGACCATGTTGGGGATGATGTAGCTGTTCGTGATGAGCTGGATCTTCTCGTCGGGCGGCGCCGGCCAGCCGTACAGGTGCGAGTACTGGACGACGCTCTTGAGCGTCTTGTACTTCGGGTCGATGTCCCACACCGGGTGGTTCTCCATGTCGCGCCAGACCGGGTGGTTGTAGTTGTCGCCGGCCATGATCCACTCATGGTATTGCGCGGGCTCGAAGAACCAGCGCAGGAACTCCTTGGCGGCGTCCACGTTCTTGCTGAACTTCCAGATGCCTAGGCTCCGCGGCACGCCGACCGTGTGACGCCCGCCCGGGCCGGCCGGTGAGGGATGGAAGCCCGTGACGTCGGCGACCGGCAGCTTGTTCTGCTTGGCGACGACGTAGTGGCTGATCGGGTTGTGGATCCAAGAGCCCTTCCCCGAGTTGAGGAACAGGTTGTTCCCGGCGTTGTCCCACGAGAGCACCGCCGGGTCCATGGCGTCGTTGTAGAGCGCCCGGACGTACTCCAGGGCCCCCTCGGTCTCGCGCGAGTTGATCGTGATCGTCTTGCCGTCCTCGGCAACGTCCTTGGCGCCGAAGGACCACAGGATCGAGTAGAGCGTCGTGACCGAGTCCGTCGTCTGGCTGATGGCGAAGCCCACGGGGTGACCGAGCTTCTTGAGCTTCCGGCCGGCCCGCAGCAGGTCGTCCCAAGTGTCGGGCGCCTTTTCGCCGACCTTCTCGAACAGGTCGATGCGGTGGCTTCCCGGGAACGAGCTGAAGAGGTAGGGCACGCCGAGCCACTGGCCCTTCACGCTGGCGTGCTCCTTCAGGAACGGGAACCACTCCCCGTGCTTGCGCGCCAAGTCGGCGCAGATGTCGGAGACGTCGACGAGGCCCGGCTGGAAGAGGTACGGGTAGTGCATCTCGAGGCTCATGATGTCGTGGCCCGAGCGGGCCATGACCTCCGCCGAGAGCTTGGCCGGCATCTGCACGCTCTGAATCTTGTTGCTACGGACGACCACCCCGGTGGCCTTCGTGAACCGCTTGCTCAGCTCGTCCAGCTTGGTGTCGGAGGCGGGGGCGTAGTTCACGGCGGTCAGCAGGCTGAGCTCCCGGGCGGCCCAGCTCGCGGGCGCGCCACCGAGCACGCCGGCGACGCCGATCAGGGCCTGTCCGCTGGTACGGAGGAATCCACGGCGGGTCACGGTGGTCATTCGCGCACCTCCAGTGGCGCCGAGGGTAGCCGCCACCGCGCGCAGGGTCAACCACGCGGCACGTCAGAGGAGCGCGGTGCGGCCGGGCCGGAGGCTAGCGGGCGACCTCGCGTTCGCGACTGGCGGGCCGGGATCCGGGCGTCTCTGCGCGGACGATGGCCCAGCCGAGGGCGCGGATCTGGTGGTCCACGTGACGCCACCGCTGGTTCGGGATCCGGCCGTTCGTGGGCGGCGCGGTGCCACGCCGGTCCTGAATGACGGTGACGGACGGATTGTCGGCCAACTCACGCTGGAGCATCTGGAAGAGCTTGGGCTGCTGCCGGGAGACGATCAACAGATGCCGGGGCCCGTCCTGGCCCGACGTGATGCCGCGAGCCTCTTCCACGAGCGCGTGGACGGCACGCACGATCGCCTTGTCCGACGAGTTGCCGATGAACCGGGACAGCGGGGACCAGGTTTCGCTGCCGCACGCCGGGCACTGGCTGGGACCGATCTCGAAGCACACTTCGCAATCGACGCACAGGGCCAGGCGCTGCAGGGGAATGTGAAGCCGGGGTGTGGTCAGTTGGGCACGGGATCGCATGGCGTGTTCGACCTTCGCAAGGCGAGTGCCAGGGTGATTTCCGCGAATTCACGCGTATCGGCGCTCGTGGAGCGCGCGAAGTGGCACGCGGAGGCGCCAGACTGGCGAGGCAGTGCCGTCGCATGTCACGAACGGGATCGAGCACGGCGACGGCGCCCGGCCGGCCTCGCCGTGGTGCTCCAGGCGAGGCCTGAGGCCGGGGCGTGGAGCTCAGCGGGTGCGGGCGCCCCGGATGGCGCCGGCCAGGAGCCGGGCGCCTTCGTAGCACTTCTCGGGCGGCTCGTAGCTGAAGGCCAGACGGATGAAGTTCTCACCGCCGCCGGCGGCGAAGAACGCCGGACCCGGCGTGTACTGCACACGCGCCTCGACCGCGAGCTCGGAGAGTCGCTTGGTGTCCGTGCCCGCCGGCAGGCGCATCCACAGGAAGAAGCCGCCCTCGGGACGGCTGACCACGTAATCCGTTCCGTTCAGGCCCTCCGCGAGCCCGCGCAGCATCGCGTCGCGCTTGGCGCGGTAGACGTCGATCAGGCGCTCGACGTGCTCGACGAGGTTGTCGCGCAGGTAGTACGTCGCCACGCGCGACATGAACGGGTTCACGCCGCCCCCGAACAGGAAGCCCTGGAAGGCGGGAACGAGCTCGCGCGGCGCGCACAGCCAGCCGATGCGCACGCCCGCGCCAAGGATCTTCGACAGGGTCCCGGCGCGGATCACGCGGCCGCCCTGGTCGAGGGCGAAGAGCGGAGGCAGCGTCTCGCCCTCGAAGCGCAGCTCGCCGTAGGCGTCGTCCTCGAGGATGAGCGTCCCGAACTCGTGGGCCAGCTCGATCAGCTCGTGGCGCCGCCGCAGCGACTGGCTGGGCCCGGCCGGGTTCTGGAAGTTGACGATCGTGTAGATGAGCTTGCAGGGTCGGCCTTCGCGACGCAGCGCGAGGAGACGCTCGCGCACCGCCGCGGTGACGATCCCCTCGTCGTCGACGGGCACCGTCAGGATCTCGGGGCCATGCCGGCGGATCGTGTTCAGCGAGCCTGAGAAGGTCGGCGCCTCGGCGATCACCACGTCGCCGGGATCGATGAAAGCGCTGAAGGCCAGGGCGAGGGCCTGGCCGGAGCCGTTCGCGACGATGATGTTTTCGGGCTCGGCCTTGAACCCCTCGAAGCGCTCGTACTTGTGGCAGATCAGCTCCCGCAGCCCCCGGTATCCCTGCGGCTCCCCGTAGGTCATGGCGGCGGCGCCCTCGGCCTTCATCATGCGGGCGGTGGCGTCCACCATGCCGTCGTAGGGGAAGGAGGCCGGGTCGGGATACCCGCCGCCGAACTCGTAGAGGGCGCTCATCGACGGGCGGGGCGTCGCGACGGCGACTCCCCAGCCGATCCTGGCGCGGCGGGACAACAGGGGCTCGAAGGGATCGTTCGCTGGTGTGCTCATGTCGATAGCATAACCGACCTACTCGACCTTCGGATGGCGCCGGTGGAAGTCGGTGACGGCCTGCCAGGCGCGCGCGGCGGCGAGCACCGTGTTCTCCTCCCAGGCCCGTCCCATGAACTGCAGGCTGGTCGGCAGTCCCGCCGGGGACATCCCGTTCGGCACCGCGATCGCCGGCAGGCCGGCCGCGTTGCCGATGGCGCCCATCACGTCGGGGACGTTGCCGCGCGCCGCGCTCCGAAACTCCCGATCGAGGGGTGAGGCGACGGCCGGGCGGCCGGGCGCGACGAGCGCATCGACGCTCGAGAGCACCCGATCGGCCTCGCGGACGACCAGGGTCCTCAGCCGCTGCGCCTTGATGTAGTCCTTGGCGAGGATGGCGTCCCGCGCGTAGGCGGTGAAGCGATCTTCGGGCGCCGTCAGCCCGGCGATGGCGCCGCTCTCGATCATGTCCTCGAAGGCGCTGGACGCCTCCGCCATCAGGATCGTCCGCGTGATGGCCTCGTACGGGAGGTCGGCGAGCGTGACGTCCTCGACCGTGCCGATCCGGCGCAGGACCTCGAGCGAGCCCTCGAAGGCCTCGCGGACCGCATCCTCGGCGGTCGCCGCCACGTCGCGGATGACGCCGAAGCGGAAGCGCCGCCCCGCAACCGCGGCGCCGTCGTAGCGATAGGGCCGCCCGTCGGCGGTGGGATCGCCCGGGTCGGGGCCGGCGATCGCGTCCAGCACGAGACCGCAGTCGTCCGCGGTGAGTGCGAGCGGCCCCAACTTGTCGAGCGTCCAACAGAGCGCCATCGCCCCGTGACGGCTGACGCGGCCGTAGGTCGGCCGCAACCCGCTCACGCCGCAGTTGGCCGCGGGGGACAGGATCGAGCCCCACGTCTCGGAGCCGATGGCGAAGGGTACGAGTCCCGCCGCGACGGCCGAGCCGGACCCGCTCGACGATCCGCCGCTCCAGGCGTCGGCGCCCCACGGCGAGATGCCGGGGCCGGTGAAGGACGCGTGAGGCTGTCGGTAGCCCATGCCGCCGGCCAGCTCGACCATCGCGAGCTTGGCCACGAGCACCGCGCCCGCCTGCTCGAGCCGGCGCACGACGGTGGCGTCGGAGTCGAAGGTCTGCGTGCGCAGTGGGGCGGCGCCCCATGTGGTCGGGATCCCGCCCGACGTGGCCAGCAGGTCCTTGGCGCCGTAGGGGACGCCGTGAAGCGGTCCACGCCAGGCGCCGCGAGCGATCTCGGCCTCCGCCCGGCGCGCCTCCACCAGGGCGCGGTCCCGGGTGATTGTCACGACGGCGTTGAAGCGTGGCCCCAGGCGCTCCAACCGGTCGAGGAACGTCTCGGTCAGCTCCACCGGTGAGATCGCGCGCGTCCGCACGGCTTCGCCGAGCTCGCGGACCGAACGGAAAACGACGGTCATTCGTCGCCGCGGAAGGGCACGAAGCGCTGCAGCGGCTCGACGTCGTTCGTCAGCCGCACAGCCCGAAGGACGGCGACCTGCTCGACGAGCGCATCGACGGCCTTGCGGAGGGCATCGAGCTGTTCGGGAGTGAGCCGGTCGCCGTAACGGCGGCGCACCAGGCCGAAGCGCAGGTCCGCCTCGCTCCCTTCTGCGGTCGGTTCGTTCATGGCGCCGCATCCTACACCGGGGCGGGGCTTGGGACCACGCCCACCGCCTTCGAGCGGACGGGGGCCGACTTCCGTGATACGCTCGGGTGGCAACGCTTACCGGAACGAAGTGACCGAACCCAGGAAGAAGAGCGTCAAACGGCGGGCAACGCGAGGACGGCGACGGCCGACTCCCGCCCGCAAGGCTACTCCGGCAGCCGATCGGCTGCCGGATCCGGTGAGCGTCCCGGCCGTTCCGCCGCCACCGCCCGACCCCGTCACCGAGCCCCCGGACGACCTCGTCCTCGTCAATCCTGAGATCGCGTTCGCGGCCCGGGCCGCGGCGCGGGGTCCCGAGCCCGAGCGTCCGTTTCCGACGACCCGGCGTGCGATCTTCTTCGACGTCGAGAACACGAGCCGTGTCCAGCACATCGCGCGCGTCATCGACTACCTGGTGGTCGACCGGCTGGGCCGTCGCACGGATTTCGTCGCGGTGGGCAACTGGCGCGTCATCGGGCACGACACGGCGCGCCTCCTGGCCGGTCACGGGGCGCAGCTCCTTCACAGCGCGCCGTCGGTCGGCGTGAAGGACTGGAGCGACCTGCGTATCGCCGTCGCCGCCGGGGTCTGGCTCGGCACGGCACGGCCCGGAGACATCCTGGAGATCATCACGGACGACCGGGCTTTCGACGCGGTCGGCGACGTGGCGACCGGCCTCGGAGTGGCATTCCGCCGGCTCTCCTACCGCGGCCTCACGGGCCAGCCGCGGCAGCCCGAGCAGGCGCCGGCGCCGGCACCCGCGGCAGCCGAGGCTCGTGGCGACTCGCAGGGCGGCCGGCGACGACGCGGCCGGCGCGGCGGCCGCGGGCGGCGCGAGGCGCCCCGCGAGACCCCGCGCGAGGCGCCCATGGTCCAGGCGGCGCCGCAGCCGGCCGCCCGCGAGGTGGTGGTCGCCACGGCCGAGGCCCATACGGCCCCCCACGACGAGCTCCTGGGGGTGACCCGCGACCTGATCCAGGCGTCCGCCAACGGCTCCGTCACGCTCGACGCGCTGGCCAACGCGCTCAAGTCACGCGGCTTCAGCCGTACTCCCGGATCTCCACGTCTGATCACGCGACTGCGGCGACTGCGGGAGCTCGCGGTGAGCCGCTCGGGTCACATCACGCTGGTCGATTCCGCCGCCCCGGCGCCCGCGCCGGTCCCGGCGCCTGTAGCGGAGGACGTCCAGCCCGCCGCCGAGGCGAGCGCCCTCGAGGATCGCGAGCCGGTCGTCGACGAGGTCGATCAGATCGACGAGGACGAGGACAACCGTGGCAACCGTCGCGACTCGCTGGCGGATCGACGCGCCCAGGTCGACGCAGCTCAGCGCTACGGCTCCCAGCCCCCCGGCGATCGCCGGCGGGACGGCGGTTTCCGGGGCCAGCGCCCACGTCGAGGCGGCCGACGCAACCGGCGCTTCGGCGCCCCCGCCGCCCCCTAGCCTCTTCTCAGGCGAACCGCCAGCCGTCCAGCGAGCGCGGGTCGTCCGGTACGATCCGAAGCGGTAAGTCGTGCGGGGCGACGATTCCATGGGCGATCAACAGCTCCAGCGGTGCCCGTCCGTGACTCCCCCCGGCCGGGAAGCTAGGCATCGACGCGAGCTTCTGACCGACGGATCGAGCGGCCACCGGCAGGGTCAGTAGTCCGTCGGGCGTCACGAGGTCGAAGGTGGCTCCCCTCGCTGGCCCCGGTACGGCCGGAACCTGGGTCCACAGCCTCGATCGCGACCTCGCCGGCAGAGCGTCGACGCGACCCGACACCACATCCCAGGCGACCAGGCCCGCCCGGCGCCGGGCGGCCGTGGCCCGACGGCCGCGCGTCCCGGCTCTCCTCCACGTGAGCGACAGGGCCAGCGAGCGAGCCCCGCACACGACGTCGTGCGGAGTCCACGGCGGAAGATGGAACAGCGTGCCGGGCTCGAGGTCGAGCGTTCGCCAGCCCGGCCCGCGCTGCGACCGGCTGACGTCGAGATCGGCGGGCGCCCCGGGCCGCACGGGCGGCCCCAGCGTGACGGTGCGACGGCCCTCGAGCTGAAGCCAGAATGCGTCCACCGGGCCGTCGTGATGCGGGCCCATTCCCGGTCGGTTCCGACCCTCCACCGCGAACAGGAACGAGCATTCCTCGCGCAGGGGCCCGAGCAGCGCGGTCCGCAGGGCGACGATGAGTCGCATCAGCCGCGGCAGCACCTGGTGGACCTGGGGCAGGAAGATCGTCGCGCCCGTGGCCAGCGCCGCCTCGAGGTGGCGGCGGTCACCGGACCGGTCGTATCGACGCTCGGCGGCGACCTGGAACGGCGTCCCGGCCTCGGCCATGGCGATCACGGTGGCGAAGTCGGGCGCGACGGCCCGCCACGCCCGGTCGCGCGGCGCCAGCACGCTCGGAGCTCGTGAGAGGCGCTGCGTTCGGAACCGGTCGAGGGCGGCCGGTCCCGCGAACCACGTGGCGAGCGGCTCGACGAGACCGCCGCCCACGGACTACGTCACGAGCCGGTTGCGGCCGGCCTGCTTCGCGCGGTACAGCGCCTCGTCGGCCTGCTGCACGATGTCGTCCGGCTTGACCCGGCGGCCATCCGTCGTCGCAACCCCGATGCTGACCGTGACGGCGAGGCGCTGGCGCGGACCGATCGGCAGGGGCGACTCGGGGCGACGGCGCGGACGGCTGGGGTCGCGCAGCGTGAACGGCGAGGACTCGATGGTCCTTCGGAGCGCCTCGAGGTGGTGGCGGGTCTGCCCGACGTCCTTGCCCGGGAAGAGGACCGCGAACTCCTCGCCGCCGTAGCGGAACGCCCGGCCACCGCCGCCCACAGCGGCGAGCCGGGCGCCCACCATCCGGAGGATCTGGTCACCGACGTCGTGGCCGTGGTCGTCGTTGAAGCGCTTGAAGTGGTCGACGTCCACCATCGCCACCGTGTAGGTGCCGCGCAGGCGAGCGAGGGCCTCGTTGAGCGCGCGGCGAGCCGGCAGGCCGGTCAGCTCGTCGTCGTAGGCCATGCCGTGCCACGTTTCCATCAGCGACAGGACGAGGATGAGGCCGCCGGTCGCGAGATACAGGCTGGAGTCGAGGCCCCCGCCCCCCGCCCTGAACGCGAGGAACGCGGCGACCAGCGTCCAGACGGCGCCGCTCTCGATCGCGGTCCGCTGTCGCACCGCCTGCCGGGCGATGACGAGGAACGCCAGCCCGAAGACGACCAGCGTCGGCTGGGAGAGCGCGGCGAGCCGACGGCCGGGCGACGCGTCGAGCCAGCCCATCAGCGGCAGGAACAGGGGCTGGACGATCAGCGCGAGCAGGACGATCTCGGCCGCCAGCAGTCCCAGCGCGATGCGGCCCGGGCGAGCCAGCAATCCGCGCTCGGGGAGCCAGGCCAGCGCGGCGAGGTCGAGCGGGATCAGCAGGCTCAACGCGCCGAAAATCACCCGCCCCACCTCGCCGCCGGCGCCACTGACCGGCGCCCACGCGAGCAGGGCCCGCTCGGTCAGCAGCAGGACGGCCAGCGCCAGTACGAGGCGGCTCCGATCGAATCGCCACCCGAGGAGAATGCCCCCGGCGAGGACGGTGATCGGAAACGCCGGAACGATCGGGGCGACGCCGTACCGGAGCCCGGCCGGGTGCAGTGCGATAGTGGTGGCGATCAGCAGGAGGGCTCCCGGCAGCAGGCGGGAGAAGATCTTCTTCACGGGCGACAGCATGCCCCGACCGCCAGGCTCGGCGCCAGCGGGGTCGTGACGTCAGCGTCCGGGGCGGATGTGCAGGTGACAGCAGCCCTCGCGTCCCGGCTGCCAGGTGTCGGCGGAGAACTCGAATCCGGCCGCCTCGAACGTGCCGTTGTCGATCCGGCCGGCGATCTGGCAGAGACGCGCGACGTCCGCGTCGGGGAGGTTCGCCTCGCGCCAGGCATCCTTCAGTGGGCAGCGCTGCAGCGTGATGTCGAGGCCGCCGGCGTCACAGCGCGTGACCTCGGGCGCGAACATGCGGCCCTCGTCCGGCACGAATTCGAGGAACGCGTCGCGCAGTCCGGCCAGATCGTTCGGGGCGTAGCGCGCGAAGTGCTTGCCGATCTCGGTGCCCCGCGCATAGATGGCCCGTCCCATCACCTCGACCGCGCGCGCCTCGCCCATCTCGCGTCGCAGCGCATCGAACATGTGGTGGTACAGCAGTGCCCGGTTCCGGAACGCTCCGTACAGGTCTCGCCGTAGCCGCTCGTCGTTCGTCACGCCACGACTCCCTGGACACGACCGCCGCCCCGATCGCCGAGACCCGAGCACCCGGGCGGAACGGGACGCGGGAGACGCCGGCTCGGCGCCCCGCGCCCCGTCGCCGCCGCGGGCTACGACTTCTCGACGACGTAGATGTTCGGCAGCATGTCGAAGTAGATGTTGCCGTCGACGACCGTCTCTCCGAGCTTGTTTTTCTCCAGCCCGCGCAGCTGCGGCTTGGCCGCGGCCCACCGGGTCACCCACGCGACGGGGACGTAGCCGCCGTCGGTCTGCATGATCTCCTCGGCCTTCGCGTAATTCGCCAGCCGCTTCTTGGCGTCCCGCGTGTCGCGCCCCGCCTCCAGCTCCTTGTCGAAGGCGTCGTTCGTCCACGCCTGGCGCTTGCCCTCGGTCTTCTTGCCGTAGAAGGTGTCGAAGTACTCGTTGTGCGGGTCGGGGTAATCCATGAACCAGCGGATCCACACGAACTGGTAGTTGTGCTGCCAGAGCCCAGCCCGGAAGACCCGCTGCTCCAGCACCTCCAGCTCGGTCTTCATGTTCAGGTGCTCGAGGAGCACGGCCTGGACGGCCTCGGCCAGGGGCTTGGAGCCCAGCCCCTCCTCGCGCATCGTCAGAGTGATCTTCGGCCAGTTGCGGCCGCCCTCGTACGGCGTGCCCTTGAGCATGGCCATCGCCGCCTTGGGATCGAACCGCTGGATGTCCCGGATCTTCTTGTCGTCCACGGCGCCCGGGAAGCCGGGCGGAATCATGGAGTGCGCGGGGATCGCGAAGCCGTCGGCGACGCGCACCACGTTGTCGCGGTCGATGGCGTGGCCCACCGCCCGCCGGACCTTCACGTTGTCGAACGGGGGCTTCGTCACCTGCGGGATGAGATACCAGGTGCCCGGGAACGGATAGCGGAACACCTGGCCCTTGGTGGCCGGGGCGTCGCGCAGGCGCTTGAGGTCGCCGGTCTGCAGCGCGGTGAGGTCGAGCTCGTTGTTCTCGTACGGCAGTGCGCCCGACTGCACGGGGACGATCGGGATCGTGACCTTGTCGAGCGTGACGTCCTTGGCCCCGAAGTAGTGCTTGTTCTTTCGGAGCACCATGACCTTGTTGTGGTCCCACGTCTCGAGTGTGAACGGCCCGTTGCAGACGAGGTTGGCCGCCTCCGTCCACTTGTCGCCGTGCTTCTCGACGGCGCCGCGATGCGCGGGCAGGGCCGCCAGATAGGCGGAGAGCACGGGGAAGTAGCCGCGCGGCCCCTCGAGCGTCACCTCGAGGGTCCAGTCGCCCTTGGCGACCACGCCCACGCCGGAGGCGTCCGGGACCTTGCTCTTGTTGAAGGGCTCGGCGCCCTTGATGTCGTAGAAGAAGCTCGAGTAGGGGTTCTTGCTCGCCGGATCCATCTGGCGCTTCCACGACCACTCGAAGTCCTTGGCCGTGCACGGCGTGCCGTCCGACCACTTCGAGTCCTTGCGGATCGTGAAGGTCCACACCGAGCCGTCCGCGTTGGACGCGACCTTCTCCGCGACGTAGGGCACCGGCTGGAAGTTGACGTCGAACTTCATGAGGCCGGCCCAGAGCGCCGGCACGCCGCTGCAGTAGAGGTCCTTGTTGTAGTCGTGGCTGGAGGGGTCGTTCTGCCACCAGCCGCCGCCGCCGATCCGGATGTGCTGCTCCTTGGCGAGCTTCTCGCCGGCAGCGAGCTTCGGCGCCGCCGAGACGGGCCGGGCGTTGAAGCCGGCCGCGCCGAGAGCGGCCAGCCCGGCCGCCACCTTGAGGAAGTCGCGGCGGCCCACGCCGGCGGCCCTCAGCCGCTCGGCGAGCAGGTCCATCTGCGCGTCGGAGATCGGGGGTCGATTCATGTCGAGCCTCCTGGTTGGGATTCCTACTTCAGCTTGGGATCGAGCGCGTCACGCACGCCGTCCCCGAAGAACGTGAACGAGAGCATCGTGATCGCAATGGCGATGGCCGGGAACACACACAGGTGCCAGTACGAGCGGATGAACTGCTGGCCCTCGCCGACCATCTGACCCCACGAAGGCGTGGGTGGATTGATGCCGACGCCGATGAACGACAGCGCGGCCTCGGTGAAGATGGCCTCCGGGATGCCGAAGGTGACCGCGACGACGATCGGCGTGAGTGCGTTGGGCAGGATATGTCGGCTGAGCAGGCGGCCGAAGCCCGCGCCGAGCCCCCGGGCGGCGTCGACGTACTCCTTTTCCTTGATCGCGAGCACCTGAGCCCGCGTCTGGCGGGCGATGCCGACCCAGCCGGTGAGCCCGATGGCGATGAAAATGTTCGTCAGCCCCGCCCCGAGCATCGACATCACGAGGATGACGAAGAGCAGGCGCGGGAACGCGTACATGACGTCGATGAGGCGGGTGATGAACAGGTCGGCGCGGCCGCCCAGGTACCCGGACAGCGCGCCGATCGGCACACCGATCAGGACCACGATGACCTGGGCCCCGAGCCCCACCAGCATCGAGACGCGGGCCCCGTAGATCATGCGGGACAGCAGGTCGCGGCCGAGGGCGTCGGTGCCGAGCGGATAGTCGCGCGAGGGCGCCTCGTTCAGGCGGCCGAAGTTCGTCTTGGTGTAGGGCAGCGGCGCCAGCACGTCCGCGAAGATCGCGACCAGGCAGAGCAGCACCACGACGATCCCGCCCGCCATCGCCAGCCGGTTCCGCCGCAGTCGACGGATCCCGTCGCGCCAGAGGCTCGTCCCCTTCTCGGCGCCCGCCGCGGTGCCGCCGCGCAGGCCCGCGTCGACGGCGGCCCCGGCGGCGCCCTCGGAGCTAATACCGGATGCGGGGGTCGAGAGCGCCATAGGCGAGGTCGACGACGAGGTTCATGATGGCGAGGAAGACGCCGTAGGTGAGCACGACGGCCATGATCATCGGATAGTCACGGCCGGTCATCGACAGGACGAAGAAGCGACCCATGCCGGGCACCCGGAAGATGGACTCCACGAAGAACGATCCGGTTCCCACCGCGGCGAACAGCGGCCCGAGGAGGGTGACCACCGGGATCAGCGCGTTCTTGAGGGCGTGCTTGAAGATGACCGGGGCCTCGGACAGGCCCTTGGCCCGCGCGGTCAACGTGAAGTCAGCCCGGATGACCTCCAGCATGCTGGCTCGCGTGAAGCGCGCGATGATGCCCATCGGCGCCAGGGCCAGCGTGACGGTCGGCAACACCCAGTCGCGCGGCGAGTCCCACCCGCCGGTCGGAAAGAGCGGGATCATGAACGAGAACAGGATGATGAGGAACACCGCCAGCACGAAGTTCGGGACGGCGACGCCGACCGTCGCCACCGACACGGAGACGTAGTCCCAGCCACGATTCTGATAGACGGCGGCCAGGATCCCGAGCGTCAACCCGCCGGCGACGGCCAAGACCAGGGCCATTGAGCCGAGGAACATCGAGATCGGGAACGTCTCTCGTAGGATCTCCGCGACGGTGCGGGTCTTGTACACGAAGGAGTAGCCGAAGTCCCCGCGGACGGCCTTGCTGACGAAGATGGCGAACTGCTCCCAGAGCGGCTTGTCGAGCCCGTAGTGGGCGGCCAGGGCCTTCTGGGCCTCCGGCGACAGGGGGTTGGCACCCTCTGCGACGGGGTCCAGGGGACTCCCCGGAGTTGCGTGCATGACCAGGAACGTCACCAGGGCCATGGCCAGGAGCGTGGGAATCAGCCATAGCACCCGGGAGACGGCGTATTGGACCAACCAAGCCCCTCCCGTCGCCTCAGCGCCACTCGAGGGCGCGGGCGAGTGCGCCTACTATTTGGCATCGGGTGGGGGGAGTCAAGGAGTTAAGGACCCGAGGTTGACTCTGGCCCTGGCCACGCCGCAGACTCAATTTAACGGGCCGTGATGACGGCGGGCCGGGGGAGAAAGCCCGCAGGAATGAAGGCTGAGGAGCGGCGGCTCAGGGAGGCCCAGGAGCGTACCCGGCACTGGCGCCGATGGGGGCCCTACCTCAGCGAGCGGCAGTGGGGGACGGTGCGGGAGGACTACAGCCCCTACGGCACCGCCTGGGAGTATCTCCCACACGACCAGGCCCGTTCCCGGGCCTACCGGTGGGGAGAGGACGGCCTGGCCGGCATCTCGGACAACCACCAGCGGCTCTGCTTCGCCCTAGCTCTCTGGAACGAGCACGACCCGATCCTCAAGGAGCGGCTGTTCGGGCTCACCGGCAACGAGGGCAACCACGGGGAGGACGTCAAGGAGTATTACTTCTACCTCGACGCCACGCCGACCCACTCCTACATGAAGTGGCTCTACAAGTACCCGCAGGCCGCCTTTCCCTACGCGCAGTTGAGCGAGGAGAACCGCCGGCGGGACCGTCGACGACCAGAGTACGAGCTGCTCGACACCGGCGTGTTCGACCAGGACCGCTACTTCGACGTGACGGCCGAGTACGCCAAGGCCTCGACGGACGACATCCTCGTCCGGATCAGCATCACCAATCGAGGACCCGAGGCCGCGCCGCTGCACGTCTTGCCGACCCTCTGGTTCCGGAACACGTGGTCGTGGGATCTGGGGGCGGCCCGCCCTTGCCTGCGGGAAGGCGCGCCGGGTCCGGGCTGGCGGGTGATTCACGCCGAGCACGCGTCACTCGGCCCGCGCTGGCTCAGCGTCGAGGGGGCGGCCGAGCTCCTGTTCACCGAGAACGATACGAACAAGCGGCGGCTCTGGGCGGTGCCCAACACGTCCACGTACGTCAAGGACGCGTTCGACGACTACCTCGTCGGCGGGCGCCGGGAGGCGGTCAACCCCGCGCGCGTCGGCACCAAGGCCGCTGCCCACTACACGCTCCGGCTCGGTGCCGGCGAGACGACCACCGTCTCGCTGCGGCTGTCGGACACGCCCCGCGCGGGGAATCCGTTCGGCACGGCCTTCGACGCGGTGTTGACCGAGCGACTCCACGAGGCCGACGAGTTCTACGACCGATTCGAGCTGGCGGACTGCTCGGACGATACCCGCCGCGTCATGCGCCAGGCCTTCGCGGGCCTGTTGTGGAACAAGCAGTTCTACCAGCTGGACCTCAAGCGCTGGCTGGCCGGCGACCCGACCGAGCCGACGCCCCCGGCCTCGCGCCTGAGGGGCCGCAACCACGCGTGGGGGCACCTCTACAACGAAGACGTCATCTCGATGCCGGACAAGTGGGAGTACCCGTGGTACGCCGCCTGGGATCTGGCGTTCCACTGCATCCCGCTCGCGATGATCGATCCCGAGTTCGCGAAGTCCCAACTGATCCTGTTCCTGCGCGAGTGGTACATGCACCCCAACGGGCAGATCCCGGCCTACGAGTGGGCCTTCGACGACGTCAACCCGCCCGTGCACGCGTGGGCCGTCTGGCGCGTGTACAAGATCGACCGCCGGATGTCGGGAGTCGCCGATCGCCTCTTCCTGGAGCGCGCCTTCCAGAAGCTCCTGCTGAACTTCACGTGGTGGGTCAATCGCAAGGACATGGCGGGCAACAACGTCTTCGAGGGCGGGTTCCTGGGCCTGGACAACATCGGCGTGTTCGACCGCTCGGCCCCGCTGCCCGCAGGTGGGCACCTCGAGCAGTCGGACGGGACGTCGTGGATGGCCATGTACTGCCTGAACATGCTGGCCATCGCGCTCGAGCTCTCCGCCGAGAACCCCGCGTACGAAGACGTCGCCTCGAAGTTCTTCGAGCACTTCGTCTACATCGCCAAAGCGATGAACGAGCTCGGCGACGGGCTGGCGCTCTGGGACGAGCAGGACGGCTTCTACTACGACGTCCTGCACACGGACGGCGACGTCCGCCAGCTCAAGGTGCGCTCGATGGTCGGCCTCATCCCGCTGTTCGCGGTGGAGACGCTCGAGCCGGAGATCGTCGACCGGCTCCCGGGGTTCCGTCGGCGCATGCAGTGGTTCATCGACAACCGCCCCGAGTTCCGCAGCCACCTCACCACGACCTCGACCCCCAGCGGCGGCGTGCGCCGCTTGCTGGCAATCGTGCGGCGCCCCCAGCTCGTGCGCGTGCTGGGCTACATGCTCGACCGCGAGGAGTTCCTCTCGCCCTACGGCATCCGGGCCCTGTCGCGGTGGCATCGCGACCACCCCTACGTGCTGTCGGTGGACGGGACCGAGCACCGCGTCGACTACGAGCCGGCCGAATCGGCGACCGGGCTCTTCGGCGGCAACTCCAACTGGCGCGGGCCGGTCTGGTTCCCCGTCAACTATCTGCTGATCGAGTCGCTGCAGAAGTTCCACCACTTCTACGGCGACGACCTCAAGGTCGAGTGCCCCACCGGCTCCCGCCGTCTCCTCAACCTGTGGGAGGTGGCGGGCGAGCTCTCGCGCGGGCTCACGCGGCTGTTCCTGCGCGGGCGCGACGGGCGTCGGCCGATCTACGGTGGCTGCGAGCGGTTCCAGCAGGACCCCCACTGGAGGGACCACATCCTGTTCTACGAATACTTCCACGGCGACGAGGGCACGGGTATCGGCGCCAGCCATCAGACGGGCTGGACGGGGCTGGTCGCGAAACTGATCGAGCAGAGTGGCGAATGATCACCCTCGACGAACATCTCGACGCAGCGCGAGGACCCGACGACGGCGTCGCCGCCCTGGTGCGCGCCATGGCGGAGGCCGGGGTGCGCATCGCCGACGAGCTGGCGCGGGCGGCGCTCATCGGCCAGCTCGGGACCACCGGCGAGACCAACGTGCAGGGCGAGAAGGTCAAGAAGCTCGACGTCTGGGCCAACGACGTGGTCGTCGCGGCGCTGGACGCGACGGGGCGGGCGTGTACCCTGGTGTCGGAGGAGATGGAGGAGATCCATCACGACCGGGCGCGCTGCACCGGCGCCGGCTTCGTCGTCTGCTTCGACCCGGTGGACGGCTCCTCGAACCTCGACGTCAACGGCATCGTGGGCACGATCTTCTCGATCCTGCCGAGGCGCGATCAGGGGGCGGATCATGCGCGGGCCGACGTCCTCCAGCCCGGCACGGCCCAGGTGGCGGCCGGCTACATCATGTACGGACCGTCCACGCTGCTCGTGACGACCGTGGGCGAGGGCGTGCACGGGTTCACGCTGGATCGCACGCGGGGCACCTGGGTGCGCACCCACACCAGTCTGCGCATCCCCGCCCGCGGGCGCACGTACAGCATCAACGACGGCAACTTCGTCCGCTGGCCCGACGGCGTGCGGCGGTTCGTCGAGCACGTCCGCCAGGTGGACGTGGCCACCGGGCGTCCGTACACGGCCCGCTACGCGGGGTCGCTGATCAGCGACGTGCATCGTACCCTGCTCGAGGGCGGCATCTTTCTCTATCCCGAGGACGCGGCGGGCACCGGCAAGCAGAGCAGCGGCAAGCTGCGGCTGATGTACGAGTGCTCGCCGATGGGCCTGATCATCGAGCAGGCGGGGGGTGCGGCCTCGACGGGCCGGGCCCGTGTGCTGGACCTCGTCCCGACGGGGCCGCACCAGCGTGTGCCGCTCGTGATCGGAAGTCCGGAAGACGTGCGACTGGCCGAGGAGTTCTACGCCGCAAGGCGAGCGTAGTCCACGAAGGAGGGACGGCATTGGCGACGACCGAACGAATCCGCGAGATCCTGAGCTGGTACGGGAGCGACAGTCCCGGAACCCTCACCAACCTGGCCCGGATGCTGACCGCCGGCACGCTGGGCGGCAGCGGCCGGATGGTGATCCTGCCCGTGGATCAAGGCTTCGAGCACGGGCCCGCGCGCAGCTTCGCGCCCAACCCGGCCGGCTACGATCCGCGCTATCACTTCGAGCTGGGGATCGAGGCGGGCTGCAACGCCTACGCGGCGCCGCTCGGCTTCCTGGAGGCGGGCGCCCGCGAGTTCGCGGGGCAGATCCCGCTCATCCTCAAGCTGAACAACCACGACGTGCTGCTGGAGGAGAAGGACCCGGTCCAGGCCATCACCGGCTCGGTGCGCGACGCGCTCCGGCTCGGCTGCGTCGGGATCGGCTACACGATCTACCCCGGCTCGACCCATCGCCTCGAGATGTATGCCAACCTCCGTGAGCTTGCGGAGGAGGCCAAGGCCAACGGGCTCGTCGTCGTCGTCTGGTCGTATCCACGGGGCTCGGGTCTGTCGAAGGAGGGGGAGACCGGCATCGACGTCACCGCCTACGCCGCGCACATCGCGGCCCAGCTCGGCGCCCACGTCGTGAAGGTGAAGCTGCCCTCGGCGCATCTCGAGCAGTCGGCGGCGAAGAAGGTGTATGAGAGCACGGGCGTGCCGGTGGGGACGCTGGCCGAGCGCGTGCGGCACGTCGTGCAATCGACGTTCAACGGGCGCCGCATCGTCATCTTCTCGGGCGGCCCGGCGACCGGCGACGACCAGGTGTTCGACGAGGTCCGGGCGATCCGCGACGGCGGCGGGTTCGGCTCGATCATCGGCCGCAACTCGTTCCAGCGGAAGAAGCCCGAGGCGCTGAAGTTCCTGAGCACGGTGATGGGGATCTACTCCGGCACCCAGAAGTGATCGTCCTCGCGGGGGACGTCGGCGGCACCAAGACCGCGCTCGCCCTCTACGACGTGGGCGGGCGCGGTCTGGCGCTCCTCCGCGACGCCGCGCTGCCGAGTCGCGAGTTCCCCTCGGTCGAAGCCGCCATCGAGCGATTCCTCGTCGCCGATCCCCGACCCCTCGCCATCGAGGCCGTGTGCCTCGGCGTCGCGGGTCCCGTGATCGAGGGACGGTGCGTGGCGACCAACCTGCCCTGGGTCATCGACGAGTGCGTGCTCACCGCCGCGATCCCCGCACGGCGCGTGCGACTGCTCAACGATCTCGAGGTCGCCGCCCACGGTGTGCTGGGGCTGCCGGAGAGCGAGCTGCGCACGCTGCAGGCCGGGGTGCCGCGCCCGGGCCACATGGTGTTGATCGCCGCCGGCACCGGGCTGGGCGAGGCCCTCGTCGTGCAGGACGGCGAGCGACGGATCGTCATCGCCAGCGAGGGAGGCCACGCCGACTTCGCCCCCCGCGGCGATCTCGAGGAAGACCTGTTGCGCTTCCTCCGCAAGGAGTTCGGTCGGGTCTCCGTGGAGCGGATTCTCTCGGGGCCCGGGCTCTACAACGTGTACCGCTTCCTGCGCGATACCGGCTGGGCCAAGGAATCACCCGAGGTGGCCGCGCGGATGAGGGCCGGCGACCCGAGCGCCGTCGTCAGCGAGATGGCCCTGGCCGGCCGCGACGAGCTGTGCGGCAAGGCGCTCGACGTCTTCGTGTCGGTCTACGGGGCGGAGGCGGGCAACCTGGCGCTGAACGCGATGGCGGTGGGCGGTGTCTTCGTGGGCGGCGGGATCGCGCCCCGTATCCTGCCGCGGCTCACGGCGGGACCGTTCGTGGCGGCCTTCCGTGACAAGGGCCGGCTGGCCGGCCTGATGGAAGCGATCCCGATCCGCGTCGCCCTCGACCCCCGAGCGCCCCTGCTGGGGGCCGCGAAGGTCGCCGCCGAGCTCTAGCCGACCGACGCGTCAGGCGTCTGCGGGCGGTCCGTCGTGGGTGATCGGCAGCGTGACGATGAACGTCGTCCCGGCACCGATCTCGCTCTTCACGTCGATCGTTCCGCCGTGGCTCTGCACGATGCCCAGGCTGACCGACAGGCCGAGACCCGTGCCGCTGACCTCCGGCTTCGTCGTGAAGAACGGATCGAAGATCCGGCTGAGGATCTCGGCGGGGATGCCGGGGCCGGTGTCCTCGAACGCGACGTGGATCGTGGTCCCGTCGAGCGCGCTGCGGATCGTCAGCGAGCCACCGTCCTTCATGGCGTAGACGGCGTTGTTGATGATGTTGAGGAAGACCTGCTTGATCCGCGGGACGTCCATCTCGACCATCGGCAGGTCGGCCCCGTACGCCTCGCTCACCGTGACCGCGTTGAGCGCGCCCTGCCGCTTCACCATGCCCACCACCTGCTCGAGGACGGTGTTCACGTCGGCGGGCTCGGGCATGAAATCGCGCTGCCGGCTGAACTGCAGGAGGTCGCGCACGATGTCGCGGGCCCGCGAGGCCTCCTCCTGGATGAGGCCGAGCTCCTCGCGCGTGGGGTCGTCGGCCGGCAGCCGCTCGGCGATGAACGACGCGAAGCCGAGGACGGTCGTGAGGGGGTTGTTGATCTCGTGGGCGATGTTGGCGGCGAGCTCGCCGATGGCGGCCAGCTTCGTGGACTGCACGAGCTGGGCCTGCGTCTGCTTGAGCTCGGCCATCTGCTGCTTGACGCCCTCGTACAGCCGGGAGTTCTCGATGGCCAGGGCGCCCTGGAGCGCGATGCCTTCCGCCAGCCGCAGCTCCTCGGGACTGAACCGGTGCGCCTCGTGGAGCCAGAGGACGGAGAACCCGCCGATGAGCTCGTCCTTCCAGAAGATCGGCTGGATGAGCATCGACTTGTGGGCCACCACCAGGGCCGCCGCCGTCGAGCTCCACTCCTGGGCCTGGCTATCGGCGGCCGCGATCGGGCCTCGGGCGGCCTTCAGCGCCTTGATGACGGGATCCTCGAGCAGGAGGCTCGACGCCGCCGTCGCGCCGAGCACGTCCTTTGGGATGTGATAACCGACGAGCGGCACGAAGCGTGAGCGGTCCGGGGCGAGCAGCCAGGCCACGCCCATGTCGCCGGCCAGCGCCCGCACCATCTCTCGGGTGGCCCGTCGGAGGATGTCGGTCAGATCCAGCGTGGAGCCGATCGCCTGGCTGACCGCCACCAGCGTCTCGTTGTAGCGCAGCCGGCGCTGCGTCTCCTCGTACAGGCGCGCGTTGCGGATCGCCACGGCGGCCGACGTCGCCAGCGCCTGGACCAGCGCGACCTCGTCGCTCGCGAACTCGCGCCGCTGCCGCGAGAAGGCCAGCAGCACGCCGACGGGGCTATCCTCGAGGAGCAGCGGCACCGCGACCAGCGACATCAGCCCCTCGGCCTTCGCCCACTGCCGCTCCCGGAGGCGCGGATCGACCGGCAGGTCGGCGATGACGAGCGGGGTGAGGTGCTCCATCACCCAGCCGACGATGCCCTCGCCGGGCTCGAAGTGCCCGCGCCGGTCGCCCGGCTGCTCGGCGAGCCCGGCCTGCGCGTGCAGACGGTACTCACCGGGCCCCTCCTGCAGCCAGATCCGGACGACGTCGAGGTCGATCCGCGTGCGCACGAGCTCGGTGAAGCGCTGCAGGACGTCGGTGAGGCGCAGGGACGAGGCGAGGAGGTGGCCCGCCTCGACGAGACTCTGCTGTTCGGCGGCCCGCTGGGCGGCCCCGCTGTAGAGCCGGGCGTTCTCGACGGCGATCGCCACCTGGTTGGCGACGATGTTGAGCAGCTGCTCCTCGTCGGCCTTGGCGCCGGGCGGCAGCACGTGCCGGGCGGTCATCACGCCGAGCGGCCGGCCCCGCACCGAGAGCGGCAGGGTCCAGTCCACCTCCGCCCAGTCCTCCCCGGAGGCGAGGCCGGTCCCGGCCAGCACGCTGCGCGGCCGCTCGGCCGCCTCGCCGGTCACCGCCACCTTGACGTCGGCCTCCGGGATCTCGACCGAGAGACTGCGCGTGCCGAGCGCGCGGGACAGCGCGGGCAGGAGCTGGTCGAGCATGGCCCGGGCGCCGACTTCCGAGGTGATGTCCTGGACCGCTCGATGAAGATCGGCGAGCTGGGTGGCCCGGCGCACGAAGTGCTGGTTGAGTCTCTTGAGCTCCTCCACCTGGTTGACGAGGCGATGGACCAGGCGCTGATTGAGCTCGCGGAGGTAGGCGCCCTCCTCGCGCTCCTCGACGTGCTCACGCTTCCCGTGCAGGAACTCCTCGACCTGGCGGGGGAAGGTGTCGACGTCGATGGGCTTCTGGATGTAGCCGTCGCAGCCCGCCACCAGCGTGCGCTGACGATCCCCCTCCATCGCGTACGCCGTCAGGGCGACGACCGGCGTGTTGACCAGGACGGGGAACGACTTGAGCACCGCCACGACCTCGTACCCGTCGATGCCGGGGAGGTTGACGTCGAGCAGGATGAGGGCCGGCTCCTCGCGCACGGCCGCCTCGACGCCGGACAGACCGTCCTCGGCGTCGACGATCGTGTAGCCGTCGGCCTCGAGGATTGCGCGCACCAGCATGCGGTTCTCGGCGTTGTCCTCGACGTAGAGGATCTTGGCCTTCTTCCCGTCGCGGCGGATGATCGGAGCGGGCATGGCGGTTCCTTTACGCCTGCCCGGCGGTGAGCGGCAGGGTGAAGTGGAACGTCGAGCCCTGGCTCTCGCGGCTCTCCGCCCAGATGCGGCCGCGATGCAGCTCGATGAACTTCTTGCTGATGGCGAGACCGAGGCCGGTGCCGTCGGCCTGCTGGGCGAGCGGGTTGTCGAGCCGCTGGAACGGCTCGAACAGACGCTGGAGATCGACCGGCGAGATCCCGATGCCGGTGTCGGCGACCGAGACGTGCAGCGCCTCCGACTCCTGACGGACCTGCACCAGCACACGACCGCTGTGCGTGAACTTGATGGCGTTGGAGAGCAGGTTCAGCAGGACTTGTTTCACCCGCATACGGTCGGCGTGCACCGGCGCCAGCTCCACCGGCAGGTCCTTCTCGATCTTCACCCGCTTGTCGCGCACGAGCGGCATCGACGACTCGATGCACTCCTCGACGACGTCGTGGAGGTCGAGCGTTTCCGGCCGCATCTCGAACTTTCCCGCCTCGATGCGCGAGAAGTCGAGGATGCTGTTGATGAGCTCCAGCAGGTGGCGACTGGAGTTGTGGACCGACCGGACGTAGGCGTCCTGACGCTCGGTGAGATCGCCGTCGAGGCGGTTCAGCAGCACCTTGGAGAAGCCGATGATCGAGTTCAGCGGCGTCCGCAGCTCGTGCGACATGTTGGCGAGGAACTGGGACTTCAACCGGCTGGCCTCGAGGAGGCGGGCGTTGGAGGTCGCGAGGCCCTCGTACAGCCGGGCGTTCTCCAGCGAGATGGCCGCCTGGGTGGTCAGCAACAGGAGCATGTCGAGCTCCTGGTCGTCGTAGATCTCGCCCGAGAGCTTCTCGCCGAGGAGCAGGATGCCGTTGAGCTTGTTCTCGACCTTGAGCGGGACGATGAGCGCGGCCCGGATCGCCTCGAGCTCGCCCTCGGCCGTCTCGAAGTAGCGCGCGATGAGCGGGTTGAGCTTGACCTCTTCCTTGACGAGGAGGCCCTCGGTGGTGCCCAGCCACTGCACGATCGGGCTGTCGGCTCGGATGGACTCCAGCCCCGAGCTGTCCTCCACGGTCGTATCCTCGCGGTAGTTCACGAAGGCGCCGGTGGCGGGATCGTGGATCATCAGCGTGGCCCCGGTGGCCGGGATGCCGCGCACGAGCCCGTGCACGAGCGTGTCGACGAGCTCGTTGAAGTTCAGGATCGAGCTCATCCGCTTGCTGAGCTGCAGCAGGGTCTCGTAGCACCCCTGCCGCTTGCTGAACACCATGCGCTGGATGCGGTCGTCGATGGCCTGCCCGATCGGCGACATGAGAACCGTGACGACCGCGCCGAACGGGACGATCAGCCAGAGCGCGCTCGCCTCCTTGAGCAGGAAGTAGTCCTCCACGACCTTGGTGAGCCCGGCGAGGATGAGCGTGAGCACCGTGCCGACCAGCGCGTAGACCGCCGTCTTCTTCACGGCGACGCCGACCGCGAACAGGCGGTACCGGACGATCGACGTGCCCAGCATGAGGGCGAAGATCATGTTGGCGGGGATGCCGACCGGGTAGACATAGTCGGCGGCCGGCACGTAGCGGCTGAGGATGAAGCGCGCGAAGTCGACCCAGCCGCCGGCCAGGCTGACCAGCGTGCCGAGCATGATCAGCGTCCCCCGGTTGCGCCGGAAGCTCGAGTCGATGCCGCGGTGGGCCCGGACCAGGAGCACGACGCCGTAGATCATGAAGCCGTTGAAGACGAGCAAGTAGGGCAGGTAGAGCGGGCCGGTGGCCGGCGCCCAGCCCCAGTGCGTCGCCTTCACGCCGCTCATGAACAGGGACGAGCCGGACAGGTTGATCAGCTCGTAGACGAAGGCCAGCAGGTAGGCGAGGACGAGCGAGGGCCGATGCCGGGTCGTGCTGTCCAGGAAGATCAGGACGAAGTGGTAGTAGAACGCCGGCAGCGCGATGACGCCGATGTGGATGATGATCTCGACGAAGTAGGCCGTCCACTCGTCGGGGCTCGTGCGGAGCAGGAAGACGCCGAAGTTCCACAGCGCCATCCCCGAGGCGAAATAGGCAAAGACGCGGTTCAGGCGGCTCCCGGGATTGCGGAGCAGCGAGAGCCCGGCCAGGGAAACGTTGAGGAAGAACGCTACGAGGGGGAGAAGACTATGAGGGGTCACGCCCGTTCCCCTCGGGCGGTTCGAGAGGAAGGTAGACCTTGTCCTTCTTGCGCTGGGCCTCGATTTCCTCCTTGAGGATTCCGAAGATCACCAAGTCCCAATACCTCGCGCCGTCAAACCCGGCCTGGCGAAGCACGCCCTCCTGACGAAAACCGTTGCGTCGCAGCGAGTTCATGCTGAGCGTGTTGTACTCGTATACCTTGGCCTCGAGCCGTCGTAAACCGAGGACATCCAAGCCATAATACGAGATGAGTTTACCCGCTTCGACGCCGAATCCGCGCTTCATCGCCCGCCGGTCCGTCAGGATCGTCTCCAGGAAGGCGTACCCCTCCAGCAGGTGGATGTTGAAGAGTCTGACCACCCCCACCGGTTTGGTCCAACCCCGATAGGCCTCGATCACGAGCACGACCTGGGTGGGGTCGGTGAGCACCGCCTCGAAGAAGGCCGGGGACTTGTCCCACACGTGCTTGTAGGACTGAAAAAACTCGCTGCCCACCATCCGCTCCAGGAACGGATCATCCACCCAGGCGGACAGGTGCTCGAGATCCTCGGGTGTGAGCGTGCGGAGGTACACGCGCGTGCCGCGCGAGATGACACTGCCGCGCTCGCCTCGGGGCGTCGGCGATGGAGAGGGGGCGTCAGGTCCCGGCCACGTCACCGAGATCAAATTCCGTGACCGAGGAGGGTCGGGAGATCGTTGCACCGAAACGGGACCAGACCCGTGAGGGGCTGGTCCCCATTCGATGTCACCTCGTGCTCGAGCACCGCGATGTCGACGCGGGTCACCCGTCCTAGAACTTCACGTCGAAGCGGACGAGCGGCGCCCCGAGCGACAGCTCGTTCGGCTGGATGTCCAGGCAGTTTCCGTTGGGCTCGTGCTTCCCGGTCTGCGGGTTCACCGACGTGTCCAGATACTTGAGGTCGAACCCGCCGTACATGGGCTTCGCGAGCGGGTTCTCCGGCGTAAGCGGGCAGAAGATCTGCCGCAGCGTCATCGAGACGCCCGGCATCACCTCGACCTCGACGTTGCCCGCGAACGGCAGCCGGAAGACGCCCGTGAACTCGTCGCGGTGGCGTCTCTTACCGTCGGCCTTCAACTTGCCACTGACCGTCCCGAAGGGGATGTCGTGCAGGATCGCCGGCGAGAAATCCATCCGCCCCTCGAACTCGCCGGTGAGCACGACCGCCTCCGGCCCGTCCACGGGGTTGTCGCCCTGGATCACGGTCGTGAAACGACCCGCGAGGGTGCCGAGACCCGTCCGCAGGCTGACGTTGTCGCGGCCCTGCACGTTGACCACGCAGATGTACGGGACGGTCTCGAACTCCTGAATCGGACAGAGCGGCGTCCCGCGCTGGGCAGTCCCGCTGATCGCGGCCGTAGCAATGCGACGCTCCGTGGCGGGTCGATTCCGGAAGTTCCGTTGCACCACCTTCATGTTCTCGGTGAGCTCATACAGCGTTGCGCTACCTGCGCTGGCGACGATCGGCGCGCCGGTCACGGCGACACCTACCAGGCCCAGGATTGCGATCATCCGCTTCGTCGTCGGATTCATCTCGATCTCCTGTCTCGCGCCCCTGCCGGCTCGCTTATGCGAGGCGTCTACGGCCCCTAGAGAGGGCCGGGCAACGCAGGTAGAGCAAGGGCAGTACCAAACCCCATACTAAGCGTATAAGTTCGCATAAAATCTGGCGTAAACGATCTCTTACGAGCTCTAAATTCTTCGAATTGAGCGGATGATTCCTTAACGGCTGGACAGTACTTCGTGACACGGGTGGTGAGAACCTGATCAGGGCTTCGAGGGGACTGCAGCCGGAGCGGAGCGCGCCCACGACAGAAGGCTAATGCCGGCCAGGAACGTCGCGCGCCGCTCCAGAATCTCGAAGCCTGCCGCGCCCAGCGCGCGGTCGAACTCCTCGCGGGTCAGATAGCGGGGTTCGACCCCGCGGAACGCGTCGAAGAGCGCAGTCGGCACCAGCCATCGGAGTGACCGGGCGGCCTCCCACCAGCCACCGCGCCGGCGCACGTCGGCGAACGTGCGTCGGACGCGGGCCGGGCGCTCGTAGGTCAGGAACACGCCGTAGCCACCAGGCTTGAGCGCACGTCGGCACGCGGCTAGGAGCGCCGTGGGATCGGGGTGCCAGTAGAGCGTGTGCATGCTGACGAGGACGTCGAAGGGGCCGGAGCCCGGGAGCGGATCGCGCGCGAGATCCGCGTGATGGAAGGTCAGTGTCGGCGCGCGATGGCTATGGTGTCGCTCTGCGACGCCGACGAGATGAGCGACCGGGTCGAGACCCACGACCGTCCAGCCTCGCCGGGCCAGCCGCGCCGCGACCGTGCCGATGCCGCACGAGACGTCGAGCACGCGCGTGGCCGCCGGCGCTCCCGGCTGCGCACCGCGCTCGACGAGCGCGACGACCTCGTCGAGGAGCGCCTCGTACGGCTCGAAGCCGCGGACGATGGCGTCGTAGGTGAGGCCATAGCCGACCGCGATCGCCCGCTCGACGGCGGGCTGGACCGACGTGCGATGCACCGTGACGGTGTGCAGGGGCGGCACCAGCAAACCCGGGGAGACCGGAGCAGACCCGGAGTCCGGGGACTTACGGGGCACCCGCTACCCCTCGGGCTCCGTCGTCGCCCACGCGAGGAGGCTGCCGCCGTTCAGGAAGGTCCGCCGTGTCTCGAGCACCGTGAAGCCGGCGGCCTGGAGATTAGCCGTGAACGTGGCCTCACTCCAGTAGTGCGGACCGATGCGACGACGCGCCGCCTCGAACAGCCCGTGCGGCAGCAACCACAGCATCAGGCAGCGGAGCGCCGCGGCCAGTCCATCACGGGAGCGCAGCTCCTGGAAGGTCTCGCGTGGACGCACGGGGCCGGTGTGGTTCACGAAGATCGCGTGACCGCCCGGCTTGAGCACCCGGCGAGCCTGCGCCAGCAGCGCGCGGGGGTCGGCGTGGGCGTAGAGGGAATGCACATTGACGACCTGGTCGAACGACGCGGGCCGGAGCGTCGTGAGCTTCGCGAGGTCGCCCTGGCTGAAGGCGAGGTTGGAGAGGCGCTTCGCCCGGCGCTTCTCACGCGCCAGCTCGACCAACGCGCCGTACGGCTCCAACCCGAGCACCGAATACCCGGCCTCGGCCAGGACGAAGGTGAAGTTGCCGGGGCCGCAGTCCACGTCGAGGACCTGGTACGCGCGCCGATCGGGCGACGTCGACTTGGCGGCAGTCTGCACCAGCTCCAGCACTTCTCCTTGCAGCCGCTGATACGGCCCGAACTTCTCGAAGATGTAGTCGTAGACGAGCCCGTAGCCGACTGACACCATGCGGTCGACCGACCACTGCAACCCGCCCTGCAGGGACCCCATCGACACCTCCGCCGGCGGACCGCCTGCTCGAGCGCTGGCCCGTGGGGTCATCATAGCTGGACGTCAGGCGTGGTCCGCCAGGACCTTCTCGACGGTGCCGCGTAACTCGTCGGACGTGAAGGGTTTGAGCAGGATGGCGTTGAACCCCAGGCGGTTGGCTTCATTGATGATCTCGGGGGTGCCATGGCCCGTCACCAGCACCACCGCCATGCCGGGGTGCAGCGCGCGGGCCTGCTGAAAGACCTCGAACCCGGTCATGCCGGGCATCTTGTAGTCGAGCACCATCAGGTCGAAGGATTCCTTGCGCATCAGGTCGACGGCCGTCTCGCCGCGGTTGGCGCCCTTGACGGCGTAGCCCAGCGCCTGCAGCACGTTGACGCAGAGAACCACCACGGGCCCCGCGTCGTCGACGATGAGGATCTTCTTCTTGGCCGGGCTCAATTCGTCTGCGCCAGCGCGGGTGCGCTCGGCGCGCCACCGCTCGTGAGGCTCTCGTAGTGACGGTTGATCTCTTCCAGCCGTTCGAGCGGCACCTGCAGGAAGGCCTGGACCACGGCGGGATCGAAGTGCGAGCCGTTGCCCTGAGTGATCTCCCCGCGCGCCTCGTCGAGGGCCAGGGCCGTCCGGTACGGCCGGTTGGAGGTGATCGCGTCGAAGACGTCGGCCACCGTCACCACGCGGGCCACGAGCGGGATGTCCTCGCCGCCCAGGCCGTCCGGGTAGCCGGTGCCGTCCCAGCGCTCGTGGTGGTGCCGCACCGCGCAGGTCTCGCGGGCCAGGAACCGAAGGGGCTCGAGGATCTTGGCGCCCACCACCGGATGGCTCTTGATGATAGTGAACTCTTCCGCCGTCAAGCGCTCGGGTTTTCTCAGGATCGTGTCCATGATCGAGAGCTTGCCCAGGTCGTGCAGCATGGCGCCCCGGCGAACGACCTCGACCAGTTCGGAGGTCATGTCCAGGCGCACCGCGATCTCGGCCGCGTAGAGGGCCACCCGGGCCGAGTGGCCCTTCAGGTAACGATCCTTCGACTCGATGGCGTTGACGAATGCCGTGATGGTGTCGACCAGGTTGCGCTCGACGTTCTCTCTCAGGATGAGCTTCTGGAGCGCCACGGCGGTCGTCTGCGCGTAGCCCAGGAGCATGTCGCGCTCGTCGGGGAGGAAGCCTCCGGTTGCGGCCTCGCGGGCGAGGCACACGATCCCGGCCGACCGGCCCACGCCCGGGATGACGGCGGCGATCGCCTCCAGCGGCTCGCCGCTGGCGACGGGGTGGGTCTCGCGGCCGCCGGCGGCGACCAGGTCCTCGAAGGAGCGCTGCAGTGACGTCAGCACCCGCGTCACGACCGGCCCCGCCCCCTGCTGCCGGCAGGTGAATGCGCCCTGCTCATCGCGGAGCAGGACGAGCCCGGCGTCGCTCTTGATGCTCTGACCGACCAGACCGAGCACCTCGTCCATGAAGGCCGACGTCTCGAGGCCCTTCAGCGCCAGGTCGCCGATCCGGAACATCACCTCGACCCCGGACTGTCGCCGCGAGAGCTCCTCGGTGAGGCCTGCGGGCAGCGGCACCTGGCCGTCCCACTTCTGACGGTCCGTGCGGATACGGGCCAGGAGATCCTGGATCTCGCGAATCGAGAACGGCTTGGGGAGGTAGTCGTACGCGCCGTGGCGGAGTCCGAAGACCGCCGAGTTGACCGAGGGGTTCCCGGTGATGAGGACGACCGGCGTTCCCGGCTGCTTGCCCTTGACGGCTCGGAGTAGGTCCAGGCCCGAGAGGCCAGGCATCTTGATGTCGGAGACCACGAGGTCGAAGGACTGCTCCATGATCACCGTCAGCGCCTGCTCCGCGGCGGCCGCCTGCGTCACCGTGCATCCGTTGGCCGAGAAGGCCGACACGAGGAAGCGCAGGAGCGACGCGTTGTCGTCCACGACGAGGACGCGCAGGACCTCGGGAGCGACGGCGGTCGACGGAGCCACGGACATGTCGGCGTCCCCTTACTTCGTCGTCGACATCTGGCTGAGGAACTCCATCCACTGCCGCGTGAGCACGCCGTCGTTGGGGAACTTCAGCCCCTCGAAGCCCTGGGGCATCGCGGGCGCCGCCGGCTTGCCCGTCTCGGTGATCGGGCGCTCCGGGGCGGCGGCCGGCGCCGGGACGGGGCTCGCGGTCTCGACCGTCAGGGTCGCCGTCTTGGTGTCGAGCGCCTCGGTCGCCAGCGCGACGAGCTCCTCGATCGCCGGCGAGGTCGCCACCGGCTGCGGGGTCGCGACCGGCTCGGCCGCCTTCGCGACCGGCTTCTCGAGCTCCAGCGTGAGCGGGGCCTCCACCGGCTCGCTCGGCGCCGGCGCCTTCACGGCCGACTCGAGCACGAGCGGCTCGGCGATCGCCGGCTTGGCGGTCGCCTCGACGGTCGTCTGCGCGAGTGCCTCCTGGGTCGCGGTCATCGCACCGAGCAGCGAGTCGGCCAGATCCTTGAACGACACGCGTTCCCGCTCGGGCTGCTTCGTGCCGGTCAGCACGTGAGTCGGGGCCATCGAGGGCACCGCGTCCACAGCGGCCGGCCGGGTCGTCAGCTGGGGCACGACGGGCTCGGGCGTCGGCGCAGGCTCGGCCGTCGCCACGACCTCGGGCACGGCCACGACCAGCGTCGGCTCCGGTGCGGGGGTCGCGACCGTCTCGACGAGCGGCTCCGCGGCGACCGGCTCCGCCACGATCGGCTCCACCACGAACGGCTCGGGCTCGCGCAGGGCCACGGGCTCCGTCTGCGGCGCGCGCTCGGTCCAAGGAGCGGCGACCGTCGCCTGTCGGGTGACCATGCTCACGACCGCCGCGGGCTCCCGCGAGGGGGCGCGACGCTCGGCGGCGCGCGGGCTGCTCACGGGCGCCTCGGCGCCCGGCTGCGTCTTCGGCAGGCGCATCCCGGTCGCGCGCGGCAGCACCGCACCCGGCACGACGCTGGGCGTCGACGGCGCGCTCACGGGCGCGTCCGACTGGCCAGAGCGGGATACGACACCACGGCGCAGCCGCAGGAGCGATTCGAAGTAGACGGCCGGCACACCGTCGAACTCCAGGTGACGGAACTCCACGCAGTCGACCTCCGGGAAGCCGAGCTGCTTGATCTTGCGATGGAAGGCGTCGGGCATGCGCTCGACGACGAAGAGCAGCCGAGGCGGACGGTCGTCGGAGACCTGGCAGCTCGGATAGAGGCGCACGAGCGCCTCGGGGTACTCCAGGCACCACGAGTAGGCCTCGACGGCCTTGAGCAGCATCTCCTCGTTGGCGCTGAACCCGACGTTCCCGAGCACGAGGGCGCCGACGGAATCGACGCCGATCACGTCGATCGTCGCGTGCCCGAGCAGCAGGCGCGCGTCGAGGACGGTGAGACCGGGCTCGATGGCGTCGAAGTTCTCGACGACCAGCGCCTGCAGCTTCTCGACATCCTCGACCCGCAGCTTCCTGATCGCGACTCTCATCACTTTTGGCTCCTCGGCTCGGGTGGCCGGGGGATCCCGGCTCTGTTCGGCCCTCCTACCGAGCAAAGGGGGTACCAAGGCTGAATGTGCGCCACAACCGCACGATCCCCAAAGCTTTTCGGATGCGGGCGCCAGTAATCGACCGACATGGTCGGGTGATTCCTGTCCAGGCGCCGCGCGGCCCCGCGGCGAGTGCGGCCAGAAACGGACCAGCCTCAGGCGGTCGCTTCGGTGAGCTTTTTCCGGAGCGTCTGGCGGGTGATTCCGAGAATCTTGGAGGCTTCGCTCTTGTTGCCGTTTACCTGGCGCAGGATCTTCAGGATGTACGCGCGCTCGATCGCCTCGAGCGTGCGCGGTTGACTCGAGACCTCCTCCGTGACGGGGCCGTCGGACGTCGCGGCGAACGGCACTGGAAGCTGATCGGCCTCGATCGTGTCCCCGGTGCTGAGGATGACGAGACGCTCGATCAGGTTCTTCAGCTCACGGACGTTGCCCGGCCACGCGTAGGCGAGGAGCAGCGTCTCCGACTCGGTCGCGAGTCGCTTCACGGACTTGTGGAACGTGCTGTTCGCCTCGGCCAGGAAGTGGCGCGCCAGCGGCAGGATGTCCTCGCGGCGCTCCCGCAGCGGCGGAATCGTGAGCGGGATGACGTTGAGACGGTAGAAGAGGTCCTCCCGGAACTTGCTCTCCTTCACCATGGTCTCGAGCGAGCGGTTCGTCGCCGCGATCACGCGCACGTCGACCTTGAGGTCCCGCGTGCCGCCGACGCGCTTGAACGTCCGCTCCTGGAGGCACCGTAGGAGCTTGGCCTGGCTCGCCAGCGGGATTTCCCCCACCTCGTCGAGGAAGAGCGTGCCGCCGTCGGCCAGCTCCATCAGGCCCTTCTTGGTGCTCTTGGCGTCGGTGAAGGCGCCCTTCTCGTGCCCGAACAGCTCGCTCTCGAAGAGCGTCTCGGTGATCGCCGCGCAGTTGACCTCCATGAAGGGAGAGTTGCGGCGGGCACTCTCGTAGTGCAACCCGCGGGCGACCAGCTCCTTGCCGGTGCCGCTCTCACCCTGGACGAGGATGGTGTGCGCCTCGCTCTGGGCCAGCTGGGTGATGACCTCGCGCAGCCGGCGCGTCGAGGCCGACTCGCCGACGATCTGGTTCGTGCGGTACTTGCCCTCCTGCAACCCCTGGAGGCGCGTGATCTCCCGGCGCGCCTTGACCTCGTCGAGCGCCCGCGTGACCGAGATCCGCAGCTTCTCGAGGTGCTGGAAGGGCTTCTCGAGGTAGTCGGTGGCTCCGTTTTTCATGGCCACCACCACGCTCTCGATGTGACCGAAGGCGGTGATCATGATGACCGCGGTCTGCGGATGCCGCGAGCGCAGCTCTCGCAGGACCTGGATGCCGTCGAGGTCCGGGAGGCGGAGGTCGACGAGGGCGAGATCGGGGTCGACCTGGTCGGCGAGCTCCAGGCCTTCCTTGCCTGTGCCGGCCGTGTGCACCTCGATATTGTCCTGACCGAGAACGCGGGAGACGAGAGACCGGATGTTCCGCTCATCATCGATCACGAGGACTGAGTTCATGTCTTAGGCGATTGTAGCGGTCCGTTAAGAAACCAACCAAGTGGTAATGAAAGAACCGGACCCGGATAGACGCAGAAGGTCGGACCAATAGTATTAGCCCGCAAATACAGCCTCTTATAGGTCAGACCACCTATGGCATGTCTCTCGCTCTAACCGCCGGTGCGATGAACGATCCCGAGAACGGCCACCCCCGACAGGACGCCCGAGGTGTCACCGAGCGCCTCAAGCAACTCATAGCGATAGGCATCGCCCTCACGAGCGAGCGGGAGGTCTCCAAGCTCCTCGAGCGGATCGTCGCCGAGGCGCGGCACTTCACCAACGCCGAGTCGGGGACCCTGTTCCTGCGGGACGGCGACGTCCTGCGCTTCGCCGTCGCCCAGAACGACGCACGGCTCGAGCGCCGGGGCGAGCACGACGCCGGACGGCGGCCGGCGGCCGAGCCGCTCAAGCTCACCCAGCCCAGCCTGGCCGGCTACGTCGCGCTCAACGGGCAGCTCGTCAACCTTCCCCGCGCCCATCACACCGGTCATCCGTACGTGTTCAACGGGCGTCCGGAGACGCTGGCGCAGGATCGCACCGGATCGGTGTTGGTGGTGCCGCTGCAGGAGCCACGCGGCGACGTCATCGGCGTGCTGCAGCTGATCAACGCGCGCGACGACGACGGTCAGGTCGTTCCGTTCGCCGCCGAGCTCGAGGGGCTCGTGCAGGCGCTCGCCTCCCAGGCCGCGGTAGCTATCCGCAACGCGCGGCTCGAGGAGCTCTCCTTCAAGGACCCGCTCACCGGCGTCTACAACCGTCGATACTTCGCCCTGCGGTTGCAGGAGGAGGCTCGTCGCCAGGCCCGCTTCGGCGAGCCGCTCTCGCTGGTCCTGCTCGACCTGGACCGGTTCAAGAGCATCAACGACGAGCTCGGGCACCGCGCCGGCGACGACACACTGCGCGAGGCCGCCCAGCTCATCGTCGCCAGCTCGCGGAGCTTCTCGATCGTCACGCGGTACGGCGGCGACGAGTTCGCGGTGCTCCTCGTGAACACGCCGAAGGCCGGCGCCCTCAAGTACGCGCAGCGCATCAAGGACGTGGTCGAGCGTCATCGCTTCGCCCACGGACCGCTCACGGTGAGTGTGGGGATCGCCTCGCTGCCCGAGGACGTCACGCAGTGCGACGATCTCGTGCCGGCCGCGGATCGGGCGCTCTACGTCGCGAAGCGCGCGGGCCGAAACCTGATCGAGGTCGCGTAGACCCGACCCTCTCCGGTCCATCCCGCGTCGGCGACGTATACTTCGAGCCATGAGCGCCGACGCGCGGGCGGTCTCCGAGCTCGAAATCCTCGATCGCATCCAGCGGCGCGTGCTCTGGCTGTCCGCGTGGATGGTGCACCAGGCCAACGCGCGCCCGAGCGTCGACGGCCTCAAGGTCGGCGGCCACCAGGCGTCCTCCGCGTCGGTGGTGAGTCTGCTGACCGCGCTCTACTTCCAGGCCCTGCGGCCGGGCGACGTCGTCGCGACCAAGGCCCACGCGGCGCCCGCGCTCTACGCGATCCAGTATCTGCGCGGGCGGCTCACCGCGGCGGAGCTCCAAGGGCTGCGAGTGTTCGGCGGCCTGCAGGCCTATCCGAGCCGCCGCAAGAACCCCCGTGTCGTCGACCTCTCGACCGGCTCGATGGGGCTCGGCGCTGTGGCCGCCACCTTCGGCGGCCTGGCGACGCGATACCTCGCCGACCACGGGGCCGGCGGCCCGCCCGAACGGTTCATCGTGATGGTCGGCGACGCCGAGCTGGACGAGGGCAACGTCTGGGAGGCGCTGAGCGAGGAGGTCGTCGGCCGGCTCGGCAACGTCCTCTGGATCGTGGACGTGAACCGTCAGAGTCTCGACCGCGTCGTGCCCGACGCCCGCCCGCGGCAGCTCGCGGACATGTTTCGCACCGCCGGCTGGCGCGTCGACGAGCTCCGATGGGGCACGCGGCTGCGAGACTGCTTCGCGCGGCCCGGTGGCGAACGGCTGAAGACGCGCCTGGAGTCGGCGTCGAACGCCGAGTACCAGCGGCTCCTGCGTCTGCCGGCCGGCGCGCTCCGCAAGGCGCTCGTCACCGGGCCCAGCGGCGAGATCGACGCCGGACTCGATCGACTGCTGGGCGACATCGCCGACGAGGCCCTGGCCTCGCTCGTCGCCGACGTCGGTGGTCACGACCTGGCGCTGATCCTCGACGCCTACGCGGCCGCCGCCCGCGAGCGTGAGCGCCCCACGGTGATCCTCGCCCACACGATCAAGGGGTGGGGACTGCCGTTCGCCGGCGACCCGCAGAATCACACCATGGTGACGAGCACGGCACAGATCGAGGCGCTGCGCGCGTCGCTCGGCGTCGCGCCGGGCGACGAGTGGGCCGGCTTCGCGCCCGGAAGCCCCGAGGCGGAACACATCCGCGCGCTGCCGCCGCTGTTCAGCCCACCCACGGCGTCGAAGCCGGCGCCCGAGATCCCGGAAGCGCTGGACGAGACCTACGCGGAGCAGATGTCGTCGCAGGAGGCTTTCGGCCGGGCGCTGGCCGCCCTGGGACGGCTGCCCGCCGGCGACGCGATGGTGACGGTGTCGGCCGACGTTGCGATCACCACGCACCTGGCGGGCTGGATGAATCGCAAGGGGATCTACTATCCGGCGGCGCGGACCGATCCGTTCGCCGACGTGCCACAGGCGTTGCGCTGGCGGGAGGCGCCCGACGGACAGCACGTAGAGCTCGGGATCGCCGAGCACGACCTGTTCCTCATGCTGGCCGCGCTGGGACTGACGGCGGAGCTGTCCGGCGCCACGCTGCTCCCGATCGGCACGCTCTACGACCCCTTCGTCACCCGCGGCCTCGATGCGCTCTACCATGCGCTCTACTGCGGCGCGCGGTTCGTCGTGGCCGCGACGCCGTCCGGCATCAGCCTGGCCCCCGAGGGCGGCGCCCACCAGTCAGTGATCACCCCGGGCATCGGCGTCGCGCTTCCGGAGCTCGCGTACTACGAGCCGACCTTCGCGCGCGAGGTGGAGTGGATCCTGCTCGCCGGTCTCCGCGCGGTGGCCGAGCGGCGCGAGAGCCTCTACCTGCGCCTCACCACGGCGCCGGTGGATCAGCGTCTTGCACCGCCGCCGAGCCCGGAGTACCGCGCCGCCGTGCTGGCCGGGGGCTATCGGCTGATCGATGGCCGCGCCAAGCCGGGCTGGAGCGCCGAGACGGCGGTGAACGTCTTCGCGACCGGCGTGATGGTTCCGGCGGCGGTGGAAGCCGCGCGCCGTTTGGCCGAGCGCGGCGCGCACGCCAGCGTGTTCGTCGTCACGAGCCCCGACCGCCTCTATCGTGGACTGCGCGCGCCGCGCCCCTACGTCGAGACGCTGGTCGGCGCCGACGAGGAGGACGTTCCGGTCGTCTCGGTGCTCGACGGCCATTCGCACGCCCTGGCCTTCCTGGGCGGCGCGCTCGGCGTTCCCCAACTCGCGCTCGGCGTCGACGATTTCGGGCAGTCCGGGACGCGGCCGGACCTCTATCGCCACTACGGCATCGACGCCGACGCGATCGTGGCGGCGGCCTCCACCCTGCTCGGTCGGATTCAGTAGACCAGGGCCCGCACGGGCCGCCGGGGACGACGGCCCACGGCGTGCATTGGTTGTCGGCATGTCCCGGCAGGTGCAGCACACGGTCTCGGCGGCCGACTTCCTCCCGGCCACGCGGACCCTGAAGAGTCTGAGCGCCGCCGCCGGCAGCTGCCGCGGCTGCGAGCTGTGGCGGCACGCCACCCAGACCGTGTTCGGGGAGGGCCAGGGCCCGGCTCGGGTGATGCTGGTGGGTGAGCAGCCCGGGCATGAGGAGGATCTGGCCGGCCGGCCCTTCGTCGGTCCCGCCGGGCGCCTGCTGGACCGGGCGCTCCAGGCGGCCCGGATCGACCGCGGCGACGTCTACGTGACCAACGTGGTCAAGCACTTCAAGTGGACGCCCGCCGGCAAGCGACGCATCCACGCCAAGCCCAATCGGATGGAGATCACCGCCTGTCTACCCTGGCTGCACGCCGAGCTCGACGTCGTCGAGCCCGAGGCCGTGGTGTGCCTGGGGGCCACGGCCGCGCAGGCCCTGCTGGGGGCGGGCTTCCGCGTGACGAAGCAGCGGGGCCAGTGGGTGAGCGCGCCGAGGATGCCGAGGGTCCTGGCGACGGTGCACCCGTCGTCCATCCTCCGCGCCCCGGACGACGAGGCCCGCGAGCGCGAGCTCCAGGCCCTCGTCGCCGACCTCACCGTCGTCCGCACCGCCCTCGGCTGAGGGGGTTCCACCCACAGCGGCCCGCGGGCGTATACTTCGAGGACTCCATGGCGACACTGACCGCCGACCGCAAGTCCGCACTCCGGCGAGAGCTGACCGCCCTGGTCGGCCCCGGCGGGGTGCTGTCCGAGCCCGACGAGCTGCTCGTCTACGAGTCCGACGGGCTGACGCTGTTCCGGGCGCTGGCCGACTTCGTCGTCTTCCCGAGGACGGCCGAGCACGTCTCGGCGATCGTGCGGCTGGCCAACCGGGAGGGGCTCCCGTTCGTGGCGCGCGGCGCCGGCACCGGCCTGTCGGGTGGGTGCCTGCCGGCCGAGGGCGGGATCGTCATCTCGATGATGCGGATGAACCGCGTCCTCGAGGTCGACTACGACAACCAGATCGCGATGGTCGAGCCGGGGCTCGTCAACCTGCACCTGTCGTGGGCGGTCGGCCCGCACGGCTTCTACTACGCGCCGGACCCCTCGAGCCAGCAGGCGTGCACGATCGGCGGCAACATCGCCAACAACTCGGGCGGTCCCCACACGTTGAAGTACGGCGTCACGGTCAATCACGTCCTCGGCTTGGAGGTCGTGATGCCGGACGGCGAGATCGTGTGGCTGGGCGGGCGGACGCGCGACGGGCTCGGCTACGACCTGCCCGGGCTCTTCGTCGGCTCCGAGGGCACGTTCGGGATCGCCACCAAGATCGTCGTGCGGATCTTGAAGAAGCCGCAGGCGGTGAAGACGGTGCTGGCCGTGTTCGACCAGGTCGACCAGGCGTCGGCGGCCGTCTCGGCCATCATCGGGCGCGGGCTGGTGCCGGCCGCCATCGAGATGATCGATCAGCTCACGATCCAGGCGGTCGAGGACGCGTTCGGCTGCGGCTACCCGCGCGACGCGGCCGCCGCGCTGCTCATCGAGGTCGACGGGCTGCGCGCCGGCATGGACGTACAGGCCGAGCGCATCGTCGCGGCCTGTCGGGAGTCGGGCGCGCGCGAGGTCCGGGCGGCGGCCGACGAGCAGGAGCGCCAGCTGCTCTGGAAGGGCCGCAAATCCGCGTTCGGCGCCTACGGGCGGGTCTCGCCCGCCTACATGGTGATGGACGGCGTGATCCCGCGCACCAAGCTGCCGTACGTGCTCGGGCGCGTGAACGAGATCGTCGCCGCCCACGGGCTCCGCGTCGGCAACGTGTTCCACGCCGGCGACGGCAATCTCCACCCGAACATCCTCTACGATCCGCGCAAGCCGGGCGAGGAGGCGCGCGTCGTGGCGGCGGGGGCGGAGATCATGAAGGTCTGCGCCGAGGTGGGCGGATCCATCTCGGGCGAGCACGGGATCGGCCTCGAGAAGTCCGACTTCATGCCGTTCATCTTCTCCGTCGCCGACCTCGCGTTCATGCAGCGGGTGAAGGCCGCGTTCAATCCCACGGGCCTCTGCAATCCCGGGAAGGTGTTCCCCACGAAGAAGTCCTGCGTCGAGGCCGGGCCGGTGGCCTATCGCCCGCACGCGATCGAAGCGCAGGGCCTCGCTCAGCGTTTCTGAGCGCGGGCGGACGCGGCCGTTGCCAGCCCTGGTCGACACGTTGCGCGCCACCGTCGGCGCCCCGCACGTCCTGACCGGCGTCGAGCTCTCCCCGTTCGTGATCGAAGGCCGGACGCCCGAGGCCGCGGTGTTCCCCGGCACCGTCGAGGAGCTCGCCGCCGTCGTCACGCAGACGGCGGCCGCCGGGGTCGCGCTCCTGCCCTGGGGCGGTGGAACCGGGACGTCCGTCGGCGAGCCGCCACCCAGGCCGGGGATCGTGCTCGGATTGCGCCGGATGGCGCGGGTGGTCGAGCACGAGCCGGGCGACCTGACGGTGACGGTCGAGGCCGGGCTGACGGTCGTGGCTCTGCAGGAGGCGCTCCGGGCGCGCGGGCAGTGGTTGTCGCTCGACCCGCCCGACGCGGAACGCGCGACCGTGGGAGGCGTCATCGCCGCCAACGCGTCCGGCCCGCGCCGCCACCTCTACGGCACCATCCGGGACCTGCTCATCGGCGTGACCGTCGTCACCGCCGACGGTACCGTCGTCCGCGGCGGCGGCAAGGTCGTGAAGAACGTGGCCGGCTACGACCTGCCGAAGCTCTTCATCGGGTCCTGGGGCACACTGGGCGTCGTGGTCGAGGCGACCTTCAAGCTCCGCCCGCTGCCCGACGACGAGCGCCTGCTCGCCGTGCGCTTCGATCGTCTCAAGGACTGCGGCGCCGCCGCGCGGGCGCTCCTCGCCGGCGACCTCATCCCCAACGCGATCGAGATCCTCGACCCGGCGGCGGCCGCCGCGCTCGGGCTCGGCGGCGAGGCCGCGCTGGTGGTCGGCTTCGACGGCCTGCGTGAGCAAGTGGACTGGCAGGCCGCCGAGCTGGCGGCGCTGGTCGGCCCGCTCGGCGGCCGCGACGTCACGACCTTGCCGCCCACGACGTGGCCCAAGCTGACGACCGTCGCCCGTGACGCGTTCGCGACGCCGGCCGCGCTGATGAGCCTCTCCGTGCTGCCGACGCACGTGGTCGACACGATGGAGCAGGGCGCGCAGGCGGCGCGCCAGCGCGGGCTCGCGAGCGCCTGGGCCGCGCACGCCGGCGTCGGCGCCGTCACCGGCGCGCTGTTCGCGAGTGGTGAGGCCGCCCCGGTCGCGACGGTCCTCACCGAGTGGCGCACGCTCGCCGGCGCCGGCGGCGGTCACGCGACGCTCACGTGGGCGCCGCTGGCGGTGAAGGCGCAGGTCCCGGTGTGGGGCGACGCGGGTCCGGCCGGGCGGATCATGCAGCGGATCAAGGCCCAGCTCGATCCGAACGATGTCCTCAACCCCGGGCGCTTCGTGTCGGGGATCTGAGCGTGGCCCACTCCGCGTCGTCGAGTCCGCCGTCGCAGCCGCTCACGCTCCACGGCCTCAGCGTCGAGGGCGTCAACCAGTGCGTGCACTGCGGCCTCTGCCTCGCCTCCTGCCCGACGTTCTCGGAGCTCGGGACCGAGATGGACTCGCCCCGCGGGCGCATCTTCCTCGTGAAGTCGCTGGCCGAGGGGCGCATCGGGCTCAGCGACCCGACGGTGGAGCACCTCTCGCTCTGCCTCGACTGCCGGGCCTGCGAGACGGTGTGTCCGGCCGGCGTGCCCTACGGCCAGCTGATCGAGGCGGCCAAGGCGGAGATCGAGCGCCAGCGTCCGGGCGGGCTCGGCCGCCGCGCCTTCCGCTGGCTGAACTTCGGCCTCCTGCTGGGACACCCCCGCGTGCTGGCCGCGGCCGCGGCCGGACTGCGCTTCTATCAGGCGAGCGGCCTGCAGACCCTGGTGCGGCGTACGGGGCTGGCGCGGCTGCTGCCCGGCACGCTGTCCGCGTGGGAGGCTCTGCTGCCGCCGATGCCGTCGGATCGCGCGCCGCTGCCGGCCGTCACCCCGGCCGTGGCGCCGCGGCGCGCGCGCGTCGCGATGCTCACGGGGTGCGTGCAGTCGGTCGTGTTCGCGGCGCACAATAGAGCGACGGCGCGGGTGCTCGCGCGCAACGGGTGCGAGGTGCTGGCGCCTGCTCAGGGCTGCTGCGGCGCGCTCAACGCCCACGGCGGCGACCACGCGCGTGCCGTCGCCATGGCGAAGCGCACCATCGAGACCTTCGAGGCCGCAGGCGCCGAAGCCGTCATCGTCAACACGTCCGGATGCGGCGCCCACATGAAGGCCTTCGGCACGCTGCTGGCGGGCGAGCCCGCGTGGGCCGAGCGCGCCGCGCGCTTCGCGCGGACCGTGCAGGACCTCGCGGAATTCCTCGCGCGTGCGCCGCTGCGCGGTCCGCTGGCGCCCGTGCCGATGACGGTGACGTATCATGACCCCTGCCACGTGGTGCACGGCCAGAAGATCCGGCGCCAGCCGCGCGAGCTGCTCGCCCAGGTGCCGGAGCTGCGCGTGGTGGAGCTGCCCGAGTCCGACTGGTGCTGCGGCTCCGCCGGGATCTACAACCTCACGCAGCCGGAGATGGCCGACCGGCTCCTGCGCCGCAAGGTCCGCAACGTCGAGTCGACGGGCGCCGACGCCGTGGTCACCGCGAATCCCGGCTGCATCCTGCAGATCCAGGCGGGGATGCGCGCCCAGGGCCGGGAGCTGCCCGTGCTGCACCTCGTGGAGGTGCTCGACCGCGCATATCAGTCGGAGGGGGCCTCGGCGGCCCCCTCCGATGCCTCCCCCCCGAATGAGGATTGCGGCGGCAAAGCCGCCGGTCGAGGGCGGTGAGTCAAGCGTCAGGGTCGACGCCCGCGGAGCATCGAGCGACGGCGCCGACGTCCGTCGGGTGCTTGGTGCTCACGGTCTCGGATACGCGGACTCCCGAGAACGACACCGGGGGCGCGGTGATCCGCGAGCTCTTGGGCGCCGGCGGGCACACCGTGGTCGGTTCCACGATCGTGCGTGACGAGCCTGCGGACGTGACGCGGGTGATCCGGGAGGCGTGCGCCGACCCGCGTGTGCAGGTGGTGATCCTGACGGGCGGCACCGGGATCACCTCGCGCGACTCCACGTTCGAGGCGGTCGAGGCCCTGCTCGACAAGCGCCTGCCCGGCTTCGGTGAGCTGTTCCGCGTACTGTCCTATGAGCAGGTCGGCGCCGCCGCGATGCTGTCGCGCGCGCAGATGGGCATTCACGCTCGGCGTATCGTGGTCTCGCTACCCGGCTCGCCCAACGCCTGCCGGCTGGCGCTCGAGAAGCTCGTGCTGCCCGAGCTCGGCCATCTCGTGCGGGAAGTCAGCCGCTGACGGCTCCGCGCGGGTCCCGCGCTATACTTGGTGCGCCCTGCCGCACCAAGGAGGTCCGTATGTCGCGGTCGTCCCGTCCCCACTGGCGCTCCCTGATCCTTGTGGCCACCCTCATCGTTCCCCTCCTGGCTCCGGTCGCTCCCGCGTACGCAGCCGAGGAATCGAAGTACTGGCGCGAGGATGCCGCGGTCACGCCCGCTCCCGAGCTGTCGCGCTTCAATCAGCTCCTGGCCGACCTGGCCGATCAGCTCAAGCCCGCGCTCGTCCACGTCCGCGTGCGGCGGACGCCGGGCAAGGACAAGGACGAAGAGAGCCCCGGAGAGCCGCGGCGCAGCAGCGGCTCGGGCTTCGTGATCGACCCGGGCGGCCTCATCGTGACCAACGCCCACGTCGTGGAGGACGCCGAGTCGATGCAGGTGCGGCTCGCCGACGGTCGCCGCTTCACCGGCAAGGTCGTGGGGCAGGACTCACGCGTCGACCTGGCCCTGGTCAGGATCGAGGGCGTCAGCAACCTGCCGACGCTCCCGATCGGCGACTCCAACCGGCTCCGCGTGGGAGAGTTCGTGCTGGCGCTCGGCCATCCGTTCGGGCTGGAGCAGTCGGTGTCGTTCGGCATCGTGAGCCGCAAGGGTGCGCCGCTGACGATCGCCGCCCCGGGCTTCGACTTCATCCAGACCGACGCGGCCATCAACCCGGGCAACTCCGGCGGGCCGCTCGTCAACATGGCGGGGCAGGTCGTTGGCGTGAACAGCATGGCCGCTCGCAACGGCTCCATCGGCTTCGCCATCCCGTCCAATCTCGTGAAGCTCCTGGTGCCGCAGCTGGCGACGAAGGGCAAGGTTGAGTGGGGCTGGCTCGGCGTGTCGATCGACGAGGTCGGCGAGGACGACATCGGCCGACTGAAGCTGCGCGACGCCAAGGGTGTGCTCGTCCGCCGCGTGATGCCCGGCGAGCCGGCCGATCAGGGTGGCGTGCAGCCCGACGACGTGATCATCGGGCTCGACGGCACGGTGCTCGAGGCCCCGCGCGACCTGCAGCGCCTGGTGTCGACGACGCCGGTGGGCAAGCGTGTACGCGTCGTGGTCATGCGCGCGGGCGAGCAGAAGGAGATGGAGGTCACGATCGGCCGCTACCGCGGCGATCGCCCCGAGAGACCGGCGCGGTAGTTACGCGCGCGCGCGGGGGCTCGCGAGCGCTGCCACGGTCGCCCGCGCCCAGGGCTCGGTGAGGCTCGGCGCCGGCTCGTAGCGGATCGGCTGCGTGATCCGGACGCCGCCCTCCCATTCGGCGGCGGAATCCTCCACCACCTGCTCGACCTCTAGCAGGAAGTAGCCGAGGTCGAACGGCTCTCCCCCGTCGACCGGCAGCGGCCCGTCGAGCACCCGCGTCTTGACGTAGACGATCGTGTCTGGCTCCGCGACGATCAGCGTCCCCACCCCACGCTCGGCCAGATTGCGGGCGCTCCCGCCGCCGGCCTGAATGACCAGGCCGAGCGTGCGGACGTCATACGCCCGCACCTCGAGATAGGACAGCAGCATCGGGTGGGGGCGGCCCTGGGCATCCACGGTGACGAACGGGAGGGCGACGCCCGCCCGACGTGCCAGGTCGCGGTGGCCGAGTCGCTCGACCAACGCCGGGGACAGCTGAGAGCCGACCGAGCGGGTCATGGCAGAAAGCGTAGCAGTCGCGTCACGGCCGCGACAGATCGTCTCGGCACCGCGACCCTCCCGTCTTTCGCCACGAGGACTTGCCGCGGTCCGACCTCTGGTCCTTCCCTTGCAGGCCCGGATCGCGATCCGTTTCGGATCGGCGCTGCATGGCTGGGGCAACCCCAGCTCCTCCCACGGAGAATGGGTCGTGATGGACAACCTGCGCTGGTGGCTGCTGTTGATCGCCGCTGTCATGTTCTCGATGTCTGGCTGCGCCTCCGCGCGGGATGTGGCGGCCCCGGCCGCGGGCGACGACAGGGTGGTCTCGGCTCGCGACGGTGGCGACGAGGCGGCGCACGATCAGGGGGCCGACGAGCCGGCGATGGACCTGTCCGGCCGCTGGGTCGGGACCTGGAAGGGGCTCGGCCTGTTCGATTCGCTGCGTCTGGCCCCGGCCGAGGCGACGTTCGTCCAGCAGGGCGTCCTCGGGATCGCGCACCTGCGCCTGGAGAACACCATCGCGGCTGGTGTGCCGTGGGTGATGCGACTGGAGGGTGCGCGCGGTGTGCGACTCGTGTACCGCGTGTCGGGGCCCGACGCCGTGCTGCGGCATCCGGCCACGCCCTCGCAGATGACCGCGGCCTTCACCCTGGTCGACGGGAAACTCGTCGGCACCCTGCCGAACCCCGACGGTCCCGTCGTCGTCACGCTCACCCGCCGCGACAAGTAGCCCCAACAGTCACGGTGGATCGAGGGGCGCCACGGCTCCGCCGGGGCGGCCCGAGCGACTTGGGGGTCTGGGGGCCATATCGGGGCCCCCAGTCCAATCAGTAGCCCCGGGCGCGGTCGACCACCTGGAGCAACGGCTGCCCCGCGAGGAACCGCCGCAGGTTCTCCACCCACAGGCGCGCCACGATCGTGTCTCGCGTGGGATGGAGCCCACCGACGTGTGGCAGCACCACGATGCCGGGTGTCGTCCAGAAGGGATGGCTCGACGGCAGCGGCTCGGTGGTGAAGACGTCCAGGACCGCGCCGGCGATGCGGCGGTCCCGCACGGCGTCGATCAGGTCGTCGTCGACGACGAGATCGCCCCGGCCGAAGTTCAGGACGAACGCGCTCCGCTTCATGCGGGCGAGCGCGGTCTTGGCCACGAGGCCGCGGGTCTCGGCCGTCGAGGGGAGCAACAGCAGCAGGTAGTCCGACTCGGCCAGCACGCGCGCCGTCTCGGAGGGCGGGTGCACGCGCTCGACGTGGGGGATCGGCGTCGGCTCTCGCTTGGTCCCGATCACCCGCATCTCGAGCGCCGCCGCCAGCCGGGCGACCTCCGCGCCGATCGCGCCCAGCCCGAGAATACCCAGCGTCGCCCCGGCCAGCGTGGGATTGATGCGCCGGCGCCAGCGGCTCTGCGCCTGATCGAGGACGATGCCGGCCAGGTCCTTGGCGCACAGGAAAAGCGCGGCCAGGATGTGCTCGGACATCTGCACGCGGTGGGTGCCGCGCGCGCACGTGAGCACGGTCGTCGTCGGCGTCTCGGGACCGAGCCACTGCTCGCAGCCGCCGGTGAGCGACTGGATCCAGCGTAGCCGTGGCGCGCGGGTCGCGAGCCCGGCCGGCGGGCGCCAGGCCAGCATGGCGTCGACGCGCGCCAGCAGCGGCTCGGGCGGGTCGGCCTTGAGCGGGCTCGTGACGAGCTCGACGGCGGCGCCGAGCCCGGAGGCCTCGGCCGCACGCAGGTACGGATCGGCGTCGTCGAGCCACAGGAGGACGGACGGTGTGCTGATCGCGGGTTCCTCGCGGTCCCGATGCTACAATCGCAACGCTCAATGAGGAAGGGGATCATTCTCGCCGGAGGCGCCGGCACCCGCCTCTATCCGCTCACGCTGGCGGTCAGCAAGCAGCTCGTCCCCGTCTACAACAAGCCGATGATCTACTACGCCCTGTCCACGCTCATGCTGGCGGGCATCCGCGACGTGCTGATCATCACGACGCCCCACGACCGGCCCGCCTTCGAGCGACTCTTCCGCGGCGGTGAGGACCTTGGCCTGCGCATCAGCTACGCGGCGCAGCCCCGGCCGGAGGGCATCGCCCAGGCGTTCCTGATCGGCCGGGAGTTCATCGGCGGTGATCCCGTGGCGCTGGCCCTCGGCGACAACCTGTTCTACGGCGAGGGGCTCGCCGAGTCGCTCCGGCGCGCCTCCGAGCGCACCGAGGCCGGAACCATCTTCGCCTACACGGTGCGCGACCCCGAGCGCTACGGCGTCGTCGATTTCGACAGCACCGGCCGCGCCGTGTCGATCGAGGAGAAGCCGGCGCGTCCCCGCTCCGCGTGGGCGGTGACCGGGCTCTACTTCTACGATGCCGGCGTCGTCGACGTGGCGGATGGGCTGCGACCCTCGGCCCGCGGCGAGCTCGAGATCACCGACGTCAACGCCGCCTACCTGCGGCAGGGGCGGCTGCACGTCGAGCGGCTCGGGCGCGGCGTGGCGTGGCTCGACACCGGCACCCACGAGGCGCTGCTGCAGGCCAGCACGTTCATCCAGACCCTCGAGACGCGCCAGGGACTGATGGTGGCCTGTCTCGAAGAGATCGCCTACCGGATGGGGTGGATCACCGCCGCCGACGTCGAGCGCGTGGCCAAGCCGATGCGGGACAACGCCTATGGCCAGTACCTGCTCCGCGTGGTGGCGGGCGAGCCGTGACCGCGTGCTATCCTGACGGCCTCTGATGGACTTCTCCCGCGACGCCAAGCGCGCGTTCCAGCTTCAGGCGTACGGGCCGGCGCCCACCATCGAGGGCGTCGCGCTGGTGCCGCTCACACGCCACGTCGACGACGGCGGCAGCCTGACGGAGCTGGCGCGGCTGAGCGACGGGCGCGCCGAGGGCCTCGCCGGAGTCACCGTGCGCCAGGTCAACTTCAGCGAGCTGGCCCCCGGCACGATCAAGGCTTTCCATCTCCACGTCCGCCAGACCGACGTGTGGTACGTCCCGCCGAGCGATCGCATGCTCATCGTGCTCGTCGACGCGCGACAGGGGTCGCCGACCGAGGGCACGCGGATGCGGCTGGTCCTCGGCGACGGCGCCTCCCGGCTGCTGCGCATCCCGCCCGGGGTCGCCCACGGCGTGCGCAACCTGGGCACCGCGACCGGCCGCATCGTGTACTTCACCGACGTGCACTTCTCCGCGGAGCCGTCCTCCTGCGACGAGGGCCGCCTGCCGTGGGACTTCGTCGGCGCCGAGGTGTGGGACGTCACGCGTGGTTAGGAGCATGTCGGCGCGCCAAGGCGTGCCACGACGGTCGAGGGGCGTGGGGGGCCAGGTCGGGGACCCGTGCAGGCGGCGCGGTGTCGAGGAGCGCCACGGCTACGCCGAGGCGCGACGAGCGTGGGGGGGTGTGGGGGGCCATGTCGGGGCCCCCCACGTACGATGAAGCTGCTGGTGACCGGGGGCTGTGGGTTCATCGGGTCGAACTTCATCCGGTGGGTCCTGACCGAGCACCCTGACGACAGCGTCCTCAATCTCGACAAGCTCACCTACGCTGGCAACCCCGCGAACCTCGCCGACCTCGAGCGCGACCCTCGCTATGCGTTCGTGCACGGTGACATCGGGGACGCCGCGCTCGTGCGCGACGTGGCCCGCGGCATGGACGCTGTGGTGAACTTCGCCGCCCCCAGCCATGTCGACCGATCGATCCTCGACCCCGACGAGTTCCTCCGCACGAACATCCTCGGCGTGCACGTGCTGCTCGAGGCCGTGCGGGAGCTCCGCGTTCCCCGCTTCCTGCAGATCAGCACCGACGAGGTGTACGGCTCGATCGCCAGCGGCGCCGCCCGCGAGGACGCGCCGCTGCAGCCGTCGAATCCGTACTCGGCGGCCAAGGCCGGCGGCGACCTGCTCGCGCTGGCCTCCTGGCGCACCCACGGGGTGCCCGTCGTCATCACGCGCTCGTCCAACAACTTCGGCCCGTACCAGTATCCCGAGAAACTCGTGCCGCTGTTCGTGACCAACGCGCTCGAGGACCGGCCGCTGCCGATCTACGGCGACGGCCGCCAGGTGCGCGACTGGCTCTACGTCCTCGACAACTGCGCGGCGATCGACCTGGTGCTGCGTCGGGGCCGCGAGGGCGAGGTCTACAACATCGGCGGCGGGCACGAGGTGACGAACCTCGTGATCACCCGCGAGATCCTCCGCCTGCTCGACAAGCCCGAGGGCCTCATCCAGCCGGTGACCGATCGGCCCGGCCACGACCGGCGCTACGCGCTGGACGCCGCCAAGGTGGGCCGGCTCGGCTGGGCGCCGCGCCATCCGTTCGCCTCAGCGCTGGAGAGCACCGTGCGGTGGTACCGGGAGCACGAGTCGTGGTGGCGGCCGCTGAAGTCGGGCGAGTTCCGCGCCTACTACGAACGGCAGTACGGCCGGCGATGAGCCGCCCGGTGGACGTCGCATGAGAGCCGGGATCGCGGCCGTGGCCCTCGCCGCCCTGCTGGTGCCGGCCGGGCTGGCGCTGGGACGCCCGGCGCCGCGCGAGGTCAGGCCGCATCCGAACGACGTCTCCACGCTGCCGTCCTACATCCAGCGGGTCGAGCCGGCCATCGTGGGCCTGCACGTGCGCGCGGCGCCCGACCGACCCTCGTCGGCACGGCTGGGCGCACGGCGGTTCGGCAGCGCCGTCGTGTTCGACGCGCGCGGCTACGCGGTCACCGTCAGCTACGTCGTGCTCGACGCGCTCACCATCGAGGCCCGCCTGCGCGACGGACGGACGGTGCCGGCCACGCTGACGGGCTTCGATCTCGACACCGGCCTCGCCGTCGTGCGGCTGCAGGGCCCGGGCTCGTGGACGACCGCCGACCTGCGGCCGTCGAGCGACCTGCGCGTGGGCGCGGTGACCGGCACGGTCGGCGTCGACGAGGACAACGAGCTCGTGCACGCCACGACCACACTGCAGTCGGTGCGGCGCTTCTCGGCGTTCTGGGAGTACATGCTCGACCGGGCACTGATGCTGGCGCCCTCGATGTCGTCCTGGGGCGGCAGCGCCGCCGTCGACGACCGCGGGCGCGTGGTCGGCATCGTGTCGCTGCGCCTGGGTGAGGCGCCCCACGTGAGCCTGGCGATTCCCGCCGAGAAGTTCCTGGCCGTGAAGGACGAGCTGGTGGCGACGGGCCGCATCCAGAGCCGCCGGCCGCGGCCGTGGATCGGGCTCTACACCGCGGCCCAGCCGGGCCGCGTCGTCGTCGACGGCTTCAACGAGTCCGGCCCCGCGCGCACCGCCGGCTTCCGGCGGGGCGACCAGATCGTCGGCGTCAACGGGGTCGGCGTCGCCTCGCAGGAGGAGTTCTACGAGCAGATGTGGCGCCGCCAGGCCGGCGACACCATCGAGGTTGCCGTGCGCCGCGACGACCGCGTCCAAGTGATCAGCGTCCGCTCGATCGACCGCCACCGTCTGTACCCTCCGCCGCGCTGATACACTCGGCCTCATGAAGGGCGCGATCGACACGTATCAGGGACGCGGCCTCATCGCGGACCCGATCCACCAGTACATCCTCTACACGCGCCCCGGCGGCATCCCGGGCGAGGCGACCGAGCAGGACCTGATCGACACGCCGTGGGTGCAGCGGCTGCGGCGGGTCCCGCAGCTGCAGTCGGCGCGCTGGGTGTTCCCGGCTGCCGAGCACAGCCGCTTCCAGCACTCGCTGGGCGCGATGCACCTGGCCGGCCGCTTCGCCCAGCAGCTCTACCCCTCGCTGCGGGCGATCTTCCCCGACGCGCCGTCGGCGGCGCTGATCGAGGAGCTGCTGCGCATGGCCGGGCTGCTGCACGACGTCGGCCACGGCCCCTTCGGCCACTTCTTCGACGACAACTTCCTGGTCGACTACGAGCTCACCCACGAGCTCCTCGGCCAGCGCATCATCCGCGAGGAGCTGGCCGAGGTCCTGAGCGGTCTGCGCCGGAGCCCCAGCGGGGCGTTCGGCGCCGACGAGCGGATTGACCCCGAGTGGATCTGCTATCTCATGGGCAAGGCGTACACACATCCGCTGGAGTCGCATCCGCGGTGGCTGCCGTTCCTGAAGCCGCTGCTGTCCGGCGTCTTCACCGCCGACAACATGGATTACGTGCTGCGCGACTCCTACATGTGCGGCGTGGCCGTCGGCCCCATCGACATCGAGCGGATCATCTACTATTCGTTCTTCTCGGAGAAGGGGCTGACGCTCGATCGGAGCGGGCTGCAGGCGTTCACGATGTTCCTCAACGCCCGCTTCTACATGTACACGAACGTCTACTACCACCGGACGACGCGCGGGATCGACCTGCACCTCAAGGAGATCTTCCGCGACACGATGCGGATCGCCTTCCCCTTCGACCTGCGCAAAGAGCTCCACCCGTACCTGCACCTCACCGAGTGGACGCTGCTGGAGGACGTCGGCCGGTGGCACGACGCCGACGACGCGGAGAAGCGTGCGCTGGGCGCCGAGTGGCGCCACGTGCTCGACCGCCAGCTGAAGTGGCGGATGTCCGGCGAGGAGGTCCTCGATCAGTTCGAGGCGCGCAAGGGGCAGGGCTTCCTCAACGCGGACGAGGTCGCGCGCCGGGTGACGAGCTTCCTGCCCCCGCGGCTGCGCGACTTCCCGTTCCGCATCGACATGGCGCTGCAGGACCCGCGGCCCCTCAACCCGCTCAGCATGGGGGACCGCCAGATCTACGTCTTCGACGGCGCCACCGGGTCGGTCTCGCAGGAGCCGCTCACCGAGATCCTCAAGTACCTGCCAGGCAAGGTCGCCCAGTGCCGGATCTTCGCCATGACCCACGAGCACGACGCCGCCCTCGCGACCGCGCTCAAGCGCGCGCTCAACGAGGAGCCTCCGTCGATCGTCACGAACGTCTGATGGCCGACGGCGCCCTTTCGCCGGTCGAGGTCGCCGCGCTGCTGCCGAGCACGGTGACGCAGCTCCGGGCCGAGCTGGCCGCGCTGCCCGAGCGCGTGCTCGCCTGGCATCCGGCCCCGGGCGAGTGGTGCGTGAAGGAGGTCATCGGCCACCTGATCGAGGCCGAGCGGCGCGGCTTCGCCGGCCGGATCCGCGTCATCCTGGCTACCGACGCGCCCGAGCTCGAGCGCTGGGAGCCGCCCGACGTCGCCCGCGCCCGCGGCGACTGCGCGAAGCCGGCGGCGTCGCTGCTTGACGAGCTGGCCGCCATGCGGCAGGAGAGCGCCGCGCTGGTACGCGGTCTGCGCGCGGCCGACCTCGACCGCGTCGGCCGGCACCCGACCGTCGGGCCCCTGCGCGTGGGCGACCTGCTCCAGGAGTGGGTGCACCACGACCGCAACCACGTCCGCCAGGCGCTCGCCAACGTGCAGGCGTACGTGTGGCCCGCGATGGGCAACGCGCAGCGGTTCTCGCAGCCCTGACTCAGGCCCGGTAGAGCGTCGGGTCGGGCACGCCGGCTTCGGCGAACCCCTTGCGGCGCAGCGCGCAGGCGTCGCAGCGAGCGCAGGCGGCGCCGTCGGGCGAGGGGTCGTAGCAGGACAGCGTGACCGCGTAGTCGAGGCCGGCCTCCGTCCCCGCCTGGATGATCTCGGCCTTCGTCATCCGGATCAGGGGCGTGCGGATGCGCACGCGCTGGCGGCCCTCCACGCCGGCGCGCGTCGCCAGGGTCGCCAGCCGCTCGAACGCCTCGATGAACTCCGGACGGCAGTCGGGGTAACCCGAGTAGTCGTAGACGTTCACGCCGATCACGATGTCGCTGGCCTCCAGCACCTCGGCCCACGCCAGCGCGAACGCCAGGAAGATCGTGTTGCGTGCGGGGACGTACGTGACCGGGATGTCGGCGCCCATGGCCTCCGGTGTCCGGTCCTTGGGCACGTCGATGTCCGCGGTGAGGGCTGAGCCGCCGAACGCGCGCAGGTCGATCGTCAGCACCTCGTGGCGGACGACGTCGAGCACGCGGGCCACGCGGCGCGCCGCCTCGATCTCGAGGGCGTGGCGCTGGCCGTACTCGAGCGTCAGCGCGTAGAGCGCGAACCCGTCGCGCGCGGTCAGCGCCGCCGCCGTGGTCGAGTCCACGCCGCCGCTGAGGAGCACCACCGCCCTCGGCCGGGGGTCCATGCCGCCATAGTATGATCGATCGCCCTCGGGGAATCCGGGGGACTCAGGGGGAAGAGGTCATGGAGAAGTTTCGCGGCGTCGACTACTACGGGATCGAGGGGCTGCTCTCCGACGACGAGCGCATGATCCGGGACGCCGTCCGTGACTGGGTGGAGGCCGAGTTCCTGCCGGTCGTGGCCGAGCACCACCGAGCGGGGACCTTTCCGGTGGCGCTCATCCCCAAGCTCGGCGAGCTCGGCGTGTTCGGCGCCACGCTCAAGGGCTACGGCTGCGCCGGCCTCAACAACGTCGCCTACGGGCTCATCATGCAGGAGCTGGAGCGCGGCGACTCCGGCCTGCGCTCGGCGGCGTCGGTGCAGAGCGGCCTCGTCATGTACCCGATCTACACCTACGGCTCCGACGCGCAGAAGGACGCGTGGCTCCCCAGGCTGGCCACCGGCGAGAAGGTCGGCTGCTTCGGCCTCACCGAGCCCGACCACGGCTCCGACCCCGGCTCGATGAAGACCCGCGCCCGTCGCGTGAGCGACGGGTACGTCCTGAACGGGACCAAGCTGTGGATCACCAACGGCTCCATCGCCGACGTCGCGGTGGTGTGGGCCAAGGAGGACGACGGCGAGATCTACGGCTACCTGGTCGAGCGGGGGACGCCGGGCTTCAGCACCCTCGACATCCACGGCAAGTTCTCGATGCGCGCCTCGATCACCTCAGAGCTAGCCTTCCAGGACTGCAAGATCCCGCTTGAGAACAAGTTCCCCAAGGTGAAGGGGCTGCGGGGGCCGCTCGGCTGTCTCAACCAGGCGCGCTACGGCATCGCGTGGGGCGCGGTCGGCGCTGCCATGGGCTGCTACGACTGGGCGCTGCAGTACGCCCAACAGCGCATCCAGTTCGGCAAGCCGATCGCGTCGTTCCAGCTCGTGCAGCAGAAGCTCGTGTGGATGATCACCGAGATCACCAAGGCCCAGCTCCTGGTGCTGCAGCTCGGCCGACTCAAAGACCTCGGCTCGCTACGGCCCCAGCAGGTGTCGATGGCCAAGATGAACAACGTCCAGATGGCCCTCGACGGTGCCCGGCTGGCGCGCGACATCCTGGGCGCGGCCGGCATCGTCGACGAGCACCCAGTCATCCGCCACATGATGAATCTGGAGACGGTGAACACCTACGAGGGCACCCACGACATCCACACCCTGATCGTGGGCCGCGACATCACCGGCTGCGACGCGTTTGGGATCTAGATCAGGGAGAAGCGCGCGGCACGCTGACGCGTGACGGGGCGACCGAGGAGCACCACGGGCCGCGTCGGGGGCCTGCGAGAGCGCATACCAGAGGAGCACCCCGGCTCCGCCGGGGGAGCGACGAACGGCTGGGAGGTATAGGGGCCATCTCGAGGCCCCCATCTCAATCAATCTCGGGGGATTTCGCCGCTCCGGATCGCAATCTCGCGCACGACGCCGTTGATGCGGCTGACCGCCTCGCCGATGCGGGCGGCGGCCTCGCTGGTGGCGTTGGAGCGCTCCTTCATCTGGAGGAGCTGGGCGCTGGCGAGGATGACCGCGAGGGGATTGTTGATCCGGTCGCCGAGGTACTCGCCGAGCTCCTTCAGCAGCGCCAGCTCGGCCGAGTGCACGCTGCGCTGGGCCTCCGCCATCGCCTGCCGCTCCGTGTCGAGGCGCGCCACCACGTCGTCGAGGGCCTTGGCGCTGGTCGCCACGAGCTCGCGGACGTCCTCGGCGCCGCCGTGGGCGAGCGAGTCGAGCACGACCTGGTGGTAGCGGCGGGCGAACTCGACGTCGCCGAGGAGCCGGCCGATCGTCTCGTCGTACTCGGCGCGCGTGTGATGCGCGACCAGTGTCTCCAGCTCCTTCGCCACCTGGTTCGGCGCGATCTCCTTGGCGTCCAGATAGGCGGTGGCGCCGAGGTCGCGGCCGAAATCGTGGGAGGCGTCGCCGATGAAGATGCTGCTGTAGAAGATGAACGGTAGCCGGCGCCAGCGCTCGCTCTGGCGGATCGCGCGGCACAGCTGGAAGCCGTCCATCTTCGGCATCTTCACGTCGGAGACGATCGCGTCGATCGGCTCCCGCTCGAGGATCTCGAGGGCGACGGTGCCGTCGCCGGCGGTCAGGACCTCGTGGCCGGCACGTCCGAAGATCGCGGTGAGCATGCGCCGATGCGGGGAGGAGTCGTCGACGACCAGAATTCGCATGGTCCGTCTATCATTACTCAGGTGCGCGCGGTTTCATCGCGTTTTCAGGGCGGGAAGCTGGGTCCCTCGGCCCGGCGCCCTCCCGCCGGGCCGAGGGACCCCGGACGACCTCACTTGATCGCGTAGGGATTGATCGGCGTGCCGACGCCCCGCGTGACCGGCAGGGGCGGTGCCACGAGCAGGAACGCGTAGCGGCCGTCGGCGGCGCAGTCCGCGGCCAGCTCCTCGAGGTAGAAGATCTCGCCGAGCGTCAGCCCCATGTTGGGGATCGCCAGGACGTGGAACGGGTTGCGGAAGCCGGCGATCTCCGAGGGCCGGACCTCGACCGCGTAGTTGTCGCTCGCGATCGCGGCGATCTCCTTGGCGTGCAGCCACGGCGCGGTGTGGGCCGAGACGCCGGGAAAATCGTCGAGGTCGAAGTGCCGCCAGTCCTTCTTGTCGAGGTACCGGCTCATGTGGCCGGTACGGACCAGCAGGATGTCCCCGCGCTTCACCTCGACCTTGGCCGCGGCCGCCGTCCCTTCGAGGTCGGCGACGGTGATCGCGTAGCCGGGCTCGAGCGCGCGCACGCCCTTGTAGCGCGCGACGTCGAGCAGCACGCCGCGGCCGACGATCTTGTTCGTCGTCTTGTCGATGCTGTTCTTGGCGGCGCCGCTGCTGGTGACCAGGTTGGCGTCGTACCCGTTCCACATCTTCCCCTGGTCGAAGATGTGAGCGAGGCTGTCCCACTGCGTCACCGACTGCAGCGGCATGACGATCCAGTCGTCGGAGCCGCCGTAGCCCTGCATCTCGCGCACCTCCGCCGGCGTGCGCGGCTGGTCGCCGCCGTCGCGGAACATCGCGTGGATCGGGTTGAACCGCGCCCGGGTGCCGCTCTGCGGCCCCTCGCGCTGCAGCGGGATGCCGAGCGCGAACACCTTGCCGGTCGTCGCCAGGCGGGCGGCCGCCGCGATCGCGTCGGGCGTGATGTAGTTCAGGGTACCGATCTCGTCGTCCGGCCCCCACTTGCCCCAGTTCCGCACCTGCAGCGCGAGCTTCCGAAGGATCTCTTCACTCATGGCCCGCCATCATACGGTACTCTCGCGGGCAGGGAACGCCCGGCCACCATCCCGCGTTTTCACCGGGTAGACCGGTCGTTCACCCCCGCATTGCTCAGACTGGAGGGCGCCATGACGATCACGTGGCGACGACGGGCCATCCTGGCGGCAGCCCTGCTGCTCCTGTTCGGAATCGGACCGACCGATCATGTCTGGGCCGACGGCGGCGGTGGTGGCGGGGGCGGCAGCGGTGACGAGAGCCGCGGTACCCCCGGGAAGCCGGTGGACCCGGACTACACCGCGGGTGTGAAGGCGATCAAGGCGGAGAAGTTCGCCGAGGCGATTCCGTCCCTCCAGCGGGTGGTCGATCGCGACGCCCGCAACGCCGACGCGTACAACTGGCTCGCCTACGCCACCCGGCGCAACGGCAACCCCGCCGCCTCGCTGCCGCTTTACGAGAAGGCCCTGGCCATCGACCCCAAGCACCGCGGGGCGCACGAGTACATCGGCGAGGCGTACCTGATGCTCGGCAACCTGCCCAAGGCCAAGGAGCACCTGGCCCGCCTCAACTCGCTGTGCCTGCTGCCGTGCTCGGAGTACCGCGATTTGAAGAAGGCCGTCGAGCACTACGAGAAGACGGGCAAGGTGTTGACGACGACGCACTGACGCCCGGCTTGTCCTCCGGGCCCTCGTCCCGTACGCTCCTCGGTGCCGGCCGCGCCGTCCGAGGGGCCGGGACGAGGAGGCCCCGTGAGGTTCGGCATCTTCTACGAGCTGCAGCTGCCCCGGCCATGGGGTGAGCGGAGCGAGTACCAGCTCCTGCAGGACGCGCTGTCCCAGATCGAGCTCGCGGACCGCCTCGGCTTCGACTACGCCTGGTCCGTCGAGCACCACTTCCTCGAGGAATACTCCCACTGCTCGGCGCCCGAGGTCTTCCTGGGCGCGGCGACGCAGCGCACGACGCGCATCCGCCTCGGCCACGGGATCATCCAGCTCCCGACCAACCACCCCATCCGCGTCGCCGAGCGCGTGGCCACGCTCGACCTGCTCTCGGACGGCCGTGTCGAGCTGGGCCTCGGCGAGGGGCAGGGACCGGTCGAGCTGCACCCCTTCGGCCGGCGCGTGCGCGACAAGCGCGAGGTGTGGGAGGAGTCGGTGCGGGCGCTCGTCCCCGCCTTCACGCAGCAGCGGCACGAGTGGCACGGCGAGTACTTCGACTTTCCCGCGCGCAACGTCGTGCCCAAGCCGCTGCAGAAGCCGCACCCGCCGCTGTGGGTAGCGTGCTCGAACATCCAGACGATCGCCAGCGCGGGGCGGTGGGGCATGGGCGCCCTCGGCTTCCAGTTCGTGTCGCCGGACGCCGCCCGGGCCTGGGTCAACCGCTACTACCTCGAGCTCACGCAGAACCTCGACAAGCTCGCCGACTACCCGACCAACCCGAACATCGCCATGGTCAGCGGCTTCATGTGCGCGCCGACCGACGCGGAGGCGCTGGCCAAGGCCTCCGGCTGGACCTTCTTCGTCTTCTGTCTGAGCCACTACGGGCGCCACGGCATCCCCAACCCCGGCGAGGGGAACATGTGGGAGGCCTATCAGGAGTGGCGCCACACCGACAAGGCGCAGGAGACGCTGCGCAGCGGCTTGATCGGCTCGCCGGAGACGATCCGTCGCCGGCTGCGCGACTTCGAGGCGACCGGCGTGGACCAGGTCATCCTGCTCGCGCAGGCCGGGCGCACCGCCCACGAGGACATCTGCCGGAGCCTCGAGCTGTTCGCGCGCGAGGTGATGCCGGAGTTCCACGCCCGCGAGGCCGAGCACGCGCGCTGGAAGGCCGACGTACTGGCGGGTCGCCTCACGCTCGAGGGCGAGGACGCCGATACCTATCGGCGCTACGCCCACCAGAACGAGGACATCGTGCGCCTCACGCCCGAGGAGCTGAAGGCCAAGATGGCGGCGAAGGAGCGCGCGGCCGGGCGAGGGGTGTAGCCGTGCCGGCCGTCTTCGTCCACGGGGTCCCCGATACCGCGCGGGTCTGGCACGCGGTGCTCGCCCGCCTGGACCGGCGCGACGTGGTGACCGTGAGCCTGCCAGGGTTCGGCACTGCGCCGCCCGCCGGGTTCGATCCGTCGAAGGACGCGTACGCGGCCTGGCTGGTGGAGCAGATCGCCGTCCATCGTGAGCCCGTCGACCTGGTCGGCCACGACTGGGGCGCGATCCTGGCGCTGCGCGCGGCGTGTCTGCGGCCGGACCTCGTGCGGAGCTGGGCGATCGGCTCCGGCCCGCTGGACGCCGAGTACGTCTGGCACAAGACGGCGCAGATCTGGCAGACGCCGGACGTGGGTGAGCAGTTCATGACGAAGTTCACCGCGGCGGCGATCGAGAAGGGCCTGCCGGCCGAGGGCGTGCCCCTGGCCGACGCCCGCGAGACCGGCGCCCACGTGGACGACACGATGAAGCGCTGCATCCTGCGGCTCTACCGCTCCGCGGTCACGGTCGGCGCCGAGTGGAGCGCGGACCTGGGACGACTGCGGGCCCCGGGCCTGATCCTGTGGGGCGAGCTCGACCCCTACGCCGCCCCGACGTGGGGCGAGCGGCTCGCGGCACGGACGGGCGCGCGCTTCGAGGTGCTCGCGGGCTGCCATCACTGGTGGCCGCTCGAGCGGCCGGCCGAGGCGGCGGCGGCGCTCACCACCCACTGGAAGGGACTCGGCCGGTGATCGGCGAATCGCATCCGCGGCTCGGCGGCGAGCCGCTCGTGACCGGCGCCGGGCGCTTCGTGGACGACGTGCGCGCACCGGGCCTCCTGCACGCGGTCGTGCTGCGCTCGCCCCACGCCCACGCGCGCCTGATCTCGGTCGACACCAAGCGCGCCCGCGAGGTGCCGGGCGTGCACGCGGTCCTGACGGCCGCCGACGTACCGGCCGCGGCGATCATCCCCAACCGGGTGCCGGCGCCGGCGGGCACTGACCGCTACCTGCAGCCGGCGATCGCGCGGACGGTGGTCCGCTACGTCGGCGAGCCGGTGGCCCTCGTCGTCGCCGACGACCCGTACGTCGCCCGCGACGCCCTCGAGCGCATCGACGCGGTCTACGAGCCGCTGCCGGCGTGCCCGTCGGTGGCCGACGCGCTCGCCGCCGGCGCGCCCCGGCTCTTCGCCGGCACCGACTCCAACAACGTCGCCACCATCACGATGCGGGTGGGCGACGTCGACGCCGCGCTGGGCGCCGCCGCGGTCGTGATCCGCGAGCGCTACGAGTATCCACGCCAGACGGCCGCCGCGCTGGAGACACGCGGCCTCGTGGCGGTGCCGCCCGATCCGCGGGGCGGCGAGCTGCACCTGATCGGCTCGACGAAGTGCATCCACATCAACCGCACCATCCTGGCGCCGATCTTCGGCCTCCCACCCGGCGCCCTGCGCCTCACCGAGGTCGACGTCGGCGGCGGCTTCGGCGTGCGCGGCGAGCTCTACCCCGAGGACATCCTGGTCCCGCTGGCCGCGCTCAAGCTCGGCCGGCCCGTGAAGTGGATCGAGAGCCGCCGCGAGAACCTCATGGCGGCCAACCACGCTCGCGAGGTCGCGTACGCGATCGAGATCGGCTTCGACCGCGAGGGCCACATCCTCGGCATCCGCACGGTGATCCACGCCGACATCGGGGCCTACGTGCGCACGGCCGCGCTCGTGCCCGCGGAGTTCGGCGCGGCGCTGCTGCCCGGCCCGTACCGGGTGCCGAGCTACGCCTGCGATCTCTGGTCGGTGGTCACCAACAAGACGCCGGCCGGCACCCTGCGCTCGCCCGGCCGGCCCGAGTGCAACTTCGTCCGCGAGCGGCTGCTCGACCGCGGCGCCGCCCGGCTCGGCCTCGACCCGGCCGAGATCCGCCGGCGCAACCTCATCCGGGCCGACGAGATGCCGTACGACTGCGGGACGAAGTCGTTCGGCGTCAGCACGGTCTACGACTCCGGCGACTTCCCCGCGCTCTTCGCCGAGCTGCTGCGGCGGCTCGACTACGACGCCACGCGCGCCGAGCAGGCGACGGCCAACGCACAGCCGGGACCGCGGCGGGGCGTGGGCCTGGCGGTGTACGTCGAGAAGACCGGGCTGGGGCCGTTCGAGACCACGCAGGTCGAGGCGCGCGCCGACGGCACGCTCGTGGTGGATACCGGCGCCTCGTCGATGGGGCCGGGGCTCGAGACGGTGCTGGCGCAGATCCTGGGCGAGTCGCTCGGCCTGCCGGCCGCCCGCTTCCACGTCCGCCACGCCGACACCGCCGCCGTCGAGAGCGGGGTCGGCACCTACGGCTCGCGCGGCACCGTCACCGCCGGTAACGCGGCCGCCCTCGCGGCCGCCAAGCTGATCGCCGAGGCGCGTGCCCGGGCCGCCGCCCGCCTCGGCGTGCCGGAGGCCGACGTGACGTACGCGAGCGGCACGCTCGAGGCCGGCGGCCGCCGCGTCACCCTCGCCGAGCTGGCGGCCGAGCGCCGCCTCGCCGCCGGCGCCTCGTTCGAGGTCCCCAAGGTCACCTACGCGGGCTGTGCGTGCGCCGTCGTGGTCGACGTCGACCCGGAGACCGGCGTGCTCGCGCTGCGCCGCGTGGTCGTCGGCGCCGACGTCGGGCGGGCCGTGAACCCCGCGCTGGTCGACGCCCAGCTCGTCGGCGGCGTCGCCTTCGGCATCGGGAACACGCTGCACGAGCGTCTCGCCTACGACGCCGAGGGCCAGCTCGTCTCGGGCACGTTCATGGACTACGCGCTGCCGTACGCGGCGGACGTCCCCGAGGTGGAGGGCTTCTACCAGGAGGTGCGCGCCAAGACCAACCCGCTCGGCCTGCGCGGTCTCGGCGAGTGCGGCAACCCCGGGCTGGGTGGCGCCATCGCCAACGCGGTCTGCGACGCGCTGGGCCGTCCGGAGCTGGCGCTCACGGCGCTGCCGCTGACGCCCGCCCGCATCGCGGCCGCGCTGGGACGGCGCGCATGACCCGGCCGGTCGACCGGCTCGACGTCCTCGTCCTCGTGGACAACGCCACCGACAGCCTGTCGACCACCCCGAAGAACGTCGTGCCCGAGTGGCCGGGCCTCGTGGCCGCCGGCCGGCTGCCCGTGCTCTCGGGCGAGGCCATCTGCCGCGCCCACCACGGGCTCTCGCTGCTGATCACCGCTCACGTCGGCGCCGAGCGTCACACGCTGCTCTTCGACGCCGGGCCCGAGGGGGCGACGCTGGTGCGCAACGCCGAGATCCTCGGCGTGGACTTCGGCCAGGTCGAGGCCGTCGTGCTCTCGCACGGCCACTGGGACCACGGCGGCGGGCTCGTCGCCGCGGTCGAGGCGGTGGCCGCGCGCCGGCCGGGCGCTCGGGTCCCCTGCTTCATGCACCCGGGGATGTTCGGGCAGCGCGGCTCGCAGCGGCCGGACGGCCTGCTGATCGTGCAGGAGCCGGTCCCGAAGCCGGAGCGCCTGACCGCCGCCGGCGCCAGCGTCCAGGGTACGCGCGAGCCACAGGTGGTCGCCGGCGACGTCTTCTACGTCAGCGGCGAGATCCCGCGCGTCACCCGCTACGAGACCGGGCTGCCGGGTCACGTGACGCGCTCGGCCGACGGACAGACGTGGCAGCCGGACCCACTCATCATGGACGAGCGCTTCGTCTCCGTGCACGTCAAGGACCGCGGGCAGTTCGTGTTCTCCGCGTGCTCCCACGCCGGCATCGTGAACGTGCTGACGCACGCGCGGGCGACGTTCCCGTCGGTCCCGCTCTACGGCACGATGGGCGGCCTGCACCTCTCGGGCTCGACGGAGAAGATCATCCCGGAGACCATCGCCGACCTCCGACGCTTCGACCTCGGCTTCCTCGCCCCGGGCCACTGCACGGGCTGGCGCGCGATGAGCGTCATCGCGCGAGAGTTCGGCGACGAGCTGGCGCCCACGGCGGTCGGCAAGCGCTATCTGATCGGCGGTTAGCCGCGGTGTAACGCTTTCAGCCGCTCGCGACGCGGCGCGCCGTGAGCCGCGTCTCGTCCGGCTGGCTCGTGGGTTGCACTTCAGGGGACATCTGACCGGCGACTCTCGGCCGGTAAGTCTCGAGAGGAGCAACGACATGAGTCGATTCGTGACGTCCGCGGTTATCGCGATGATACTCGGCGCGCTGCCCCTGACCGTGCTCGCGCAGCAGCCACCGCCGTCGCAACAGCCTGCCCCGGCCGCCGCGCCGGCGATCGCCCCGTCGCCCGGAATCGCCATTGCCTCCGACTCGCTGATCGGCACGATGGTCAAGGACCAGCAGGGCAAGGACATCGGGAAGATCAGCAAGCTCCTGATCGATCCGAGCGGGGGCAAGGTGAGCTCGATCATCGTCTCGCAGGGCGGCACCCTCGGCATGGGCGGCAAGGAGATCTCCGTCCCGTGGGACTCGCTCAAGCTGCAGCAGGGTCAGGACCAGCGGCTCGTGGTCACGATGCAGGGGCAGATACTCGAGCAGGCTCAGCCGGCTGCCAGTCCTGCCAGCGGCGACAAGAAGCAGTAGGCACGCGAGTTCGGAGCGGGCGGGTGGGCAACCACTCGCTCGCTCCGCTCGGGTCCCCCTCGCCCGTCAGCTGAGATGCGTTTCTTCGCCTCGGCTGGCCCGGGTGTCCCGATCGCGCGAGGCGGCGCGGCCGGATCGCAGGGTCGAGGTCGCGCGTGACGACAGCTTCGTGACCGTGTCGACGATCGCGCGCTCGGCGCCCTCGACCGTGTCGGCGGCCCGCTGGCGGAGCTCGGGCATCCGGGTGTCTCGAGCCTTCTTGAGGTCGGTGTGCCAGTACGTTGCGGCCAGCGCTCCAGCGATCGCACCGAACAAGAAGCCAATCATTGCGTGCCTCCTTTGCCCGTCTCGAATGCGACGGCCCCACCACCAGGGCGAGCTCGTCCCTCGGACCCGCCGTTCGCCCTCGCAACCATCGTGCCGATGACTGCAGGCCGCTCGCCGACACCGTCTTCAGGTGACCGGGGCGGGCAGTTGGCCGGACCCACGGCAGGCGGTAGGATAGGGCCCCGCGGTTGTCGTCGGCCGCCAGGAGGGACGACATGGGCGAGATCCTCGGCCTGGGCCTCACGCACTACCCGCCACTCATCGGCCTCGACGAGAACATGGCCGGGATCCTCCGCGCCATCCTCAAGGACCCCGGGCTGCCCGAGCGCTATCGCGGGCCGGCCGGCTGGCCGGAGCCGATGCAGCGCGAATACGGGACCGACGGAGGCACGGCCTCCGCCGCCGCCCACCGCGCCGACCTCGTCCGCCACTTCCGCCACGCCCGGACGCTGCTCGACGAGTTCCAGCCGGACGTGATTGTCGTCTGGGGCGACGACCAGCACGAGAACTTCGTCGACGACGTGATCCCGCCGTTCTGCGTGCTCGCCTACGACCAGATCGAGGCGCGACACCGCCCGCGCGACACCGCGGCGCCCAACATCTGGGGTGAGGGAGCGGACACCGTGTTCCAGATCAACGGCCACCGCGAGGCCGGCAAGTACCTCGCCCGGCACCTGCTCGAGCAGGGCGTGGACATGGCCTACGCGTACAAGCCCCTGCACCATCCCGGGCTCGCCCACGCGTTCCTGAACACGATCCTCTACCTCGACTACGATCGGATCGGCTTCCCGTACGCGGTCGTCCCGTTCCAGGTGAACTGCTACGGGCGACGCGTGATCGCGCAGCGCGGCTTCCGCTCCAGCCTGGCCAACCCGCTCGCCGAGAGCGACCTCGATCCGCCCTCGCCCTCGCCGAAGCGGTGCATGGAGGTGGGCGCGGCGACGGCGCGCGTGATGAAGGACAGCCCCTGGCGCACGGCGCTGATCGCCTCCTCGAGCTGGTCGCACGCGTTCCTCACCGACAAGCACCACCAGCTCTATCCGGACATCGCGGCGGACCGGCGTCTCTACGAGGCGCTCCGGGTGGGCGACTACGACACCTGGCGCGACCGCCCGCTGGCCGCCATCGAGGACTCCGGCCAGCAGGAGATGCTGAACTGGTACATGCTCGCCGGCGCCATGGAGGCGCTCGGGCGCAAGCCCGACGAGTGCGAGTTCCTCGAGACGTGGTCGTTCAACTCCAACAAGTGCTTCGCGGTGTTCAAGCCATGACGACGACGTCCCGAGGCCCCCGCGAGATTCCGAAGCTCAGCGGCGACATCCGCTCGCTCATCCCCACGCTGGGCCTGCGCAACTACTGGTACCCGGCGATCGCCGAGCGGAAGGTCGGCACGCGCAAGCCCACGAAGGTATCGCTGCTCGGCGAGGAATTGTGTCTCTTCCGCGGTGCCACCGGCGCCGTCGCGGCCATCCAGGACGTGTGCCCCCACCGCGGCGCGCGCCTGAGCGAGGGCGACTGCCACTACAAGGGGACGGTCGCCTGTCCGTACCATGGCTGGGTCTACGACGAGTCCGGCAAGAACCTGGCCGTGCTCTCCGAGGGACCCGACTCCGGCGTGTGCGGCAAGCCGGGCACCGAGGCCCGCGTCTATCCCACGCGCACGCTCAAGGGCGTGGTCTTCGTGTGGATCGGCGACGACGAGCCGGCGCCCATCGAGGAGGACGTGCCCGAGGAGTTCTTCGACGACGACGCCCTGGTGCAAGTCGGCCAGGTCTACTGGCGCTGCAACTGGGAGGTCGCGCTCGAGAACTCGATGGACTCGCACGTGAACTACGTGCACCGCAACGCCATCGTCGTCGCGCGGGGGGGCTTCATCGCGCGCGGCGCCCAGGGCGAGCACCCGCTGTTCGTCGGCAACGGCTTCGGCGGCGACATCGCCGAGAGCAACTACATGCGCCGCAGCCCCCAGCAGGACATCTACGCCAACGGCTGGCGGTGGCCCAAGACGAACCGCCGCCGGTTCTTCACGTGGATCACCAAGCCGCTGGCCGAGCGCGCGCGTCGCAACATCCCGCCGCCGAAGTCGGCCCGATGGTGTGGCGGCCACCACCTCCCCGGCATGTTCCGCGCCGAGTTCGGCTGGGACCTCTACACCCGCATGTGCGTGCCGGTCGAGGAGAACCTCACGCGCGTCTGGTACTACCACTGCACGCGCCCCGCGACCGCGCTCAGGCGACTCTGGGACCGGCTCATGTACGCCACGGTCCGCCGGTGGATCGTCGAGTACAACTTCTCGCGGCAGGACGAGGCTGTGATGATCAACCAGCGCTACGACACCCCGGAGAAGCTCTCGGGCACCGACGCCGAGGTCATCCAGTGGCGCAAGCTGGTCGTCACCCGGCACTACGGCGGCCGCGACGCCCCCTTCGAGTACCGCAATCCCGACGGCCTCGCGCCCGACGCCGTCCCCGTCGAGCGGGTGTCGGTCCGCTACCTCCAGGAAAAAGCGCGGCGGCAGGCCGGCCGCTAACCTCCCGAGTCGGAGGTTCGCGCAGCGCCACCCGACGTGGGCGGGGCGGGCCCGAGGCGGGCCCTCGGACGCGCCACGATGGCTCGCCTGTCGCCGTAACTCGCTCCGGGCCTCGGCGAACGCGGCCCCCCATCCCCCATAGGGGGTTGTCGGCGGCGATCCCACCGTCGGCGGCGCGCTCGCCGAGGCCCTCCGCTCGAACGGCGACGACGGCTCGCCATCAAGTGGCGCGTCCGAGGGCCCACCTCGCGCCCGCCCCGCCCACGTCGAGGTGGCGCCGTCCGAACCTCTGACTCGGAATGCTAGCGGTCAGCGGCGAGACTGGGCCGCGAGCCAGCGGTCCATCTTGGTCTCCAGCACGCTCAGGGGCATGGCGCCGTCGCGCAGCAGCTCGTCGTGGAACGCGCGCACGTCGAAGCCCGGGCCCAGCGTCGCCTCCGCCTTCCGGCGCAGCTTCGAGATCGTGAGCTGGCCGACCTTGTAGCTCAGCGCCTGGCCCGGCCAGACCATGTAGCGCTCCACCTCGAGCACGTTGCCCGGCGTCGCGCCGCCGAGGTACTCGAGGGCCCGCTCGCGCGTCCAGCCCTTGTCGTGGAGCCCCACGTCGACGACGAGCCGCCGCGCGCGGAAGAGCTCGCCGCCCAGCATGCCGAGCCGGTCGTACCGGTTCGGGTAGACGCCGAGCTCGACGCCGAGCGACTCGGCGTAGAGCGCCCAGCCCTCGACGAAGGCGGTGTACCCGCCGAAGCGGCGGAAGCCGGGCAGGGTCGTGTTCTCGCGCTGCAGCGCGATCTGGAAGTGGTGGCCGGGCACGGCCTCGTGCAGGTAGAGGTTCCGGGAGACCGACGCGCCGGCGGCGTTCCGGATCTCGAAGGCGTTCAAGTAGAAGACGCCGGGGCGCGAGCCGTCGGGGGCCGAGGCCTCGTAGCTCGACGGCATGGTGCGCTCGCGGAACGGCTCGACGGGACGGATCTCGAGGCCGGCCCTCGGGAAGTGGCCGAACAGCCGGGGCATCGCCGCGTCGACCTGGGTCCGCACCTCGGCATAGCCCTTCAGGAGATCGTCGACCGAGCGGTACCGGGGCAGCTCGGGCTCGCCGGCGGCGACGATCTCGGCGTACAGCGCGTCCATGGCGGCGCGGATGCGCGCGACCTCCGCCAGCCCGATCTCGTAGATCTCGCTCGGCGTCAGCGTGGTCGTGGTCGCCGTGCGGACGGCGTGCGCGTACCACGCGCGCCCGCGCGGGAGGTCGCTCCAGCCGTACGAGGTCCGGCAGCGCGGCAGATACTCGTCCTGCAGGAAGACGCGCATTCGCCGGTAGGCCGGCACGATCTTGCCCTGGATGGCCTCGACGTAGGTCGCCGTCAGGCGCCGGCGGGTCGCCTCGTCGAACGAGGCCGGGAAGTTGCGGATCGGCTCGTAGAACAGGCTCGTCGTGGGATCGTCGACGATCTGCGCATCGAGCTGCGGGACGATCCGCGCCATGACCTCGCGCGGCTGGGTGATCCCACGCTCGGCGCCCACGCGCATGTTGGCGATCGCCGTGTCCATCCACGCGACGAAGCCGTCGATCCGCCCCAGGAAGTCCTCGTAGTTCTGCACGGTCTTGAACGGGTGGCTGGCGCGGCCGGCGCCCAGGATGGGGAAGCGGCTCGGCCACGTCTGGCCCACGTGGTTGACCGGGAGCAGATGCCAGTCGAAGCGGTACCCCTCCACGCACGTGTCGAGACGCACGGCGAGGACCTCGTACGTGAGTCGCTCCTGGCCCGTCAGCGCGGCTGGATCGACCCGTTTCAGGTCCGTCCGGTACCGGGTGCAGAGGGCCTGCAGCCCATGGCGGTACTCCACGCCGATGTCGTTCGCCAGCACGCGGTCGTACTGCCGCAGCCCGGCGTCGCTCGCCGTGAACGGAAAGTAGGGCGTGATGTCGCGGTCGTAGCCCTGCACCAGCGTGGGCAGCGTCGGCGGCGGCCCGACCGGCGGGCGCGCGCACGCGTGAGAGGCCACGAGGAGGGCGACGAGCGCGCCCGGATACAGCCAGCGTCTGTGCGAGCCCACGGCGACGCTCCTCTCTCCTCGGCGGCTGATTGACCGGTCCGGTCGCGACGATTATAGTCGTCTCCCCGCTGGGCACGCCGGGTTGAGGAGCGCATCGTGAAGCTCGCCGGAAAGGTCGCGATCGTGACCGGTACCAGCCCCAACATCGGCGGCGGCATCGCCGGGGGACTGGCCGATGAGGGCGCACGCGTCGCCTGCGTCGACGTGCTCGCCGAGAACGCCGAGCAGTGCGCGGGCTGGATCACGGGCCGCGGCGGCCAGGCCCTCGGGCTGACGTGCGATCTCACCGACGAGGCGCAGGTGCAGGCGATGGTCGCCCGCGTGCGCGAGGCGTGGGGTGGCGTCGACGTCCTGGTCAACAACGCCGGCATCCTCGGCGGTCTCTCGGTGCTCGAGATGCCGCTCGACCGCTGGAACCGCCAGCTCGCCGTCAACCTCACGGGGACGTTTCTGTGCACCAAGCACGTGGCGCGGCTGATGGTCGAGCGAGGGACCCGCGGCAGCATCATCGTGATCGTGTCCACCGCGGGGCACCAGGGCCAGGCCGGGAACATCGGCTACTGCACGAGCAAGAGCGGCCTGCTCAACTTCACGCGGGCGGCCGCGATGGATCTCGCCAAGCACGGCATCCGCGTGAACAGCCTCACCCCGACCGCCACCGACGCGGAGGAAGGCGTCGAGCGCGCGGTGGCGTGGGGCCGGCCGCGTCCGGAGCGGCGCGGGCGGCTGCTCGACTTCCAGAAGATGGTGCCGACCGGGCAGCTCCCGAGCCCCCGCCACTACGCCAAGGCCGCCGTGTTCCTCGCCTCCGACGACGCGGAGATGGTCACGGGATTCGACCTCCGGGTGGACGCCGGCGCGATCGCCAAGTACTGGCCATGGATCCCGAGCGCGTAGGATGCTGTCGGAGGTAAGGAGACACTCATGCCAGATACCGTAGGCTTCATCGGGCTCGGCGCCATGGGCGGGCCGATGGCCCTCAACCTCATCAAGAAGGGGTTCCTGCTGGTCGCGCACGACGTCGACCCGGCCAAGGCCGAGGCGCTGCGCGCCCAGGGCGCCGCCGTGGCCGACGCCGCGGATGCCGTCGCCGCGGCGGTGGGCCGCACCATCGTCATGGTGGAGACGACCGCGCAGGCCGAGGCCGTCATTGCCGGCGAGCGCGGCATCGTCCAGCGGGCGAAGCCCGGCCACGTCGTGGCCTGCATGAGCACGATCGACCCGCTCGCCGCCCGGCGGCTCGGCGAGCAGCTCGCGGCCAAGGGCATCGCCATGGTCGACGCCCCCGTGAGCGGCGGGACCGAGCGCGCGGCCTCCGGGGAGCTGTCGATCATCTGTGGAGGCCCCGCCGACACCGTGAAGGCCTGCGACGACCTCTTCCGGGCGATGGGCCGGAACGTCTTCCACGTTGGCGGCCTCGGCCAGGGCCTGGCCATGAAGCTCGTCAACAACATGCTGGTCCAGGTCGGCACGGTCGCCGTGGCCGAGGCGCTGGTGCTCGGCGTGAAGGCCGGGCTCGACCCGCAGACGATCTACGACGTCGTCCGGGTGAGCACCGGCACCAGCTTCGCCTTCGAGACGCGGGTGCCGCGCATCCTGAAGCGCGACTTCGCGCCGGGCGGCACCGTCGACATCTCGTTCAAGGATCAGGAGCTGGAGACGCAGTTCGCCAAGCAGCTCGGCGTCCCCGTGCTGCTCGCCAACGTGAGCCAGCAGGTCTACCAGATGGCGCGGGCCGCCGGCCTCAACAAGGAGGACGGCTCGGCCGTGGTCAAGGTGCTCGAGAAGCTCGCCGGGGTGATCGTGAAGGGAGGAGCGTGAGCCGATGTCGACCTACGTGCTGATCCACGGAGCGTACCAGGGCGGCTGGATCTGGAAGCCGGTCGTCGAGCGCCTGCGCGCCGCCGGCCACGTCGTGCACGCGCCGACGCTCGACGGCTGCGCCGAGCGCAAGCATCAGCTCCGCCCGGGCATCACGGTGGGGACGCACGCCCAGGAGGTCGCCGACCTGCTCTTCTACGAGGACCTGAAGGACATCGTCCTGGTGGGCACGAGCTCGGGCGGCATGGTCATTAGCCGCACCGCCGAGCTCGCCGCCGACCGCATCGCCCGGCTCGTCTTCGTCGACGCGCTGGCGCTGCTGCCCGGCGAGCGCATCGCCGACATCGTCAAGCGGCCGGCGCCGATGAAGACCGAGCTCGCCACCGGCCCGACCCGCGAGGACGCCGAGGGCCGGATGTTCTCCGACCTGGAGCCGGCCCTGCGGGCGTGGGCGCTCGCGCGCTACACCCTGCACCCGATCGCGGCGATGGACGCGCCCATGGAGCTGAAGGACTTCTGGGACCGGTCCTGGAAGGCCAGCGTCATCCGGTGCCGTCGCGCCGCCAACCCGCCCGAGGCGCACCAGCGGCGCACGGCCGAGCGGCTCAAGGCGCCGTACGCCGAGATGGACACGGGCCACTATCCGATGCTGAGCCAGCCCGACGAGCTGACACGCCTGCTGCAGTAGCAGGAGGAGATCCGGCGATGAGCGTGCAGACGACCGCCGTCCGGTCCGCCCGCGAGCACTTCGTGGCCAGTCTCTCCGCCGCCGGCCTCGACGCGCCGTGGCTCGAGCCCGGCCCGCTGATCAGGCCCAAGGCCTCGGCGATGCGGGCCGGCCTGTGGCGGTGGCGGGAGATCGAGCCGCTGATCCACCGCAGCCCCGAGTTCATGGCGCCGGGCCGTGGCGCCGAGCGCCGCATCCTGCGTCTCGACAATCCCGGCGTGCCGGAGCGCACCGCCGGCCACACGATCTCCATCGCCGTGCAGTATCTGCTGCCGGGCGAGGTCGCGCCCGCGCACCGGCACACGCCCAACGCCATCCGCTTCATGCTGCACGGCGAGGGCGCCTACACGACGATCGAGGGCGACAAGTTCGTCATGCGTCGCGGCGACCTCGTCATCACGCCGAGCATGACGTGGCACGACCACGGCAACGAGGGCCGCGGCCCCGTCATCTGGACGGACGCCCTCGACTCCCCGGTCGTGCGCTACCTCGAGAACCTGGCGATGGACCCCTACGAGGGCGAGACCCAGCCGATCCGCACCGGCCCCCCGGCGCGCCACCTGCACTATCGCTGGGAGACGGCGTACGCCGAGCTGCAGCGTCGCGCGGCCGGCGAGCCGGACCCGTTCGACGACGCCATCCTCGAATATCGCGACCCGGCCACGGGCGGGCCGGTGGTCCCGGCGCTCGGGTGCTACCTCCAGATGCTCCGCCCGGGCGTCCGCACGCGGGCCCACCGGGAGACGTCGAGCGCGATCTACCACGTGGTCGAGGGCGCCGGCTTCAGCGAGATCGACGGCGTGCGCTACGAGTGGGGCCCGGGCGACTTCTTCGCGGTGCCGCCCCGGGCGCCGCACGCCCACGCCAACCCCGGCGACACGCCGGCCATCCTCTACTCGGTGCAGGACGTGCCGCTGCTCCGCGCGCTCGGCTTCTACCGGATGGAGGCGTAGGGCGCGCGGGACGCGGCGAGGACGGCCACCAGGGCGATCAGCCCCGGCAGGGCCTGGGTGAACAGGATCGACGGCTTGGCGGTGACGGCGCCGAAGACGCCGGCAACGACCACGCACGCGAGGCCGAAGACCTTCACGTCGCGGCGTCCGGCGGCGAGGCCCCAGATCAGCAGCGCGGCCAGGAAGCCGTTGTAGAGGCCCTGGTTCTTCGCGAGCACGGCCGACGCCGCCGAGACCTCCGGCGTCATCGAGAAGATCCTGCGTCCCACCGGGTGGTCCCAGAAGAACATCTCGAGCACGAGGATGCCCACGTGCGCCAGGGCGACGAGGGCCGTCAGGACGTTCGCGACGAGTCTCACGGTGACCTCCTGGTTTCGTGGGTGACGGGTGCCGGCGGGCCCACGACGATCCGCTCGTGGAGCGCGGAGAGCATCTCGTCTATCGCCGCCGACGCCCAGAGCGAATAGAAGGGCGACTCCTGGAGCGCCCTCCAGTCACGCATGAAGCGATCCCAGGCCTGATCCTTCGATTCGCCCGGGTGCGCCACCTGCATGGCCGTGTACAGGCGCTCCTTCCGATAGATCGCCGGGAACTCGATGTAGTGGTACAGGCACTCGAAGTCTCGCGCGAGGAAGGCCACGACCGGGACCGATTGCCACGTCTGCCCGTCCTTTTCGTTGAGGAACGCGTTCACGAGATCGGCGTTCGGCGACTCACCGGGGTCGGCCCGGTGACCCCGGCCGAGCGTACGGCCGTCGCGGGCGAAGATCCGCAGCTCGAGACGACCGGCCTCGGCCAGTCGGGCCAGCATCGGCACGTCACGCCGGCAATCGGACGACCACTCCTCCGCGATGACCAGGATCCGTGCCGGGCCGTTCGGCTGGGCCGCGAGCCACCGGACCGCGTCGATCTGGGCCTCGGTGAGGCGGGCGCGTGCGTAGCGGTCACGGAGCAGCCCGCTGAAATCGTGGCGCCGAGGCCCGAGCCACCAGCCGGCCTCGCGCGCGAGATTCTCGGGCGTGCCGACGTACGCCACGTACTCGTCGAACGTCATGCCGCTCGCGAACCGCTCGGCCGTGACCATCGCCGTCCCCGCGGGGGCTCGACCGCCCCGTCAGGTGTTGCGGGCCTCGAACTGCGGATACAGCTCCCGCATCTCCCGCGCCACGGCGAGATCGTACGCCGTCTTGCCGGCGAAATCCGGGGCGCCCGCTCCGCGGACCCTGAGATCGGCGCCGCCGCGGATCAGGGCGCCCGCGACCGCGGCGTGTCCCGCCACGATCGCGAGCATCAGCGCGGTGAGGTTGTACTTGGCGGCGACGTTCAGATCGGCGCCGGCCTCGACGAGCAGCTCGACGATCTCACGGTGCCCGTGGTGCGCGGCCAGCATCGCCGCGGTCTGGCCGTACCGATCCCGCGCGTCGACGTCGGCGCCGGCGCGCAGGAGCCGGCGCACCGCCTCGACGTCGCCTCCTCGTGCCGCGCGCTCCCACGCCCCGTCCATCGGCGACCGCCGCTCAGCGCGTGCGGTTGTACTCGTAGTCCTCGCGCTCGCCGGCCCCGGCGCGCAGCTCCGGCCGCAGAGGCGGCCGCGTGCTGTTCAGCTTGGCGTGCACGTCGAGCGCGGCCTGGTCGACCCAGCGCTCCAGCAGGGTGAGGCGGTCGGGGTTGGCCACGCCCTGGAAGATCTCGAACTGCTCGCAGCCGGGCTCCTTCAGGCACTCCGCGCAGCGTGCCTCGTACGCCTTCGCCAGCTCGGCGCCCTTGCCCGGCGCCGCCGTGATCGTGACCACGAGTCGGATCGACATGTCGTCTCCCTTGGGGCGCCGCTCAGGCGTCCCGGTGAACCGTCGGGGGTGAGAACGCGGGCAGGCAGATGGCGACGTACTCCGCGCCGTCGGGGTGCGGCGTGCTGTAGCGCACCCACTCGCCCGGCGCCGTGATGACCGCCTGCCCGGCCCCGACGTCGAGCTGCCCGCCCTCGAACGCGACGCGGAGGCTGCCCTTGAGCACGACGGTGATCTCCTGGAACTCCGGCCGCTGGCCCGGCTCCTCCCACCCGGACGGCGACCGCATCCGGGCGACGCTGACCGCGGTCGTGCCGGTGCTCGGCCGGCCGACGAACTCCTCGATCAGCTTGGGCTTGGTGCCCGCGGCCTCGACCACGATCGGCGCTCCGATCAGGCGGGGCATCAGGCGATGGCCCCGGTGCCTCGCAGGGCCGCGAGCGTGGCGCCGTCGTAGCCCAGCAGGCGGCCCAGCACCTCGTCGGTGTGCTGGCCCGGGGTCGGGACCGGTCCCACGCGGGCCGGCGTCTTCGAGAGCTTCACCGTCGCGCCCGGCAGGTACATCTCACCGGCGACCGCGTCCTCCATCTTGACGAGCATCTCGCGCTCCCACAGGTGCCGGTCCTTGGCGACCTCGGGGATCGTGCGCACCGGCGCGGCGGGAATCCCGGCCTCGTGCAGGGCCGCGCAGACCTCGTCCGTCGTGTGCGCCGAGCACCACGCCTCGATCTTCACGCGACGATCGCCGCCGGGAGCGCTGCCGGCCAACGGCGTGTCGTCGGCGGGGCCGCCGACGATCTTCATGAGCCGTGCAGCCATCTCGCGGCCGGCGGCGGCGATGACGACCCAGCCGTCGCGGGTGCGGTACGGCGGGCGGCCGCCCTCGCCGCCCTCGGCGCCGGTCGCCAGGTAGTAGGACGTCGGGATCTCGACCATCGTGAGCGCGGAGTCGAGCAGGCAGACGTCCACGAGCTGGCCCTCGCCGGTCCGCTCGCGATGGCGGAGCGCGGCGAGCGCGCCGATGGTCGCGTGCAGCGCGGTGTAGCGGTCGACCACCGACGACGCGGTGCCGACCGGATGGCCCTCGGTCTGGCCGGTGAGCGACATGAGGCCGCCCATGGCCTGGCCGAGGGAGTCGAAGGCCGGCCGGTCGCGGTACGGCCCGTACTGGCCGAACCCCGACACCGACACGAGGATGATGCCGGGGTGCAAGGCGCGGAGCTGCTCGTAGGCGAAGCCCATCGCGGCCATCACGCCGGGCCGGAAGTTCTCCAGCACGATGTCGGCCTTCGGCACCAGCGCGGCGAAGAGCTCCTTGCCCTTGGCGCTGCGGAGGTCGAGGCAGAGGCTCTTCTTGCCGCGGTTGTAGACGGAGAAGTAGACGCTCTGGCCGCGCACCATGGGCGGATGGCGGCGCGTCTCCTCGCCGCCGGGCGGCTCGATCTTGATGACCTCGGCGCCGAGGTCCGACAGCAGCATGCCGCCGCGCGGTCCCGCCTGGAAGCGCGCTAGCTCGAGGACGCGAACGCCGTCGAGGCAGCCGGGCGTCATCGCGTCTCCCTCACGACGACGCCCGCCGCCTCTTCCTGCAGCATCCACGGCGACGTCGAGTCCTTGTCGCCCCAGCCCCGCGCGAGCGCCTCCATCATGATCTGCTCGGCGACGGCGGCCATCGGCATCGGCACGTCGTACTCGCGGGCGAGGTCCATGGCGAGGCCGATGTCCTTGCGGGCCAGTCGGAGCGCGAAGCGGACGGTGTCGAAGTTGCCCTTGAAGATCACGTTCGGGAGCATCTGCGAGAGCATCAGCCCCTGACCGAACGAGGCGCCGCGGACCGCCTCCAGTAGCGCCTCCGGCTTGACCCCCGCCTTCACGCCGAGAGTGAACCCCTCGGCGACCAGGCTGCGAGCGGCGATCGAGATCATGTTGTGGACGAGCTTGGCGATCGTGCCAGAGCCGATCGCGCCCATGTAGCCGACCTTGTCGCCGACGGCCTTCAGCACGTCCTTGACCTCGTTGTAGGTGGCCTCGTCGCCGCCGACCATCACCTGCAGAGTCCCTCGCTGCGCGCCCCACACGCCGCCGGACACGGGGGCGTCGAGCACGTGCACGCCCTTCTCCTTGAAGGCGGCGTGGATCCTCCGCATCACGGTGGGCGACCCGGTCGACAGGTCGGCGTAGATCGTCCCGGCCACGGCCCCGTGGATGATGCCGCCGGGGCCGAGCGCGACGGCCTCGACGTCCCGCGGGCCGGGCAGGGAGGTCAGGATGAGCTCGCTCTCGCGGGCCAGCGCCTGGGCGCCGTCGGCCCACTTCGCCCCCTCCCCGAGGTGCGGCGCGGCGGCCTCGCGCCGGACGTCGTGGACGATCAGTGTGTGGCCGGCCTTGATGAGGTTGAGGGCCATCGGACCGCCCATGTTCCCGAGCCCGATAAATCCGATGCGCATGACGAGTCCTCCTGAGGGCTGCCTGCGCCGTATTATGCGTACCTGTTATCCTCTGGGCCACCGGACGATCAGGCTCACCCGATCAGCGAGGGTAAGGCGATGGCCACTGCAGACATCTCCCACGTCTTCGTCGGTGCTGCGCAGTTGACGGGCGGAACGCTCGGCGGGCTCTTCCGGCAGCGGGTCGGCGACGACCGCTGGGAGCGCCTGACCAAGGGCCTCCCCGATCCCCCGATGATCCAGGCCGTCACCATCCATCCCGGCGACCCGCGGGTGATCTTCGTCGGCACCCAGGACGGGCCGTACCGGAGCGACGACGGGGGCGACACCTTCAAGCGTCCGGACTTCCCGCGCGATCTGCAGGTGTGGTCGATCACCGTGCACCCGAGCCAGCCCCGCGTGATCTACGCCGGGACATCGCCCGTCGGCGTCTTCCGCAGCGAGGACGGCGGCGACACCTGGCGGCGACTGCCCAAGGCAGTGCAGCCGGAGAAGCTGAAGATGTCGTTCGCGTGCCGCGTCATGCGCATCGGCGTCGTGCCCGGCTCGCCCGACCAGATCCACGCGGCGCTGGAAGTCGGCGGCACCATGCGCAGCCTCGACGGTGGCGAGACGTGGTCGGACGGCAGCGCCGACCTCGTCCAGCTGGCGGCCGACGACATCAACCTCAAGAGCATGATCCAGAGCGACAGCGAGGCCGAGGGCATGCTCGACGCCCACGCGCTCGCCGTGAGCAGCGCGGCCCCGAGCAGCGTCTTCCTCGCCGTGCGCATGGGCCTGTTCCAGAGCGACGATCGGGGCCAGACCTGGCGCGACATGAAGATCGGCCGCTTCTCGAAGCTCACCTACGGGCGCGACATCCGCGTGTCGCCCCACGACCCGCGCACGCTCGTCGCCGCGCTCAGCCCCGCCGCCCGCAGCCGCGACGGCTCGCTCTACCGCAGCACCGACCTCGGCGCCACCTGGTCGCGCATCGACCACGGCGTCAAGGCCGACGCCACGATGATGGCGCTGGCGCTGCACCCGAGGGATCCCCAGCAGATCTACGGCGTCTCCCGGTGCGCGCAGGTGTTCGGCACGCAGGACGGCGGCCAGACCTGGCGCGAGTCGCGGCTGCCCGAGGGCGTGCAGGACGTGTACGCCCTGGCCTGCGCGTAGGGCATGGCCTTCGCGCGGCCGCAGCACCTCGTCGAGACCGCGTGGCTGGCCGAGCACCTCGGGGATCCGGGCCTCCGGGTCCTCGAGTGCACGGTGTTCCTCCAGCCGGCCGACGTCCCCGGCGGTGTCCGGGTCGAGTCGGGGCGGACGAAGTGGTCGGAGGGCCACATCCCCGGCGCCGGGTTCATCGACCTCCAGGACGAGCTGTCGGACCGGACCTCGACGCTGCGCTTCATGATGCCGCCGGCCGCGCAGTTTGCGGAGGCGATGGGGCGCGCGGGCGTCGGCCCTGGTGTGCAGGTCGTCCTGTACGACCGCAACTACACGATGTGGGCGACGCGGATCTGGTGGATGCTGCGCGCGTTCGGCTTCGACGACGCCGCCGTCCTGAACGGCGGCTTCAAGAAGTGGGCGCTGGAGGGCCGCCCGGTCGCCACCGACGCCGGCACCGCGCCGGCGCGCACGTTCACGTCGCGCCCGCGGCCGGATCTGATGACCGACAAGCACGGCGTGCTGGCCGCGCTCGGCGAGCGAGAGGCCTGCGTGCTGAACGCGCTGTCGGAGGAGCAGTACCGGGGGACGGGCGGCAACACGTACGGCCGGGCCGGTCGCATCCCCGGTAGCGTCAACGTGGCGGCCCGCGACCTGCTGGACCCCACGACCCACGCCTACCTGCCGGCCGACGTGCTCCGCGCCAAGTTCCAGGCGGTGGGGGCGCTCGACGCCAAACACGTCGTGACGTACTGCGGCGGCGGCATCGCGGCCTCCAGCGACGCCTTCGTCCTCACGCTCCTCGGCCGTGACGACGTCGCCATCTACGATGCCTCGCTCTCGGAGTGGGCGGCCGACCCGTCCCTGCCGATGGAGCGCGGCTGAGAGCCCCGACATGACCACGAGTGCCGTGACCGCGCAGCGCTTCGCCAAGGGCCGCACCTTCGACGAATACCTGAAATACGTCGGGAGTCCCGAGAACCTCGCACGCGAGGCCTTCGGCAGCTACCATCCCGACGCGGGGTCCATCGCCGCCACGCGCAAGGACAACAGCCCGATCTTCCGCGACCGCTACGCGCGGGCGCGTCTCACCGAGTCCCAGGCCGCCGCCATCAAGGGGCTCGCCGCCCAGCCCGGCGGGCCCGCGAACATCCTGGTGATCTCCGAGGATTGGTCGTCCGACTGCCGGCGCGACGTGCCGATGCTCGCGCGTCTGGCCGAGGCGGGCGGGCTGGCCCTGCGCATCTTCAATCGCGACGGCCAGCGGATCCTCTGGCAGCGACACCCCGACCCGGCCGCCGCGCCCGACGCCAACTGGGACCTCATGCTCGAGTTCATGAACAACAAGGACGGCGGCGAGTGGGCGTCGCTCCCCGCGGTCGGCGTCTACACGAAGGACTTTCAGCTGCTTTGCCGCTACCTCGAGTACCCCGCCATGTACCACAAGGACCGCCTGCGGGGCCGGATGCAGGCGGCGCGGCCCGGCGAGTCGAAGGAGCAGGCGCGCGACCGCTACACGCGGGAGTTCGCCGCCCTGCAGGGCTCCCCGTTCTTCGACATCTGGGCCTCCGCCATGGTCGACGAGATCCTCAGCGCCGTGCACGAGAGGCTGGTGCTCGCGTAGTTCGGATTGCGGCCCGGATCGCGGCGAGACACTTCAACTACAGGTCCACGCTCAGGGTCAGCATGCCCGCGTACTGCGTGCCACCGCCCTTCTGGGGACCCACGTTGCCCTGAACTCCGAGGTTGAGCGCGCCGGTCTTGTACCCGGCGCCGACGGTCCCGCTCAGCTGGTCGTCCTTGTACATCGCCCCGATCCCGATGTTGAACTTGCCCTCGCCCACGCGTCCGCTGTAGTCGAGCTTCAATCCCAGGTTCACCTGCGAGGCCTGGGGCTTGGCCGCCCCGGTGAGGGAGACGCTGAACGCCCCCGACGTCACCAGGGCCTGCCCCTGGACCTCCTGGACGCGCGTCTCCTGCGCGAGCACGCCGAGCTTGAGCTCGACGGAGAGCCTGTCCCACTGCTTGCTCGCCGCGACGCGCGCGCCGAGGACCCGGGCGTCCGGCTTGAAGTCCCACACGCCGGCCTTGATGGAGATGGTGCCGATTTGCAGGACCTCGAAGTCCTTGCCGCGCAGGGGGTCGAGGGCAAGGTCCACGGCGGCCCCGCCGGTCCGGGTGATGTAGAGCGCGCTGGCCGTCCCCACGACGAGGGCGGCGCCGACCACGTACAGGATGCCCTTGTTCTTGTCGACCCAGACGCCGAGCGACGAGGACTGCGCCGCCGCCTTGAATGCGGTCACGCTGCGCTCGAGAGCACGATACTCGGGGGTCTTCTTGATGTCGTCGCGGTACCGCTGGCCCGCCGCGTCCGTGACGCCGCGGCCGAGCGAGTCGAGCAGCTGGCGCGCGTCCTCGTCGGACACGGCGGTGGTGTCGACGCCGGCCTTGATCCTCGCCTTCGCGAAGTCGAGCAGGGTCTTCTTGATCGAGTTCTGGACCTGCGGGCTGCCGAGCACCTCGACGAGACGATTCGGCATCCGCTCGATCTCGCTGTCGACGAGATCGAACGCGAGAACGATGACCTGGTTCGCCGCATCGAGGACGTCCGTCTTCCCGTCCGCCACCGTTGCCACTCCTTCCCGGCGCATCGCCCTGGCGGTGCGAGCGCCCGCCTCGATGCGCGCCACGCACTATATAGTGTGCGCTACTCCCCCCGCAGCGTGGGGTCGAGGAGGTCGCGGAGCCAGTCGCCGGTGCGGCTCACCGCGACCGAGGTGAGCATCAGCAGGACGCCGGGGCTCGTCGAGATCCACCACGCGCTGTCGAGGTACTCGCGGCCCTCCTGGACCATCCCGCCCCACGACGGTGTGGGCGGCTGCACCCCAAGACCCAGGAACGACAGCGTCGCCTCCAGCACGATCGAGCGGGCCAGCTCGAGCGTGGCGATGACGACCAGCGAGGACAGCACGTTCGGGACGATGTGGCGGGCGATCACCCGCGGCATCGAGCCGCCGAGGGCGTGGATGGCGTCGACGAACTCGCGCGAGCGCAGCACGAGCACCTGCGAGCGCAGCACCCGCGCATAGCTCATCCAGCCCGAGAGCCCGATGACGACCACGAGGGTGGGGAACGACGGACCGAGCACCGCGATGATGCCGATCGCCAGCAGGATGAAGGGGAACGCGAGCTGGGCGTCGGCGAGCGTCATGATGACCGTGTCGGTCCAGCCTCCACGGTAGCCCGCCAGGATCCCGAGCCCGGCGCCGACCAGGCCGCCGACACACACGGCCGCGAAGCCGACCAGCAGCGAAACCCGGGCGCCCCACACCATCCGCGAGAGCACGTCACGGCCCAGGTGGTCGGTGCCCAGCAGATGCGCCCGGCCGTCGGGCGCCTCCAGCGTCGGCGCCTTCAGCCGGGCCCGCAGCGATTGCCGGGTCGGGTCCTGCGGCGCGATCCACGGCGCGGCGGCGGCGACGACGATCAACGCCAGGACGAAGAGACCGCCGGCGAGCACCAGCCGCCGCGTGCGCCGGGCCCCGGCGCCGCCGCGCGGCTCCGCGACGGTCCCGACGACGGCCTCAGCGGGGACGGATGCGGGGATCGAGGAGGCCATAGACCACGTCGATGAGCAAGTTGAGGACGATGAAGAGCACGGCCGAGAGGAAGACGACGGCCTGCACGATCGGGTAGTCGCGGTTGTAGATCGACTGGATCGCCAGCCGTCCGATCCCCGGCCACGCGAAGACGGTCTCGGTGACGACGGCGCCGCCGAGCAGCGTGCCGAACTGCAGCCCGGTGATCGTCAGGATCGGCACGGCGGCGTTGCGGAAGGTGTGCTTGGCGACGACGAGCCACTCGGACACGCCCTTGGCGCGGGCCGTCCGCACGTAGTCCTGGCGCAGCACCTCGAGCATCGACGAGCGCGTGAGGCGCGCGATGGAGGCCATCGTGAAGCCGCCGAGCGTGAGCGCCGGCAGCACCAGGTGCTCCCACCCGCCGCGCCCCGAGGTGGGGAGCAGGCCCGCCTTGAGCGAGAGCAGCAGGATGAACAGGACGCCGAGGAAGAAGGTGGGCGCCGACTGGCCGACCAGGGCGAGGCCCATCGCGATCTGGTCGAGGAGCGAGTTGCGCTTCACGGCCGACAGCAGCCCGACCGGCACCGCGACGAGCACCGCGAGCCCGAAGGCGGTCAGCCCCAGCTCGAGCGTGGCCGGCAGATAGCCGACGACCACGCGCATGGCCGGCTCGCGGAAGTGCAAGGACCGGCCGAAGTCGCCGCGCAGGACGTTGCCGATGAAGACGGCGTACTGCACCGGCAGCGGCCGGTCGAGGCCGAGCTCGCGGGCCAGCCGCTCGTACTCGCTGCGCGGGGCGTCGGGCGGCAGCAGCAGCGGCACCGGGTCCCCGCTGAGCCGCATCACGACGAAGACGACCGTGGAGACGAGCCAGAGGGCGACGAGCGCGCGGAGCAGCCGGGTCCCGAGGAACGTGAGGAGCGTGCGCATGGAGGAGGCCGGGGCCGCGGGGCCCCGGCCGGTGACGCTCCTACGCGCGCCGGAACTTGAAGTTGAAGCGCCGGATCTCGAACGCCTGGTTCGGGTTCGGCGTCCAGTCGACGTGCTTCTGCAGCCCGTAGTCCTCGTAGGGCTGGATGACCGGCAGCCACGGGAAGTGCTCGAGGAAGATCGTGGTCATCTCCTTGTACGCCTGGCCCCGGAACTTCTCGTCGACCGAGAAGCGCGCGGCCTCGCCCAGCTCGTCCCAGCGCGCGTGGCGCCAGTAGTCTTGAGGCCCGCCCGGACCGAGGAGCCGCCACATCATGCCGTCGGGATCACCGAGCGTGGAGGTGGGATCCGACCACCACAGCCCCTTGAAGGTCTTGTCGCGGTTCTTCTGCGCGCGGACCGAGTACTCGAGGACCTCGACCTTGGCGTTGATGCCGGCGTCCTTCCACATCGCCTGGATCGCCTCCGACATCGGCTTGTCGTTGGCGGTGTAGCCGGAGGTCGTCTCGATGACGATCTCCTCGCCCTTGTAGCCGGCCTTCTTCAGCCGCTCGCGCGCCTCCTTGGGGTCGTACTTGAGGAGCGGCAGCGCGGCGTCGAAGTGGTTGTCGCCCTTGGCGATGGGGCCGCTCGGCACGATGCCGCGGCCGCGCCAGAGCTCCTTCACGATGAGGTCGCGGTCGATGGCGAGCGACAGCGCCTGCTTCACCAGCGGGTTGTCGAGCGGCTTCACCTTGCTGTTGACCGCCAGCACGTAGAGGCCGGCGTAGAGGGCGCCCGCCACCCGCGTCGAGGCGTTGCCGTTGACCCGATCGCCCTGGTCGGGTGGCAGCTGCGTGATGATGTCGACCTCGCCCTTGAGGAGGCCGGCGACGCGCGGCGCCATCTCGGGGACCGCCCGCACGACCATCCGATCGAAGTCGGGCTTGCCGCCCCAGTAGTCGACGTTGGCGTCCAGCACGATCCGGTCGTCCTTCGTCCACGAGACGAACTTCACGGGGCCGGTGCCGACCGGCTTGGCGTTGAACTCGTCGTCCTTGACCGACTCGATGTACTTCTTGGGCACGATCTGGCCGCCGTAGAAGGCCAGCCGCGCCGGCAGCAGCGGGTCCGGCTTCTTGGTCGTGATGACGAGCGTGGTCGCGTCCGGCGCGTCGACCTTGTCGATGGTGGTGAAGACGGTGCTCACGCGCGTCTTCACGTTGGGGTCCCACGTCCGCTCGAGACTCCACTTGGCATCGGCGGCGGTGAACGGATCGCCGTTGTGCCACTTCACGCCCTGGCGGATCTTGAACGTCCACGTCGTCTGCCCCGAGAGCTTCCACTCGGTGGCGAGGCCAGGATGCAGCTTGCCGTCGGGATGGCGGGTGACGAGGTTGTCGAACAGGTTGAAGGAGATCCGGATGTCGTTGGACGAGGTCGAGAAGTGAGGATCGAACTTCGAGATGTCACCACCCTGGGCGACCACCAGCTCGCGCTTCTGCGTGGTCTGGGCCTGGGCGGGCGCGCCCAGCGCGGGCGCCACCGCGGCGGCCGCGCCCAGCGTGGCGGCCCCCTTGAGCAGTTCACGTCGCGTGAGTCGACTCATACGCACCTCTTTCGGGCAGGGGGCAGACCCCCCGGGATCTCGACAGCGAGGGAGTGCGCCTATTCTCGACACGCGCGCGCCCCTGTCAAGTGCGCCGGCCCCCGAAGGCAGTGCTAGAATTTCCGACACCATGACCCGGACAGCCGACGTCGTCGTCATCGGTGGGGGCGCCAACGGGACCAGCACGGCCTTCCACCTCACCCTGCTGGGCGTCCGCAACGTCGTGCTCCTCGAGCGCCGGGAGCTGGCCGCCGGCGCCACCGGCAAGTCGGGCGCGCTGGTGCGGATGCACTACACGAACGAGACCGAGTCCCGCCTGGCCCACGAGAGCCTGCGGGTCTTCCGCAACTTCGGCGAGATCGTCGGCGGCGACTGCGGCTTCGAGGGCGTCGGCTTCGTGCAGCTCGTCGGGCCCCAGTACGCCGCCGTGCTGCACCGCAACGTCGAGCGCCAGCAGCGCCTGGGCATCAACACGCGCGCCATCACGCCGGCCGAGGTGCGCGAGATCCTGCCCGGCTGCGAGATCGCCGACGTCGGCGCCGCCGCCTGGGAGGCCGACTCCGGGTTCGCCGACCCGGCCGCCACGGCCTTCGCGTTCGCCGAGGCGGCGCGGAACCGCGGCGCCACCATCGAGACCGGCGTCGAGGTCCTCCGCGTGCTGACCGAGGGCGGCCGCGTGACCGGCGTCGAGACGAGCGCCGGCCGGATCGCCACGTCGCAGGTCGTGATCGTCGCCGGCGCGTGGGCCTCCACGCTGCTCGGGCCGCTCGGGCTCGACTACGGCCTGATGCCCCACCGCATCCAGGTGTCGATCTTCCACTGGCCGGCCGGCTTCACGCAGCGTCACCCCGCCGTGATCGACGCGATCCACAAGGCGTGGTGGCGGCCGGAGGGCCGTGCCTCGACGCTCATCGGCGTCGAGCTGGGCGTGTCCCACGGCGATCCGGAGAAGTTCCACGAGGGCGTCGACGAGCCGTACGTGGCGGGCTGCCGGGCCGCGCTCGCCGCCCGCTGGCCCCGCTTCGCCGGCGCGACCATGCGCGGCGGCTGGGCCGGGATGATCATGATGAGCCCCGACGGCCGGCCGATCATCGGCCCGCTGGGCATCGAGGGGCTGTGGGGCATGCTGGGCGACTCTGGCACGTCGTTCAAGACGTCCCCCGCGATCGGCCGCTGCCTCGCCGAGTGGATCGCCACCGGGGCCGCGTCGACCGCCGACCTGCAGCCGTTCCGGGCCTCGCGGTTCGCCGAGGGGCGGCCCTGGCGGGACGCGGACCACTACGGTCGCGAGCGCCTCACGATCTCGCGGTAGCGCCGCTAGTTGAGATTGGGGGGCCTCGAACGGGCCCCCCAAGCCCCCCTGGGCGGCTCGGGACGTCCCGGCGGAGCCGTAGCGCCCCTCGATATCCCGACGCGCTCCAAGCCCGCCTCGGTACCGCGCGCGGGGCCGACCCGGGGGTGGTGTAACATTGCTGGGTCATGGCTGATTCCAAGCCGGCGGCCTACGGGGCCACGGTCGCCGCGCCGTTCGCCGTCGCCGTCGAGCGCGCCAGGCCGCACGCCAAGCTCATCGGGCTGCTCGCGCTCGGTCACTTCGTGATCGACGTCACCCAGGGCTCGCTGCCGGCCGTGCTGCCGTTCCTCAAGCAGGTCCACGCGCTGTCCTACGCGCAGGTCGCGATGATCGTGCTGGCGGCGAACCTCACCTCGTCGATCATCCAGCCCCTCTTCGGCTACCTGTCCGACCAGATCGCGCGGCGCTGGATCCTGCCGGTCTCGGTCTTCATCGCCGGCTCCGGCATCGCGCTCCTCGGGCTGGCGCCCGGCTACGGCGGCGTGCTGGCGCTCGTGGTGGTGATGGGCCTCGGCGTGGCGGCCTGGCATCCCGAGGGCTACAAGACCGCGACGGTGGTGGGCGGCGACCGGAAGGCGACGGCGCTGTCGTGGTTCTCGCTGGGGGGCAACATCGGCATCGCGGTGGGCCCGCCCCTGATGACATTCTTAGTGACCGGCTACGGCGTCGACGGCACCCTCGGGATGCTGATCCCGTCCGTGCTCGTCGGCACGCTCCTGCTCACGACGCTCCCGTTCTTCACCCGCGAGATGGAGTCCACGCGCACCGTCCGGGCCCGGGTCGAGGGGACGACGATGCCGGGCGCGATGGCGCTGCTGATCCTGGTCGTGACCGTGCGCGCGTGGACGTCGCTGGGGTTCACGACCTTCGTGCCGTTCTACTACACCGACACGCTGCACGCCGACCCGCGCCTCGTCGGCCTGCTGCTCTTCGTGTTCCTGGGCTCCGGCGCGCTGGGGACCGTCGTCGCCGGCCCGATCGCCGACCGCGTGGGCCCGCGCGAGTTCATGACGTGGGTGCCGCTGATCGCCCTGCCGTTCGGCGTGCTGTTCCTCGTGACCGGCGGGCCGCTGGCGTTCGTCATGCTGGGGCTCTTCGGTGCGGTGTTGACGTCGAGCTTCTCGGTCTCGGTCGTGCTCGCCCAGGCGTACCTCCCGCGGCACGCCGGGATGGCGTCGGGACTCATCGTCGGCTTCGCGATCGGCCTCGGTGGCGCGGGCGTGACCGCGCTCGGCTGGGCCGCCGACCGCTGGGGGGTGCCGACGGCGCTCTGGATCAGCGCGCTGATGCCGCTGGCGGCCTTCGTCCTGACCCGCCTGCTGCCGGCGCCCCGCGACGCCACCGCGTGAACGAGCCGCTACCCTTCCAGGACGGTGAGCAGGTGCTGCTCATCGATCAGCGCGGGAAGCGTCACCTGATCTTCCTGCGCAAGTCGGAGACGTTCCACTCCGACCGCGGCTGGATCCCGCACGACTCCGTCATCGGCCAGCCGGAGGGGTCGTGGGTGCGCTCGTCGATGGGCCTGCGCTATCTCGCGGTGCGTCCGACGCTCAGCGAGTTCGTCCTCGAGATGCCGCGAGGCGCCCAGGTCATTTATCCCAAGGACCTGGCGATGATCCTGTTCTGGGCCGACGTCTACCCCGGCTGCCGCGTGCTCGAGGCGGGTACCGGCTCCGGCGCGCTCACCCTGGCCCTGCTGCGCGCGGTCGGCCCCGAGGGGCGCGTCATCACCTTCGAGCAGCGCGAGGAGTTCGCGCGGCGCGCCGTCGCCAACATCCACATGCGGGTGGGCGAGGTCACCAACCTGACCGTGCGGCTGAGCCCGGTCGAGGAGGGGCTCGCCGACGAGGAGCCGGTGGACCGGGTCGTCCTCGACCTGCCCGAGCCGTGGAAGCTGACCGAGGCGGTGGCCCGGGTGCTCCGCCCCGGCGGGATTTTTCTGAGCTACGTGCCGACGATCATCCAGTCGCACCAGACGGCCGAGGCGCTCAATCGCGAGCGGGCGTGGGCGCTGGTGGAGACGTTCGAGACGCTGGTCCGGCCCTGGAACATCGACGGCACGTCCGTCCGGCCGTTCCATCGCATGGTCGCCCACACCGGATTCATTACGGTGGCCCGCCGCGTCGTTCCGGAGGAGGGCGCGCGCGGCCCGCGGCCGCCGATGCCCGAGCGGGACGAGTAACGCCCCGATTCAAGGAGTTCTGATGATCACGTTCATGCGCCGATATCGCAAGGCTCTGCAGATTGGTCTGCTGGTGGTGATCGCCGCCTTCGTGGCCTCCCTCTTCGTGTTCGGCTCGAGCGGGTTCGACCAGGGCGCGGCGCGACCCGACGCCGTGGCCACCGTCAACGGCGAGACGATCACGCGCCGCCAGTACCAGGACCGCTTCCAGGGCTATCTCGAGATGTACTCGCGGGGCACCCAGGGTCGCCTCACGCCGGAGCTCGCCGAGCAGCTGGGCCTGCCCCAGCGCGTCGTCGACGAGCTCGTCATCGAGTCGGCCGTCGTGCAGCGCGCGCAGCGGGACGGGCTGGGCCTCAGCGACGAGGAGTTCAACGCGGCCGTCCACGCGATGCGCGAGTTCCAGGACAACGGCCGGTTCTCGATGGAGCGCTACCGCCGTTTCTTACAGGCGCGCGGCGTCGAGGCCGAGCGCGAGCTGCGCCGCTACCTCACCCTGCGCAAGGTGCAGCGCCTGATCGTGGGCGGCGTGCGGGTGACCGACGCCGAGGTCGAGCAAGCGTGGGCGCTGCGGCGGGAGGAGGTGCGCTCCGCCTGGGCGCTCGTCGAGCTGGCGCCGCTCGTCGCCGCGGCCACCGCGGGCGACGAGGAGGTGGCCGAGTACCTCAAGACGCACGGCGACGAGTTCAAGCAGCCCGAGCGCCGCAAGGTGCAGTACGTGACCTTGGTGCCGAAGGACTTCACCCCGAAGCTGCCCGACGCCGAGGTCGAGAAGTACTACAACGAGCACATCAAGGAGTTCGAGTCGCCGCGCCAGCTCCAGGCCCGCCACGTGCTGGTGCGGGTGGGGGAGACGGGGGGCAGCGAGGCCGAGGACCGTGCGCGCGACAAGATCGCGGAGGTGATCAAGCGGGCCAAGGGCGGCGAGGACTTCGCCAAGCTCGCCCGCGAGATCTCCGAGGATCCCGGCTCGAAGGACACCGGCGGCGACCTCGGCTGGGTGAGCCCCGGCATCATGGTGCCGCAGTTCGAGCAGGCCCTCTTCGCGCTCAAGAAGGGCGAGGTGAGCCCCGAGCCCGTCCGTACGCCGTTCGGCTTCCACGCCATCAAGGTGACCGACGTCCGCGAGGCCTCGCGCAAGCCCCTGAAGGAGGTGGCCGGCCAGATCCGCGACCGGCTCGCCGCCGACGCGGCCGACCGCGCGGCGAAGGCGAAGGCCGACGAGGTGCGGCCCGCCCTCCAGGCCGCGCAGGACTTCACGGCCGAGGCGCGCAAGCTCAAGCTCACGCCCGTCGAGACGACCATGACCAAGCTCGGCCGTCCGCCCGGCATGCCCGGTGGCGCCGACACCCTCGAGGAAGCGGCCTTCGGCCTGGCGGTGGGCGGCATCACCCCGCCCGTCAACACGCCGGCTGGATGGGTGGTGCTCAAGGTCACCGACACGATTCCCGCCGGCGTCCCGCCGCTGGGCGAGATCCGCGACCGCGTGGTGGCGGCCGTGAAGCGGAGCAAGGCGGACACCGTGGCCGCCACCCGGATCAAGCAGGTCGCCGACGAGGCGAAGGGCGGCGACCTGCAGGCCGTGGCGCGAAAGGCCGGCGCCACCGTGGGGGAGGCCGCGCGCTTCTCGCGCGCGAAGCCGGCCGAGAAGCTGCCGGGCGACGTGCAGGTGGCCGCGCTGCAGACGCCGACGGGCGAGCTGAGCAGCCCGGTGCGGACGCCGCAGGGCTACTACCTGGTGAAGGTGCTCGAGCGCACGCCCGCGGGACCGGTGGATCCGGCCGAGCGCGAGAAGCTGCAGCGCGAGCTGACCGCCCAGCGACAGAGCGAGACGTGGGAGCGCTGGGTCCTCGCCGCGCGGTCGGAGTCGAAGATCGAGATCTTCGGGCAACCGGGGCGCCCGGCGGGCCGCGGCTGATGCGCTCGTCGTTCTACGAGGGCGATCGACGATTCCGCATCGGCACCGCGCCGATGCCCACGGCCGGACCGGGCGAGGCGCTGCTGCGGGTGCGGCGCGTCGGCATCTGCGGCACCGACCTGCACATCTTCCAAGGGCACCTCGACCACCGCATCCCGCGCGGCGGCGTCATCGGCCACGAGACGCTGGCCGAGATCGCCGAGGCGCCGGCCGCGTCCGGCTTCCGGACGGGCGAGCGGGTCGTCGTGGAGCCGTTGCGCACCTGCGGCGACTGCCGCGCGTGCCGGATGGGGGCGCCGTACCTGTGCTACCGCCTCCGCGTCCTCGGCGTCGAGGACCCGGGCGGGATGCAGGAGTACTGGACCGTGCCCACCGATCGGCTCCTGCGCGTGCCCGCCACGCTCAGCGACGACGAGGCGGCGGTGATCGAGCCGCTGGCGGTCGCGACCCACGACGTCCGCCGGGCGCAGGTGAAGACGGGCGACGCCGTGGTCGTCATCGGCGGCGGGCCGATCGGCGCCCTCATCGCGATGGTGGCCCGTCACCGCGGCGCGCGCGTGCTGGTGAGCGAGATCAACCCGTTCCGTGTCGAGATCTTGAAGAAGCTCCGCGTCGACGTCGCCGAGCCCGAGCAGGACCTCAAGGCCGTCGTCGACGCGTGGACCGGCGGCGACGGCGCCGACGTGGTCTTCGAGGTCACCGGCAATCCCGCCGCGGTGCGCGTGATGACCGCGCTCGTTCGCGTGTGGGGCACGATCAGCATGGTCGCGATCCACGGCGAGCCGTTGCCCGTCGATCTCTACCGCTTCTTCGCGCGCGAGCTCACCATGCACGGCAGCCGGCTCTATGCGCGCGAGGACTGGGTGGAGGCCATCGCCCTGGCCAGCAGCGGCGCCGTGTCGCTCGCGCCGCTCGTCACCCACAACCTGCCGCTCGCGTCCCTGCAACACGGCATGGAAGAGGCGCTGCGCGGCGGGCCCGTCATGAAGGTGCTGATCGACCTCCGCGCCTGACGCCTCGTCGTCGGCACGAGGCTTGCTCCAGCACTTCCACGTGCCGAGCGTACGACCGCGGATGCGCAACGTCGTCCCACTCGACGCCGCGCAGTCCGCGCGGCTCGCGGGGCTCCGCTACGTCACGGAGCGATTGCCCGGGGTCCGCCGTCGTCGAGCCGGCCGCGGCTTCGTCTACGTCGACGCCCAGGGACGGCGCGTGCGCGACTCCGAGACCCTGCGCCGCATCCGGGCGCTCGCCATCCCTCCGGCGTGGACCGACGTGTGGATCTGCCCGGTGCCCACCGGTCACGTGCAGGCCGTCGGGCGCGACGCGCGCCGGCGCAAGCAGTATCGCTACCACACGCGGTGGCGGGCGACGCGGGACGAGACCAAGTACACGCGCATGATCGCCTTCGCGCGGTCGCTGCCGCGCATCCGGGCCCGCGTCGACGAGGACCTCGCCCGACCGGGGCTGCCGCGGGAGAAGGTGCTGGCGACGGTCGTGCGCCTGCTCGAGGCCACGCTCATCCGCGTCGGCAACGAGGAGTACGCGCGGGCCAATCGCTCGTTCGGGCTGACGACGCTGCGCGACCGCCACGTCGACGTCGACGGCACTCAGGTACGCTTCGCGTTCCGGGGGAAGGGCGGCAAGGAGCACACGGTCGACGTGCGCGACCGACGGATGGCCCGCATCGTCCGTCGGCTTCAAGATCTGCCGGGCCAGGAGCTCTTCCAGTACGTCGACGACGGCGGCGAGCGGCGCTCGATCGGCTCGGCGGACGTCAACGCCTATCTCCAGGAGATCGCCGGGGCCGACTTCACCGCCAAGGACTTCCGGACGTGGGCGGGGACCGTGCTCGCGGCGCTGGCGCTCGCGGAGGTGCGCGGCTTCGCCACCCCGCGTGAGGCCAAGCGCAACATCCTGCGCGCGATCGAGCGGGTCGCGGCGCGGCTCGGCAACACCCCGACCATCTGCCGCCGCTGCTATGTCCATCCCGAGGTGCTGCACGCGTATCTCGACGGGGTGACGATCCGCGCGCTCAAGGCGCGGACGGAGCGTGCGATGGGCGAGGGGCTGCACGCGCTCGACGCCGAGGAGGGCGTCGTCCTGGGCCTGCTGCAGCAGCGGTTGGCCCGGGCCGAGACGGCCCGGGCCGCGTGACCGCGGAGGTTCCTAGCGGATCGGGGGCGAGGCCGCCGGCGCGCCGGGCGGCGTGATCATCACGTCGAGCGTGACGTTGTCACCCTTTTTGATTCCGCGGAGTGCCTCCTGGGGAACCTTGATCTCGAAGGAGTCCCGCTCGGTCTTGATCTTCACCTCACCGTTCGAGTGCACCTCGTCGACCCGGCCGAGGACGGTCTGGCGCACGCCGACCGGGACGGCGGTGGCGGGCGCCGGCGTGACGACGGTCTGCTGGGCCGGTGCCTGCGCCACGGTGACGTACTGGCCGTTCCGGAGCATGACGACCTCACCGGACTGGATCATGACGCGCTGCCCGGGGTTGATCGCGTTGAACTGCGTCGGCTGATTCTCCACCACGAGGACCGTATTGGGAGTCACTCGGTACATCCGGCCGTCGTCCAGGATCACGACCCGAGCCTGCGGGTCGGTGCGAATGACGGTGCCGGTTTCCATGTGCGCGGAAGCCACCGCGACCGTCCCCATCAGGAGCGCGGCCGCCACGACCGTTCCGAATAGTGAGCGCATTGTTACCTCCTCTCGACCTTCCTATGGAGCAACCCGCCCGCCATCACCCTCACGGGCACGTCGTTTGCTCCGGCCCGAGAGCCGACGACTCGCCGGGTTCGGGGGTCGTGTTAACGTACGCGCATGGTGATGCCGCGAACCCCGATGACCCGCGCCGGTTACGAGAAGCTCAAGGACGAGCTCGAGCGGCTCAAACGCATCGAGCGGCCGGCGATCACCCGCGCCATCGCCGAGGCGCGCGCCCACGGGGACCTCTCCGAGAACGCCGAGTACCACGCCGCCCGCGAGAAGCAGAGCTTCACCGAGGGCCGGATCAACGAGCTCGAGGGCAAGGTCGGCGCGGCCGAGGTGATCGACCAGCCGGCGGGCGGTGACCGGGTGACCTTCGCGTCCACCGTGCGTCTGGAGGACGAGAACGGCAAGGAGGTCCGCTACTGGATCGTCGGGTCCGACGAGGCCGACCCGTCGAAGGGTCGCATCTCCGTCCTGGCCCCGCTGGCCCGCACCCTCATCGGCAAGCGCGTCGGCGACAACGTCACCGCCCAGCTCCCGGCGGGCAAGAAGACCTTCGACATCCTCGAGGTCAACTTCCCGTGGGCCGAGTGAGGCGCTGATGCCGCACGCGGTCGCCTCCGACGGCGTCAAGCTGTATTACGAGGAGGTCGGGCAGGGGACGCCGATCGTCTTCGTCCACGAGTTCGCCGACGACGTCCGGGGCTGGGCGGCGCAGGTGAAGTTTTTCGGTCGCCGCTACCGCACGCTCGCCTTCAACGCGCGCGGCTATCCGCCCTCGGACGTGCCGGAGGATCCCGAGCGCTACTCGCAGGCCCGGGCCGCCGAGGACATCAAGGCGATCCTCGATCACCTGCAGCTGCCGAAGGCGCACGTCGTCGGCCTGTCCATGGGCGGCTACGCGACGCTGCACTTCGGGCTCCTGTATCCCGAGCGCGCGCTCTCGCTGACCGTGGGCGGCGCCGGCTACGGCAGCGTCAGCGCCGATCGCGCCGCCTTCCACAAGGACACCGACCACGTCGTCGCGCAGTTCGAGCAGGGCGGCATGGCCCGGGTGGCGGAGTTCTACACGCGCGGGCCGACGCGCGTGCAGTTCATCGCGAAGGACCCCGTCGGCTGGAAGGAGTTCTACGACCGCTTCGCGGGCGGCTCGGCGCTCGGCCACGCCAACACCATGCGCGGCGTGCAGCGGCGGCGGCCGTCGATCTTCGAGCTGGAGACGAAGCTCGAGCAGCTCGACGTGCCGACGCTCATCATGACGGGCGACGAGGACGAGCCGTGCCTCGAGCCGGCGATCTTCATGAAGCGCAAGATCCGCAGCGCGGGCCTGGTCGTGATCCCGAACTCCGGCCACGCGATCAACCTGGAAGAGCCCGACCTCTTCAACCGCGCCCTGCTCGACTTCCTCACCGCCGTGGACGCCGGCCGCTGGCCGCGGCGCGACCCCGCCTCGAAGTCGGCCTCCGCCATTCTCCCCGCGTCGCCGCCTCGCGGCCGCTGAGCGTCGCCGTGGACCTCGAGCCGCTCGAGGTCGGCGGCGATCCGTCTGTGCGCGGCGTGCTGCATCCGGCGTCGGGCTCCGACGGTCTGGTGCTCACGCACGGCGCCGGCGGGAACAAGGACGCGCCGTTGTTGGTCGCCGTGGCCGCGGCCTTCGCCGCGCGCGGCGTCACCGTGCTGCGCTGCGACCTGCCCTTTCGCCAGGCGCGTCCGCGCGGCGCGCTGTCGCCGGCCGGAGCGGCCCGCGATCGCGACGGCCTGCGCGCCGCCCTCGCCGTGCTGCGCGCCCGGCTGCCCGGCCGCCTCTTCCTCGGCGGCCACTCCTACGGCGGCCGCATGGCCTCGATGCTCCTGGCGGACGACGCCTCGCTGGCCGCCGCGCTCCTGCTCCAGTCCTACCCGCTCCATCCCCCCGGCCAGCCGAAACGCCTCCGCACCGACCACCTCCCGCGCCTGCACGTCCCGGCGCTCTTCGTCCACGGCACCACCGACCCCTTTGCCACCCCGGACGAAATGGAGGAGGCCCGCACCCTGATCCCCGCCATCACGCGCGTCCTCTCCGTGACCGGCGGCCACGACCTCGGCTGGACCCCCCGCAAACGCGACGCTGACCTGCCCAACAGAATCGCCGCCGCGTTCCTGGAATTGGCCGACTCGGGTTAGATCAG
>Ga0209382_10000047_pt1 | contig 156155 bp, 139 predicted proteins | sample SoiMetdeltSBSDD5_FD_187599 | JGI IMG/M metagenome (GOLD analysis project Ga0209382, IMG submission 187599) | Bulk soil microbial communities from a Populus tree surrounding site in Tennessee, USA - Soil MetaG P. deltoides SBSDD5 (SPAdes) (version 2) | ecosystem: Environmental > Terrestrial >...
CGGGCTATGTCATTGGCCAGCACATCCAGATCGACTCGAGCGGGGTGAGCGTTGGTGCAGAACGGGTCCGCGAGCGCGCCATGCGGCTCACGGAGCGCCGGGCTGCCGTCATCGTGGCCGTCGGCACCCTGACGGCCGGAATCGCGCGGCAGGTGACGACGCGCATCCCCATCGTCATGATGGGCGCCGAGGATCCCGTCGAGGAAGGGCTCGTGGCAAGCCTTGGCCGCCCCGGCGGCAACATCACGGGGCTTGCGATTCCCTCGGGGGAGCTCGTCGTGAAACAGATCGAGCTTCTCCGTGAGATCGTGCCGAATATCTCCCGGGTCGCGATTCTGTGGGATCCGCAGGCACGTCAAGGTGAGCGACTTCAGCGGATCGAGAAGGCCTTGTCGGCCGTCGGTGTGCGTGTCCAGCGAGTGGAGCTCGCCAGTCAGCGAGATACGGAACGGGCCTTGACGACGGTCATGACCCTCAGGGCCGAGGCCGTGCTGCCTCTCGAACACCTTTCCTACGCCACGCTCGGGCGTGATCTGTCGCTGTTTGCGTTGCGGGCCCGCCTGCCGATGGTGTCGACGACGATCGGCTTCCTGTTGTCGGGCGCCCTGTTCCGGTACGGGCCGAACGGCGTCGACCTGTTCGACGAGGCAGCTGGGTACGTGGCGAAGATCCTCGGGGGCGCAAGGCCGAGTGAGCTGCCCGTGGAAGAGCCGAGGCGCTTCGAGCTGAGTCTGAACCGCACGACCGCCAGGGCCCTCGGGCTCACGTTTCCCCAGTCGCTGCTGGCGCGGGCGGACCAGGTGATCGACTGATAGACTGCCGTCACCCGTCCATGGCGGGCGGCCCGTCGACGCCCGGGCTCCGGCCCGGAGAGAGGACCGCGATGGTCGAGTTCCCCAGGCTGACGTACGAGCGGCTGCAGGTCGGCGAGGAGTTCGTGTCGGACACGTTCCTGGTCACGCCCGAGGAGATCGAGACGTACGCCTTCGCGGTCGACGACCACCATCCGTGGTTCGTCGACGACTCGCCGTTCGGCGGCCCCGTGGCGCACCCGACCCTGCTCGGCAACCAGGCGCTCCGCCTCCGCCACAGCCGCTACACGGTGGCCGGTGGGCTGCACGCCAAGATGGAGTTCGAGTTCGTGGAGCCGATCCGGCCCGGGATGCGCGCGCGCTCGCGCGGGCGCGTGGTGGACAAGTACGAGCGCCGCGGCAAGCCCTACATGGTCACCGAGTTCACCACCGAGGACGAGGCGGGCACCGTGCTCGTGCGGGGCCGCTTCACCCAGATGCTCTTCCGCGACTGAGAGGCCCTCATGTCCACTCCGACCACCGCATCCGTCGGCATCGGCCAGGAGCTGCCGCCGCTGGTGAAGAACATCCCGCAGCGGAAGATCGACGCCTACTCGGGCGTCCGCCCCAACTACATCCACAGCGACGAGGCGTTCGCGCGCAAGAAGGGGTTCCGCGCCCCGCTGGCCCAGGCCATGATGTCCACCGCCTACGTGTCGGAGATGATGACCCGCTTCGTCGGCGCCGGGTTCGTCAAGGGCGGCGCGCTGTCGATGACGTTCATCAAGCCCGTGCTGGCCGGCGACCGCCTGACCGTGCGCGGCGTCGTGAAGGAGCAGCGGCCCGAGGGTGGCCGCACCCGCGTCGTCGTCGAGGTCTGGTGCGAGAACCAGGACGGCGTCACGACCGCGGTCGGCACCGCCAGCGGCCTGGTGGATTGAGCGTGGCGATCACGCACCGGGAGGTCGAGACCAACGGCATCCGCATGCACGTGGCCGAGGCCGGCCAGGGACCGCTGGTCGTCCTCTGCCACGGCTTCCCGGAATCCTGGTACTCGTGGCGGCATCAGCTGACGGCACTGGCCGACGCGGGCTATCACGCGGTCGCCCCCGACCAGCGCGGCTACGGCCGGACGGAGACGCCGGGGCCCATCGAGCAGTACACGCTGCTGCATCTGATCGGCGACGTCGTGGGCCTGGTGACCGCGCTGGGCGAGAAGACGGCGGTGGTGGTCGGCCACGACTGGGGCGCGCCGGTCGCCTGGAACGCGGCCCTCCTGCGCCCGGACGTCTTCCGTGGCGTCGTCGGCCTCAGCGTGCCCTTCATTCCGCGCCGCGCGGTGCGGCCGACGAGCGTCATGCCGCAGACGCCCGAGGCGGTCTTCTATCAGCTCTACTTCCAGGAGCCCGGCGTGGCCGAGGCCGATCTGGAGCGTGATCCGGCCGCCACCATCCGGCGGCTGCTGTACTGGGCGTCCGGGGAGGCGCGCGATCCGTCGGCGCGCCGGGTCGCGACCGGTGACGTCGGCATGGTCCCGCGCGACGTCGGTCTGGTGAACAGCCGCCCGGATCCCCCCTCGCTGCCGTCGTGGCTGGGTCAGGCCGAGATCGACTTCTACGCGGGCGAGTTCGCGCGCGCGGGCTTCCGCGGCGGACTGAACTGGTATCGCAACATCGACCGCAACTGGGAGCTCATGGCGCCCTGGGCCGGCGCGAAGGTCACCGTGCCCGCGCTCTACGTCGCCGGCGACCGGGATCTCGTGCTGGCCTTCCGCGGGATGGACCAGCTGCTGCCGGCCCTGCCGATGCTCGTGCCGAACCTCAGCCGGACGATCATCCTCCCCGGCTGCGGTCACTGGACCCAGCAGGAGCGGCCGGACGAGGTCAACGCGGCCCTCCTGGACTTCCTGAAGGCCCTCGGCTAGACCGCGCGGAGCGCCTCCAGCCCCTTCCAGTCGAACTCGACGCCGTGGCCCGGCCGCTCGGGCGCGATCGCCGTGCCGGCCTCGATGCGCAGGGGCTCGGCGATGAAGCGGTCGAGACCGAAGCCGTGGGCTTCCAGGTAGGAGCGGTTCGGCACCGCCGCCAGCAGGTGCACGGTGAGGTCGTGGGCGCCGTGCGAGGTCACCGGGAGGTTGAAGGCCTCCGCCAGGTGGCAGACCTTCATGAACACCGTCACACCGCCGCAGTTGGTGACGTCGGGCTCGGGGAACGTCACGCCGCCGGCAGCGATGAGCTGCCGGAACTCGTACAGCGTGTGCAGGTTCTCGCCGGCCGCCACCGGCAGGCCGCCCTCGCGCACGATGCGCGCGTGGCCCGGGACGTCGTCGGGGATGGTCGGCTCCTCCAGCCACACCGGCTCCAGCTCGCGCAGCGCGCGGGCCGCGCGGACGGCCTCGTCCACGCTCCAGCGCATGTTGGCGTCGACCATCAGGGGGAAGCCGGGCCCGAGGTGCGAGCGCATCGCCCGCACCCGCTCCACGTCCTCGCGCAGGGACGGCCGGCCGACCTTCATCTTGATCGCGCGGAAGCCGCGCGCCAGGTTGTCGTCGGTCTGGCGCAGGAGCGCGTCGAGCGGAAAGTCGAGGTCGATCCCGCCCGCGTAGCACGGCACCCGGGGATCGTGGCCGCCGAGCACGCGCCAGAGCGGCGCGCCCTGGCGGCGGCCGCGGAGGTCCCAGAGCGCGATGTCGACGGCCGAGATGGCCAGGGCCTGGGCGCCGCCGCGACCGCCGTAGTGCAGCGCCCACCACATCGCCTGCCAGATGGCCTCGATGCGGTCGCCGTCGCGGCCGGCCAGCAGCGGCGCCAGATCCCGGGCGAGCAGGGCGTGGACGGCGGCGCCGCCGGCGCCGACGGTGTAGGTGTAGCCGACGCCCTCGGCGCCGTCGTCGTCGCGCAGACGCACGGTGACCAGCTCGAAGCCGCGGATGGTCCCGTGCGTGCTGTCGGACAGCGCGACGGGCAGCGTGATCCGGTAGTGGTCGGCCTGCAGGTCGCGGATCGGCATCGCGCGCAGTCTATCGCAATCCCGCCGCCGCGTCGGCGCCGGCCCCACCGCCGTCCTTGACAGGGCGAGGCCGCCTCTCCTAGAGTCCGAGCACGTTGGCGCGGCTGGCGCTCCTGCCTCTCGTGCTGCTGCTCGTCGTCGCGTGGCCACCCCCGGCCGGCGCGCAGCGACCGTTCAACCTCGAGAGCAACGTGCGGCTGCTCGGCGCGTCCCGCAACAACACCCGCTACCTGGTGACGATCACGCCCGGCGCCGATCCGGTCGTTCCCCTCGCCTTCCGGGTGGACATGGCGCCCGAGGAGACCGGCAAGGCCGAGCTGCAGCTGACCCCGTTCGACTCCGAGGGGGCGCCGCCGATCGCCTTTACGCTGATGGAGCCCACCGCCGACAACCCCGGTCCCGACGGCCGCCCGATCGACGTCCAGCTGCAGCCGGGCACGCTCTACGTCGACGTGCGCCTGCAGCGGCTCCGCCCGCGGACGACCTACACGTCGACGCTGACCCTGGTGTTCCGCGGCAAGAAGCACGAGTGGGACATCACGCTGAAGGTGGGCGATCTCGGCGCCCTGCACGTGGACCGGCTGCCGCCCCTGCAGCTTGTCACGCTGGCGCCGCTGGCCCGGGACAGCGCGCGCCAGTTCCCGATCACGCTGCGCGACGCCTCCGGACGCGGGCCGTTCACCCGCGTCCGGGCCCGCGTCGAGGAGCCCAACCAGGTCAAGACGACGGCGATCGCCTCGAACTTCACACTGGAGGCGCTGTCGTTCTGGCGGGACTGCCAGTCGCGCGACGGGTGCGTCGTCGTCCCCAACCTCGACGCCCCGCGCACGGCCCGTCTCGACGTGCCCAAGGGGGGCGAGCTGAAGCTGTGGGCCCGGGTCGAGTGGCTGAGTCCCGGCGAGTACAATCCCGTGCTCCGCTTCTCCGCCGACGAGGCGAGCGAGCGCGCCGAGGAGTCCCGGCTCGCCCTGAATCTCCAGGTGCGTCACCACTGGTGGCTGGCGGTGGTGGTGATCCTGCTCGGCTCGGCCGCCGGCCTGTTCGGCAACAAGTACGTGGCCGGCTTCTGGACCGCGCGCGCGCTGCGCCGCGAGACGGCCGCGGCCGAGCAGGCGGCGGCCGCGCTGGCCCGGCCCGACCCGCGGGGCAGCCCCTGGTGGCTGCGCGCCAGCGCGCACTCCTACGGCCTCACCCGGGCCCGGCTCGTGCTGCGTCAGGCCGAGTTCCTGTCCCAGAGCGTCTTCCGCGTGCTCGCGGTCGAGACGGAGATCCGCGAGCGGGTCGTCGACGCCCGTCGGCGGCTCGACGCGCTGGAGGCGCTGGAGGCCACGCGGCTGCGGCTGCAGCTGGCCTCGATCGATCGGGCCGTCGTCCAGCAGCGCATCGGCGCCTCGATCCGGCGCGCGCTGGCCATCGTGGACGGCGCCCGGCTGGAAGCCTCCCAGCGCGCCGCGCTCGACGCGCTGCTGGCCGACGTGGAGGCGTGGCTGCTGCCCGACAAGCAGGACGCGCTCTACCGCGACGCGGTGCTGGCGCGCGTCCGCGAGCTGCTGGTGACGGTGACGCCGTACGACGTGCCGGGCGAGAAGGTGCGCGCCCGCGTGGCCGAGCTGCTCGCGCAGCTCGAGCAGACGCTCAAGCTCGGCGACGCGCCGGCCACGCAGCTCGTGCCCTACGACCACGCCGCCGCGCGCCTGGCGCTGCTGTGGCGCGAGCGCCTCAAGGGCTACGCCGAGGAGCTGGCCCGGCGCGAGGCCCACGGCGACGCGCTCGAGGAGCTTCACCGGATGGCCAATCGCGAGCTGTGGGGCCGGCTGCAGGCCGCCGCCGCCGACGGCCGCATCCAGGTGCGGGTACCGGACGACGACCTCCGGGCCTACGATCTCGTCGAGGCCCGCCTGACGCTCAACGCAGCCATCCAGGAGGTCGAGGTCGTGAACCACCCCTGCATCGTGCGCTGGCGCGTGCGCCAGGCCGACGGGGTCGAGACCGAGGCCCTCAGCTACGGCCTGTCGCTCGTGCACTACTTCCCGGTCGCCGGCGTCATGACGTTCAGCGCCAGCCTCGAGTGGGACGGGGCGCGCATCGAGCTGCCGGCGCCCGCGACCGTGAACGTGAGGGCCAACGCGGACTACCGCCCGTGGGCCTCCGTGCAGTCCGTGGAGCTGGCCGTGACCGGGCTGGCCGCGCTGTTCGCGATCGCGACCGGCCTCGGCTACGGCTACAACGCCACCTTCGGCACCTCGGCCCAGTACATCGGCCTCTTCCTGTGGGCGGCCGGGGCCAGCGCCGGCGGCAACCTGTTCAGGCAGCGAGGCGACGGGCGCACGGTCGGCGGCCTGGCCGCCCAGTGGCCGTCCAAGTAGAATCCTCGCGGAGGACGGCGTCATGGCCATGTACTGGAAGGAGATCACCGTCAACTGGGGGGAGTCGGATCCCTTCGGGCTCGTCTACTACCCGCGCATCGTGGCGTGGTTCAACGACACCGAGCACGAGCTGTTCCGGATCATCGGCTACCCGATCGAGCAGATGATCAAGAACGACCGGACCACGTTCGTCATGGGCGAGATCCACTTCCGGTTCATCGGTCCCGCCGCCTACGGCGACCGCATCGTGACGACCATCAACCTGGCCGACGTCGGGGAGCACACGCTGCACTGGAACTGCAAGGCCAAGAACGCGGCCACCGGCGCCGCGGTCAGCGAGGGGCGCGCCACGCGCGTTTACGCGCGCATCAACGAGGACGGCACGCTCAAGGCCCAGCCGATCCCGCCGGCGATGATCAGCGCGCTCCGCGAGCTGGGCGACCTCAAGCACCTGCGCAGCAACAGCGGCCCCTCCCGCCTGCCCGCCGAGCGCTGAGCCGCGGCGTCCTGACCCCGTGACCCCGTGAAGCGTGGTGGGGCCACCGCGCGGGTCGCCCACCGAGACGGGCGAGCAGCCGCGCATGGCTCCGCGCGGGCGCGCCATCATGGCGAGCCGTTGTCGCCGTTCGAGCGGAGGGCCCGGCGAGCGAGCCGCCCTCGCCTCTACTGGCCGCCGGCCGAGCCCCCTGTGGGGGATGGGGGGCCCGAAGCGAGCCGGGCTCGGAGTGAGTTACGGCGACAGGCGAGCCATGTTGCGCGCCCGCGCGGAGCCATGCGCGGCTGCTCGCCCGTCTCGGTGGGCGACCCGCGCGGTGGCCCCACCACGCTTCACGGGGTCACGGGGTCTCGGTGCTGCCGGCCCTGGCGGGGCGGGCGGCGGCGGTCGGACGGAGCCGTCCGCTCCACAACGCCAGGAAGCTGCCGAGGATGCCGCGGGGCAAGAAGATGATGAACAGCACGAGGAGGACGCCGTAGACGAGGTTGTCGTAGCCGACGGCGCGGGTGCCGAACGAGATGCGCAGGATTTCGGCGAGGAGGATCGTGATCACCGCGCCGACCGTGGGGCCGAGCGAGACGTAGATGCCGCCGACCACCACCGCGAAGACCATCTGCAGCGAGACCGAGATGCCGCTGACCGTGTCGGGCGAGATGAACATCTGGTACTGGCAGTAGAGGGCGCCCGCCAGCGCCGTCATCGTCGCGCTGAGGACGGTGATCTTGAGCTTCTCGGCCGTCACGTGCACGCCGGTGGCGGCGGCGGCGTCCTCGTCCTCGGAGATCGCCTCCAGCGCGTAGCGCAGCATGCTGCGGTCCACGCGGCGCCAGACCCACAGCCCGCCCGCCCAGACGGCCAGCGCGATGAGGTACCAGGTCGTCTTGCTCCCGAACTGAATCGCGTAGAGCGAGCTGCCGCCCTGGTAGCGCTCGGGAGTGTAGCCCAGGGAGCCGCCCGTGTGGTCCCGGGTGGCGGTGATGACCTGCAGCACGATCCCGCTCAGGGCCAGGGTGACGAGGGCGAAGTAGTGGCCGGTGATCCGGAAGCGGAAGCAGGGGTAGGCGACCAGCAGGGCCAGGGCGGCGCTGGCGGCCAGCGCCACCGGGATGCCGAGCCAGGGGCTGAGCCCGGCCTTGTTCCACAGCAGCGCCGTCACGTAGGCGCCCACGCCCATGAAGCCGCCGTGCCCCAGCGAGGTCAGGCCGAAGCGGCCCATGACCGACCACGACGTGTAGGCGAACGACCAGATGAGGATGACGACCAGGATGTGCAGCGGATAGGGCGCCTGGTAGGCGAACGGCAGGACGACCAGCGCGGCGCCCGCGAGCCAGGGGAGCAGCCGCCGCGTCACGACCGGCGCGCCATCAGCCCCTGGGGCCGCACGAACATCATCACGATGAAGAACGCGAAGGCCAGCACGTAGCCCCACTCGAGGTCGGAGTAGAGGCCGCCCAGGGCGATGATCTCGGCGAACACGAACGCGGCCACGAAGCCGCCGGCGAAGTTCCCGAGGCTGCCCAGCACGCAGATCAGGAACGTGATGGGGCCGAACGACAGGCCCACGAACGGGTGCACGTCGTACTGCAGCACGAGCAGGCAGGCGGCCAGGCCGGCCAGGCCTCCGCCGAGCGCCGAGGTGATCACGTAGATCCGGCGGCTGTCCACGCCCATGAGCGGCATGATGTGCCGGTCCTGGGCGATGGCCCGGATGGCCGCGCCGGTGTAGGTGCGGCTGAGGAACAGCCACACCAGGACCATGCCGATCAGCGCGGCGGCGAAGGCCAGCAGCCGCGCGTAGCTGATGAACATGCCCGACACCTTCAGCACCGGCAGCCGCAGCCCGAGGTTCTTGAACTCGATGCCGAACAGCACGGTGGCCGACGACTGCAGGAAGAACAGCACGCCGCCGGTGGCCAGCAGCTGGTTGATCGGGGCCGCCCCCAGGAGCGGCGCGATGACTAGGAGGTGCAGGACGACGGCGAGGACGCCGACCGCGGCCACGCAGGCCAGGCCGGCCACGACGAGGGGCGCGTGGTAGACCGTGTAGAGGAAGTACATGCCGTACATCCCCAGCATGATCAGCTCGGCGTAGCAGATCCACACCACGTCGATGACGCCGAAGACCAGGTTCAGGCCGAGCGACAGCAGGGCCAGCACGCCGCCCAGCAGGACGCCGTTGATCAGCGCCTCCAGCAGGTAGATGTCCAGGATGCCCATCGGGCCGCGCGCCTCCTCGCTCAGACGCCCAGGTACGCTTCGCGGATCGTGTCGGTGGCGAGCAGCTCGGCGGCCGTGCCGGAGGCGCGCAGGGTTCCCGCCTTGAGCAGGTACGCGCGGTCGACGACCCGCAGCACCTGCTGCACGTTCTGCTCGACGACGAGCACGGTGAGGCCGCCGGCCCGGATCCGGCTCATCAGCTCGAAGACCTGCTGCACCACCACCGGAGCCAGCCCCGCCGAGGGCTCGTCGAGCAGCAGCAGCCGCGGATCGGACATGAGCGCCCGGCCGATCGCGCACATCTGCTGCTCGCCGCCCGACATGCTGCCGGCCAGCTGGCGGCGCCGCTCGGCCAGCCGGGGGAAGAGGCCGTAGACGACCTCGAGCCGCTGGCCATACTTGCGCCGCGCCGACGGCGTGAAGCCGCCGATCTTCAGGTTGTCCTCGACCGTCATCCGCGCGAACAGCCGCCGGCTCTCCGGCACGTGGGCGATGCCGGCGCCGACGATCCGGTGGGCCGGCGTGGCCACCAGGTCGACGCCGTCCATGACGATCGTCCCCGCCGTCGGCCGGATCAGGCCGGAGACGACACGCATGAGCGTGGTCTTGCCGGCTCCGTTGGGTCCGATGACGGCGACCGCCTCGCCGCGCCGGACCTCGAGCGAGACGTCGAACAGCGCCTGGAAGCTCCCGTAGCCGGCCCGGACGTCGCGCAGCTCGAGCACGCCGGGTCAGGCGCGGGCCGAGGCGGCGGCGCGGGCGGCGGCGGCCTCGGTGCCCAGGTAGACCTCGATCACGCGGAGGTCGGTGGCGACCTTCGAGGGCGGGCCCTCGGCGATCTTCTCGCCGTGGTCGAGCACCATGACACGGTCGACGGCGCGCATGAGCACGCCCATGATGTGCTCGACCCAGATGATCGTGATGCCCTGCTCCTTGCAGATGCGCCGCAGCATGTCGGCGGCCTGCTCCATCTCGTGCTCGTCCAGGCCGCTGAGGCTCTCGTCGGCCAGCAGCAGCTTGGGCGACGTCGCCAGCGCCTTGGCCAGCTCCAGCTTCTTCAGGGCGGCGGCGCCGAGGCCGTCGACGGTGGCCCGCCGGTCGCTCGACAGGCCGACCAGGGTCAGCGCCCGCTCGGCGGCCTCGAAGGCTCGCGCGCGCGACGGTCGGTCCTGGCCGTAGAAGCCGGACAGCACGACGTTCTCGACGAGCGAGAGCCGGCGGAACGGCCGCGGGATCTGGAAGGTGCGGCCGATCCCGCGGTTGACGATGCGGTGCGGCGGCAGGCCGGCGATCTCCCGGCCCTCGAAGCGGATCGAGCCGTGGTTGGGGACCAGCGCGCCGGCCAGCATGTTGAAGATCGTGCTCTTGCCGGAGCCGTTGGGGCCGATCAGGCCGAGCAGCTCGCCGGCCTCGACGACGAACGACACCTCGTTGACCGCGGTGAAGCCGCCGAAGCGCTTGGTCAGCCGCTCGACCGTCAGCACCGAGCCGAACGCCGCCGGCTCAGTTCGCCGAGTACGGCGAGGTGCCCGGCAGCGGCAGGACCGGCTCGCGGTGCTGCAGGCTCTTGGGCCACACGACGTTCACCTTGTCGTCCACGTACTGCACGATCACCGGGAACGCGCGCTCGTTCTGGCCGGCCATCGGCGAGCCCTCGCCCGCGAACTTGACGCCGAAGCCGAGCATGGTGCCGCCCTCGGGCAGGTCGACCTCCAGCGCGGCCTTGCGGAGGGCCTCGGCGTCGACGCCGCCGTGCTTCTTGATGGCGCGCGGCAGCACCTCGGTCATCAGCACGTAGGTGTTGCTGGCCGACATGCCGACGTGAGCCGACTTCACGACGACGCCCGGCCGGGCCTTCTCGTACTCGTCGCCCACCATCTTGATCAGGGGCGGCAGCGTCGGCTTGAGCGCCTTCTCGTTGGCCAGCCACACCGAGATCGGGTCGACGTTGAAGAAGTAGTTCACGTCCTTGCCGAGGGATTCCTTGAGCTTGTCGTAGACGCCGTAGCCGGCGCCGTGGCCGATCAGCGCGCTGAAGCGCAGGCCCAGCTCGCGGGCCTGGCGCAGGAACAGCGAGATGTCCGGGTTGTAGCCGGTGTGGAAGATGACGTCGGGGCGGCCGCGCTTGAGCTTGGTCACCAGCGGCGACAGGTCGGGCGCCGTCGCCGAGTAGCCTTCCTTGAGCACGACGTTGAAGCCGGCCTTCTTGGCGCCCTCCTCGTTGCCCTTGGAGACGTCCACGCCGTAGGCGCCGTCCTCGTGGATGATGGCCACCCGGACGTCCTTGGCGTCCTTGCCGAGCTTGGCCCTGGCGTTCTGGGCCAGGAAGTCCATGGACATCAGCCCGAACTGGCGGCCGCTCGGCTGCACCCGGAAGACGTACTTCAGATGGCGGTTCTCCAGCACTGCCGACGAGATGCAGGTGGTGATCCACATGAACTTGTGCAGCTGCTCGACGCGCGCCGCCGCCGGCACGCACTGGGCCGAGGAATAGAAGCCCAGCAGCATGTCGACCTTCTCCTGCTCGATCAGCCGCACCGCCTCGTTGATGGCGACCTCCGGCTTGCTCTGGGCGTCGGCGTAGAGCGCCTCGATCGCGTAGCCCTCGACCCCGCCCTTCTTGGCGAAGTGGTCGATCATGATCTTGGCGCCCAGCGCGTGCAGGTCGGAGCCGCCGCCGGCCAGCGGTCCCGTGTAGTCGAAGATCACCCCGATCTTCAGCTTCTTGGCCTGCGCGGGCGCGTCGACCACGAGGAACGCGCCCACGACCAGGGTCGCCGCGATCAGGACGCACGCGAGACGGCTCACGACGGACCGGGACATGGACACCTCCTCTGGACGACCGCGACCGGGATGATCGGCGCGGCCATTAAAGATGGCGCCTCCGGCGTTGTCAAGGCGCGTCCGCGTCGCGTGCCGGACGCGGTTGACTTTGCCGGTGGAGGGCGCTACCGACTCGGGGCGTGGACCTCTCGGCGACCATTCACCTGCTGGGCGAGGCGCTCGGTGACGTGCTCCGCGGCCAGGAGTCCGCCGCCCTGCTCGAGACCGAGGAGCGCATCCGCGCGCTGGCCAAGGGACGTCGGCTCGGCGACCGGGATTCGGCCGCGCGGCTGGCCGCCGCGGTGGGCACGCTGTCCGACGACGCCGCCCGGGCGGTCGCCTCCGCGTTCGCCGTCTACTTCGACCTCGTGAACCTCGCCGAGGAGGCGCACCGCATCGCCGCGCTGCGCGAGCGCGAGCGCAGCCGCCATCCGGAGCCGATCGCCGAGTCGGTCCGCGAGGCGGTCGGGCTCCTGGCCGTGCGCGGCACGACGCCGGACCGGATGCGCGAGCTGCTGCGCGCGCTCAGGGTCGAGCTGGTGCTGACCGCCCACCCGACCGAGGCCAAGCGGCGCACCGTCCTGTCCAAGCTGCAGCGCGTGAGCGCGTCGCTGCGTCGGCTGGCCGACGCCGGGCTGTTGCCCCGCGAGCGCGCTGTCCTGACCGCCGAGCTGCGGGCGGAGGTGACCACGCTGTGGCTCACGGACCGGGCGCGCACCGCGCGGCCGGCCGTCACCGACGAGGTGCGGACCGGCCTCTACTTCGTCGACGCCGTCTTCTGGGACGTGCTGCCGCGCATCGCCGACGATCTCGACGCCGCGCTGCGCGAGCACTATCCCGGCCTCCGCGCCGACGCCGGCTGGCTCGGGCTTGCCTCCTGGATCGGCGGCGACCGCGACGGCAATCCCGCCGTGACGGCCGCGGTGACCGCCGAGACGCTGCGGCTGCACCGGGGCCTCGCCGTCGAGCGCCACCGCCGGTCGCTGCAGGACCTGGCGCGGCGTCTGAGCGTGAGCGAGCGCCGGTGTCCGCCGTCGCCGTCGCTCGAGGCCTGGCTGCAGGCGCGACGGCCCCTGCCACCGCGCGTGGCGTTTCTCGAACAGCGCTACGCGCGGGAGCCCTACCGGCTGGCGCTGGCGCTGCTGGCCGCCGATCTCGAGGCCGCCTCGCACGAGGACATGACCGCGCGCCTCCTGGAGGACACGCCGCACCACGCGCGCCTGACCGCGGAAGAGGTCGGGCGCGTGCTCGACCTGGTGGCCGCCACGCTGCCCCGCGCGATCGCCGACGACCGCCTGCGCGTCGTCCGCCATCAGGTCGACACGTTCGGCCTGCACACGGCGCGGCTGGACGTTCGCGAGGACGCCGGGCGCCTGGCCGGCGCGCTCGCCCGCGCGCTGGAGGCCCTCGGCGTCGCGGCGGACTTCGCGAGCCGCGACGACGCCGGACGCGGCGGCCTCCTCGTCCGCCTGCTGGCCGGGGAGCCTCCGCCGTCCGAGCGCCTGGCCACGGCCTTCGGGGCCGACGAGTCGGCGGCGGAGACGTGGCGGCTCTTTCGCCTGCTGGCGCGGGCCGCGCGCGTGTACGGGCCGGTCTCGCTGGGCCCGTTCGTGGTCTCGATGACGCGCGGAGCGGCCGACGTGCTGGCCGTGCTGCTCCTGGCGCGGTGGGCCGGCGGCGTCCCCGGTCTGGCCGTGGTCCCGCTGTTCGAGACGCTGGCCGACCTCGACGCCGCGCCGCGCGTCATGACCGAGCTGTTCGAGCTACCCGTCTACGCCGAGCACCTGCGAGCCACCGGCGGCGAGCAGACCGTGATGATCGGCTACTCCGATAGCAACAAGGACTGCGGCTACCTGGCCGCCAACTGGGCGCTCTACCAGGCGCAGGAGTCGCTCGCGCGGACGGCCGACGCGCACGCGGTCACGCTCACGCTCTTCCATGGCCGGGGCGGTAGCGTGGCGCGCGGCGGTGGACCGGCCGGCCGGGCCATCCGCGCCCAGCCGCCCGGCACCGTGCGCGGCCGCTTCCGCGTCACCGAGCAGGGCGAGACGATCGCCTCCCGCTACGCCGAGCCGGATCTCGCCCATCGCCACCTCGAGCAGATCGTCAGCGCCGTCCTGCTCGCCTCCGCGGACCCGGCGCGCGACGTCCCCGCCGACTGGCGGGCGGCCATGAACGCCGTGGCGGCCGCGGCGCGCGACGCGTACGCCGAACTCGTCGAGCGGACACCCGGGTTCCTCGAGTTCTGGCGCGCGGCCACGCCGATCGAGGAGATCAGCCGGCTCCGCCTGGGCTCGCGCCCCGCCGCCCGTGGACGGGGGACGCTGACGCGCGCCGAGGTCCGGGCCATTCCCTGGGTGTTCTCGTGGATGCAGAGCCGCTTCAACGTGCCGGGCTGGTACGGCCTCGGCAGTGGCCTGCGGGCCGCCGGCGAGGCGACGCTGCGCGCGATGTACGCGGGCTGGCCGTTCTTCCGGGCGCTGCTCGACAACGCCGAGATGTCCCTGCTCAAGGCCGACCTCGGCATCGCCGCGCTCTACGCCGATCTCGTGCCCGACCGGCGGCTGGCCGCGGCGGTCTTCGGCGCCGTCCAGGCCGAGTTCGTCCGCGCGCGCGACGCGATCCTGGCGGCGACGGGCCACGCCGAGCTGATGGACGCCGATCCCGTCATCCAGCGGTCGGTCCAGCTGCGCAATCCCTACGTCGACCCGCTGAACTACGTGCAGGTGGAGATGCTGCGGCGCCTGCGCGCGCTGGCCGATCCCGAGGGCCCCGAGGCCGAACGCTGCCGCGAGGTCATCGTACTGACGATCAACGGCATCGCCGCCGGCCTCCGGAACACCGGCTAGCCCGGGCTGTTGATGAACGCGGTGACGGCCGAACGGGACACGGCGGAAGGCGGGTGGATGGGGGTCCGGGTGACCCGTTCCCTCCGAGCCCGAGGACGCCACCGCGCCCGAGAGATTGGGAACTTCGACGGCGTCATCCGGAGCCGAGCGGGACGTGGTCAGAGCGACCCCCATCCACCCGCCTTCCGTCGTGTCTCGTTCGACCGTCATCGCGTTCATCAATAGCCCGGACCGCGGGCCGGGCCCCGCATCCCGCCCCGTCCGTCGCCGGGCGGTGGTACGGTGGAGACGGCCATGGGCCTCGTCCTGTGCCTCGTGCTGGTGCTCGTGACGCCGATCCTGGCGGTCGCCCAGACCGCGCCGTTCCCGCCCTCGGTGGTCACGAACCAGGAGAAGCTCGACTGGCTCACCACCGAGGCCGATGCGGCCGCCCAGGCCGTCGACGCGGAGGCCGAGCGGCCCGTCACCGAGCAGCGCGACGCCGTCTACGGCGCCGCCCTCACGCGGAGCACGGAGCTGCTGCGTCTCAGCGAGACCATCCCCGGCCGGCTGCCCCGACTCGAGAATCGCCTGAACGAGACGATCACCAAGGCGCTGCTGGGCCTCGAGCGGCTCGAGAACGAGCGCCTGGTCATCGGCATGACGACCCAGGAGGTGCGTCAGATCCGCGGCGAGCCGTCCCACATCTCGGAGACGACCACGACGGCCGGCGTGCGCGAGCTGTGGCGGTACGGCCGGACCGTGCTGTCCTTCGACAACGGCAAGCTCGTGGAGATCCGCCAGACCCTGAAGGACGACTGACCGCACGCCTCAATCGAGCGTGAGCACCGCCTTGCCGGGGAAGCGCCGGGCCATGAGCGCCTGGGCGACCTCACCGATCTCGGTCCACGGCCGCTCGAGGCTGATGCGAGGCGCGATCTGTCCCGCCGCCACGAGCTCGGCCAGGCGTCGCAGGCCCAGGCCCGCCGGCTCGTTGCCCAGCTCCACGAACAGGTAGAAGCCGTACAGGGTCGCGCGGCCGCCGACGAAGAACGTCCGCGTGTCGAAGGTGACGTCCGCCGAGGCCGACACGCCCAGGGTCACGCACACACCGCCGCGCTCGAGCGCGGCGAGCGCGGTCCCGAGCGTGCGGCCGCCGACCGACTCGATGACCAGGTCGTACTTCGGCGTCGCCGGGATCTCCTCGCCGACCAGCACCTCGTGCGCGCCGGCCTGGCGCACGAGCGCGCCCTGGTCGTCGCGTCGCACGCCGGCCGTCACGTGGGCGCCGCCCAGCCGCGCCAGCTGCACGGCGAAGTCGCCCACGCCGCCGGTGGCGCCGGTGACGAGGACGCGGCGGGCGAGCAGCGAGCCCCGCTTGCCCAGCGCGTACAGCGCGGTCAAGCCCGCCACCGGAAGGGTCGCCGCCTGCGCGAACGTGACCTTGTCGGGCAGCTCGGCCAGGGCGTGCGTCGGCACCCCCACCCGCTCGGCCCAGGCGCCCTCGGCGAGCATCCCCACGACCCGTGTCCCGGCGCGCGGTCCCGTGCCGTCCGCCGCCGCGCGCTCCACGGTGCCGGCCAGGTCCCAGCCGGGTCGCCAGCCGGCGGCGGCCAGGCCCGAGCGCCGCACCTCGCCGCGGTTGAGCGACAGCGCTTTCAGGCGCACGACGGCCTCTCCGCGATCGGGAGCCGGATCGGCCACCGGACGGATGACGAGCCGGCCCGGGGCCTCGGGATCGACGACGACGGCGCGGTTGCTCACGGCGCACCTCCGACGATGACGTGCTCGCGGGTCACGATGAACGGGGGCGATCCGGGCGCCAGGAAGCGCGCTCGATCGGCGACGGCCTCCGCGTAGGCGGCGGATCCCGCGGCCGCGCGCAGGGATTCCGCGGAATCGAACCACATGAGGGTGGCGCCGTCGTACACGGGCGTGCGGCCTGCCGCATAGGCGGAGCGGCGGGTGGCGCTCAGCACGCACCGGCGCAGGCCGGGGACGGCGGCCAGGATCGGGCCGTGGCGCTCGCGCCAGTGCGCCTGGAACTCGTCGACCGACGCGTCGGGCCGGCGGGTGAGGAACTCGACCGCCTTCACCGCGCCGGCGCCGGGCGCGTCGTCGACGACGGCGTGGTCCTCGGTGACGATGAGCCCCATCGTGGTCCGGTCGATGAACCGGGCCTCGTCGGTTTGCACGTCGGCGTTCGCCGGGCTGCGCGTCATCGCGCGCAGGGCGTCGGTGTCATCCGCCCACACCTCCGCGATGCCGTCCCAGGCCGGCTCGCCCTTGCGGTAGCTGGTGGGCAGCGCGTGCGACTGCACGTAGCGGCGCACGCCGGGCAGCCGCGTCACCACGGCCGGATGCCGCGTCAGCCAGTACTGCTGGAAGTCCTCGACCGACATGCCGGGCTTCCGCTTGATGAACGTCAGGACCTTGACCATGGGCGCCTGAAGGATAACATTCGGGCCACGACGCCCGAGGAGGGATGACGCGATGAAGCGAAGCGCCGACCGGATCCTCACCACGCACACCGGCAGCCTGCCCCGCCCCGCGGACCTCACGGAGACGCTCGAGGCGTTCGATGCCGGCCGCGAGCCCGAGCCCGTCGCCTTCGAGACCCGGGTGCGGCGCGCCGTAGCCGACGTCGTGCGGCAGCAGATCGGGGCCGGTGTGGACGTGGTGAACGACGGCGAGCAGGGCAAGGTCGGCTACTCGACCTACGTGCGCCACCGGCTGACGGGGTTCGGCGGCCAGGCGGCGGTGCCGACGCGGGCCGACTGGGCCGACTTCCCGACCGCCGCCGCGCGGTCGGAGCGCCGGTCCACCATTCTCCGCCCCGCCTGCAACGGGCCGATCGAGTGGAAGGACCGCGGCGCCGTGCAGACGGACATCGCGAACTTCCGCGCGGCGCTGCAGGACGTGCGGCCCACCGAGGCGTTCATGACGGCGGCCTCGCCCGGCGTCATCGCCCACTTCCTCCGCAACGAGCACTACCCGACCCGCGAGGCGTACCTGGCCCGGCTGGTGGACGTCATGAAGGAGGAGTACGACGCGATCCACCGCGCGGGATTCGTGCTCCAGATCGACTGCCCCGACCTGGCGATGAGCCGCCACCTGGCGTTTCCCGAGCTCAGCAACGCCCAGTTCCTGAAGATCGCCGAGGGCAACGTCGAGGCGCTCAACCACGCGCTGCGCGACATCCCGGCCGACCGGCTGCGGCTGCACCTGTGCTGGGGCAACTACGCGGGTCCGCACCACCGCGACATCCCGCTGCGGGAGATCCTGCCCATCGCGCTGCGGGCCCGACCGCAGGCGCTGTCCTTCGAGGGCGCCAATCCGCGCCACGAGCACGAGTGGGTCGTCTTCCGCGAGGTGAAGCTGCCCGACGACCGGCTCATCATCCCCGGGGTGCTGGACTCGACCACGAACTTCATCGAGCACCCCGAGCTGGTGGCCCAGCGGCTGGTGCGCTACGCCGAGGTCGTCGGCCGCGAGCGCGTCCTCGCGGGGACCGACTGCGGCTTCGCGACGTTCGCGCGCGCAACGCTGCCGGTCGAGCCCGAGATCGCCTGGGCCAAGTTCAAGGCCCTGGCCGAGGGCGCCCGCATCGCGTCGGCGCAGCTCTGGCGCTGAGCGTCACCGCGCGCGCAGCCGCACCTCCTCGAGCGGCGCCGACCACGGATAGGGATCGATCAGCATGAGCGCCGGCTCCTCCACGCGGGGGCCGATGCCGCTGGGCCAGATGTAGTCGTAGATGGGGGCGAAGCGCACGCGCTCGTGGACGAGCTGCTGGATCTGCCGGAGCATCTGGGCGCGCTTCTTGCGGTCGAGCTCGCGCGCCTGCTGGCGGTACAGCGCCTCCACGTCGGGATCGGAGCCGTAGGCGTAGGCGCCGTCGGCCGGCACCACCTGGGACAGCCGCGAGGCGGCGTTGCCGTAGACGGCGTCGATGCAGACGCACACTCCCTTGAGCTTCTTGCTGGCCAGCGCCGCGTAGAACGCCGCGCGCTCCATCGTGCGCACGCGCGTCCTGATGCCCACCGCGGCCAGGTTGGCGTTGACCGACTCGCCCACCGAGAAGTACGGCGGCCACGGGTGCAGGTCGCCGGCGTCGAAGCCGTTGGGATAGCCCGCCTCGGCCAGCAGCTGCTTGGCCTTGGCCGGATCGTAGGGGTGCGGCTCGATCGGGATGGCGAAGTCGAAGGTGCGCGGCACGAGGTTGCCCGTCAGCCGCGAGGCGCCCAGGTTCTCGGCCTCGTTGAGCCCGCGCCGGTCGACGGCCAGGCTGGCGGCCAGCCGGACCCGGCGGTCGGCCCACGGCGACTTCGGGTCCCACTGCTCGAAGAAGTCCAGGTAGAACGTCCCGATCGCCCCGGAGAAGGCCAGTCGCAGGTTGGGATCGCGCTTGATGTCGGCCGCCATCGGCGCGTCGAGCAGGTAGGCGATGTCGACCTCGCCGCGCTTGAGCATGGCCAGGCGGGTCGTCGCCTCCGGCACGCTCTTGTAGACCAGCCGCTTCACCGAGGCGGTCTTGCGCCAGTAGCCCTCGAAGGCCTCCATCACCAGCTCCACGCCGGGGGTGTGACTCACGAACCGGTAGGGCCCGAGCCCGACCGGCGCCTTCTTGAAGCCGTCCACGCCCACCTGCTCCATGTACTTGCGGGGGGCGATCCACGCGGCCGACGTCGCCAGCGTGCCGTAGAAGGTCAGGAAGTCGGGCCACGGCTCCTGCAGCTGGAAGCGGACGCGATGCCGGTCGACGACGACGATCTCGCGCACCTTCTCCTGGAGGATCTTGGCGCCCTTGGCCCGCCGGAAGCTGAACTCGACGTCCTCGGCGGTGAACGGATCGCCGTTGTGGAACGTCAGCCCCTCGCGGAGCTTGAACTCGTAGGTCCGCTGGTCGGGGCTGACCGTCCACGACTCGGCGAGGCTCGGCGCCAGGTGGTTGCCCGGCATGGGCTTCACCAGCGCGTCGTGCATGGCGTACATGACCCAGAACGGCGTGAGGACGCCGATCACCTCGGCCGGGTCGAACCACTGGGGCGACAGGGTGACGTAGAGCGCCCACCGCATCTCGCCTTCCGGCTTGGCCTGGGCGGACGCGTCCTGCGGCGAGCCGGCCGCGAGCACCCCGACCAGGACGGCGACCACCAGGGTCAGACTCCGCTTGCCGTTCATCGTCCCCTCCCCCGTGACGCCTGATAGACTATGGCGGATTCGAGAGGCATGCATTCGACCCAACGAGGAGCGATCGATGCGTAAGTATCACGAAATCAGGCTGGACGACCGGACGATCACCACCCGCGAGCTGCACGGCGAGGACATCGTCAAGGCAGGCCGCTATCTCATCGCCAGGACGCTGCTGGACCGCGGCGTGGCCACCGTCGACCCCCTGTCGCCGGAGAACCCGCTCGTCTTCTCGGCCGGTCCGTTCGCGGGCACCAGCTTCTCGAACGCCAACCGCACCAGCGTCGGCTGCAAGAGCCCCCTGACGGGCGGTGTCAAGGAAGCCAACGGCGGCGGCTCGTTCGGGTACGCGCTGGGCCAGCTGCAGATCGCCGGGTTCACGCTGAACGGCGCGGCGCGGGACTGGGTCGTCATCCACTTCAAGAAGGACGGGACGATCGCGTTCGACGACGCGTCCCCCTACCTCGGCAAGGGCAACTTCGAGGCGCACGACCTGATGGTCAAGCGCTACGGCAAGAAGATCGCGATCGGCCTCTGCGGGCCGGTCGGCGAGTACCAGGGACTCCTCGCCGGCATCGCGTTCAGCGACAAGGATGGGCGGCCGGCCCGCCTGGCCGCGCGCGGCGGCGTGGGCGCGGTCATGGGCAGCAAGAAGGTCAAGGCCATCGTCGTCGACCTGGACAAGATCCCGCCGTTCAGCGAGCCGAAAAAGGTCACCGCGGCCATCAAGGACTACTCCAAGCTGCTGCTGGCCGACGGCATCGTGAAGAACTTCTACCAGGCCATCGGCACCATGGGCATGGCCGACGTCCAGAACCAGATGGGCGGCCTGCCCGTGCGCAACTTCAGCGCCGGCCAGCAGGTGAACATCTCGACCGGCGAGAAGTTCAAGATGGGCGGCAGCTACATCGCCGAGCTGAACAAGTCGCGCGGCGGCGAGCACACCCACGCCTGCATGCCCGGCTGCGTGATCCAGTGCAGCAACGTCTACGTGGACGCCAGCGGCAAGGAGGTCGTCTCGCCGGTCGAGTACGAGACGCTGGGGCTGCTCGGCACCAACTGCGGGCTCACCGACCCCGACGACCTCGCCCAGCTCAACCACGTGTGCAACGATCTCGGCGTGGACACGATCGAGGCGGGGGCGATGCTGGCCGTGCTCATGGAGGCCGGACTCGGCAGCTTCGGCGACGCCAAGTTCATGGCCGACTGCCTGGTGGAGGTCCGCAACGGGAGCGAGAAGGGCCGCCTGTGGGCGCAGGGCACGGCGCGGGTCGGCAAGCACTACAAGGTCCGCCGGGTGCCCGTCATCAAGAAGCAGGCGATCAGCGCCTACGACCCCCGCGTGGTCGAGGCCACCGGCATCGCCATGATGGCCACCGCCCAGGGCGCCGATCACACGGCCGGCAACCTGCCGCGGCTCAAGACCCGCGAGATGGACCTGAGCGCGATGATCGAGCAGAGTCTCGTCGCCCAGACGAACACCGCCGCCACCGACTCGCTGGGTCTCTGCATCTTCGGTCGCAGCGTCACCGAGCCCAACATCGAGTTCATCGTCAACGCCATCAACGCCGCCTGCGGCACCAGCCTCACCACCGAGTTCTTCACGCGCCTCGGGCAGGAGACACTGCGCCTGGAGCACGAGTTCAACCGCCGCGCCGGCTTCACCGAGAAGGACGACGAACTGCCCGAGTTCTTCTACACGGACGCGCTGCCGCCCACCAACCACGTGGCCCGCTTCCACGGGGCGGACGTCCACGGGATGTACGAGCGGCTGCCGGCGTAGGGTCGCGCCTGACATCGAGGAGCGTCACGGCTCCGCCGGGCCGCGACGAGCGTTGGGGGGCCGTCTCGGTGTCCCGACCGGAAGGCTCCCTTCTGACTCGATCGCGGTTAGGGCTTGATTCCCAACGTCTCCAGCGCGCCCTTCGCCGTCCTTTCCGATTCGGCATGGTTACCGGCCGCGTGTAACTCGCTGGCTCTGGCGGCTGCGATCTTCGCATTCGCGGCCGTTGGGTCGAAGCGAATGGCAGTCGTATCCTGAATCTGCTTGATCAGCTTCGGGCACTGATTGGCGAACGTCTGACTGGCCAAGAGCATGGCGGTGAGACCGATGACGGCACCCAGCACTACGCGCGGCATAGACGTACCCTCCGATTCGAATTGAATATCGGGTGGGCGGACTATACGCCAATTCGCAGAGCCGGTAAGGAAATGTTTCCCACTCTGTGGAGGCGCCGGAAAGCGAAAATACCTCAGTGGAGAGGGAAGTCGGAGCCCCACGTCAATCAGATCAGAAGTACTCGAACGTCCCCGGCTCTCGCGCCATGCTGAGACGCACCTGGGCCATGAAGACCAGGTACGGGTGCGCGCCCAGAGCCACCAGCCGGTCGCGGTCGCCGGCGGTCAGCGCGGCCCGGGCGTCCTCGTCCAGGCCGTGCTCGCGCATGGTGGTGTCGGCGTCGGCCGCGTAGCTCTCACGCACCGCGGTGTCCGACTTGAGCGCGAAGAGGAACCGGTTCAGGGGATAAGCGGCCGCCGGCGGAAAGAAGTAGTGCGTGTCCATCGCGCTCACACCGGCCACGCCACCACGGCGTTGCCGTGGTGCCAGGAGGGCTCGTAGCACAGCACCTCGGCGCGGGCGTCGCCGACGGCCCCCAGCAGCGTGATCCACGTCCGCAGCTCCACGTTGCCGGCCTTGTCCAGCTCCTCGCTGGTCAGCCGCGCGGTCTCGGCGCCACGGCCTTCGGCCAGCGAGGCCAGCAGCGCGCGGTCGAACTCGTAGTCCGGCGAGGCGTACCGGTCGGTGCCGGGATAGTGCGAGAGCCCCCCGGAGGCGACGAGGGCGACCCGCTCGGGCCGGGCATCGAGGATGCGGCGGAGCGCCTGCCCCCACGCGTGACAGCGACGCGGCGTCGGTTGCGGCGGCAGGTACACGTTCACGTAGAGCGGCACGATCGGCACGCGCGGCTCGGTCATCGTGAAGTGCAGCGGCACGTAGAACGCGTAGTCGAGCCGCAGGTCCTGCGAATACGCCAGGTCGAAGCCCGCCTCGATCCCCTGCTCCACGATGGCCCGGGCCAGCGGCTCGTGGACGTCGAAGGCGTAGCGGTAGCGCCCGAACTCGCCGGCCGCGCGCCGGCCCACGAACACGGCCAGCGCCGGCACCGCGTTCAGGAAGAAGCCCTCGATGTGGTCGCCGCCGACGATCGTCACGACGTCCGGCCGGGCCGCGGCGAGCCGGCGCTTCACCTCGGCGTAGGCGGCGTGGACCCGCAGGACGAGATCGCGGTCCTCCGTCGGCGGGCGGACGAGCAGCTGCGGCGTGTGCGGCAGGGCGAAGGCGGCGACCAGCGGCATGGCCCGAGGATACCGCAGCCAGACGTCAACCGCAGGCGGGCGCGGCGGACGCCGAAAGAGGTCACGCCGGCAACCGCCGCAACGCCTCCTCGCAGCGCCGCTGCAGCGGGCGCATGCCGAGCGTCCGCGCCAGCGCCAGCGCGTCGCGATAGTGTTGCCCGGCCTCGGTGAGCGCGGGGGACGCCTGTCCGACGGACACGTCGCCCATGACCGCCAGCGCCCAGGCTTCCAGGCCACGCTCGTGCTGCGCGCGAGCCAGCCCGAGCGCCTCGCGCCCATGCACCAGCGCCTCGGCGGGGTGCTGCGTCCACAGCAAGGCTTCGGCCAGGCGTCCCACGAGCAGCGCCCGGCCGGAGCGTCGCAGCTCGCCGGCCTGGGCCACCGCGTCGGCGAGCATCGGCAGGCCCTCGGCGATCCGTGCGGTCAGCACGTAGGCGTACCCGAGATGCGAGCGGGTGCCGGCGAGGTTGAGCGCGATGCCGCGGCTCTCGATGAGTCGGAGCGCCTGCTCCAGGACGGGGATGGCGGTCTCGGGCGCTCCACGCGACAGGTGCAGGCGTCCGAGCGTGGACTTCGCAAAGGCGAGGCTGTAGGGATGGCTCACGGCTTCCGCCGCCGCGTGCGCCTCCTCGGCGATCGCCACGGCCTCGTCGAAGCGGCCCAGCTCCGACAGCGACAGCGCGAGCCAGAGCCGGGACTGCAGCGGGACCAGTCCCGGTCCGGCGAACCGCTCGAGGGCGCGCGCGCCCTTCGCCAGCTCGCCGTTGCGGGCGAGATAGCGGACGGCTCTCGCATAGTCGCCCAGCTGATGGCACACCTCGCCGAGGTAGAAATTGCCGAGGATCTCCAGCGCCACGTCCCGCAGCCCCCGGGCGGCCCGGGCCGTACGGCGCGCGAGCTTGAGGGCGCGATCGGGCTCGCCGCACAGCCACAGACAGTGGGCGAGATGGCCGGAGGCCAGGGCGATGCGGCGCTCGTCACCCAGCCCCGTGGCCAGCGCATGCGCCTCGTCGAGATACGCGCGGAGTCGGGACAGCTCGCCGAGCGGCATCAGCCAGTCGCGCAGATCGAATCGCAGATCGACCGCCAGCTCCCTGGCGCGGCGGTCGCCGGGCAGGCGCGGCAGCGCGGCCAGCGCACGCTCGAACAGCGACACGGCCTGGCGGTACGCGCCGCGCCGCGCGGCCTCGGCGCCGGCGGCGCGCAGATACGTCACCGCCTTGTCCCAGCGCTCCGCGATCTCGTAGTGAATCGCGAGTGCGGAGACGTGCGCGGCCAGGTCGTCCCGGTGAAGGTCCTCGAGCGCCGCCGCCACCTCCGCGTGCAGCAGCCGGCGGCGGGGTACGAGCAGGTGCGCGTACACCGCCTGACGGATGCGGTCGTGGGAGAAGTCGAACTGCTCGCCCACGTCGCGCAGCACCTGTCGGCGAATGAGCTCCTCGACGCCGTCGGCCGCCCGGCGCGGCTCGAGTCCGGAGGCGCGCTGCAGGAGCGCGAACGAGAAGCCGCGGCCGATCACCGCGGCCACGGCCACGAGCCGCTGGGCGCCGTCGCTCGCGCGCTGCAGGCGCGCGAGGATGATCTCCTGGACCCGTTCGGGCAGCGCCGGCAGCGCCGGCGCCGCCGGCGCCGGCGCGTTGCCGGGCGGCAGGCTTCGCATCGCCTCGACGACGACGAACGGGTTGCCCTCGCTCATGGCCCACACGTGCTCGATCAGCCCCTCGCGCGCGACGCTCCTCGCGATCGACGGCCTGAGGGCGGTGATGAGCGCCACGGTGTCGGGGCGAGGCAGAGGGGCGAGCGGCAGCGACACCAGACACCGGTCCTCGCGGAGCTCGGCGAGGGTCGGGCCCAGGATGGCCGGGCGGTCGAGCTCCTCGACGCGGGCGGTGACGACGACCAGGACCGGCCACCGTGACAGCCGCCGTCCCAGGAACGCGAGAAACCGGAGGCTCGCATCGTCTGCCCAGTGGAGATCCTCGAGGACGAGCAGGAGCGCCTGGCCCTCGGCCAGCTGGATCACGAGCTGGGTCAGCGCCTCGAATAGCGACAGCGTGTCGCCGGCGCCGTTCCGGCCTCGCCCCGGCGCCAGCTCGGGAAACAGCCGGGCCAGATCGCGGGCCCACGTCGGCCCGCGATCGCCGGCCGCCCGGACGAGCGCCACCGCCGGCTCCCTCAAGGCCTCGGCCCACGGCGCGAACGGCAGGATCCGCTCGGTCTCGTGCGCCTGTGCGCGCAGGACACGACAGTCCTGCCCGATCGCCCGCATGCCGAGCTCCTCGGTCAGCCGCGTCTTGCCGATTCCAGCCTCGCCGAGGACGGCGACGATGCGGCCGCGACCGGCGCCGGCGGCCGCGAGCTGCTCGAGCAGCGCCGTCAGCTCACGCCGCCGCCCGACGAGCGGCATCGCCTCGGCGCTCGGATCGGCCACGTCGGCGGTGACGCCGGCGCCCACCTGGACGATCCGGCGATACAGCGCCTTCGTCTCCGGCTCGGGCTCGGTTCCCAGCTCGCGCTGCAGCGTCGCCGCGCATGCGCGGTATTGCCGGAGCGCGGCGGCCCGCTGTCCCCGCTCGAGGGAGAGACGCATCAGGGTGCGGTGGACGCTCTCCTGCAGGGGCTCGAGGGCGAGCAGGCGCCGCGCCGTGGCCATCGCCTGCTCCGGTGACGCGCTGTCGAGCTGGTGGTCCAGCAAGCGTGTCAGCGCGGCGACGGCCACGTGACGCAGTCGCTCGCGCTCGAGGGCGAGCCACTCCTCGAAGCCGGGATCTGCCACGCTCAGACCGGCCAGCAGGTCGCCGCGGTACATCGCCGCCGCCGCCGCGAGGTCGTCGTCGACGGATGAGACGGCCAGCCGCTCGAAGGCCGCGACGTCGACGTCGATCGCACCCGGACGCAGCGCCACCACGTCCGCCGCGAGCTCCAGGCAGGGCAAGCGCGCCGCGGCCAGCGCCTTGCGCAGGCCGAACAGTGTCTGCCGCAGGCTGTTCCTCGCGTGCGCGTCGGCGCGGTCACCCCACAGCAGCGCGGCGAGCCCCTCGCGGGTGTGGGCGCGTCCCGGCGTCAGGGCGAGATAGGCCAGCAGCGCCCGGGCTTTCCTGAGCGGAACACCGACGGGCCGGACCCCCACACGGGCCCGAAAGCCGCCCAGCAGCGTCAGGCTCAGGCGCGCCGCCATGCCGTGAGGACCCCGGTACCGCGGACTATAGCACCGGCCCGCGCCGGCGCGTGTGACGCCGCCCATAACGTGCTGATAACGCCGTCGGTGCTACGCCGTGCGGACAGGACGTCGAACGCTCGACCGAGGAGGACGGCTGATGGAGACGGTGGACGTGACGCGACGCAGTCTGGTGCAGGTCCTGGCGGTCGCTCCCCTGCTCGCGTCGGTGGCCCGCGCCGACCAGGCGAGCGCGCAGGCCGGGGGCCCGGTCCCGGTCCGCGTGGAGACGAAGGGACTGGTGGCCAGGATCAAGTTCGAGCACGCGCTGGAGGGCTATCTCACGGAGATCAACGGCAAGTACAAGCTGCGCGTGACCGAGCTGACCCTGGAGCCGGGCGGGCACGTGGGCGCGCACAATCACGTCGGGCCCGGCATCCGGATGATGACGTTCGGCGAGATGACCTACGTGCTGCCCGACAAGACGCTCGTCTACGGCCCCGGCGATTTCTTCTTCGAGTCCGGCGACGTCAACCACACCGTGTACAACCGGAGCGACAAGCCGAACCAGCACCTGCTGTTCGAGATCTTGCCGGCCGACCTGAAGGGGCCCTCGCTCATGCCCGTGAAGACGACACCTTAGCCCGGCCGGCGCGGTACCAGTCGGCGATCTCCTCGCCGGTGGTGAACCACACGCCCTTCTTGCGGCGGATGTAGTCGTAGACCGCCTCGAAGTACTTGATGCGGTGGGGGACGCCGTGGATGTAGGGGTGCACGGCGATGGCCATCACGCGCGGGTTGCGGGCGCCCTCGGCGTAGAGCCGGTCGAACTGGTCGCGGCAGCGCTCCACCCAGGCCGGCGAGGCGTGGTGCTGGATCACCATCATCGGGATGTCGTTGAGCTCGAGCGTGTAGGGGACCGACACCAGGGGGCCGCGCGTGGTCCTGATCTCGTAGGGCTGGTCGTCGTTCACCCAGTCCGAGACGTACTCGATGCCGGCCTCGGCCAGCAGGTCGAGCGTCTCCCACGTCTCGGTGAGCCCGGGCCCGAGCCAGCCCCTGGGCGGCTTGCCGGTGAAGTCGCGGATGATGTCGACGGCCTCGCGGATCGACGCGCGCTGGTCGGCGAGCAGGTGCATCGCGCCCTGGCGGACGCCGTGGCCCATGAACTCCCAGCCGGCGTCGAACATGGCGCGCGCCACGCGCGGGTACGAGCGGCACACCGACGCGTTGATGGCCGTGGTCGCCCGCAGCTTGCGGGTCCGCAGCGCCTCGTACAGCCGCCAGAATCCCACCCGCATCCCGTACTCGTGCCACGCCCAGTTCGGCACGTCGGGCGTGACGGCCACGCCCTGCGGCGTCGCCAGGTACTGACGCGCCATCGGCTTCTCGACGTCCCACTCCTCGATGTTGACGATCGTCCACACCGCGATGCGCGCGCCCCGCGGCAGCGTCCAGCGCGGCCGGTCCACGATCGCGGAATACTCGAAGCGCTCGGACGGCAGTTTCACGCGACCTCCTCGCCCGGGACCGGGCGTCGCCCGGGCCGGTCCCGCTGCTTATAGTACAATCTGCCGCCGTGGCGACATGACCGCGGAGTTCTGGATCACCCAGACCTTCAACGGGCTGTCCTACGGCGCGCTGCTGTTCCTGCTCGCCAGCGGGCTCTCGCTGATCTTCGGCGTCATGCGCATCGTCAACCTGGCCCACGGCTCGTACTTCCTGCTCGGCGGCTACGTGGGGCTGTCGGTGGCGTGGCGCACGCGCAGCTTCGTGGCCGCGCTCCTGGCCGGCGCGCTGGCCATCGCCCTGATCGGCGTCGGCATGGAGCGCCTGTTCCTGCGTCGCCTGAGCGGGCAGACGCTCGGGCAGGTGCTGCTCACGATCGGCTTCGCGCTGATCTTCCAGGACCTGGCCCTGCTGCTGTGGGGTGGCGACCCGTACTCGCTGCCGGTGCCGCCGGCCCTGCAGGGCGTGCTCACCGTGGGCGGTTTGCGGTTCCCCCGCTACCGGCTCTTCATCATGGCGCTGGCCGTCCTGGTCGGCGCCTCCCTGTGGCTCGCCCTCGACCGCACGCGCGTGGGCGCGATGATCCGCGCCGCCGTCGACGACGCCGAGATGGCCCAGGGAGTGGGCATCCGGGTGCCGACCGTGTCCATGGGCGTGTTCGCGCTCGGCGCCTTCCTGGCCGCGCTGGGCGGGGTCATCGGCGGCGGCTTCCTGGGCGTCTATCCCGGCCTGGACTTCGAGATCCTTCCCTACGCGTTCGTCGTCGTGATCGTGGGCGGCCTCGGCAGCCTGCCCGGCGCGATGGTAGGCAGCCTGCTCGTCGGCCTGCTCGACAACTTCGGCAAGGCGCTGTTCCCCGAGCTGGCGTACTTCACCCTGTTCGCGCCGATGGCGCTCATCCTCGCCCTGCGTCCGACCGGGCTCTTCGGCCGCACGTGAGAAACCGGCGGGCCGTGGTGGTCGGGGTGACGGTGGCCGCCGGCGCCGCCGTGGTGGCGCCGTTCCTGTCGGCGTACCCGCTGACCCTGCTCACCCAGGCGGCGATCGTGGGGATCCTGGCCATGAGCCTCGATCTGCTGCTCGGCTACACGGGCCTGCCGTCGCTGGGCCACGCCGCCTACTTCGGCGTGGCGGCCTACGCCGTCGGCATCCTCAGCACCGAGTACCGGAGCGGGTTCTTCACGTGCCTGCTCGTCGGCCTGACGCTGGCCACCCTCACCGCCGCCGTCTTCGGCCTGCTGGCGATCCGGGCCACCGGCACCTACTTCCTGATGATCACGCTGGCGCTCGGCATGGTGGTGTGGGGGCTCGCCTTCCGGTGGGTGTCGATGACGAAGGGCGACAACGGCATCGCCGGCGTGCCGCGTCCCGAGGGATTCCTGCCGTGGAGTCTCGGCGCGCCGCTGCCGTTCTTCTACTTCACCCTGCTCGCCGCGCTCGTGGCCTGGACGCTGCTCGGGCTGCTCGTGCGCTCGCCGTTCGGGCTGGGCCTCATGGGCATCCGGGAGAGCGAGTCCCGCATGCGCGCCCTCGGCTACAACGTGTGGCTGCACAAGTACCTGGCCTTCGTCATCGCGGGCGGTTTCGCGGGGTTCGCCGGGGTGTTCTGGGCCTACTACAACGGCTTCGTCAGCCCCGTGGACGTGCAGCTCGTCACCTCCGTGGAGACCCTGCTGATGGTCGCCCTGGGCGGTCCCGGCACCCTGGCGGGACCGGCGCTGGGCGCGGCCGTGATCGTGTTCCTGAAGAACTTCGTGAGCGTGTACACCAAGCGCTGGCTGCTGATCCTGGGCGCCGTCTATATCGGCGTCATCCTCTTCGCGCCGCGCGGCGTCCTCGGCGCCTTCCGGCGCGAGCGCTGATGGCAGGCTCTCCCCGCCGCCGGCCGTGGTGAGCCCGCCCGGGGGCGAGCCCTTCGCCCTGCGGCTGCACGGGGTGTCCAAGATGTTCGGCGGCCTGCGCGCCGTCGACGGCGTGGAGCTCGCCGTGCGCCCGGGCGAGCGGCGCGCGCTGATCGGCCCCAACGGCGCCGGCAAGACCACGCTGTTCAATCTCATCGCGGGCGCGCTGCCGGTGAGCGCGGGACGCATCACGCTGTTCGGCGCCGACGTCACCGCCATGGCCCAGCACCGCCGGGCGGCGCTCGGGCTGGCCCGGACGTTCCAGATCACCAACCTGTTCCCGACGCTGACCGTGCTCGACAACGCGCGGCTGGCCGCCCAGGCCCGGACACCGGCCCGCTTCGCCATGCTGCGGCCGCTCGGCGGCTTCGCCGAGGTGGAGGCGCGCGCGCGCGAGGCGCTGATCGCCGTCGGGCTGGACGACCGCGCGGGCGCCCGCGTCCGCCACCTCTCCCACGGGGAGCAGCGGCAGCTGGAGATCGCGCTGGCCCTGGCCGGGCGGCCGCGCGTGCTGCTGCTCGACGAGCCGGCCGCGGGCCTGTCCCAGGCCGAGGCCCAGCTGATGACGGCGCTGCTGCGCCGGCTCGACCCCGCCATCACGCTGCTGATCATCGAGCACGACATGGACATCGCCCTGCAGGTCGCCCGCGACGTCACCGTGCTGCACTACGGACGCGTGATCGCCGACGGCACCCCCGACGCCGTCCGCGCCGATCCCACCGTGCGGGAGATCTATCTCGGTGCCTGACCCCGCCCTGGCCGTGGCCGAGCTCCACACGTACTACGGCGACAGTCACGTGCTGCACGGGGTGTCGCTCGCCGTCGCCGCCGGCGAGGTCGTGGCCATCCTGGGGCGCAACGGCATGGGCAAGACCACGCTCGTCCGCTCCATCGTGGGCTTCACGCCGCCGCGCCGCGGCCGCGTGCACTTCGCCGGCGAGGACATCACCGCGTGGGCGCCCTTCCGGCGCATCGCGCGCGGGATGGCGCTGGTGCCCCAGGGCCGCCGCGTGTTCCCGTCGCTCAGCGTCCGCGAGAACCTCGACGTCGCCCGGGCCGGCGTCGGCCGCTGGAGCCGCGAGCGCGTGTACCAGCTGTTCCCGCGCCTGCGCGAGCGCGGGCTCAACCGGGCCGGCAAGCTATCGGGCGGCGAGCAGCAGATGCTCGCGATCGGCCGCAGCCTCATGAGCAACCCCACCCTGCTGCTCATGGACGAGCCGACCGAGGGCCTGGCGCCGCTGCTCGTGCGGGAGGTGGGACGCGTGATCGGCGAGCTCAAGCGCGAGGGGCTCTCGATCCTGCTGGTGGAGCAGAACCTGGCGATGGCGGCGGCCGTCGCCGACCGGGTGCACGTGCTGAATCGAGGCGAGATCGTCTACTCGGGCACCCCGGCCGCCCTGCTGGCCGACGAGACGGTGAAGTCGCGCTACCTCGGCGTCGCCTGAGCCGGCCGGCTCGCGAGGCATCCGGGCGTTTGCCTTCTGCCGGCGGACGCGCTAGGGTACGCGCGTTGCCGGGCTCGGGGAGCGCGGCGCGTGACTGTCCGGCGCGTCGGGCGGCCGCGGACGGGCTGGCCGGCGTGCTCCTCTCGATTGATCAGAACGTGGTCTCCCGGAGTCCTCTCGGTCGTGGACCAGGCGTGGACGTGAGGCAGCCATGCAGATGATGAGCCCCCGGGAAACGACGCTGGAGGTGGGCGGCAAGGCCATCCAGCTCTTCAGCGGCGGCGAGGGCCCGCCGCTCCTCTACCTGCACGGAGCCGGCACGTTCTGGTGGATGCCCGTCCACGATCGTCTGGCCGGCCGCCGGCGTGTTTACATGCCGGTCCACCCCGGCTTCGGCGCCTCCCAGGGCCTCGACGAGATCGAGTCGATGGAGGATCTCGTGTTCCACACGCTCGACGTGATGGACGCGCTGGGCCTGGCCCGCGTCGACGTCGTGGGGGTCTCGCTCGGCGGTTGGCTCGCCGCCGAGCTGGCCGTGCGTCACGGCGAGCGGGTGCAGCGCCTGGTCCTGGCGGACGCGGCCGGCACGCGCGTGCCGGGCGTCGAGCGGGCGGACCCGTTCCTGGCCCCGGCGCCCCGGGTCCGCGAGATGCTCTTCGCCGATCCGACCTCCGCGCTGGCCCGGGCCCTCGTGCCCGACACGCCGCGGCCCGACCGGCTGGAGGTCACGCTGCGCGGACGCGAGGCGGCCGCCCGGCTGCTGTGGAACCCCCACACGCAGCACCGCAAGCTCACGAGCCGCCTCGGCCGGATCACGGCCCCCACGCTCGTCGTGTGGGGCGCCCAGGACCGGGTCCTGCCGCTGGCCTTCGGGGAGGCCTATCATCGCGGCATCGCGGGCTCCAAGCTCGCCGTGCTGGAGGCGTGCGGGCACCTGCCGCAACTCGAGCAGCCCGACCGCTTCGCGGACACCGTGCTGGCGTTCCTGGCCGGCTGAGGACGCGCCCTGCAATTCGTCTGCTTCCACCTGATGCCGTGGCCGTACCTGCCGGACGACTTCGAGGAGCGTCACGAGTCGGCGTGGCTCACCGTGCCCAACGCGCTCTACGACCCGCGGCGCGGCCACGCGCTCTACCGCGACTACCTGGATCAGCTCGTCGCCGCCGAGGCGCTCGGCTTCGACGTGATCGGGGTGAACGAGCATCACCAGAACGCCTACGGCCTGATGCCGTCACCCAACATCGTGGCCTCGGCCCTGATCCAGCGCACGAGCCGCGTCAAGGTGCTCGTGCTCGGCAACGCGCTGCCCCTGTACGACCATCCCCAGCGCGTCGCCGAGGAGCTGGCGATGCTCGACGTGCTGTCGGCGGGCCGGCTCATCGCCGGCATGGTCGTGGGGCTCGGCGTCGAGGCGTTCTCCTACGAGGTGAACCCGACGTTCGTGCGCGAGCGCTATCGCGAGGCCCACGACCTCATCGTCCGGGCGTGGACGGAGCCGGGTCCGTTCCACTTCGAGGGCAAGCACTACGACTTCCGCTGGGTCAACGTGTGGCCGCGCCCGTACCAGGACCCGCACCCGCCCATCTGGATCCCCGGCTCGGGCAGCCTGGAGACGATCCGCTTCGTGGCCGAGCGGAAGTACCCGTGGATCGCCCTGCCCTACTCGCAGTTCGACGTCATGAAGGAGCACTTCGACCTGCTGCGCGAGCACGCCGCCTCCCGCGGCGAGGAGGTGCCGCCCGCGCGCGTCGGCTGGCCGTGCATGATCTACGTGGCCGAGACCGACGCCGAGGCCCGCCGAGAGTTCGAGCCCCACTTCTGGTATCTGGCCAGGAAGCTGCTGCGCCTGCCCCGCGAGTACATGTTCCCGCCGGGCCACACCTCGATCGAGTCGCAGCTGCGGCCCGGCCACGCCAGGCGGAAGTTCATCTCGCTGCTCTCGTCGTGGCAGGAGGTCGAGGAGGGCCGGTACGCGATCGTCGGCAGCCCGGCCACCGTGCGCGAGCAGATGCGCGAGGGCATCAAGCAGGCCGGCTGCGGCATCATCCAGGGCATCTTCCAGGTCGGCAGCCTCCCCCACGAGCTGGCCCTGAAGAACATGACGCTCTTCGCCCGCGAGGTGATGCCGGCCCTGCGCGCCGAGTTCGGCTAGCCCGGCCATTCACGAACCCGCGTGCTGCGGCCGAACGGGACACGGCGGCCGGCGGGTGGATGGGGGTCCTCTGACCACGGTCCCGCTCGGCTCCGGACGACGGCGGAGGAGTTCCCAAACTGTCGGGCGGCGGCGTCCTCGTACTTGCAGGGAACGGGTCATCCGGACCCCCATCCACCCGCCGGCCGCCGTGTCCCGTTCAGCCGGCCACGCGATTCATGAATCGTCTCGGCCACCGGCCGAGCCAGCCGCGCAAGCGGCTCAGCGGCGGGCCAGCTCGGTGATCACGACGGCGAGGTCGGCGGCGCCGTGGCCGGCGGTCTGGGCGGCGGCGTAGAGCCGCTCGGCGACGTCGGTCAGTGGCAGCGGGGCGCCGACGGTGCCCGCCGCCTCCTGGATCAGGTGCAGGTCCTTCATGAACAGGTCGAGCTTCATCTGGGCCGGGAACTCGCCGCAGGCCATCATCGGGCCGCGGACGTCGAGCATGCGCGAGGTCGCCGCCCCGGTCCGCAGCACGTCGACGACCATCTGCGGATCGAGGCCGCCTCGCCGCGCCATGGTGAGCGCCTCGGCCACCGAGGCGCTGTTGAGCGCGACCAGCAGGTTGGCGACGAGCTTCAGCAGCATCGCCTGCCCGGCGGCGCCGACGTGGACGGCGCTCGGCACTATCGACTCCAGCACCGGGCGCCAGCGCTCATAGACCGCGCGCTCGCCCCCGACGAAGATCACGCCGTGGCCGGTGGCCACCATGCCGCTGGTCCCGCTGATCGGGCAGTCGAGGAAGCCGAGCCCGCGCGCGGCCGTCTCGCGGGCCAGGCGCTCGCTCAGGGCCGGAGAGATCGTGCTCATCTGGCAGATCGTCTGGCCGGGCCGGGCGGCGCTGACCACGCCGTCGGGCCCGAGGATCGCCGCCTCCACCGCGGCCAGCGACGGCAGCACCGTGCAGACGATGTCGGAGGCCCCGGCCACCCCGGCCGCCGACGGGGCGGCGACGCCGCCGATCGCCACGAGGCGCTCGACGCAGGCCGGGACGATGTCATGGCCGACCACCGCGTGGCCGGCGCCGCGAAGCCGCCCGGAGACGGCGCTGCCGAGCAGCCCCAGGCCGACGACGCCGACGGTGCTCACCGGCAGTGTCGGCAGGGAGGATTGTTGCGGTCGTAGACGGGCTGCTTGAGGAACTCGTCCGGCTTGTAGGTCCAGAACTGCGACACGGCCGGGAACGTGTGGATCACGGTGTTCTGCAGGCGGCCGTTCACCCGCTCGACCTTGCGCACGTAGACGTTCATGACGGGGTTGCCGTAGTCGTCGAAGCGCACGGGCCCGCGCGGGACGTCGGAGAGGTCGACCTTGCGCAGGGCGGCCAGGAACCGGTCGACGTTCTCGATGTCGCCGCCGGTCGCCTCCAGCGCCGCCTTGAGGACGAGCCCGGCCACGTACGTTCCCTCCGAGTAGTAGGACGGGGTCTGCCGGTACTTCGCCTCGTAGGCCTGGGCGAAGCGCTTGTTGGCCGGGTTCTCGAGCACCGCCGAGTAGTGCAGCGGCGAGATGACCCCGAGCACCTCGTCGCCCATCGTGCGCAGCACGTGCTCGTCGGTCGTGGTGCCGCCGGCGATCAGGGGCAGCTTGCCCTTGAGGCCGGCCTCGGCGTACTGCTTGGTGAAGCGCAGCGCGTCGGCTCCCGAGAACTGCGCGAACACGGCGTCCACGTCGCGACGCAGCTGGGACACGTAGGGCGCGAAGTCCGCGTTGCCGAGCGGCGGCCACAGCTTCTGCACGATCTCGCCCCCGGCCTCCTCGAAGGTGCGCTGGAAGCCGGCCACCACCTCCCAGCCGAAGGCGAAGTCGTAGGCGATGACGGCGATCCGCTTGTACTTGAGCGTGTCGTGGACCCAGCGCCCGAAGGGGTGGGACGGCTGCGAGCTGGCCCAGCCGACACGCACGATGTAGGGGCTGCGCTTGCGCTGGGTGAGGTCGTCGGCGGCCACGATCGGGAACAGCGCCGGGACCTTCTTGCCGTCGATGTAGGGGGCCACCGCGTACCCGACCCCCGCGCTGAGCGGGCCGGTGACCAGGTGAACGCCCTGGCCCTCGACGAGGCCGCGGATCTTGGTGAGCCCGGTGGCCGGCTTGCCCTCGTCGTCCTCGACCAGGAACGTCACCTCCCGCCCGGCCAGCCGGTACTTGTTCTCCTCGAAGAACAGCTCGTAGCCGTTGATCATGTCCTTGCCGTTGGCGGCCAGCGGGCCGCTCTGCGGCACGATCATGCCGATCTTGATGGGCCCCTTCTGGGCCGGCGCCGGTGGCGGCCCGAGCAGGCCCGCGACGAGGGCGACGAGCACGGACGTGACGAGCGTGCGCATGGGGATGTCCTTCCTCCGGGTCGTGGCCCGGCCGCCGCGCGCCTCCGCGCGCCGGCCTCCGAGCGTGATCAGCGGCCGGTGAGGCCGGCCCACAGGCTCTGCAGCAGCGCCAGCGCGGGCGCCGGCAGCGGCCCGCGCTCGACGACCGTGATCGCGCGCTCGAGGTGCTCGAGCGTCGAGTAACCGACGAGCACCGTCGAGACTGCCTCGGTGGACAGCGCGAAGCGGATCGAGGCTTCCATCAGATCCTCGGCGTAGCCCTTGTCGACGACGGGGCGCAGCCGGCGGGCCCGCTCGACGTCGGCGGCGTAGTCGGCGCCGGAGGCGATGGGGGCGACCTCGGGCATCGCGATCGCGTGCCGCGCCGTCGTGCCGCTGAGCGCGCCGGCGGCGAGCACGCGGATGTTGATCGCGCCGACGCCGTGCTGGTCGGCGCGGTCCAGCAGGCGACCGAAGTCCTGGGCCGGGAAGCCGGCCGGGACCGCCACCGCCGCGCTCGGGTTCAGCAGATTCAGGCACACCTGCGCGGTGTCGATCACGCCGGCGTCGACGACCTCGTGGACGGCGGCGGTGTCCCCGAGCGCCGTGATGCCGGCGAAGCGGATCTTGCCCGCGCGCCGCAGACCGGCCAGGGCCGGCATCACCTCGTCGATCACCCGGCGCGCGGACAGGCCGCGGCCGGGCGCCGGCGCGCCATCGTCGCGCACGATCAGGTTGTGCAGCTGCAGCAGGTCCACGCTGTCCAGGCCGAGCCGCTCCAGGCTGGCCTCCAGCGAGCGCGCGATGGCGCCCGGCAGGTCGCGGTCGCCCGGGTCGACGCGGAACTTGGTGCCCACGTGGGGCCGGACGCCGAGGGCCTTGAGCGTCCGTCCCAGGTTTCGCTCGGATTCTCCGCTGCCGTACGACGAGGCGGTGTCGAAGTAGTTGACGCCGGCCTCGATCGCGCGCCCCACCGCCCGCTCGCGCTCGGCCTGGGTGCCGCGCACGATGAGACCTCCGACGTCGCCGCACCCGAAGCCCAGCGCGGAGACGCGCAGTCCCGTCCGCCCCAGCACCCGCTGTTGCATTCCACTGGCCCTCCCGGCGCCCGAATACTACACGGATTCCTTGACGCCTGTGCGGGGGGCGGCTAGCCTGGGTCCGCCATGGACGCCCTCGACTTCGATCGTGTCGTCGATCGCCGCGCGAGCGACAGCAACAAGTGGCACAAGTTCCCCGCCGACGTGCTGCCGCTCTGGGTCGCCGACATGGACTTCCCCTCGCCGCCGGCGGTGGTGCAGGCGCTGCGCGCGCGGGTCGAGCACGGCTTCTTCGGCTACCTCAAGGAGCACCCCGAGCTGCCCGAGGTCGTCGCCGAGCGGGTCGCCAAGCGCTACGGCTGGCGCGTCGGGCCGGACGCCGTCGTCACGCTGCCCGGCGTGATCGCCGGCTTCAACCAGGCCCTGCGCGCGCTGACGTCGCCCGGGGACGGGCTGCTCGTGCAGACGCCGGTGTACCCGCCCATCCTCCGCGCGGCCGGCAACCACGGCCTGCGCCGCGACGAGCACGCGCTGACCCGGGGCCCCGACGGGCGCTACACGGTCGACCTCGAGACGTTCGAGGCGAGCTTCCGCGAGCGCACGCGCGCGTTCCTGCTCTGCAGCCCGCACAACCCGGTCGGGCGGCTGTACGGGCGCGCCGAGCTGGAGGGCATGGCCGCCGCGTGCCTGCGTCGCGACGTCGTGATCGTGGCCGACGAGATCCACTGCGACCTGCTGTTCGATGGCCGCCCGCACGTGCCGATCGCCTCGCTGGCCCCCGAGATCGAGCGGCGTACGATCACGCTGATGGCGCCCAGCAAGACCTTCAACCTCCCCGGCCTCAAGTGCGCGGTGGGCATCATCCCCGACGCCGCCCTCCGTCAGCGCTTCGTGGCGGCCGCCGCCGACCTCGTGCCGAAGATCAACGTCCTCGGCCACACCGCCGCCGTCGCCGCCTACCGGGAGAGCGAGGACTGGCTCGAGGCGCTGCTGGCCTACCTGAAGGGCAACCGCGACTTCCTGGTCGCGCAGGTCCGGACCCGCCTGCCCGGCGTCGTGATGGCGCCGCCCGAGGCGACCTATCTGGCGTGGCTCGACTGCCGGAGCGCGGGGCCGGCCGCCGCCGGCCCCTGCGCGTTCTTCCTCGAGCGCGCCCGCGTCGCCCTGAACGACGGGGCGGCCTTCGGCCCCGGCGGCGCCGGCTTCGTACGCCTGAACTTCGGCTGTCCACGACCGCTGCTGGTCCAGGCTCTGGAGCGGATGCGCGCCGCGCTGGCGTGATCCGGGCCCATGGCCCTCCGGCGCCATCTCGTCATCCTGGCGGCCCTCACCGTCCTCCCGCTGCTGATCTTCACGACCTGGACCGTGCTCGAGATGCATCGCGAGGAGCGGGCCCGGTCCGAGCGCGCGCTGGTGGCCACCGCGCGGGCGCTGACGCTCGCCATCGACGGCGAGCTGACGGCCGCCGTGACCGCGCTCGAAGGACTGGCGACCTCCAGCCACCTCGACACCGGCGACCTGCGGGCGTTCCACGCCCAGGCCTCGGTCCTGCGCCAGCAGCGGCCGGGCTGGACGACCATCGCCCTCGACGACCGCTCCGGCACCGAGGTCGTGAACGTGCTGCGCCCGCTGGGGACGGAGCTCGCCCTGACCGGCGAGGATCCCGAGGACATCCGCCGGGTGGTGACGACCGCCCGGCCCGTGATCAGCGACGCCTTCGTCGGCCCGCTGTCGGGCCAGTGGGTCATCGGCGTCCACGTTCCGGTCATCCGGAACGGCACGGTCCGCTACGTGCTGTCGACCACGATCCACACGCACGAGCTGCGCGACGTCCTGATCGATCAGCGCCTGCCGTCGGACTGGATCGGTACGATCCTCGACCACAAGCGCATCATCGTCGCCCGCACCCAGGGAGAGGAGAAGTTCGTCGGCCAGCCCGCCTCCGATCGGCTGCTGGCCGCCAGCGCCCAGGCGAGCGAGGGCTGGTACCGGGGCCTGACCAAGGAAGGCACCTCGACCTACTCGGCCTTCAGTCGATCGCCGCGCACCGGCATGACGGTCGCGCTCGGGGTTCCGGCCTATCTCATCGAGGCGCCGCTGGCCCGGTCGCTCTGGCGCCTGGCCGGCTCCGGAGTCCTGGCGCTGGCGCTGGGGATCGCGGTCGCCGTCTTCATCGCCCGCCGCATCGCGGGACCCATCACCACGCTGGCCGTCGCGGCGCACGATATCAGCCGGGGCACGGCGCCGCAACCCGCCGCCAGCACGATCACCGAGGTCAACGCCCTCCGTCACGCCATGGACGAGGCCGCGCGGCTGGTCCGGGACGAGCGTGACACGCTGGAGACGGTCGCCCGGACGGGGCAGCTCCTCTCCGGCGAGCTCAGCCTGGAGCGGCTCGTCCAGGGCGTGACCGACGCCTGCACGCGGCTGTGCCGGGCCGCGTTCGGCGCGTTCTTCTACAACGCCGGGGGCGAGCGCGGCGACGCCTACACGCTCTCCGCGGTCTCCGGCGTGCCGCGCGAGGCGCTCGCGCAGGTCCCGGTGCCGACCCGCACGGAGCTGTTCGGGCCGACCTTCCGCGGCGAGCGCGTGGTCCGCATCGACGACCTGACCGTCGATCCCCGCTACCGCGACCAGGCGCCGTTCGAAGGGATGCCGTCCAGCCACGAGCCGGTCCGCAGCTACCTGGCGGTGTCCGTCGTCTCCCGGGCGGGCGAGGTGCTCGGCGGCCTGTTCTTCGGCCATCCGGATCCGGGGGTCTTCACCGAGCGGGAGGAGGCGCTCGTGCGGGGCCTGGCCCCCCAGATCGCCACCGCCATCGACAACGCCCGTCTCTACGAGCGCCAGCAGGCGGCCCGCGCCGAGGCGGAGGCCGCCAACACGCTGAAGGACGAGTTCCTGGCGACGCTCTCCCACGAGCTCCGCACGCCGCTGAACGCGGTGCTCGGCTGGGCGCGCATGCTCAAGACGAGCAGCCTGGACCAGGCGACCGCCAAGCGCGCCATCGACGTCATCGAGCGGAACGCCCACGCCCAGATGCAGCTCATCGAGGACCTGCTCGACGTCTCCCGCATCATCACCGGCAAGCTGCGGCTCGACGTCCGGGCGGTCTCGCCGGCCTCGGTCATCGAGGCCGCTGTGGACGCGCTGCGGCCGGCTGCCGAGGCCAAGTCGATCCGGTTGCAGCCCATGCTCGATCCGCGGGCCGGCCCCGTGTCGGGTGACCCTGATCGGCTGCAGCAGGTCGTGTGGAACCTGCTGTCGAACGCGGTGAAGTTCACGCCGCGCGGCGGACGCGTGCAGGTCCGGCTGGCCCGGGTGAACTCCCACGTCGAGATCGTCGTCACCGACACCGGCAAGGGCATCGCGGCCGACGTGCTGCCGTTCGTCTTCGACCGGTTCCGCCAGGCCGACAGCTCCAGCCAGCGCGCGCACGGCGGCCTCGGCATCGGGCTGGCCCTCGTGAAGAACCTGGTCGAGCTGCACGGCGGCTCGGTCCAGGCGGACAGTCGCGGATCCGACCAGGGCGCGACCTTCACCGTCAAGCTGCCCCTGATGCTGCACGCCGAGACGGCCGAGCGGGACGTCGCCGCCCCCGGCGTGACCGTGGCCGGCTCGCTGGGCGGCGTCAGCCTGCTCATCGTCGACGACGACAGCGACGCCGTGGACCTGTTCGCCACCGTCCTGCGCCAGGCCGGGGGCGAGGTGCGCTCGGCGGCCTCGGTGCGGGACGCGATGGCGCTCCTCCAGCGGTGGGAGCCCGACGTCATCGTCTCCGACATCGAGATGCCCGAGGAGAACGGCTACGCGTTCATCCGTCAGCTGCGCGGCGGCACCGTGCCCCACGGGGATCGGATACCCGCCATCGCGGTCACGGCCTACGGGGGCGTGAACGAGCGCATCCGGGTCCTGTCGGCTGGTTTCGACGCCTACGTCGCCAAGCCCGTCGAGCCCGACGAGCTGGCCGCGATCATCGGCCGGCTGGTCACGCGCGCGCGGACCTCCCGCCGCGGCCGCGACGACTGAGGCCGCGGCATGACGCGCGCCGCGGGCCCCTGTCGGCATCGAGGCCTCCCGGACGTCGCCGTCGTGGAGCGGTAGCCGTGCGACGAGGCGCGCTCGTCCTGGCGCTGCTCGGATGCCTGACGGTGGCCGTCGCCGCGCACGCGGTGACGCCGGAGGACGCCTGGCTGGAGGGATACGCGGCCGCCGTGCTCAGGAGCCGCTTCAACCTGATCGTGCCGTCGCTGCGGGTGACCCGCGGGGCGATCACGCTCGCCACCGAGGACCTCGGCGGCGCCGAGGCCGGCGAGGTGCGGGCCGCGCTCATGGCGATCCCGGGCGCCCGGTCGGTGGAGATCATCGCGCGGGCGACGCCGCGCAGCGAGTGGCTGCCGGGCGGCACGCTGTTCAAGCCGCTCATCGCCGACCCCCGGTGGCCGCACTTCGCCGCGTCCTATCAGCGCTACGTCGGTGACCGCCAGCTCGAGGACGTGGGCGCCGTGTCGTTCGGCGAGACGTTCACGCTGTGGCGCCAGACGCTGGGACCCGCCACCGCGTGGGAGGTGGGCGTTCAGGCCGGGGTCTTCGCCGTCTTCGACCTCGACGCCGCCTCGGGGGACCTCGTCAACGCGGACTACTTCGTGGCGGTGCCGGTGAGCTTCCGGCACGACGGCTTCTCGTCGCTCTTCCGGGTCTTCCACGAGTCGAGCCACCTCGGCGACGAGTTCCTGCTGCGGACCAAGACCGAGCGCGTCAACCTGAGCGTCGAGGGCGTGGACCTCAAGCTATCGTACGAGTTCGGCGACAGCGTCCGCCTCTACGGCGGCGGAGGGTACCTGTTCGGCCGTCAGCCGGCCAGCCTGGATCCGTGGTCGATCCAGTACGGCCTGGAGATCGTCAGCCCGTGGCCGCCGCGCGACCGGCACTGGCGACCGATCGCCGCCGCCGACGTGCAGCAGCGCGAGGAGAACGACTGGTCGGTCGATCTCTCGCTGCGGGCCGGCATCCAGATCGACGGCGTGCTGGCCTCGCGAAATCTCCAGATCCTGCTCGAGTACTTCCGGGGCCGCTCGCCCAACGGCCAGTTCTACAAGGACCGTATCGAGTACTTCGGGCTGGGAGCCCACTTCCACTTCTGAGGAGCCGCATGCGCCAGGATCTGCGCGCCTTCGTCGCCGACTACGAGCGCGCCTGCCCGGGCGAGGTCGTCCACGTCACCGAGCCGGTCTCCACCGACTTCGACCTGATGGCGCTCGTGCTGGAGTACGAGCGCCGCCGTCGGTTTCCCATCCTGCTGCTCGAGCGGGTACAGGGCTCGGACATCCCGATCGTCTGCAACGTCGTGGCGAGTCGCCGGGCCCTGGCCTTCGCGCTGGGGGTGCCGGAGTCGGGCCTGGCGCTGGAGTACGCCCGGCGCATCAAGGATCCCGTCAAGCCGGTGGTCGTCGCCGACCCGCCCTTCCGCCGCCAGGTGCTCACCGGCCGCGACGTCGACCTGGCCCGGCTGCCCATCCCCACCTACTTCCCGGGCGACGCCGGCCGCTACCTCACGGCGGGCCTGCTGGTCGCGCGCGATCCCGAGACCGGCGTGGAGACCGAGGGCTACCACCGGTTCCAGGTGAAGAGCCGCGATCGCATGGGCGTCAGCCTGCACTCGCGGCGCCGCATGTTCGAGTACCAGCGGCGGGCCGAGGCGCGCAAGCAGGCGCTGCCCTGCGCGATCGCGCTCGGCGTGCACCCGCTGGTCTCGATGGGGTCGCTGGCCTACCCGCCCGCCGACGTCGGCAAGTTCGAGGTGGTGGGCGGGCTGCTCGGCGCGCCGCTTCAGGTCGCGCCGTGCGCGACGATCGACCTGCAGGTGCCGGCCGCCGCCGAGATCGTCATCGAGGGCGAGATCCTGGCCGGCGTGCGCGAGCCCGAGGGGCCCTTCGGGGAGTTCACCGGCTACTTCTCGCGCCGCTCCACCGAGCACGTCTTCGTGGCCCGGGCCATCGCGATGCGCGAGCGGCCGTGGTTCCAGTCGATCGGCTCGGGTCGGGCCGGCGACCACATCACCACCCTCGGCCTCGTGCGCGAGGCGGAGATCCACAACGCGCTCAGCCGCGTCGTCCCCAACGTGACGGGCGTGCACGTGCCGCTGTCGGGCACCTCGTCGTTCACGGCCTACGTGGCGATCAAGCAGAGCCGCCCGGGCGAGGCCAAGCACGTGATCCCGATCGTGCTCGGCGTCGATCACTACCTCAAGCTGGTCGTCGTCGTCGACGACGACATCGACGTGTTCGACGAATCCGAGGTGCTGTGGGCCGTGGCGACCCGCATGCAGGCCGACCGCGACCTCGTCACCATCGCCGGCAGCCTGGGGGCGATGCTCGACCCGAGCGCGGACGACCGCGGCGTGACCGCCAAGCTCGGCATCGACGCCACCCGGCCGTTCGGCGAGCCCTTCGCCGACAAGCTGGTGATGGATCCCGCCCGCATGGCCTGGGCGCGTGCGCTCGTCGATCGCCTGGGGGGCTGACCGTCGGGGCCTGGGCCAGGACCGTCTCGACGCCGGGGCGTCCCGGCGAAGGCGCCGCCGGCCACCAACACCTGATGACGAGTGACGCCGGTTTTCGGTCGGGAGGGCCGCGACTTCCCCACCGGCGGGGTTTTCGTGCCCGTCCGCCGGGCCGCCTCGATAATACTAGGTTTGCAGCGACGATCTGACGGGGACTTCCAGGCAGCGCAGGAGCGGGGATGGACCTTCTCGAGGTGAAGAGCCGCATCGCCGAGGCGCTGGTGGAGTCGATCTTCCGGCGGGCACGCTACGACCTGGTGCCCTACCGGGCGTCGGCCTCCCCGCTGCGTCTGGGTCGGGAGGACTTCTCGCCGGACTTCCGGCTGACCCAGACCGGCACCGACGGCGCCGAGCGGGACTTCCTCGTCGAGGTCAAGTACCGCCCGTCCGTCGAGCAGTTCATCTCCGTCGAGAACCAGCGCGGCGACCGCTCGATCTTCATGCTGGCGCGCCGCCAGTGGCCGTCCCTCTACTTCCTGCTGGTGACCGAGCGGCCGGAGCCGGGCCGCTCCTGCTTCCAGGGGGTCGTGTTCGAGACGATCCGCTCGGGCGAGCCGTTCCGTACCGTGGATCTCGTCGAGATGAAGGAATTCGGCCTGTTCCCCCACAACATCGAGGACCACGAGGAGCTCGTCCGCCGCATCTTCGAGCTACTGACGGCGTAACTCGGAGAGGCTTCGGCCCACTCGGAGGGGGGCTTCGCCCCCCTTCCGACCCTCGTCGCGCGCCTGAGGGCGCGCTCCTCGGTGCCTCCCCCAGAACAAACAGGATTGCGCCGGCGAAGCCGGCGCTCGAAGCGCTCGTTCCGACCTCTCCGGCGGCTATTGACGTATCCATCAGCTTCTGGATCAGCGGCCGTTGGCTTCCATCACGTTGCCTGACTACCTGCTCCTCAAGAAGGACGCGCACCAGCCAAGAGTGTCGCGCGCGCGAGGGCGAGTGACCGCGACCGCCTGGTCGCGGCTCACGGACGGTAACTGACGAAGAAACTCGTCCAGGGTCTCGCCACCCTCGAGGTAGTCGAGCCTGCGAAGCGGCCGAGCATTTCGACTCCGGCAACCCCGGCTACACGCTGCGGAGGATCAGCCAGGTGCCGAGGACGGTGAGGAAGATCAGGATGGCGCGGTTGAACAGGGCCGGGGACATGCGGTCCTGGACCTGGAGGCCGCCGGCAAAGCCAGCCAGGGCGGCGACGGTCAGCAGGGCCGACCAGCCGAGCAGTCGCGTGGTCATGAGGCCGTACCAGGACACGGCGGCGAGCTGGACCAGCTTGTAGAGGACGAAGGTGAACGACATGGCGCCGACGAACTCCCGCTTGGGCAGGCCGAGGGCGTAGAAGTACATCACCAGCGGCGTCCCCGGGACGTTGGTGATGCCGCCGACCACACCCGCGATCAACCCGGCCACGGGGGACGCCCACCATTCCCAGCGCGGAGGCAGGCGCGGGGTCACACGGGCGAGGTTCAGGATCGCGAAGCTCACGATGAACCCGCCGAGGATGAGCATCACGCTGCGGGAGGCGAGGACGGCCAGGAGCCAGGTGCCAGCCACCGTGCCGGCGGCGCCGAACACCACGAGCGGCGTCATGCGGCGCACGGTCGCGCGCGGCGCGCCCGCGCGCGCGAACTGGATGCCGTCCATCACGATGTTCGGCACGATCAGCACGAGGAACGCGGTCTTCACGTCCACCAGCAGCGTGAGCAAAGGCGTGCCGAGCGTCGGGAACCCGAAGCCGATCGCGCCCTTGACGAACGCGGCAGCCGCCACGGCGAGGGCGACGAGCGCAGCCATGCGAGCGACCATGGTAGCGCCGAACGCGGGCGGCGGCTTGACACGTCGCGGCGATCCGCCGATCCTGGGCGCCATGCCACCGACCGCGAGCGCGCCGCGCCGGCTTCGCCCTCGCGACTGATGCCGATCAGGAGCGATCCGTACCACGTCGGGCGGGCGTGGATCACGCCGGACGGACCGGTGGTGGCCGGCCAGCTCGGCACCTGGACGGTGACGTACGAGGTCGGCGCCTACGGGTACGACGAGCGGGCGCGGCTGAAGATCGCGTGGCGCTTCGCCTCCGACTGGGGTACGCCGCAGTTCACGGACCCGCGCGGCCGCAACTACACCACGGTCCGGCTGCAGACGCGCGGCTCGACCGCCGTCGCCGAGCTGGCGTTCGAGCCTCGCGGCCAGGTCCGGCCCTGGTTCAAGACGCTGGTGGCCTCGGTCGCCGACGGCTCGCTCCACCCTGGCGACCGGATCCACGTCACCGTCGGCGACACCGGCGGCGGCGGCGCGGGCTCGCGCGCGCAGACGTTCCGGGAGCGCGGCTGCGAATGGCGCGTGTTCGTCGACCCCTTCGGCACCGAGCTCTACACGGCGCTCGAGGCCTCGCCCACGCTCGACGTGGTCGGCGGCGCGCTGCACCGGCTGGTGGTGGTCGCGCCGACCACCGTGCGTCCGGGCGAGGCGTTCGAGGCGCTCGTGAAGGCCGAGGACCGCTGGGGCAATCCCTGCGAGCGCTTCGAGGGCGAGCTGGTCCTGGAGGCCGGCGGGGGCCGGATCGAGGGGCTTCCCGAGGCGGTGCGCTGGCGGAGCGGCGAGGCCGCGGTGGCGCGCCTGGGCGGGTTGCGGCTGGCCGCCGGCGCGGCCCGCATCCGCGCCCGCGGCCACGGGCTGACGACCGAGTCGAACCTGATCCGCGCGCTCGGCCCGGGGGCGGCCAAGACGTTCTGGGGCGACCTGCACGGGCAGACCCGCGCGACGGTCGGCACCGGGACCATCGACGAGTACTTCACGTTCGGACGCGACGTGGCCCTGCTCGACATGATGTGTCACCAGGCCAACGACTTCCAGGTGACCGAGGCCGAGTGGCAGCGGCTGCGCCGCCAGATCGAGCGCTTCCACGCCGACGGCCGCTGCGTGATCTTCGTGGGCTACGAGTGGTCGGGCATGACCCCCGGCGGCGGCGACCGCAACGTGATGTTCCGCTCGGAGACCGCCTCGCTGCACCGCTCGTCGCACGCCGAGGTCGACGACATGAATGATGCAGCAACCGATTGTTTCCCTGTCACGGACCTCTTTCGACGATTCAGAGGTCGTGGCGACGTGATGCTCATCCCGCACATCGGCGGCCGCTACGCCGATATTGTAGGCTTCCACGACCCGGCGCTGGAGCCGGTGGTCGAGATCTACTCCGACTGGGGGCGCTTCGAGTGGCTCCTGGAGGACGCGCTGCGCGCCGGCTACCGGGTCGGCGTCGTCGCGAACTCCGACGGGCACAAGGGCCGTCCGGGCGCCAGCCATCCCGGCGCCTCCACCTTCGGCGCCTACGGGGGGCTCACGTGCGTGCTGGCCGAGTCGCTCACACGGGAGGCGGTCTTCGAGGCGATCCGGGCCCGCCGCTGCTACGGCGTGAGCGCCGCCCAGCGCATCGACGTCGAGCTGAGCGTGAGCGGCCTGCCGATGGGCGCCGAGGGCCGCGCGACCGGCCCGGTGCGCGTGACGGGCCGCGTCGCCGGCACCGGGCCGATCGAGCGGGTCGACGTGTTCCGCGGCCTCGATCTGGTGCGGTCGGTGTCCCCGTACACGACCGGCTCCTACGAGGGATCGGCGCGCTACCGCATCGCCTGGGCCGGCTCGCGCGTGCGCGGCCGCGATCGCCTCACCCGCTGGGACGGCTCGCTCGAGCTGTCGGCCGGACGCATCGTCGACGCCGAGGCGTTCGCCATGGAGAACCCCGAGAAGGGCATCACGCACCGGGCGGACACGCGGATCGCGTGGATCTCCAACACCACCGGCGACGACGACGGCGTGGACGTCACGCTGGAGGCGCCGCCCGAGGCCGTCCTGCGGCTGCGCACGCCGGTGATCGATCTCGACGTCCCCCTGGCCGATCTGGCCGACGGCGCCACCCGCGTGTTCCCGGCCGGCGGGGTCGACCTGCGCGTCTTCGCGCGTCGCCTGCCCGCGCGCGATCTGACGCGCGAGCTGGCCATCGACGTCACCGATCCCCCGCCCCCGGCCGGCGTCTGCGCGGCCTACTGGATCCGCGTCACCCAGGAGGACGGCGCCCAGGCGTGGACGAGCCCCGTGTACCTGACCGGCACCTGAGGCGCGTCACACCGACGCGCGGAGGCGGCGGCGACCGAGGATCTCGCGCGCGGCGTTGAGCCCGGGGGTGCCCATCACCCCGCCGCCGGGGTGGGCGGCGGCGCCGCACAGGTACAGCCCGCGAATCGGCGTCCGGTAGCGCGCGTGGCCTGGAACCGGACGGAATGCGAAGAGCTGGCCGGGCGTCATCGCGCCCTGGAAGATGTTGCCGCCGGTCAGGTTGAAGACGCGCTCGAGATCGGGCGGCGTCAGCACCTGGCGGGCGAGCACGGTGCGGGTGAAGTTGGGCGCGTACTCGTCGAGCAGGGCGAAGCAGCGGTCGGCGAAGGCCTCGCGCTGCTCGTCCCACGAGCCCTCGCACAGGTCGTAGGGCGCGTACTGCACGAACATCGACATCAGGTGCCGGCCGGGCGGCGCGACCGTGGGGTCCACGACCGAGGGAATCGTGCACTCCAGCACCGGCCGCGCCGAGGGGCGACCGTACCTGGCGTCATCGAAGGCGCGCTCGATGTAGTCCTGGTCCGGGCAGACGTGGATGGTCCCGCGATGCTGGGGACCCGGCGCCGTGCCCGGCAGCGCGCGGAAGCTGGGCAGCTCGGCCAGCGCCACGTTGATCTTCAGCGAGGCGCTGGCGTAGCTGATGCGCTCGACGGCGGCCACGAAGGCCTCGGGCAGCGCGCTCCGGTCGAGCAGGCGCAGGAACGTCACCCGGGCGTCGGCGTTGCTGGCCACGACCGGCGCCTGGTACTCGTCGCCGCTCGCCAGCCCGACGCCGACCGCGCGGCCGTCGCGCACGAGGATGCGCGCCACCTCGGCGTCGCAGCGGACGTCGGCGCCGAGGTCGCGGGCCGCCGCCGCCAGCGCCAGGGTGAGGCCGCCCATCCCGCCGCGAACGTAGCCCCACACGCCGCGCCGTCCCGCCGTCTCGCCCATGACGTGGTGGAAGAGCACGTAGGCGGTGCCCGGCGTCGACGGGCTGGCCATGGCGCCGATGATCGCGTCGGTGGCCAGCGTCGCCTTCAGCTCCTCCGACTCGAACCACCGGTCGAGGATCGGCCGGGCGGCGCCGGTGAGGATCTCCACCGCCTCGCCGGCGCCGTCGCCGAGTCGCCGGAAGGCGCGCCCGAGCGCGAGCAGCCGGCGGAGGTCGCCGAGGCGCGGCCTCAGCAGGTCGGGCGGGGCCGTCGTCAGCGTGGGCTCGACCACCGCCGCCACGCGCGCCAGCATCGCCTCGTAGTGCGGGTAGCGCTCGGCGTCGCGCACGCTGAACTTGGCGATCTCCTTGCGGGTCAGGTCGGCGTCGGAGCCCATCAGCAGCGAGCGCCCGTCCGGCAGCGGCGTGAACGACGACGGGTCGCGGACGAGGACCTCGTAGCCGTAGCCGGCCAGCTTCAGGTCGCGCACGATCGCCTTGTGGAAGAGGCTGTTGACGTAGGCCGCGGTGGAGACCTTGAAGCCCGGGAAGGTCTCCTCGGTGACGCAGGCGCCGCCGACCACGTGGCGGCGCTCGAGCACCAGCACCCGCCGGCCGGCCCGCGCCAGGTAGCACGCGGTGACCAGGCCGTTGTGTCCGGCCCCGATCACGATGGCGTCGTAGCGCGAGGGGCTCACCGCCATGCGGTCATTGTCCCCCGCGGGACCAGCCGGCGGTCAGCCGGCGAGCCGGTAGAAGCGCTGCGCGTTCTGCCCCAGCACCTTGCGCCGCGCCTCCTCCGGCAGCGGGGCCAGCCGCTCCCGGAGCTCGCGGACGACGCCCAGCGAGGCGTCGATGTGCGGGTAGTCGGAGGCCCAGACGAAGTAGTCGGCGCCGAGGTGCTGGACCATCTGCGCGGTCACGGACTCGTCGGGGTCGGCCGAGATCAGGCACTGGCGACGGAAGTAGGCGCTCGGCTCCATGCGGATCGGCGTCTGGTGCGCCATCACCCGGTACTTGTGGTCGAGCCGGTCGAGCCAGGCCGCGATCCAGTTGGACCCGGCCTCCAGCACCGCACACTTCAGGCGAGGGTAGCGCTCGAACATGCCGGCGGCCAGCATCTGCGTGAACGCCGCCATGACGTCGATGGCCAGGAACGCGAAGCCGAACAGCCCGTCGGAGGGATCGCGGCGCTGCCACTGCCGGAACCACTGACGGTCACGGACCACGACGTGGAACGCGATCGGCATCTCGAGGTCCTGCGCCGTCTCCCAGAAGCGCGCGAACACCGGATCGTCGAAGTGCCGGCCGCCGCGAGCCGCCAGGTCGGGCGACAGGAAGATCCCCACGCAGCCGTCGCGGCGCGCGCGCACGGTCTCCTGCACCGCGCCCTCGGGGTCCAGCAGCGAGACGTGCGCGACCGGGTAGAGCCGCCTGGGGTCCGTCCGGCAGAACTCGGCCAGCCACCGGTTGTAGGCCCGGGTGTAGGCCGTCGCCAGCGCGCCTTCGGTGACGTGCCCCTCCCAGCAGATGCCGATGGTGGGGTACAGCAGCACGGCGTCGATGCCCTCGGCGTCCATGACGCGCAGCCGCTCGACCGGATCGTAGCCGCCCGGCGGGCTGCCCTCCGCGTAGGTCACCTGCCCGCGCGTGAGCAGGCGCGGCGCCTCCATGTCGATGCCGCCCAGCGCCCCGAGCTGGCCGCGCAGCGTCTTGAGCGGCCGCCCGTCGATGAGGATCACCTCGTAGCCCTGCTCGTCGCGGACGATCCGGATGGCCCGCTCGCGATAGGACGGCTCGAGGTACTCGAGCCAGGTGTCGGCCGGCTCGAGGACGTGCCCGTCGGAGTCCACGACCGGCGCGCTGACCGACGTCGTCATCGTCCTCGCCTCTCTCGCCCGGGCGGCGTCTAGCGGCCGAGGAAGTCGCGCACCATCCGCGCCACCGTCTCCGGCTGCTCGAGCTGGGGCGCGTGGCCGGCGTCGCCGACGGTCTGCACGCGGGCGCCGCTGATCCGGCGCGCGAACTCGTCGGCGTAGACGGGCGGCACCAGCCGGTCCTCCTTGCCCCACAGGAGCAGCGTGGGGGCCTTCACGCGATGGATCCGCTTCTTCAGTCCCTTGTCGGGAATCGGCCACACGAACTTGCCGGTGGCGCCCATCGACCACGCCAGCCGCACGCGCGCCTTGACGGCTTCCTGCTGGTCGTCGATCGCCCCGACGAGCTGGCGGGCGGCCGGGCCGTCGGGGTCGCGAAAGATGCGGGCGCGCAGCTGCGCGGGGTCCAGCACCATCCAGTTGACGATCGGATCGGCGTCCCGCCAGAAGCCGAGCGGGTCGATCAGGACCAGGCTCGTGACGCGTTCCGGGTAGGCCGCGGCCATCTCGCACGCGACCATGGCGCCGAAGGAGTGGCCGACGAGCGCCGCCCGCTCGAGCCCCAGGGCCCGCAGCAATTCGTCGTAGCACAGCACGAGGTCCCACAGCCCGTCCAGGTGCGTGACGTCGTCGGGCGCCTCCGGCGTCGTGCCCGGGTGCTCCGGCGCGTACACGGTAAAGGTCCGCGCGAGGTCGTCGAGGAACGCGTCCCACGTGAGTCCCCACGGTCCGTGGAAGAACACCACGGCCGGGCCCGTCCCCTTCGACAGGACGCGCAGGCGGACCTGGCCCTGCCACACGGCCACCGTCTGCTCGGGCATCAGGACCCTCCGGCGGCGACGCCGGCCGCGACCGGCACCGGGGCGGCGCCACGAAGCCGCTCGGGCCACCAGTGGTTCACCCAGCCCTGGTCGTCCCACTCGCCGCGCAGGGCTGGCAGCACCTCGCGGGCGAAGCGGTCGATGTTCTCGAGCGTCAGCTCGTGCGGCATCGAGCCGATCTGCAGCAGCACCATGAGGTTGCCCACGCGCAGGCCCTTGACGACCTCCTCCTTCAGGCGATCGCGCACGGTGGCCGGGCTGCCGGCGATGACGTAGCCCTTGTCGACGAAGTCGCGATAGCGCAGCTCCTTGGGATTCTCGGGCCGCCGCACCGGGTTGCTGAGCGTGGCCACGAGGCTGCGGTAGTCCTGGTTGCCGGGCGGCGAGAAGTACGGCGCCGGCACGTGCAGGCACTTGTGGTAGAAGTACTCGACGTGCCGCCCGTACTTGCCCTCGGCGGCGGCATCGCTCTCGGCGACGGCCACGAGCTGCAGGAACCCCGCGCGATACGGGTTGGCCTCCCGGCCCTTCTGCTCGACCACCTGCCAGTAGCCGTCCATCATGGTCTTGGCCGAGCGGGCGCCCGAGTAGCTGAGGAAGCAGTAGCAGACGTCGTGCTCGACGGCGAAGTCGAAGGTGCTGATGCTGCCCGAGCCCGGCACCCAGACCGGCGGGTGCGGCTGCTGGATCGGGCGGGGCCACAGGTTGACGGTCGGCAGCTGGTAGTAGCGCCCGTTCCACGCGAAGATCTCCCGCGCCTGCCACGCCTTGAGCGTCAGCGCGAACGCCTCGCGGTAGCGCTCGCGGTGCTCCATCGGCGTGATCCCGTAGCAGAGGTTCACGTCCATGGGGCTGCCGAGCGGCAGGCCGGCCACCAGGCGGCCGCCGCTGATGCAGTCGAGCATCGCGTACTCCTCGGCGACGCGGATGGGCGGGTTGGAGGTCGGCAGCGTCGCGCCCATCTGCACGATCGCCACGTTGCTGCCGGCCGTCGCCCGGGCCAGCACGCTGCCCATGAGGTTCGGGCTCGGCATGAAGCCGTAGGCGTTCTGGTGGTGCTCGTTCGTGCACACGCCGTCGAACCCCGCCCGGGCCGCGTGGATCAGCTCGTCGAGCGTCCAGTTGTAGTACTGGCCGACGCGACTGGCGTCGGCGACCTCCCACCACGGCGGCGTGACCCACACCGACTCGTAGCGGCGCTCGAAGTCCGCGGGCAGCTCGCGATGGGGCATCAGGTGGAACGCGCTGATCTTCATGTCGGTCCTCTCATGGGCTCCGACGGCCGCCGGCGGCGGCCGTCTCAGATCACGCCACGGCCGCGCAGGCCCTCGATGTCGGCGGCGTCGTAGCCGAGCTCGGTCAGGATCGCGTCGGTGTGCTCGCCGAGCATCGGGGCCCGGTGGCGGAAGCAGCCGGGCGTCTCGCTCAGGTCCACCGGCGTCGGGGCCAGCGGGACCGCCCGCGGCAACCCTGGATACTCGGTGTCGACCAGCAGGCCGGCGGCGCGGATGTGCGTGTCGTCGAGCGCCTGCTGCGGCGAGTACAGCGGCCCGCCGGGGATCTTCGCCTTCTCCAGCTCAGCGAGGGCCTCGGCCGTCGTCCGGGCGGCGGTCCACTCCGACATGCGCTTGGAGATGATCTCGCCGTTGTCGCCGCGGGCGAGGTCGTCCTTGAACCGCGGGTCGGTGCGCCAGTGCTCCTCGCCCATCAGGCGGGCCCACCGCGCGAACATGGGTCCGCCGATGGCGTAGGCGATGATCCAGCCGTCCTTCGTCCGGAACAGGTCGGACGGCGCCGAGGTCTGGCCGCGATTGAGCGTGGCCACGCGGTCGGGGCGGGCGACCTGCTGCTCGACGAGCGCCGGGTTGTTGAACGCCACCGCGGTGCGCAGCAGGGCCGCCTCGACCTTCTGGCCGCGCCCGGTCTTGTCGCGCGCCATCAGCGCGGCCAGCGTCCCCAGCGCCGACACCGAGGCCGTGCCGAAGTCGACCCAGGCCACCGACGCCCGTATGGGCTGCTCCGGGGTGCCGGTCAGGTAGGCCGAGCCGCACATCACCTGGCCGATGCCGTCGAACCCGTGCCGGTGGCTCCACGGTCCGCCGGCGCCGTACGCCGTGACGGTGGTGAGGATGATGTCGGGCTTGACGCGACGGAGGCTGTCGAGGTCGAGCCCGAGCGAGCGCAGCACCTCGGGCGGCAGGTTCGCCACGACCACGTCGGCGGTCGCCACCAGCTTGCGCACGATCTCCCGGCCTTCCGGGCAGCCGGGATCGAGGGTCATCGCCCGCTTGTTGCGGTTCATCGCCAGGTACATCGCGCCGACGCCGTCCGGACCGACCGGGGCCACCCAGCGGTCCTCGCCGCCGCCGATGCGCTCGACGCGGATCACGTCGGCGCCCAGGTCGGCCAGCAGCGCCGCGCAGTACGGCCCGGCGATGTAGCGCCCGAAGTCGAGGACGCGGATGCCGTCGAGCACCGCGTCGAGCCGCCCGTCACGTTCGCTCATTCGAGACTCCTCCGCCCACACTGGCCTGGAGACTGCACCGGCCCGCCTGTGACGTCAAGGTGCCGCGAGAGGAGTAAGCTGAGGTCGATGCAGCGACGCCACCTCGGGATGATCGGCATGCTGGGTATGATCGGGCTGCTGGTCGCGGCCGGCTGCCAGTACCGGGGCTATCTGGCCGGCTTCCTGCCGACCGCGGCGGCCGACATGGGTGACGTCAGGCTCCCGCCGGGCTTTCGCATCGCCGTCTACGCCGCCGAGGTGCCCAACGCCCGGCAGATGGCGCTGGGGCCGCCCGGCGTGGTCTTCGTCGGTTCCAAGGCCGAGGGCAAGGTGTACGCGGTGGTCGATCGCGACGGCGACCACAAGGCGGACGGCGTCCACGTCATCGCCAGCGGGCTGAACAGCCCCAGCGGCGTCGCCTACCGCGGCGGCGCGCTCTATGCGGCGGCCGTGAACCGCGTGCTGCGCTGGCGCGACGTCGCCCGCGACCTGGCCCATCCGTCGCCGCCCGAGGTGGTGAGCGACGCCTTTCCTTCGGACGCCCACCACGGCTGGAAGTTCATCGCGTTCGGGCCCGACGGCCGGCTCTACGTGCCGGTGGGGGCGCCGTGCAACATCTGCCCGCTGCCGGGTCCCCTGCACGCGACGATCACGCGCCTGGATGTCGCCGGCGGCCCGCCGGAGGTGGTGGCGCGCGGCGTGCGCAACAGCGTCGGCTTCGACTTCCAGCCCGGCACCGGCGAGCTGTGGTTCACCGAGAACGGCCGGGACTGGCTGGGCGAGGATCAGCCGCCCGACGAGCTGAATCGCCTGACCCGGGTCGGCGAGCACTTCGGTTTCCCCTTCTGTCACGGTGCGGGCGTGCCCGACCCCGAGCACAACGGCGGCCGGGCCTGCGCGCAGTTCAGCGCGCCGGCGCGCCTGCTCGACCCGCACGTGGCCGCCATCGGCATGCGCTTCTACACGGGGACGATGTTCCCTGAGAAGTACCGCGGCGGCGTGTTCATCGCCGAGCACGGCTCCTGGAACCGCAAGGCGCCGAGCGGGTACCGCGTCAGCTTCGTGAAGGTCGAGGGCGGGCGAGCCACGTCCTACGAGCCGTTCGCCGAGGGCTGGCTCAAGGACCGCACCGCCTCCGGACGTCCGGCCGACGTGCTCGTCATGCCCGACGGCGCGCTGCTCGTCTCCGACGACAAGGCCGGGCGCCTCTATCGCATCAGCTACGACCGGCAGTGAGGGAGGACGGTTGACGATGGCGTTGCGCAAGGGGTTCCGGCAGCTGGTGGACGAGGCGAAGTCGCGGATCACCTCGATCGGTCTCGAGGAGGCCCGGACCCGTCACGGGCGGCCCGACGTCGTCTTCGTGGACCTGCGCGACGTGCGCGAGCTGGAGCGCGAGGGCCAGATTCCGGGCGCCTTCCACTGCCCGCGCGGCATGCTGGAGTTCTGGATCGACCCCGACAGCCCGTACTACAAGGACGTCTTCGCGCCCGGCAAGGAGTTCGTCTTCTACTGTAACGCCGGCTGGCGCTCGGCGCTTGCGTGCGACGTCGCCCGGCAGATGGGCCTGGAGACGGTCGTCGACCTCGACGGCGGCTTCACCGCCTGGAAGAGCGCGGGCATGCCGGTCGAGGAACGGCCGCGCAAGAAGGCCTGAGGGCGCCGCGCGTCTCCGGCCCGGTTTCCGGGTGAATTTTGCCCACTCGTCGGCCCGGCGCAGTAACCTAGCGCCGCAGTGAATGAGCTGGCTGAGCTGATCGGCTGCAGTCCCGCGATCGAGGACATACGAGCGCAGATCCGGCGACTGGTCGCGCGCCAGCAGGCGGGCCACCGCCTCCCCTCGATCCTGATCAGCGGCGAGACCGGCACGGGCAAGGGTCTCGTCGCCCATCTCCTGCACCGGTCGAGTCCGCGCGCGGCCGGGCCGTTCGTGCCGATCAACTGCGCCGCGATCCCCGACACGCTGCTCGAGGCCGAGCTGTTCGGGTACGAGCGGGGCGCGTTCACGGACGCCCGCCAGGCCAAGGCCGGGCTCTTCCAGACCGCCCATCGCGGCACGATCTTCCTGGACGAGGTCGGTCTGCTGCCCGAGGGGCTCCAGGCCAAGCTCCTGAAGGCGCTCGAGGAGCGGGCGGTGCGGCGGCTGGGCGGCACGCGCGCCGAGCCGTTCGACGCGTGGGTGCTCTCCGCCACGAACGCCGACCTGACCGTCGCCCTGCGCGAGCGCCGCTTCCGCGAGGACCTCTATCACCGCCTGGCCGTGCTCACGCTGCGGCTGCCGCCAATCCGCGAGCGGGGCGAGGACATCGTGGTCCTGGCCGAGCACTTCCTGGCCCGGGCGTGCGCGGACTACGGGCTGCCCGCCAAGACGATCTCCCCGGTAGCGCGAGCGCACCTGGCTGCCTTCCCGTGGCCGGGCAACGTCCGGCAGCTCGCCAACGTGATGGAGCGCGTGGCGCTGCTGGGCGACGCCCGCGAGGTCACGCCGGACATGCTCGGCCTGCCGGCGGTGACATCCGGTCGCGCGGCCCCCCTCCCCGCGGGCGAGTCGGGGACGGCGTCGATCGACATCGCCATGCGGAGCCATCTGCAGAGCGTCCTCGAGCAGCACCGGTGGAACATCTCGCACACGGCCGTGGCGCTCGGGATCTCGCGGAACACCCTCCGCGCACGAATCGAGAAGTACGGGCTGCGCGAGGCGTCGCGCCCGCCCCGGGCAGCCGAGCCGCGCATGTCGGCGGTCCCCGCGGCAGCACCCATCGAGGCGACGCCGCTGGTGTCGGACGCGCCCGCGCCCAGCGTGGTCGTTCCCGAGGAGGCGGCGGCGACCGTGGTGGCGTCGGAGCCGGGGGGCACGAAGATCCGGTGGGAGCGCCGCCAGCTCGTCTTCCTGCGGGTGGTGCTGGGCGAGCCGGCGGACACCGACAGCCGGCTCGATACCAGCCGTCTGCTGGACAGCCTGATCGACAAGGTCCGCAGCTTCGGCGGCCGCATCGAGGAGCTGAGCCCGACCTCGATCGGGGCCGTCTTCGGGATCGAGATCATGGACGAGGCGTCCCGGAGGGCCGCGCACGCCGCCATGGCCATGCGGCGCGTGCTCGAGCGCGGCCGGCACGGCGAGGGAGCTCCGGTCACCGCCCGCGCCGGCGTCCATGCCGCGTTCCTGCTGGTGGGCCAGACGGGCGAGCTACACCACATCGACGCCGACGCGCGGCGCGCGGTGTGGTCGACGCTCGACGGCCTGGTCGAGGGCGCGCCGCCGGGTGCCGTCATGGTCACCCCCGCGGCGGCGGCCCTGCTGCAGCGTCGGTTCGTGCTGACCTCCCCAGCGGCGCTGGCGGCCGGCGCCGTCGGCGCGTTTCAGCTCGCGGGTCCCGAGCGCACGGCGATCCGCTCGAGCGGCCGCCTCACCGCCTTCGTGGGACGTCAGCATGACCTCGACCTGCTGGAGAGCCGTTTCCGCGCCGTCGCCGCGGGGCACGGTCAGGTCATCGCGATCTCGGGTGAGGCGGGGATCGGCAAGTCACGCCTGCTCCACGAGTTCCGTCGGCGCATCCGCGGTCATCGGGTCACGCACCTCGACGCGAACTGCGTGTCCTACGGGACGGCCATCCCTTACCTGCCGATCCTCCAGCTGATCCGCCGCGCGTTCCGGCTCGACGACGCCGATCCACCGTCCCTCGCCGCGGCCAAGATCCGCCGCGCCCTCGACCGGTTCGACATCTCCGCCGCGGAGGCGATGCCGTCCCTGCTCGAGCTGCTCGGCATCGAGACGGGCACGGCCGAGCTGCCCAGTCCCCAGTCGCTCCAGGCCCGGATCCGCGACACGATCCGGCTGCTGAGCGCGCGGGCGAGCCGGCACCGGCCCCTGGTGGTCATCGTCGAGGACCTGCACTGGATCGACGCGGCGTCGGAGGCGCTGGGCGTCGCCCTGCTCCACGCCATCGACACGCTCCCCATCCTGGTCCTCCTGACGTACCGGGCCGGCTACCGGCAGCCGTGGCTGGACCGCTCGTACGTGACCCAGATCGCGCTGCCGCCACTCTCGCGGGAGGAGAGCGCGGGCCTCGTCAAGGCGATGCTCGATCCCGACGTCCCGGAGGCGTTCGCCGACCTCATCGTCGCGCGCGCCGAGGGCAACCCGTTCTTCCTGGAGGAGCTGGCCCACGTCGTCGCCGAGCAAGGCGGCGACGACCAGTCACCGGTCGTGCCGGAGACGATCCAGGAGGTCTTGCTGACGCGCATCAACCGGCTCCCCGAGGGGCCGCGCCGCGTGCTGGAGACGGTCGCGGTCCTCGGGCGGTCGGCCGGCCACCGCCTGCTCGGCGCGATGTGGCCCGGCGCCGGGCCGCTCGACGAGTTCCTGCGCGACCTCGTGCGGCAGGAGTTTCTCTACGAGCGGACGAGCGCGGCCGGCGAGACCGAGTACGTGTTCCGCCACGCGCTCACCCAGGAGAGCGCCTACCAGGGCCTGACCGAGTCCGCGCGCAGCCGGCTCCACGGGACCGCGGGTCAGGCGCTCGAGCAGCTCTATGCGGGACGGCTCGATGAGGTGGTCGACCTGCTCGCGCACCACTACGGGCGCAGCCCCCTGGACGAGCGCGCGGTCGACTACGGCCTTCTCGCCGGCGAGAAGGCCGCCCGGCGGTGGGCGACCACCGAATCCCGCAACATCTTCACGACGGTCCTCGGCCGTCTCGACCGGATGCCGCGGAGCCGGGAGAACCTCCTGCGCCGGCTCGACGCGGTCCTCAAGCAATCGGAGGTCCGGTTCGCGCTCGGCGAGCACCGCGCGCAGCTCCAGGGCCTGGCCGCCGTCCGCGACGTCGCCGAGGAGATCGCCGATCCCCCGCGCTGCGCCGCCTGGCTCTACTGGACGGGGTTCCTCCACAGCGTCGTCGGCGGCCGACCCGAGGAGGCCATCGCGCATTGCAGCGCGGCGGCGGCCCTGGTCGAGTCCGCGGGGCTGCCCGAGCTGCGGCCGTTCGTGGATTGCTGCCTGGCCCACGTGCAGTTCCTGGCCGGGGATCTGCGCGAGGCGGCGGAGGACGGCGAGCGGGCCCTGGCCGAGTTCGAGGCGCGCGGGAACGTCTGGTGGGCGTGCCGGACGATGTGGGCGCTCAGCCCGAGCGCCAACGCCCTCGGCGACTGGGCGCGAAGCCTGGAGTACTGCGGGCGGGCCCTGCGGCACGGCGAGCGCACCAACGACCTGCGCCTCAAGGTCGTCGCCTGGTCGCGAACCGCCGGCACGCAGGTGCAGCGCGGCGACGCGAAGGCGGCGCTGGCCGCGTGCGACGCGGCGTCCAAGCTCGGCCCCACGCCGTTCGACACGGCCATGATCAACGCCGTGCGGGGCTACGCGCTGGTCAAGAGCGGCGACACCGCGGGGGGGCTGCGGACCCTGCGCGAGGGCGTGGCCTGGGCCGCCGGCTCGCACCTCGTCTACACCCGGTCGCAGTACTCGCTGTGGCTGGCCGAGAGCCTCGTGCGCGGCGGCGATCGCGAGGAGGGCCGGGCCCTGGCGCTGACGGCGCTCCAGACCAGCGAGTCGACCGGCTACCGGTTCCTCGAGGGCGTCGCCCACCGCATCCTCGGCGAGGCCCTGCCGCCGGGCGATCCGGAGGCGACGGTCCACCTGCAGCGGGCGCACGACGTGCTGGCGTCGATCGGGGCCCGTAACGAGCTGGCCAAGACACTCCTGGCGCAGGCGATCGAGCGCGCCGGCCGGGTCCCCGCCGAGGCAGCCTCGCTCCTGGCCCGGGCACGCGCGATCTTCGAGGCCCTGGACACGGTGGACGAGCCGAGGCGGGTGGACGCCGCCCTGACGCTGGTGGACGGCGCCGCCCGCTGACGGCCGGCGCGGCGACTAGACGCCGGCGCCGCCCTCGTAGCCCACGAGCAGCTTGTACTCGCGCCCGTTGGCCATGTACTTGATCCGGATCGCCTTGCTGACCCGGATCGTCTCCAGCTGACCGGCGTCGTCGGCCACCGGCCAGAAGAAGCCCTTCAGGTAGAGCGGGTGGTTCGTCGGCAGCTCCGGCACCTCCCACGGCTCGTCGGCCTTTCTCGCCTTGCCGAGGCCGCTGCGCGCGACCGTGCCGCCGTCGACACTCGTCATCGGTCCGTACGGGTTCTCGTTCACGATCACGGTGCCGAGCGCTTCCTGGATCGATGCTCCCATGGTGGCCTCCTGGTGTTCCCACGTGCTCGTGGGGTCTGCGAGGAACCGCGCCGCGGTGATCGAGGGCATGAAGAAGTAGCCCCCGCCGGTCATCGTCACGTAGTGGTGCATGTCGAACGTCGCGGGCAGGGTATTGGACGAGCGCAGGACGAGCCGGGTCGGGTTCTCGCCCTGACCGGCGACGGGGTCCTGGCCGGCCCCGGGCCCGGGAAGGTTCTTGTCGTTCAGCCAGCGCTGCACCCGCTCGTACTGCGCGCCGAGGTCGGCCTGGAACGCGAGGAACAGGAGCCCGCGGTCGCGGCCGTCGTCCGCGGGCGGCGCCTCCGCGTTGCCGAGGTCCAGCGGCGGCCCATACGGGATGCCCCTTCGGAGCAGCCGATGGGTGAGGCCACCGACCGCGGCATCGTGCGGGTGCGCCTTGCGGACGTGGGCGAAGTGCGGCACCCGCGTGCCGGCGGGGTCCGCCGCATAGTCGTCGGCTGTGTACGGCTCGGGCTCGCTCGCTTGCCGGGGGATCTCACCGAGCGGATCCTGCAGCTTGGCGCCGCTGGGCCACCGGCCGACCACCTTGGCCCCGAGCTGGGCCCGGTTCTTGAGGCCCGTGCTCTTGAGCAGTGCGGCCAGGCCCTGGTGAAACCCGGCCACGTCCTGCCGCAGGCGCCGGAACACGACATAGCTGCCGTCCCGGGTCCAGGCCGGACCGCTGGCCGACAGCGACCCGTCGGCGCTCGGATAGCCCAGCACGAAGTCCCCGGTGCCTGGCGAGCCGTCGAGAGCGGGCTCGCTGATCCCGTCGCGGTAGCCGAAGTGCTCCTGCGCTCGCCGCGTCTCCGGCAGCTTGGCGCCGCGGCAGTCCTCGCCGAGCATGTCCAGGAAGACGTCGCGGCCGCTGTGCAGCGCCACCCGGTCGCGATGCGCCCGCAGCGCGCGCTGCAGATCGGGCTCGGTGTCGGCGCCGATGACCATCAGCACGTGGGCCTCGGTGTCGCCGGTGCCGCCGAAGCGCCAGCTCTCCGGCGTGTCGGCGAGCATCTCGGCGCGGTGGGCCATGCCCTGGACAAAGGCCTCGGGAAACGCGGCGGACGCTCCGGGCATCAGGAAGTCCAGCCCGGCCCGGGAGAAGGCCACGTTGATCCACGTCGAGCGCAGCTCCGCCAGCTCGGCTGGCGTCTTCCCGGCCCGGCGCGCCCGGAAGGCGAGCACATCCCGCGCGCTGGTGAGCTCGCCGACGGTGTCGCGGAGCCAGGCCCGGGCCCTGTCCGGCGACGGAAACCGGAGCCCCAGGAAGGCCTGCTGGTCCTTGTTGAATCCCGGATGAAGGTTGCCCTGGATGCGATCGATGCGCACGGCTGCGCTCATGCGTCCTCCTTCGCGGCCATGGCCAGCAGCGCTCGCCAGCTCCTCGCGGCCGCGTACCGGGAACTGAGCAAGGAGCGCGCCGAGCCCGAAGCGCGCAAAGTCGAAGAGTTGCGCTCTGCTCCTTCCGGCGGTGCTGGTCAGGTGCTCACGCGCTGCGCAGCGTGTTGCGCAGCGCGACCGGCCGGCGCACTTCGGCTAGGATGACGCGGGAGGCGATCGACGACCGATGAGCCGGCTCTTCCTGATACGCCACGGCGAGACCGTGGGCAACGCCTCCCGGACCGTCCAGCTGCCCGACAACCCGCTGTCGGCGCGGGGCGCGGCCCAGGCCGAGCGGCTGGCCCGGCGGCTGGCCCGGGAAGGCCTGGCGCACATCGTGTCGAGCGACTTCGCCCGGGCGCGGAGCACCGCCGAGGCCCTGCAGCGGGTCACCGGCGCGCCGCTGACCTTCGAGCCGCTGCTGCAGGAGCGGAACTTCGGCGACCTGCGCGGCACGCCCTACGCGGAGCTGGGCGTCGACATGTTCGCTCCCGACTACGCGCCGCCCAACGGCGAGACCTGGCCGGCCTTCCACGCTCGCGTCGACACCGCGTGGGCCCGGGTGCAGGCGCTGGCCGCCGCGACGGGCGGCCGCCTGGCCGTGGTGACGCACGGGCTCGTGTGCCGGTCGCTGGCCACGCGCCATCTCGTCCTGCCGCCCGGCGCGGTCGCGCCCGAGCGCTGGGAGAACACCTCGCTGACGATCGTCGACTGGCCGGCGCCCTGGCGGGTGCAGCTGCTCAACTGTGTCGCCCACCTGGACGACCTCGACGCCGCGCCCCTCGCCGACGCCGCCGCCGTCTGAGCCCCGCCCTCCTCAGAACGTCACGCGGAGCGCCCGGAGGCCGCGCAGCACCGACGACTCGCGCCACTCGGGCGTCGGCTCGGCCAGGGCGAGCCGGGGCGCGCGGCGCAGCAGGGTCCCGAGGGCGATCTGACCCTCGACGCGGGCCAGCGGCGCTCCCAGGCAGAAGTGGATACCGTAACCGAACGCGATGTGACGAATGTCCCGCCGGGTGACGTCGAGCCGGTCGGGGTCCACGAAGTGCGCGGGGTCGCGGTTGGCGGCGCCGATGGCGGCCACCACCATGGCGCCGGCCGGCAGCGCGTGGCCGCCGAGCTCGACCTCGGCGTTGGTGATGCGCGCGGTGCGCTGCACCGGGCTGTCGTACCGCAGCAGCTCCTCGACCGCGGCCGGCACCAGCGCGGGATCCCGGCGCACCGTGGCGAGCTGCTCGGGGTGCCGCAGGAGCGCCAGCAGACCGTTGCCGATCAGGTTCACGGTGGTCTCGTGACCGGCGATGAACAGCAGCACGCACATCGCGATGACCTCGCCCTCGGAGAGCCGGTCGCCCTGCTCCTCGGCGGCGATCAGGCCGGTCAGCAGGTCGTTCCGGGGATCGGCGCGCCGCCGGGGGACGAGCCGCCTGAAGTAGTCGCCGAGGGCGTGGCGGGCGACGCGCCCGCGCTCGACGATGCCGGCGTCGCTCGGCAGCCCGATCGCGTCGAGGCTGCGCGCGATGTCGGCCGACCACCCCCGGATCGACTCGTGGTCGGCCAGGGGAACGCCCAGCATCTCGCAGATGACGGTGACCGGCAGCGGGTAGGCCAGGTCGGCGATCACGTCCATGCCGCCGGCCGGCTCCACGCGCGCGAGGAGGCGGTCGACGATGCCCTGGATGTGGTCGCGCATCTGCTCGATCACCCGTGGGGTGAACGCCTTGCTGACGAGCGCGCGCAGGCGCGTGTGATCGGGCGGGTCCCGGAACAGCATCGACCGCGGCAGCGCGCCGCCCTCGGCACCGTCACCGTAGACGGCCGTCAGCAGCTGGGCGAAGCCCTCGCGGCCGAACCGCGGGTCCCGCAGGGCGGTGACGCAGTCGTCGTATCGCGTCAGCACCCAGAACCCCAGCGGGCTGCGGTGCACCGGGTCCTCCTCGCGGAGCCGCCGATAGAACGGGTACGGGTCGGCGTGGAACTCCGGCAGCAGCGGATCGAACACGAGCGGGGTGGTGGCCATCGAGGTCCGTCGTCGAGTGTGCGGGGTCCTACCGGTCCAGGGCGTCCCGGAGGACCTCGGCGGGGTGTCGGGCGCGGCGGCCGGCCAGGTGCTGGATCTGCTGGCGGCAGGAGATGCCGGGGGCGACGACCTCCGTGTCGGCGGCGGCCGCCTTCACCGCCGGCGCCAGGCGGCGGTTGCCGAGCTGCACGGAGATGTCGTAGTGCTCGCGCTCGAAGCCGAACGAGCCGGCCATGCCGCAGCAACCCGAGTCGACCTCGCTCACGCGGTAGCCGGCCCACTGGAGCACGGCCACCGTCGGCGCGGTGCCGACCATCGCCTTCTGGTGGCAGTGCCCGTGCAGCAGCGCCTCGCGGGGCCCGGGCTTGAACGGCAGGGTGAGGCCGCGCTCGCGCTCGCGCAGGAGGAACTGCTCGAGCAGCGCGCTCTGGGCGGCGACGGTGCGCGCCTCGTCGGTGCGCAGCAGGTCCACCCACTCGTCGCGCAGCGTCAGCAGGCACGAGGGCTCGAGCCCCACGATGGCCACGCCGCGCCTGGCGTAGGGATACAGGCGCTCGACGTTCCAGCCGGCGTGCTCCCGCGCCTCGGCGAGCATCCCCTTGGAGATCAGCGGGCGACCGCAGCACTTGCGGTCGACCAGGATCACGCGGTAGCCGGCCGTCTCCAGCAGCTCGACGGCCGCCCGGCCGATCTCCGGCGTGTTGTACGTCACGAACGTGTCGTGGAAGAGCACCACGTCGCCGCGCGGGGCCACCGGCGGCAGCTGGTGCGTCGCGAACCAGTCCGTGAACGTCTGCGTGGCCAGCGCGGGCAGCGGCCGGCGACGGTCGATGCCGACGATCTTCTCCATCAGCCAGCGGTTGAACGGCACCGACGTCATCCAGTTGGCGATGGTCGGCAGCCGCGACAGCACGCGGTTCAGCCGCTCGATGCGTCCGAAGAGGCGGTTGCGCAGGGGCAGGCCGTTGGCCTCGTAGTAGTGGTACAGGAACTCGTACTTCAGCTTGGCCATGTCCACGTTGGACGGGCACTCGGCCTTGCAGCCCTTGCACTCCAGGCACAGGTCCATCACCTCGTGCAGCCGGTCGCCGGTGAACTCGGCGGCGGGCAGGCGCCCGGACAGCACCGCCCGCAGCGCGTTGGCGCGCCCGCGCGTGGAGTGCTCCTCGTCGCGCGTGGCCATGTAGGAGGGGCACATGGTGCCCTCGAGCTTCTTGCGGCAGACCCCGACGCCGTTGCACATCTCCGCCGACGCCGCGAAGCCGCCCTGCGCGGAGAAGTCCAGCAGCGTCACCGGCTCCCACGTCGTGTAGGCGACCCCGTAGCGGAGGTTTTCCAGGATGCCGGGCGAGTCGACGATGTTGCCGGGGTTCATCCGGTTCTCGGGGTCGAACGCCCGCTTGAGCCGGCGGAACGCCTCCATGAGGGTGGGCCCGTACATGCGCTCCAGGAACGGGCTGCGGGCGCGGCCGTCGCCGTGCTCGCTGGAGATCGTCCCGTTGAACTCCACCACCAGCGCGGTGATCTCGTCGGCGATCGCGCGCACCTGCTCGAGCCCGCGCGGCGTCTTGAGGTCGATGACCGGCCGGATGTGCAGGCACCCGACCGAGCAGTGACCGTAGTAGGCGCCGACCGTGTCGTGCTTGGCGAAGATGTCCTTGAAGCGCGGCACGAACCGGGCCAGGTGTCGCGGCTCCACGCAGGTGTCCTCGACGAACGCGATGGGCTTCTTGTCCCCCTTCATGCCCAGCAGCAGGCCCAGCCCGGCCTTGCGCAGGTTCCAGATGGTGCGCTGCTCGCCGGCCTCGAAGGCGGCGTGGGCCGCGTAGCCGAACCGGTCGCGGGCCCGTCGCGCCTCCAGGGCCTCGACCTTGGCCCTCGCCTCGGCCTCGGTCTCGCCGGTGTACTCCACGATCATGATGGCGGCCGGATCGCCCCGGACCCAGCCCATGCGCCGGGACTGCTCGATGTTGTCGCGGGCCAGGTCGAGGATGAGCTTGTCGGTCACCTCGACGGCGTAGGGCCCGGTCTCGAGGATGGCCTGCGAGGACTCGAGCGCCTCCTGCAGGTCGTGGTAGTGGATGACGTCGACCGCGGTCGCCTTCGGCCGCCTCACCAGCCGGACCTTGGCCTCCAGGATGGTGAGCAGCGTGCCCTCGGAGCCGACCACCAGCCGCGCCATGCTCAGCGGCCGCGGCGCCCCGTTGCCGCCGCCGGCGTAGGAGTGCGGGCGGACGCCCAGCCCGATCAGCTCGTTGAGGTTGTAGCCGGCCACGCGCCGCCAGTGCTTGGGATAGCGCGCCCGGATCTCGTCGGCGTACGTCTCGCGGATGGCGGCCGCCTCGCGATAGATCTGGCCCTCGAGGCCCGGGCGCCGGGTCTTGGCCTCGAACTCCGTCGGGGTCAGCTCGCCGAAGATGACCTCGGTGCCGTCGGCCAGCAGCGCGCGGATCTCCAGCACGTGATCGACCGTGAGGCCATAGGCGAGCGAGTGGGAGCCGCCCGAGTTGTTGCCCATCATGCCGCCCAGCGTCGCGCGGTTCGACGTGGACGTGTCGGGTCCGAACAGCAGCCCCAGCGGTCTCACGTGGTGGTTCAGCTCGTCCTGGACCAGGCCCGGCTGCACGCGCGCCCACAGCTCCTCGGCGTTCACCTCGAGCACCTCGTTCATGTGCTGGGTGAAGTCGAGGACGAGCGCGTGGTTGACGGTCTGCCCGGTCAGCGAGGTGCCGCCCCCGCGCGGCAGCAGCGCCACCCTGTGCGCGCGGGCCACCTCCACCGCGGCGCGCACGTCGTCGGCGTCGCGCGGGGTGACCACGCCGATCGGCTCCACCTGGTACATGGAGGCGTCGGTGGAGTACAGCAGCCTCGAGGCCGGATCGAAGCGGACGCTGCCACGCACGACGCGGCGCAGGGCGTGCTCGAGGTCGTTCACGCGCGCCATTATACGGCGTGATCGGCGAGCCGGCGCGAGGGCCGCCGTCAGCGCAGCGTGGAGGGCGGCGCCTGGTGAGGGTTCAGGTACGGGCTGGCCGGCCCCTGGTAGGGCCAGTAGCGCGCCAGGCCCGGCAGCCAGGTGCCGGGCGGGACGAAGCAGTAGCAGCTGCCGCCGGGGGCGGTCACGGTCTGGATCGGGCACCAGCCGTAGTCGGTACTGCAGATGGTGGCGGCCGGCGCACCCGGCCGCGCGACCGGAGGCGGGAGCGGCGGCGCGAAGTTCTGCGCGAGCGCCGGCGCGACGCCCGCGAGCGACAGGAGTGCCGCGATCACGGCCCGGCGCATTGGTCTACTATAGCCCCATGCGCCGGGCCGTCCTCCTGCTGCCCGCCCTGCTCGTCGCGCTCGCGGGCGTGGCGCAGGCGGCGCCGGCGGCGCCCGGCTTCAAGGTGCGCACGCTCGACGGCCGCGCGATCGACAGCAACGAGCTCATCGGCCGCAAGGTGATCGTGCTGCGCTTCCAGGCCTCGTACTGCAAGACGTGCGTGAAGGAGTCGCCGGAGCTGTCGCGCGTCGTGGAGCGCTACCGCGACCGCGACGTGGAGGTCGTCGCCATTCACGTGCAGGACACGGCCACCGACACCCAGCGGTTCGTGAAGCGGACGAACGCCACGTACCCCATCGCGCTCGACCCCCGGCTGACCCTCGGCAACCGCTTCGGGTTCAAGGGCACCCCGTACACCGTGGTCATCGATCGCAAGGGCGAGATCGCCGCCCGCGTCCACGGCGCTGGCGCGGTGCGACGGCTTCCGCGCACGCTCGACGGGCTGCTGAAGCAAGACCCGAAGCCGTAGCGGCGGCGCCGGCGACTCAGGGCTTGAGCATGACCTTGATGGCACGGTCCTGCTTGGCGTCGAAGATCGCGTAGCCGCGCGGGGCGTCCTTGAGCGGCAGCGTGTGCGTCACGATCCGGGCCGGCTGCAGCTTCCGGCGCTGCACCAGCGGCAGCAGCGGCGTCATGTAGTTGCGCGCGTTGCAGATGCCCATCCGCAGCGTGAGGTCCTTGAAGAAGGCCTCGCGGGCGGGAAAGCCCATCGACGTCTCGACGTAGACGCCGACCGACGACACCGTGCCGCCCGCCCGCACCGCCTGGATGGCCTGCGTGAACGGCGCCTCGTGGCCCACGCACTCCAGCGCCACGTCGGGACCGTGGCCCCCGGTGAGCGCGCGCAGCTGCTCGGCCGGATCGCCCCGGTCGAGGCTCACCGGCTCGGCGCCGAACTCGACGGCCAGCGCCAGCCGGTAGTCCACGCGGTCGACCGCGAACACGCGAGCGGGCCCGAAGAGCTGGGCCGACTGCATCGCCAGCAACCCCACCGGCCCGGCGCCGAACACGGCGACGGTGTCCCCCGGGCGGATGCCGCCGTTCTCGGCACAGACGTACCCGGTGGAGAGGATGTCGCCCAGGAACAGCGCGTCGTCGTCGCTCAGGTCGGCCGGCACCTTCTCGCAGAGGTGGTCGGCGAACGGCACCCGGATGCGCTCGGCCTGACCGCCGCCCCACACGTGGCCGAAGCGACCCCCGAACACCGCCCGGCCCGTGGTCGTGCACTGGGTGGGCAGCCGCCGCCGGCACCACTCGCAGGCCCCGCACGAGACGGAGAACGGTACGACCACCCGGTCGCCGACCCGCACCGTCTTCACGGCGGCGCCCGCCTCCTCCACCACGCCCATGAACTCGTGACCCATGATGGCGCCGGTCTGGACGAGCGCGCCGCCGCCGCGGCCGTGGTACTGGTGCAGGTCGGAGCCGCACACCGCGCTCGTGGTGATGCGTAGCAGGACGTCGGTCGGGTCCACCACCCTGGGGTCGGCGACATCCGTTGCCCGCACGTCGCTCACGCCGTGGAACGTGATCGCCTTCATCGCGACTCCTCCTTGGCCGCCATCTCGTAGAGCACCAGGGCGGCGGCGCCCCGCATCGTCACGCGCTTGTCGCCGGGCACGATCGTCACCCGCGTCTGGGCCAGGGCCTGGGGCAGCGCGTACTCGCCGGCTGCCTCGAGGATACGCGTCTGCAGCGATGCCAGCGACGCCATCACGCCACCCGTGATGACCACGACCTCGGGGTTGAGCCCGTTGACCACGGTGCCCACGACCGCGCCGAGGGCCTGCAGCGCCTCCTCGACGATCGCCCCGGCGACCGGATCGCCGGCGGCGGCCACCTCGAAGACCAGGGCCGCCGTGAGGCTCATCGGGTTTCCGCCGGCCGCGTGCAGCAAACGAGCCCCTGCCGGGCCGGCGACCCGCGCCCGGGCCGCGTCGGTGATCCCACGGCCGCTGGCGTAGAGCGCCGCGCAGCCTCGGCCGCCGCACCAGCAGCGTGGTCCGTCGAACTTGATCGGCGTGTGGCCCAGCTCGCCGCCGAACCCGCCCACGCCGCGCACCAGGCGGCCCTCCAGCACGATCCCGGCGCCGAAGCCCGTGCCCGGGGCCAGCACCACCAGCGAGCGGACGCCGCGGGCCACGCCGAAGGTCCACTCGCCCAGCGCCAGCGCGTTCACGTCGTTGTCGACGAACACCGGCAGCTCGCTGCCTCGCTCCAGCACCTCGGCCAGCGCCACGCCGGCCAGCTCCGGCACGTGCGGGACGTGCTCGCTGATACGCCGGGCGACCGTGTCCACCGGGCCCGGCACGCCGACGCCGATACCGCGGACGTGGTGGCCCAGCCGGCGGGCGCCCGCCCGGGCACGGTCGATCAATCCCTCGATGACCGACAGCGCACGGCCACCCCCGTCGCGGGGGGTCGGGACGTGCTCCTCGAGCAGGACCTCGCCGTCCGTCGTGACGGCGCCGACGGCGATGGTGGTGCCGCCGACGTCGACACCGATGAGCAGCGAGCGCGTCACGCCGGCGGGCCCGGCCGGCTCAGAGCTCGCCGAAGTGCCGGAGCCGGATGCCGAGCGCGGCCACGGCGGCGCGCGCCGCGGGAGCGCCGAGCCCTGCCAGCTCGGCCTCGCGCTGCCGGCCGTAGCGGCTGTAGGCGAGGTCGGCATCGAACCGGCCGGGGTGGCACATGAATTCCGACACGCCCGTCGGCAGCGTCCGCAGATGGGCCAGCGTGCGGCCCGACGACCAGTACGCGTCGGGTCCCGACTCGCCGAAGAAGTGGTCGGGCGTGCGGAGCCCGGCGCCGCGAGCCCGGGCGCGGGCGGCGGCGTCCTGGCTCCGCACGGGCAGGCCGTGCTCGCGCGCGACCTCCAGCACCACCTCACGGACTGGCGCATAAAGGCCCACGTGATGGTGCGTATCCAGGTGCGTCGGCGGCCGACCCACGAGCGCCTCGAAGCGCGCGATCTGGGCCCGGACCTCGGCTCGCACCTCTCGCGGATCGGCCTCCGCGGCGGCCCGCCGCGGGTCGCGCTGGAAGGCGCCGGCCCGATCCACCAGCGAGCGCGCGCGCGTCAGGGGCCGGCCGAGGGTGAGGTTGACGTGCAGGCCAAGGCCGAGCCCCGTCCGGCGGGCCTCGGCCAGCTGGGCGCGATCGGGATCGGCAGTGACCAGCACTGTGGTGCTGCTGACGATGCCGTGGCGATGGGCCGCCAGGATCCCGGCGTTCACTCCGCGCGTGAGCCCGAAGTCGTCGGCGTTGACGATCAGCGTCCTCACGGCAGGCGTCCCTCGACGACGAAGCGCTGCACACGGTCAGGGACCCCTTCGCCGATGGTGCCCTCGGCGTCCACCGCGCGCAGGTGGTCGAGCCGCTCGTAGCCGATGCGGGGAAACGACTGGGTCTCGCTGGCCACGATGCGCGGGATCAGGCCGGCTGCCTCGCACTTGGCGAGCGCCGCCTTGCGGCCGAGGAAGGCGAAGATCGTGAACACGAGCCGGCCCCCGGGCTCGAGGTGGCCGGGCGCCCCGGCGATGATCCGATCCAGGACCTCCCAGCCGTCCGGGCCGCCGTTGTCGGCGGCGGCGACGGCATCGGCCCGCTCGCGGCCCGGCGGAGTCGGCATCTGCGGCGGGTTGCTGGCGATCAGGTCGAAGCGCTCGTCCGTCACCGGCGCGTAGGCGTCGCCCAGGCGGGCGTCGACCGCGACGCCGTTGAACGCCGCGTTGGCGCGGATGGTCTCCACCGCCGCCGGCACGATGTCGGTCGCCACCACCCGGGCGCCCGCCCGCGCGGCCAGCACCGCAGCAAGACCGAGGCCGGCCCCGATCTCGAGCACACGCTCGCCCGGCCGCACGGCCAGATGAGCGCAGAAGAACAGCGAGCCTGCCTTGGGGGGCTGGACGCCGTCGGGGACGCGGAACACGCAGCCCCGGTGGACGTAGAGCAGGGTGCCGGCGTCGTCGCTCACTTCCCCTGCACTCGCCGGAAGTACAGGCGGATCGCCTCCTTGAGCTGGGCGCGGGCGCCGGCCGAGGTCTGCGCGTCCTCGAGGGTGTCCAGCTCGAGCGGTAGCGGCACGCCCTCCCGCTTCACCCCGTCCAGCTCGGCCGTGAGCCCGCACCGCTCGTCGGATTCGGTGAACACGAGCTTGGCCTTCTGGAAGCTGCCGTCGTCGCGGGCGATCTGCTCCACGGTCTCCACCAGTAGCCGCTTGATCGCCTCCGCGTCGCCGGCCGGCACCGTCGAGAAGGCGGCTGTCAGGTTCACCTCGGCCATGGGATTGGCCTCAGCCCCGGGGCTCGGTGTACACGCTCAGGATGTCGGCGTGCGCCTTCGCCGCGTTGGCCCGGATCGCGAAGGAGATCGCCTCCCGCACCTCGTCCTCGCTGGCGCCGCTGGCCCTGGCACCTGCCAGGTCGCGCTTGGCTCAGTGCGTGTTGCCGACGGCGAGATTCGCCGCGAGATAGCAGAGGTACGCGGTCTTGGGGTCGAGCGCGCCCTTGCGGTACTTCCAGGACGCGATGACTTTCTCCTCGAGCGCCATCGTGGCCTCCTATTTTCCCATCAGGATCTTGGCGATCTCGCCGGGGGCGGTGACCATCGCGTCGTGGCCGGTCTTGACGTCGTGGAACGTCCACTTGCGGTCGTCGCGCAACCGCTCGGCGAACTGGTCGAACGTGCCCGTGGCCGGCTTCGAGCAGTAGACGTAGCTCCGCTTGAGCCGTTCGCCGCCGGCCGCCGGCAGCGGCTGCTCGAACGTGCGGAGCGGCTGGGGCGACAGGTGCTTGGCGAGCCACTCCGTGTCACGCTGGCTGGTGACGCCGAGGCGCTCGGGCGGGAGCGACGGCAGCCGCCACCCGTCGCCCTGCGCGGTGGCCGTCTCGCGCAGCGCCGTCGCGCGCTCGCCCAGGTAGTCGAACAGCGTCTTGCCGGGTTCGGGCACGAACGCGTCGAGGTACACGAGGTGTCCGATGCGGCCGGAAATGCGCGCCGCCACACCGCTGATGACCATGCCGCCGTAGGAGTGACCGACCAGCGTCACCTGGCGCAGCTCCTCGCTCTCGAGCACGGCCACGACGTCCTGGATGTGCGTCTCCAGGTCGATCTCGGGACGGGCCAGGTGGGCGCGCTCACCCAGCCCGGTCAGCGTCGGCGTGTAGACCTCGTGGCCGGCGTCGCGGAGCAGCCGCGCGACCTTGACCCAGCACCAGCCGCCGTGCCAGGCTCCGTGAACGAGCACGTAGGTGCCGATCGCCATCCCGCCGCCCTCAGTGGCCGGCGGCGGCGGCGGCGCTGTACTGCTCGCACCCCGCCTCCAGGCCCTTCGGCGTGACACGAACGGCCACCGGACGCGAGAAGTTCAGCGTGGAGTACGACTCGTCCTTGGCGACGACCCGGTGGCCCTTGCGGGCCAGGCCCAGCAGCGCCTTCTCGCCGACGCGGGTGCTGACGAGCACCTCGCCACCCTCGGTGTGAACACGCGGCGCCTCGATGGCGGCCTGGGCGGAGGCCTTGAGGTCCACCAGGTTGCTGATGACCTGCGGCATCGCGGACACGATGGCCCGGCCGCCCGGCGCCCCCAGCGTGAAGGCCGGCGCGCCTCGCCTGAACCCGAGGACCGGCACCATGTTCACCAGGCCGCGCTTGCCGGGGCCCACCGAGTTCGCCTTCCCGGGCTCGGGATCGAACCAGATCATCCCGTTGTTGAGCAGGATGCCGGTCCCGGGCACGACCACCCGCGAGCCCCACAGCGACACCGCCGTGTTGGTGAGGGCGACCATGTTGCGGTGGCGATCGATGGCGCCGACGTGGGTGGTGCACTCGTCGGCGCGCGCCGCGGGGGCGCCGGCGACAGGCTCGTCACCGTCGGACCGCGCTCGCCTCCCGCGTCGGATCTCCGCGGCGCGGCTCCGCGCGTGCTCCCGCGAGAGCAGGCGCTCGAAAGGTACCTTGACGGCGCTGGGGTCGCCGAGATGCTCGAACCGATCACGAAACGCGCAGGCGATGGCACTCGCGCGCAGGTGCAGACCCTCGACCGTCTGCCAGCCCACCCGCGCCGGCGGAAACTCCCCGAGGATGTTCAGCGCCTCCAGGGCCGACGGTCCACCCGTCGGTCCCGGCGAGAACGCCAGATCGGTGTCGCGATAGCGGCCGGCCAGGGCGGGCTCGACGAGGACCCGGTACGCTTCGAGGTCCTGGCGTCGGATCAGTCCGCCGTGGGCGGCCATGTCGTCCACCAGCGCCTGACCGAGGGCGCCACGATAGAACGCGTCGGGGCCGTCCCGCGCGATCAGCTCCAGGCTACGCGCCAGGTCGGGATAGATCGTGCGATCGCCCGGCTGCATGCCGGCCGGGCGATGGATCCACCGGCCCTCGCGCAGGTAGGTGCGGGCGGTCTCCGGGAAGGCCGCCAGCTCCTGCACGAACTTGGCGTGGCTCAGCGCCAGGTACCAGTCGGTCTCGAACCCGTCGCGGGCCAGCGCGATGGCCGGCTGCAGCACGTCGCGCAGCTCCATCGTCCCGTAGCGCTCCAGCGCCAGCGCCAGACCGGCCACCGAGCCCGGCACCGCGACCGAGCGATGACCGTATTCGTTGGCCGCGTCCTCGGTGCGCGGCCACGGAAACAGGCCGTCGGAGACGCCGCCGATCACGCGGTAGACCGAGTCGTGCGCGGCCAGGGGCGCGACACCGTTGAAGTTGAGCGCGATCGTCTCGCCGCGCCGGGCCAGGTGCACCAGCATCGTGCCCGAGCCGGCGATGGTGGACATGAACGGCTCCACCACCGCCATGGCCAACGCCGTGGCGACGGCGGCGTCGACGGCGTTGCCGCCGCCGGCCAGGATCTGGGCCCCGACCGCGGCGCCCCGGGGATGCTCGGCCACGACCATCCCGCGCGGGGCGAGCGAGGTCTGCTTGGTGACGACGACCTGGGAGCGGATCATGACGTCCTCCGGACGATCAGCTGGAAGGCAGGTACTGCGTGATGTCGACCAGCCGCTGGCCGGCGAAGAACATGTTCCAGCCCATCGGGTACACCCACACCTCGGTGGCGTTGCCCTTGATGGTCGGCCAGTAGCCGCGGGCGATCTTCTCCATCTGGGCCTGGTCGGCGCTCACCAGGACCGGCGGGCCCAGCAGGATCAGCACCTGCTGCTTGTCCATGCCCACGGTCACCTGGCGCATGAAACGGAAGGTCGACACGTCGAGGGCGTTGGCCTTGTCGGGATGCTCGCGCAGGTACGCGCCGATCTTCTCTTCCATCTCCGCGTCCCACTGTCGCTTCTCCTCGAAGTTCGGCTCCCGCCCCGACTGCGCCATGACGCGCAGCTCGAGCATCTGCTTCGCCGTCGGGCCCTGCGTGCTGCGCTGCTCGATCGGCGGCGTCGCGAGCGCGCACCCCGCCAGCAGCGCGCCGATCACCACCCGGCCAGCCCACGCGGCAATGCCGGTCCACCCGGCCTCCGTCGTCGACCGCCGGACGCAGCCTCGCATCACGCGCGCCAGCATAGCAGAGACCTTCTGGAAGACGACACATCCGTGTCCCCCGCCGAGGGCCCGCGGAGATCCGCCCCGCGAGACGTCACACCAGCGCGCTTTCCAGCACGATCCCCCGATCGACCGTCCGCGCCGCCTGGGCCAGAAGGCGCGCGACCACCGGAGGCACCTCGGCACTGTCGGCCAGCTGGCGCAGCAGGTCGATGAGCCGTCGCATCGCGCGGATCAGGTCGCCTTCGTGCCCGCCGAACGAGGCCTCGACGATTCCGGTCCAGTCGTCGTCGCCGGACGCCCAGCGGTAGACCGCCGGCATGAACCCCGGCTGCACGCTGATGGGCATCACCAGGTGCCGGGCCCGCTGGGCCTGGAACACCGAGTCGGCGAGCGCGATGAGGTGGTCGATCTTGCGGCGGAGCCGGCTGTTCCGCTTGAGGAAGGCGCGGGCGACCGTGGGCTCGCCCGAGCGCGCCTCCTCCAGGAGGGCCGAGCACAGCGCCGCTGCCTCCGCCAGCGTCGCGTCCTCGAACAGGCGACGCCACACCGCCTCGGCGACCAGCAGCTCGTTGTCGTGGCGCAGGCCGGCGATCAGTCGTCCCTTCGGCTCCAGCGTCCGGTCGCGCACGGCCCCGAACTGTTCGAGCACCTCCACGACCCGGAGGAACTCCTGCCAGTACGCGCCGCGGAACGCTTCCAGGCCCTCGCGCCGCTGACGCAGACGCTCCTCGAGGCGCTCGATCTCCCGCCAGGCCCGGTCGCAGGCCGCGGTGGCGCCCCACGGACAGCGGTGGCACTCGATCGCCGACAGTGTCGCCTCCGGCCCCTGGGTGCGCTCGCGCTCCATCAGCTCCGGTACGGCCAGCCGGCCGACCTGCTCGGCCAGCGCGCGCAATCCCCGCCCGTCGTGCCGGCCCTCGCGGTACGCGTCGCGGGGCACGTGCAGCGGCGGCGTGGCCCAGAAGATGCGCTTGACCAGCCCGCTCTTGAGACGCACGACGGCCCCGTGGGGCAGGAGCGCGTCGAAGAGCACGCGGTGCCCGCGGATGGCGTGCACCCGCAGGATGACCGCCAGGCTCGGCGCGCCCTTGCGCCGGACGAGCGCGAGGCGACCGGGCTCGGCCTCCACCGGCGTCCGCTCGCCGCGCCGACCGCCGCGCCCGGTGGCCTGACGTCGCGCCTCGGCCTCGTGGCGCGCGCGACGGTAACGGCCGATCCGGCCGAAGTCGCCGCAGGGGGCCCGGTACTGGCGGGCCTCGTCCAGGGCCTGCTCCAGGCCGCCGACCTCGGTCTCCATCTCGCGGATGCGCTTGAGGTTCTGGTACTGGCCGAACGAGGACTCGATCCGCTTGCGGATGACCTCCGGCTCCGCCCCGGTCCCGATGAGGGCGGCCGCCGAGCCGTACCCGAGCTTGAAGCGGCTCTCGATCGGCTCCGGCGAGCCGTCCACCACGCGGATGACGTCCTCGAGCCCGTCGCGGGCGTCCAGCGCGATCACGCACTGGCCCTCGGCATCGATGCCGCGCCGTCCGGCCCGGCCGGCCATCTGCGTGAGCTCGTTGTGGGTGAGCGAGCGGAAGCCGCGGTCGGTCCGCTTCGTCAGCCCCTGCAGCACGACGGCGCGGGCCGGCATGTGGATGCCGAGCGACATCGTCTCGGTGGCGAACACCACCTTGCAGAGACCGCGCTCGAACAGCGACTCGATCAGCCGCTTCAGCCCGGGCAGGATGCCGGCGTGGTGCAGCGCGACGCCGATCCGCAGGCCGCGGAACACCGACTGGCTCAGTGTCGACTCGCCCAGCGCCGGCTGATCGGCCACGGCGGCGGCGATCGCCTCGTCGATCTCGCGGCGCTGCTCGCGGCTGACCAGCGGGCGGCTCTCGCCCAGCACGTCCTCCATCGCGCGCTCGCAGCCGGCCCGGCTGAAGATGAAGTAGATGGCCGGCAGCCACCGCTTCTGCTCGAGCGCCTCGATCATCACGGTCGGGTCGACCACCCGCCGCGTGTACCAGCGCGTGCGCTCGTCGCCGCGGGAGGACTCGTCGCCGACCAGACGGGCGCGGCCGCGGCGCACGTCGTCGTAGTCGTGCACCTGGCCGGCCAGGTCGGCCACCGCGTAGTGCAGCGGCACCGGCCGCTGGGGATGGTAGATGGCCACGATGGGGCGATGCACGATGGAGATCCAGTCGGCGATCTCCTTCACGTTGGCGACCGTGGCCGACAGGCCGACCAGCAGCACCTCGCGCGGCGCGGCCACGACGATCTCCTCCCACACGGTGCCGCGGCCCTCGTCGCCCATGTAGTGGCACTCGTCCAGCACGATGTAGCGCAGGTGGTCGAAGCCGCTGCCGTAGAGGGCGTTGCGGAGGATCTCCGTCGTCATGACGACGATCGGCGCGTGCGGGTTCACCTTCACGTCGCCGGTGAGGATGCCCACCTTGTCCTCGCCGTACGCGCGCTGGAAGTCGCCGAACTTCTGGTTGCTCAGCGCCTTGAGCGGGGTCGTGTAGGCCAGACGGGTACCGCGCTCCAGGGCGGCCTGGATGGCGAACTCGGCGACCAGCGTCTTGCCGGCGCCCGTCGGCGCCGACACGATGACCGACTGGTCTGCCTCGATGGCCCGGATTGCCTCGACCTGGAAGTCGTCCAGCGGGAACGGATATCGCGCGCGGAACCGCTCGACCAGCTCCATCCACTCCACGGTATCACGCGCCCGGTGGAGCGCCCGCCTCCATCGGGGCCACCGTCGGCGTGGTGGCCGGCGTCTATCCGGCGCGCCGGGCCCCGGAGTAGAATGCCTCGATGACCGCCGGCCGCCGCGAGCAGGTCCGTCACGACGAGGTGGCGTCGTGATCGTCTACCACATCGCCGTCACCCCGGTCGCCGACTACGTGGCCCGGCGCGAGCCTCACCGGCGCGCGCACATCGAGCGGCTGCAGGGCTTGCGGACGGCCGGCATCCTGCTCGGCGGCGGCCCCTCGCCCGACGGCACGCGCGTCGATCTCGTCTACCGCCTGCAGCAGCCGTGGCAGGTCAAGCACGCGATGGAGGAGGACCCGTACTGGGTGGGCGGCGCCTGGACCCACTACGAGCCGCGCTCGTTCGCGCAGTTCGTCGAGCCGTGGGAGATGGTGCCCGTCGTGCTCGACGGCTCGCGGGCGCAGACGATCGTCGAGGGCCCGGTCACCCAGCACGACATGGCGCAGTTCGCCCTCATCGAGATGCGCGGGGCCGGCCGCCTGCACCTGGGCGGCTTCTTCGAGGGCGGGCAGACCTGGGCCCTGATGAAGACCGCCGACGCCGCCGAGGCGCGGGGCTGGCTGGCCGAGACCGGCTTCTGGGACAACGGCGCCGTCACCACGCGATCGTTCCTGCACGTGCTGTAGCCCGCGTGATTCATGAACACGGTGACGGCCGAACGGGACACGGCGGAAGGCGGGTGGATGGGGGTCCGGATGACCCGTTCCCTCCAAGCCCGGGGACGCCACCGCCCGAGGGATTGATGGGAACTTCGACGGTGTCGTCCGGAGCCGAGCGGGACGTGGTCGGAGCGACCGCCATCCACCCGCCTTCCGCCGTGTCCCGTTCGCCGTCACCGCGTTCGGGAATAGCCCGGGCTAGGAGGATGTCATGACCAGTCTGCTGCGTCCGGTGGTCGGGCTCGTCACGATCGGTCAGTCGCCGCGCCCCGACGTCGTGCCCGAGATGGCCGCGGTGATCGGGCCCGGCGTGGAGGTCCGCGAGGCGGGCGCGCTCGACGGCCTCGGCCGGAGCGAGATCGCGACCCTCGCGCCGACCGGCGGCGACGAGATCCTCGTCACCCGGCTGCAGGACGGCACGCCCGTGTTCCTCGGCAAGGAGAAGATCGTCGGGCTGGTCGAGCAGCGCATCGCCGCGCTGGAGCGCGACGGCGCCACCCTGACCGCGCTGCTCTGCACCGGCGCCTTTCCGCGGCTGCGCAGCACGCGCGCGCTCGTCCAGCCGCACCCGGTGCTGCTCGGCACGCTGCGCGGCCTGTCCTGGCCCGGCCGCCTCGGCGTGCTCACGCCCTCGGTACCCCACGTGCCGCAGACCGAGGCCCGCTGGCGCCGGGACGGCTTCGACCCGGTCGTGGCGCCGCTGTCGCCCTACGAGGAGGAGGACGCCGCCGCCCTCGCCCGCGCCGCCGACGCCATGCGCGCGGGCGGCGCGGGCCTGGTCGTGATGGACTGCATGGGCTTCCGCCGCAAGACCCGGGACGAGCTCCGCGGGCTCACGGGAGTGCCGGTGCTGCTCGCCAACCTGCTGGTCGCCCGCGTCATCAGCGAGGCCTGCGGCGGTTGATCGACCGCGTCAGACGCCTCGGCTGCGCGGGTCGAGGAGGTCGCGCAATCCGTCGCCCACGAGGTTGAAGCCGAGCACGGTCAGGTAGATCGCCAGGCCGGGGAAGGCCGAGTACCACCACCAGGTCGGCAGGTAGTTGCGGCCGTGGCTGATCATCGCGCCCCACTCGGGGAAGGGCGGCTGGGCGCCCAGACCGATGAAGCCGAGACCGGCGGCGGCGAGGATCGCCGTGCCCATGTCCATGCTGGCCTTCACGACGATCGGCGACACGCAGTTGGGCAGGATGTGCACGAACACCACGCGCAGTCGCCCGGTGCCGACGGCCCGGGCGGCCTCCACGAACGTCTCCTGCCGGAGCGCCAGCGTCTTGCCCTGCACCAGGCGGACATAGCCCGGCCACCACACCAGCGACAGGGCCAGCATCGCGTTGAGGATGCCGGGGCCCAGGGCCCCGACGACGGCGAGGGCCAGGACCAGCGCCGGAACCGACAGGAAGACGTCGGTCACCCGCATGATGAGCTCGCCGAGGCCGCCGCCGACGTAGCCGGCCACGATGCCGAGCGGCACGCCGACGAGCGCGGCGATCACCGTGATGACCAGCCCGATCTGCAGCGACACCCGGGCCCCGAGGACCACGCGCGTGTAGACGTCGTTGCCGACCTCGTCGGTGCCGAACCAGTGCGCCGCGCTCGGCGGTTGCAGCTTGCGGTCCAGGTTCACCGCTCCCCGCCCGTCCTCGGGGTACGGCACGATCCAGGGCCCGACGGCGGCGACGACCAGGAACAGCGCGACGACGGCCAGGCCGGCCAGCGAGGCGGCGCTGCGCGCGAAGAGCCGCGCGTGCCGCCGCAGCTCGCGCCAGTGATCGGCGCGCGCGGCAGGCCGGAGCGACGCGACGGCCGGCGCCGTCACGTCGCGCCCGGGCGGCGGATGCGCGGGTCGAGCCAGCCGTACGCGAGGTCGACCAGCAGGTTGGCCAGCATGAAGTTGAGGCCGATCAGCAGCGTCACGCCCATGATCGGCTGGAAGTCCGAGGACACCGCCGCGTTCACCGCGTAGAGGCCGATGCCGGGCCAGTCGAACACCGTCTCGACCAGGATGGTGCCGCCCAGCATCCAGCCGTAGCGGAGGCCGATCATCGCCAGCGTCGGGATCATGGCGTTGCGGAGCGCGTAGCGGGTGACGACGCGGAAGTCCGGGAAGCCCTGGGCCCGCGCCGTCGTGATGTAGTCCTGCTGCAGCGTCTCCAGCATCTCGGCCCGGTTCACGCGCATGATCGACGCCAGGGCCGGAACGCAGAGCGTGACGACGGGGAGCACGGCGTGTCGAAGCGCATCGGCGAACGTCCGCCACTCGCCGCGCAGCACGGCGTCCACGAGCAGCAGGTGCGTGATCGGCGCCGGCGACGTGGCGGTGAGGCCGAGCCGGCCGCCGAGCGGGAGCCAGCCCAGCCACAGGGCGATCACGAGCTGGAGCATCAGGCCGAGCCAGAACGCCGGCAGCGCCACGCCGGACACCGAGACGACGCGGGCCCCGTGATCGATCCAGGTGTCCTTGTAGACCGCCGACAGCATGCCCAGCGGCAGGCCGACGGCGACGGCCAGGAGCAGAGCGAGCGCCACCAGCTCGAAGGTGTTGGGGAAGTAGCGGGCCAGGTCGTCGCGGACGGCGTTGCGGCTGCGCAGTGATTCGCCGAAGTCGCCGACGGCCAGGCCCCGCACGTAGCGCGCGAACTGGGCGGCCAGAGGCCGGTCCAGCCCGTATTTCGTCCGGATCGTCTCGACCATGGCGGCGTTGGCGTCGGGGCCGGCCGCCAGCCGGGCCGGATCGCCGGGGACGACGTGGGAGATGACGAACGTCAGGCACAGAAGCCCGAACAGCATCAGCCCCAGGAAGGCCAGCCGCCCGAGCAGGTACGACGTCAGGGCCGGGGCGTCCTCACTTCGCCACGATCGCCAGCGGGTAGAGGTCGACCTCGCCCGTGAAGCGGACGGGGCTGAACACGAAGCCCTTCACGTGGTCGCGCATGCCCCAGCGGCGATTGGCCAGCATGCCGAACACCTCGGGGGCGTCGGCGGCGATGCGCTTCTGCACGTCGGCGTAGAGCGGCGCCCGGTCCTCCCAGCGGGCCAGCATGCGGGCGCGCTCGATCAGGCCCCACACGTCGGCATTCGTGTAGAAGGACGAGCCGTAGTACTTGCCCCAGGAGTTCTTGTGATACTGGTACGCGACCGCGTCCGGATCGGTCGAGACCGGCGTGGCAAAGACCGCCATGAGGTCCGGCGACGACTCCACCTTGGCCCCGCGCGCAACCATGTTGGGCCACGTCAGGGGAACCATCTTGACCTTGAGGTTGAGCTTGCCGAGGTTGTCGATGAGGACCAGCCCCATCTTCCGCTCTTCCTCCAGCCCCTGGACGTAGACGTACTCGAGCTCGGTGCCGCCGCTGGCGTACGCGCTCTTCGCCAGGAACTCCTTGGCCCGGGCCAGGTCCTGGCGCGGGAGGCCGGGCACGGGGACGTGGCCGCGCGTGGCGTTGGGGAACGGGCTCGTCTGCAGCACCGCGTTGCCGTTGTAGATCTTGAGGAGCGCGTCGTAGTCGAAGGCGTGGGCGATGGCCTTCCGCAGATTGGCGTCGCTGGTCGGCGGCTTCTGGGTGTTCATCTTGAGGCCGAACGTCGTCATGCCGGGGAAGTTCGGCACGACGATGCCCGGCGTCTTCGCGACCTGATCGAAGTCGTCGGCGGACAGGCCCTCCACGATATCGGCCTCCCCCCGCAGCAGCGCCGCCCGCTGCGCCGCCGACTCGCGGACCAGCTTGAGGATGACACCGCCCACGTGGTCCTTCGACGGCCAGCCCTTCCAGTACGCGTCGACCGCCTCGATCTCGTAGAGGACGCCCTGCTGCCACCGCTTGATCTTGAACGGCCCGCTGCCGGCCTCGTTGTCGGTGAGCCACTTCTGGCCGAGGTCTCCCCCCTGCTCGTTGGCCGTGACCTGCCGGGGGTTCATCACGTACCACCAGGGCACGAACGACAGGAACGGCGCGTAGGGCTGGGTCAGCGTGAACTGCACGGAGTGCTCGTTCACGACCTTGATGCCGTCCTCCTTCAGGAAGTCGGACAGCATCCAGGCCGGGCCCTGGTTGAGCTTGAGCGTGCGCGCGAACGACCAGCGGACCGCCTCCGCCGTCACCGGATCGCCGTTGTGGAACCGCGCGTTCTTGACGAGGTGAAACGTCCAGGTCCTGGCGTCGGGCGACGACTCCCAGCGCTCGGCCAGCCACGGCACGATCTCGGGCGGGTTGCCGACGTACTTCACCAGGGCGTCGTACAGCGCCTGCTGCATCATCCGGATCGACCAGTCGTACTTCACGCTGGGATCGATCGTCGGCACCTCCTGGCGCCCGGCGAAGACGAGGATCTTCCGGTCGCCCACGCGCTCGAAGGCGTCCAGGGGCGCGGTCGGCGTCGCGAGCAGGACGAGCAGGCAGGGCAAGAGTCGCGCGAGTTTCATGATGGCCTCCGGGTCGGCGTCGCGGGTTGCGCGGCGACGGCGGCAGGATAACATACGGCCCCGATGGCCTCGCTCCGGCCCGTCTCCGCCGAGGAGATCGAGTCGCTCGCGATTGGCGCCTGGATCCTCGGCACCGGTGGCGGCGGCAGCCCCTACCTGGCGCTGCTCAACATGCGGCGCCTCTACCGCGACGGCGTCGTGGTGTCGCTCGTCGATCCGATGGACCTGGCCGACGACGACGACGTCGCCGTCGTCTCCAACATGGGCGCTCCCCTGGTCGGCCAGGAGCGCCTGACCGACCCGCGCACGATCGCCCGCGCGGTGACGATGATGGAGGAGTACCGGGGCCGGCGCTTCGGCGCCATCATGTCGCTCGAGATCGGCGGCGGCAACGCGATCCAGCCGTTCATGGCCGCCGCGCTCCTCGATCGCCCGGTCGTCGACGCCGACTGCATGGGCCGGGCGTTCCCGGAGGCGCAGATGACGTCGTTCGCCATCCACGACCTGCCGATGTACCCGCTGACGCTCGTGGACGTGCGCGACAACGCGGTCGTCGTCGCCCGCGCGGCGTCCTGGACGTGGATGGAGCGCCTCTCGCGGACGGCCTGCGTGGCCGTCGGCTCGATCGCGGCGACGTGCAAGGCGCCGCGGACCGGCCAGGAGGTGAAGTCGTGCGCCATCCTGTACTCCACCAGCAAGGCCATCCGGATCGGCCGCACGATCCAGGGCGCCCGCCGGGACCACCGCGACCCGATCGCGGCGCTCGTCGAGGCCGAGCAGGGCCTGCTGCTGTTCACCGGCAAGATCGCCGACGTGGCCCGCCGGGCCACCGAGGGCTTCCTGCGCGGGACCGCCACGCTGGACGGCCTCGGCGAGTTCCGCGGCGCCCGCTTCGAGCTGGCCTTCCAGAACGAGTTCGCGGTCGGCTGGCTGGACGGCGGGGTACGGATCACCACGCCGGACCTCATCTGCGTGCTCGACAGCGTGTCGGGCGACGCGATCGGCACCGAGACGCTGCGCTACGGCCAGCGGGTCAGCGTGGTGGCCCTTCCCGCCCCGTCCGTGCTCCTCACCCCCAAGGGGCTGGACCACGTCGGCCCCCGGGCCTTCGGCTACGACCTCGAGTTCACCTCGGTGTTCCGGTGAGCGCCTCCCGACGACACATCGGCATCGACGTCGGCGGCACCAACACGGACGCGGTGCTGCTGGACGGGCTTCGGGTGGTCCGCGCGGTCAAGACCCCGACCACGGCCGACGTGACGAGCGGCATCACGACCGCGCTGCGCGACCTGCTGACCGGCGACGGGCGGGCCGCCGCCGGCCCGGCGCCCGACGCCGTCATGATCGGCACCACCCACTTCACCAACGCGGTCGTCCAGCGTCGCGACCTCACCCGCGTGGCCGCGATCCGCATCGGGTTGCCGGCCAGCGCCTCGCTGCCACCCTTCGTCGACTGGCCGGAGGACCTGGCCGCCATCGTCCGCGGCGACGTCCACCTGGTGGAGGGCGGTCACGAGTACGACGGTCGGCCGATCGTCCCGCTGGACGAGCGCGCGGTCAGGGACGCCGCCCGTCGCGTGCGGGCGGGCGCGCTGACCTCGGTCGCCATCGCCTCGGTGTTCTCGCCGCTGAACGCCGAGTGCGAGGAGCGGGCGGCGGCGATCGTGCGGGAGGAGTGTCCGGGCGTCGCGGTGACCCTCTCGCACCAGCTCGGCCGGATCGGGCTGCTGGAGCGGGAGAACGCCGCCCTGCTCAACGCGGCGCTGGTCGATCTGGCCCGGCGGACGACGCGCGCGTTCACCGCGGCGCTGCAGGCGAGCGGGCTGACGGCGCCGCTGTACCTCACCCAGAACGACGGGACCGTGATGCTGGCCGCCAGCGCCGAGGCGTTTCCCGTCTACAGCTTCGCCTCGGGGCCGACCAACAGCATGCGCGGCGCCGCCTTCCTGTCCGGGCGCACCGACGCGCTCGTCGTCGACGTGGGCGGCACCACGACCGACGTCGGCAGCCTCCGTCACGGCTTCCCCCGCGAGGCCAACAGCGTCGTCGAGGTCGGCGGCGTGCGCACCCTGTTCCGCATGCCGGATCTGCTCTCGCTCGGGCTCGGGGGCGGCTCGCTGGTGCAGGGCGACCCGCCCGTCGTCGGGCCGCGCAGCGTCGGCTACCGTCTGGTGGAAGAGGGCCGCGTGTTCGGCGGCGCCACCCTCACGGCGACGGACGTCGCCGTGGCCGCCGGGCTCGTGGACCTCGGCGACCGGCGGCGGGTGGCCGGCCTGCCCGGCGGGCTCGTGAAGGCGGCGCTGGCGCGCATGCACGCGAGCGTCGAGGAGGGCGTGGACCGGATGAAGACCGACGCGCGCGAGGAGCCGCTGATCGCCGTCGGCGGTGGCTGCTTCCTCGTCCCCGAGCGGCTGGCCGGGGTGTCGGAGGTCGTTCACGTGCCGCACCAGGCCGTGGCCAACGCCGTCGGCGCCGCCATCGCCCAGGTCAGCGGCGAGGTCGACCAGATCTTCCAGAACCTGTCGCGCGACGAGGCGCTCGCCCGGGCTCACCGGATCGCCGAGCAGCGGGCCGTCGCCGCGGGCGCCGTCGCCTCGAGCCTGACCGTGGTGGAGAGCGAGGACCTCCCGCTGGCGTACCTGCCCGGTAACTCGCTGCGCGTCCGCCTTCGCGTCGTCGGCGATCTTTAGGCGGTCATCTTCCCGCTTCCGCCCGCCGCCCGCCCGGACGGCCCGCCGGCAGGATTCGTGCATGGTCTGAGCCTGAATGCGCTACGCGACTGCCCGCCAGGCCTGGCATCGCCGGCGCCCGGCGGTCCGCGGCGTGCTCCTCGCCGTCGCAGTGCTGGGCGCCGCGACGCTGCTCGTCGCGGCCGTGGCCTCCCGGCCACCGACGGTCGAGCGCGTCCCGGCCGTCCCCGTCACGGACCCGGCGTTCGCGGAAACCCTACAGGCGCACCTCGGCGCGCCGGTCGCCCGGGGTAATCGGGTCGACCTGCTGCTGAACGGCGACGCGATCTTCCCGGCCAAGCTCGCGGCGATCCGCGCCGCGCGCCGCTCGATCAACTACGCCGAGTACTTCTGGGCGGACGGCGCCGTGGGCCTGGAGCTGGCCGACGCGCTCGCCGAGCGGTGCCGCGCCGGCGTGCGCGTCAACGTCCTGCTGGACGGCGTCGGGGCGCTGACGATGCCGGACCAGCACGTCGAGACCATGCGACGGGCGAGCTGTCGGGTCGAGACGTTCCGCCCGCTCGGCCGCTGGAGCGTGCGTCGCCACAACAATCGCAACCATCGCCGCATCCTCGTGGTGGACGGGCGGCTCGGCATCACCGGCGGCTCCGGGGTCAGCGAGAAGTGGGCGGGCAACGGCCGGGAGGATGGCCACTGGCGCGACACCGACGTGCGCATCGAGGGGCCGGCCGTCGCGTGGCTGCAGGCCGCCTTCGTCGAGAACTGGCGCGAGGCGACGCGCGAGCTCCTCGGCGGCGCCGACTTCTTCCCCGCGCCCCGCCCCGGCGGCGGCGACGTCCGGGTGCAGGTCGTCGCCAGCTCGCCGGCGGGCGGCAGCTACGCGGCGTACACGATGGTGCTGCTGGCATTCGCGTCGGCCCGCCGGTCGATCCTGCTGACGAACCCCTACTTCGTGCTCGACGATCGGATGACCGAGGCGCTGCTGGCCGCCAGGCGGCGGGGTGTCCGGGTCGTCGCGCTCACGCCCGGCAAGATCGACCACAACCTGGTCCGCTCGGCCAGCCGTCACGGCTTCGGGCCGCTGCTCCGGGGCGGCGTGCAGATCTTCGAGTACCAGGCGGCGCTCCTGCACGCCAAGACGCTGGTGGTCGACGGCGCCTGGGCCAGCGTCGGCAGCACCAACTTCGACAACCGGTCGTTCGCGCTCAACGACGAGCTGAACGTGGCCTTCTACGACGCCGCCGTGGCCGCACGGCTCGAGGAGCAGCTCGAGCGCGATCTGGCCGGCGCCCGCCGCGTCGAGTACGCCGACTGGGCGAACCGAGGCCTGGCCACGCGTCTGCAGGAGCTGCTCGTTCGACCCGTGCGCGACTGGCTCTAGAGCCTGAACCATTCATGAACGCCGGTGCCGCGGGGCGAACGAGACACGGCGGGGCGGGTGAATGGCGGTCCTCTGACCACGCTCCGCTCGGCTCCGGACGACGCCGTCGAAGTTCCCAGTCTGTCGGGCGGCGGCGTCCTCGTGCTCGCAGGGAACGGGTCACCCGGACCCCCATCCACCCGCCCCGCCGTGTCTCGTTCGCCCCGCGGCACCGGCGTTCATGAGATAGCCCGGGGTAGACGGCGGGTCTACGGCAGCAGATCCGCGACGCGGATCTGCGCGGAGGGCGCCGCGAGCGCGGCGACCGTGGCGGCAGCTCCAACCGTGTCGACGGCGGCATACCGCCAGTGTCGCAGGGCCGGTCCCGGTCGCGCGGGTTCACGAAGAACCTCGAGAACGCGATCGACGAGGTTCACGATCCAGTAATCCGCGAGGCGAGCGCGGGCGTAGGCGGCGGTCTTGCGCTCACGGGCCGTGGCCAGCCCCGAGAGGGCGACCTCGACGATCAATGCCGACCGATCGTCGAGGATCATGGAACTCTGGGTCTGGACGAACCAGCCTTCGCCGAAGGCCCGCTCCAGCGCCTTCTCCAGCAGGAGATCGTCGAGGAGCTCGATGGGGTCATCCTCGTGGAAAGCCGCTGGCGATCAGGCGCTCGTACTCGTCCCGGGTCCAGCGGCGCTGGCCGGCGTGCGCCATCTGCTTCATCCCCGGCGTCCTAGGCGAAGCCGCCGTCGGGGATGTCGAGCGGGCTACGGTCGCCGGCGACGATGGCCTTCACCCGGGCGTGGGTCTGGGGCAGCACGTAGCTCGCGAAGTACTTCGCCGCCAGCACCTTGCCACGATAGAACTCCACGTCGGCGTGGGAGAGCTCGTCCTCGTCGCGGCGCAGGCGGCTCTCCGCCACCACCGCCGCCTCCAGGAGCAGGTGAGCCACCGCCACCTCGGCCAGCGACTCCAGGAACGGCGAGGCCACCAGCGTCACCTGGTCGAGCTTGCCGGCCATGAAGAATTCCATCAGCGCGCCGGCGGCCCGATGGAGCTCGGAGGCGGCGTCGCCCAGCGCGCTCACCTCGCTGGCCAGCCCCGGTCGCGTCGTGCGCTCCGCCACGAAGCCGGCGATCTCCGCGAGGAAGTCGGCGAAGTTCTCGCCGCCTCGCGCGCCCAGCTTGCGCGAGACGAGGTCCAGCGCCTGGATGTGATTGGTGCCCTCGTAGATCGAGAAGATCTTGGCGTCGCGCAGGTACTGCTCGGCCGGATGGTCCTCGACGAAGCCGGCGCCCCCGTAGACCTGGATGGTCAGCTCGGCGATGCGGAAGGCCTGATCGGCCCCGTACGCCTTCACGACCGGCGTGAGCAGGTCGGCCTGGCCCTCGTGCCGGGCGGCGGCGCCGGGATCGCGCTCGGCCAGGGCCCCGGCGAGGTCGGCGTGCAGCGCCAGCTTGATGGCCAGGGCGCGCATGCCCTCGACCTTGGCCTTCATCTCGAGCAGCAGACGGCGGATGTCGGAGTGCTCGAGGATCGGCACGCGCGGCGCGTTGGGGTCCTTGAAGTTCCGGACCGAGGATCCCTGCAGGCGCTCCCGCGCGTAGGCCAGCGCGTTGAGGTAGGCGGTGGAGGCGACCGCGATCCCCTGCACACCGACGGCGATGCGGGCGCCGTTCATCATGCGGAACATCTGTCGCATCCCCTCGTGCGGCCGGCCGCCCACTAGGATGCCCCGGCATCGCCCGCGATCGCCGAAGCTGAGCACCGCCGTGGCCGAGGCCCGGATCCCGAGCTTGTGCTCGATCGACGCGGTGGTGACGTCGTTGGCCTCGCCCAGGCGGCCGTCGTCGTTCACCCAGATCTTGGGCACGATGAACAGCGAGAGCCCCTTGGTGCCGGCCGGCGCTCCCTCGATCCGGGCCAGGACCAGGTGCACGATGTTGTCGGCGAGATCGTGGTCGCCGGCCGAGATCCAGCACTTGGTGCCGGTGATCGCGTACACGTTGCCCTCCAGGTGGCGGGCCCGCGTGCGCGTGGCGCCGACGTCGGAGCCGGCGTGCGGCTCCGACAGGCACATCGTGCCGGAGAAGCGGCCGTCCAGCATCGCAGGCAGGAAGCGCTTGCGATCCTCCTCGAGCGCGAAGTGCGCGAGGAGGTCGACCGCGCCGTGCGTGAGGCCCGGGTACATCTGGAACGCCGTGTTGGCGCCGCTCTGCAGCTCCTGGAGCACCACGCCGACCGCGGACGGTCCCCCGAAGCCGCCGTTCTCGGACGGGATGGTGAAGGGCATCAGCCCCACCTCGGCCAGCTGACGCCAGGCGTCGCGGAACCCGGGCGGGGTGACGACACCCCCGGCCTCCACGCGGCAGCCCGCCCGGTCGCCGCCCGAGTTGAGCGGGCCGCTCACCTCGGTGGCGAACCGGTACGCCTGATCGATCACCGCATCGCACTCCTCGCGGGAGAGGTGCGCGTAACGGTCGAGCGCGAACAGCCGGTCGGCGCCCAGGTGATCCCAGAGCGTGAAGCGGATGGTCCGGAGGTCGGCCTTGTAGTGATTGGCCGGCGCCAGCGCCACCGCCGCGGGCCTCAGTCGATCCCGGCGACAGCCAGGACGCGCCGCATCCGCGCGGCGGCGCGCTCGGGATCGGTCAGCAGCCCGGCGGCGTCCATGAGCCGGAACTGCGCGGCGAGGTGCGGGAGCGAGCGGGCGCTCTCCAGCCCGCCCACCATGCGGAAGTGGGACTGGTGCCCGTTCAGGTAGGCGGCGAAGACGACGCCCGTCTTGTAGAACCGCGTCGGCTCGCCGAACACGTGACGCGACAGTGTGAGCGTCGGCGCCAGCACCGTCTCGTACGTCGCCAGGTCGCCGCGGTCCAGCGCCTTGAGCGCCGCGGCCGCCGCCGGCGCGATGACGTCGAAGATGCCGAGCAGCGCGTCCGAGTGCCGCTGGCCGTCGCCGCGGATCGTGGTCGGATAGTCGAAGTCGTCCCCGGTGTACATGCGCACGGCCGGCGGGAACCGCCGACGCATCGCGATCTCGCGCGCCTGGTCGAGCAGGGAGATCTTGACCCCGTCGATCCTGGGCGCGTGCTCGGCGACGATCGCCAGCAGCGTCTCGACCTGCCGGTCGCGGTCGGGCGAGCCCCAGTAGCCGGCCAGCGCGGGATCGAACATCTCGCCCAGCCAGTGGACGATCACCGGCTGGCGGACCTGGCTCAGGATGCGGCCGTAGACCTTCACGTAGTCGTCGGGGCTCTTGGCGCACGCGGCCAGCGCCCGGCTGGCCATGAGGATGATGCGACCGCCGCAGCCCTCGATCCACGCGCACTGCTCCTCGTAGGCGGCCTCCACGTCGGCCAGGGTCACGCGAGGACCGGGCTCGAGGTGGTCGGTCCCGGCGCCGGACGCGAGCACGGCGCCGGAGACGGTCCGCGCCTCGGCCACCGATCGCTTGATGAGCTCGCGGGCCGTCGTCCAGTCGAAGCCCATTCCCCGCTGCGAGGTGTCCATGGCCTCGGCCACGGCCAGGCCGAGGGACCAGACGTGATGGCGGAAACGCAGCGTCGCGTCCCAGTCCAGCGCGACGTCGAACGTGGGATTGATGGCCGCCAGCGGGTCGGCGACGACGTGCACCGCGGCCATGCCGATGCGGCTCCGGATCGGTCCGGGCGGCGCCGTGACGGGCGCCCGGCCGCAGAGGGTGTACGGCGCGACGGTCCCGTCCAGCCGCGGCAGTCTGAGCGTCTCTGGCATGGCGACAGTCTAGCACCGCCGGCGCTCCACTCCGCGGCGGCCATGACCTGAATTGACAGTGCGTCGACGACTCGCTAAGGTTGGCGCACTTTTCCCCGGGGGCCCGCCTCAGCGACTCTCGAAGGAGGCCGGTATGGCAGCCAAGGTCGACCGCAATCGCACGAAGTTCCTGCTCGACGAGAGGGACATCCCCACCAAGTGGTACAACATCCAGGCCGACCTGACGTCGCCGGCGCCGCCCGTCCTGCACCCCGGCACCAAGCAGCCGATCGGACCTCAGGACCTGGCGCCGCTGTTCCCGATGGAGCTGATCAAGCAGGAGGTCAGCCAGCAGCGCTGGATCGAGATCCCCGACGAGATCCGCGACGTCTACCGGCTCTGGCGTCCCTCGCCGCTGTTCCGCGCGCGCCGGCTGGAGAAGGCGCTCGGCACGCCGGCGCGCATCTACTACAAGTACGAGGGCGTGAGCCCGGCCGGCAGCCACAAGCCGAACACCGCGGTGGCGCAGGCCTACTACAACAAGCAAGAGAAGGTCACGCGCCTGTCGACCGAGACCGGCGCCGGCCAGTGGGGCTCGGCGCTCTCGCTCGCCTGCCAGATGTTCGGGCTGCAGTGCAAGGTCTACATGGTCAAGGTCTCCTACCAGCAGAAGCCGTATCGCCGGATCATGATGGAGACGTGGGGCGCGCAGGTCGTGGCGAGCCCCAGCCCCGACACCCAGGCCGGCAAGAAGGTCCTCGAGCAGGATCCGAGCTCGCCGGGCTCGCTCGGCATCGCGATCAGCGAGGCCGTCGAGGACGCCGCCACCCGCGACGACACCAAGTACTCGCTGGGCAGCGTGCTCAACCACGTGCTCATGCACCAGACCATCATCGGGCTGGAGGCCAAGAAGCAGCTCGCCAGGGCCGACGACGAGGCCGACGTCGTCATCGGCTGCGCGGGCGGCGGCTCCAACTTCGCGGGGCTGTCCTTCCCGTTCGCCGCCGACAAGCTGACCGGCAGGAGCAAGAAGCTGCGCATCGTCGCCGTCGAGCCGGCCGCTTGCCCGAGCCTCACCAAGGGCTCCTACGTCTACGACTTCGGCGACACGGTGGGCATGACGCCGCTGGTGAAGATGCACACGCTCGGTCACACGTTCATCCCCGCGCCGCTGCACGCCGGCGGGCTGCGCTACCACGGCATGGCGCCGCTGGTGTGCAAGCTCTACGACGAGGGCGTGATCGAGGCGGTCGCGGTGCCGCAGCTGGCCACCTTCCAGGCCGCGATGCAGTTCGCGCGGTCCGAAGCCATCATCCCGGCGCCCGAGTCGGCCCACGCCATCCGCGTGGTCATCGACGAGGCACTGCGCTGCAAGAAGGAAGGCAAGCGGCAGACGATCCTCTTCAACCTGTCCGGCCACGGCCACTTCGACCTCGGCGCCTACGAGGCGTACCTGGCCGGCAAGCTGCAGGACTACGAGTACCCGGCCGAGAAGGTGCGCGAAGCCCTGCGCGGCGTTCCCAGGGTCTGACGCGTGACCGGCGTGCGGCTCTCGCGTCGGAGCTTCGTGCGGGCGGCCGCCGGCGCCGCTGCGCTCCTCGGCGGGCCGGCCGTCCTCCGCGCCCAGGCCAAGGGCAAGGTCCGCCTCGCCTACCTGCAGCTGGGGTGGGCGGCGACCGAGATCATCCACAAGGAGGACCTGCTCGGTAAGCGCGGCTGGCAGGCGGAGTACTCGATCGTCCCCGGCTCGCCGGTGCCGCTGCTGAACCAGCTCACCGCGAAGAACGTGGACGCCATCGACATGTCGTTCGCGCTGGCGGCCAAGGCCTTCGAGGACGGCGCGCCGCTCAAGGTCACCGGCGTCGCCACCGCGGTGCTCGGCGCCATCGTCGCGCGCACCGGCGCCGGGCTGACCAGGGTGGAGGACCTCAGGGGTCGCAAGGTGGCCGCGGTCGTCGGCACCTCGACCTTCTTCGACATCCGCGCGCTCACGCTGAAGGGCTACGGCTTCGACCTGCAGAAGGACGCGCAGATCGTGACCGTGACCGCGCCGCCCGACATGGTGACGCTGCTGGGCAAGGGCGACGTCGACGCCATCATCGCCTGGCAGCCGATCACCGACCAGGTGGTGCTGCGCGGCCAGGGCGTGTACCTGGCCAAGCAGATCGATCTCTGGCGCAAGGCCACGGGGCGGCCCGCCGGCTTCCCCGTGCACGTGTGCTACCTGGTGCACAGCGACTTCCTCGGCAAGAACCCGGCGATCGCGAAGGATCTCAACGACGCCCAGAAGGATGCGGTCGACATCTGGTACAGCCGGCCCGAGCGGGCGATGGAGATCGTGGCCGACGTCACCAAGCTGCCCCCGGACGTCATCAAGGTCGCCCACCGGGAGACCGTGAAGATGCTCTCGGGGCTGCCCGAGGAGCAGGTGGAGACGCTGATCGCCCAGCTCAAGATCAACAAGGAGTTCGGCTTCCTGAAATCGGACGTCTGGGACAACCCGGAGCGGATCCGCCGGGAATTCTTCCATCGCTGACGGGGCGGCGCCCGGGGCGTAATCGCGGGACGATGCGGATCTGGGTGGCGCGCCTGCACCTGCCGACGCTCGCTGTGGCCGCGGTGCTCGTCGCGGTGTGGTCGGCGCTGTCGTGGCGATACGGTGCCTACGTGCTTCCCCCGCCGCTCTCGGTGCTCCGGGGGCTGGTCGAGGTCGTCGTCAGCGGCGATATCTGGCGGCACGCGGGAGCGTCGCTGGGCCGCATCGTCGTGGGGTTCGGCGGCGCGGTGGTCGTGGCGGTCCTGCTCGGACTGCTGGTCTTCCTGTCGCGCGTGGCCGGCGGCGTGGTGCGCGACGTGCTCACCGTGCTCAACTCGACCTCGGTGTTCGTGTGGATCGTGATCTCCATCATCTGGTTCGGGCTCAGCAACTGGGCGCCGATCTTCACGACATTCATGATCACGCTGCCAGTGGTGGCCTCCAACATCGTGGAGGGCGTGGCCAGCGTCGATCGCCGGCTGCTGGAGATGGGCGACGTCTACCGGCTGTCCGGGCGCCGCAAGTTCGCCGCCATCGTGGTCCCCTCGACGCTGCCCTACCTCGTGGCCGGCATGAAGGTCGGCTTCGGCCTGGCCCTCAAGGTGTCGGTGGTGGCCGAGATCTTCGGCGTCACCTCCGGCATCGGGTACGTGATGAACTACAGCCGCGAGGTCCTCGCCACCCAGATGGTCTTCGTGTGGGCGCTGGTGATGATCGCGGTCATGACGCTGACCGACACCCTGCTCTTCGACTCGCTGTCGCGGCGGCTGATGCGGTGGCGGTGAGGACGGCAGGCAGGCGGCCCGGCCTCCCCCGGTCGTGAAGCTCGAGGTCTGCGGCGTCGGCAAGGACTACCTGATCCCGGTCATCGACACCGTCTCGTTCAGCGTCGAGGCCGGCGAGTTCGTGTGCCTGCTCGGGCCCAACGGCTGCGGCAAGACCACCCTGCTGCGCATCATCGGCGGGATCGAGCCGGCCAGCCGCGGGCGGGTGACGCTCGCCGGCCGGCCGGTCGTCGTCGACGAGCGGCACGACCGCAAGGTCGGCGTCGTCTTCCAGGAGGACCGCCTGCTGCCGTGGCTCACCCTGCGCGACAACGTGGGGCTGGTGCTCACGCCGCTGGGCCTCGGCCCGGCCGCGCGGCGCGCCGTCGCCGAGCGGTACCTGCGCCTGGTCGGCCTGGCCGGCTTCGAGGACTATTACCCCGGCCGCGTGAGCGGCGGCATGCGCCAGCGGGCGGCCATCGCCCGGGCGCTGGCGATCGAGCCCGACCTGCTGCTGATGGACGAGCCGTTCGGCGCGCTCGACGCCCAGAACCGCCGCATAATGCAGCACGAGGTCCGGCGGATCTGGCGCGAGACGGGTCGCACGATCGTCTTCGTCACCCACGCGATCGAGGAGGCGGTGGCGATCGGTACCACGCTGATCATGCTCTCGGCGCGGCCGTCCCGGGTGCGGGCGGCCATCCGCAACGCCGACCGCACGGAGCGCGGCGCGCTGACCGACGACCTCAACACGATGATCATGGAGGAGGTCGCGCGCCAGCAGGAATCGCCGCCGTCATGAGGCGGGGGGCCGTTCGCCGGGTGCGCCTGGGAGCGGCGTTCGTCCTGCTGACCTACCTCGCGCTCCACTTCCTCAACCACGCGCTGGGCCTGGTCTCGCTGGCCGCCATGGAGACCGGGCGCCAGTGGTTCCTGGCGCTGTGGCGCAGCGTGCCGGGCACGACGGCGCTCTACGGCGCCATCCTCGTGCACGGCGGGCTCGGGCTGTGGCTGCTCTACGAGCGACGCACGCTGCGCATGCCGCCCTGGGAGGCCGCGCAGTACGCGCTGGGCCTGCTCCTGCCCGCGCTCCTCGCCAGCCACGTCACCGCCACCCGCGTCGCCTGGTGGCACGCCGGCACGGAGGACCGCTACGCGCGGGTCCTGCTGGTCTACTGGGTGACCGCGCCCGAGCGCGGAGCCTGGCAGACGGTGACGCTGCTGCTGGCGTGGACGCACGCGTGCATCGGCCTGCACTACTGGCTGCGCTTCCGGCCGTGGTACCCGCGCGCGGCGACGGGGCTGCTGGCGGCCGCCCTGCTGCTGCCGGCCGCCGCCCTGGCCGGCTTCGTGGCCGGCGGGCGTGAGGTGATGGCGCTGGCCCGCACGCCCGGGTGGACGGAGGCGCTCGCCCGCGAGACGCGCCCGCCGGGACCCGTCCAGGGCGCCCACCTCACGCGGGTCCGCGAGGGGTTCCTCCAGGCCTACCTGGCGGCGCTCGCCGTCGTGCTCGCGGCACGCGGCGGCCGCGCGCTGTGGCAGCGCCGTCACTCGGTCAGGATCGGCTACCCGGGCGGACGGATCGCCGTCGTCCCCCGCGGCTTCAGCGTGCTCGATGCCAGCCGCGCGGCGGGCATCCCCCACGCCTCGGTGTGCGGCGGACGCGGCCGCTGCTCGACCTGTCGCGTGCACGTGGTCCGCGGCCTCGAGGCCCTGCCGCCGCCGCGCGAGGCGGAGCAGCGCGTGCTCGCGCGCGTCAAGGCGGCCGGCGACGTCCGACTGGCGTGCCAGACCCACCCCCACCACGACCTCTCGGTGGTGCCGCTGCTGGCTCCCTCGATCGCCGCGCGGGCCGCGCTGATGTCGGACGTGCGGCAGGGCCGCGAGAGCATGATCGCGGTGCTCTTCGCCGATCTCCGCGGCTTCACGCACATGGCCGAGCACAAGCTGCCCTACGACGTCGTCTTCGTCCTCAACCGGTACTTCGAGGCGGTGGGCACCGCGGTCACCGGCGCCGGTGGGGTCACCAACCAGTTCACCGGCGACGGGGTGATGGCCCTGTTCGGCATCGACGACGGGCCGACGCTGGGCAGCCGCCAGGCGCTCGTCGCTGCCCGCGCGATGGTCCGGGCGGTGGGCGCCCTCAGCGGCGAGCTGGCCGGCGACCTGCCGGCGCCGCTGCGGATCGGCATCGGCGTGCACGTCGGCCCCGCCGTCGTCGGCCAGATGGGCTGGGGGCCGAGCTTCTACCTGACCGCCGTCGGCGACACCGTGCACGTCGCCGCCCGGCTGGAGCAGGCGACGAAGGACTCCGGCGCCGAGCTGGTCGTCTCCGAGGACGTCGCGCGCCTCGCGGGCGTCGATCTCTCGGCGTTTCCCCGCCAGGAGCTCGCCGTGCGCAACCGCGCCGGCCGGATCGACATCAGGATCGTGGCCCGCGTGGCCGACCTGCCACTGTCGCCCGGGGCCGGCGACTGACCGGCGACCCCGTCTGCGACTATCCGGGCCTTGTCGCCGCCGATCCACGACGCCGTCGAGCGGGCGCGCGGGGTCGCCGACTTCGCGTACCATGCACTCCGGCGGGACGGCGGTCTTCGCGCCGAACGCCCTCGAACGGCGCTTCCGCGACATCCACACCGTCGCCCAGCAGCTCCAGCGGCGCGACGACCACTACGAGACCGTCGGCAAGTTCCTGCTGGGCCTGGTCGACGGCGTCGAGCTCGTCCGGCGGAGCCGGACACCACCTGGCGCTGACGGGGTTCCGGAGTCCGGCTCAGCTCGCGAGGACGCGCTCGACCTTGCCGTACTCGCGGGCGGCGTCCATGAACCACTTCACGCAGTCGGGGTTGGCCCGCGGGGGAAGCTCGCAGGAGGTGGACAGGACGAAGCGGGAGCGCTTGCCCACGGTGTCGATGCAGCGCTTCACCTCGGCGTCGATCTCCGCCTTGGTGGCGCGCTCGAAGATCGTCACGTCCACGTTGCCGATGCCGACCACCCCGCGCTGGTTGCCGAGCGTCACCAGCTTGTCGAGCTGGTCGACCTTGAGTGACGGGTCGGCCTGCTGGTCGAGATCGATGGTGATGGCGACGAACCCCACGTCGACCAGGTCCTCGTGGATCTGGTGGGTGGTGCCGCAGATGTGGACCGTGGTGCCGACCTTCTTGGCCTTGAAGTAATTCACGAGGTCTTGGTGGTACGGCTTGATGAACTCGCGGTACGTCTCGGGCCCGACCAGCGAGCAGGACGCGGTCGGGTCCGTGTAGCTGAGGCCGATCTTCGTGCCGAGCACCGCGTCGCCGAAGCGCTTGGCGTACTCCGTCGAGAAGCGCATGAGGTCGTGGACGAACGCGGGGTCGTCGATCGTGTCCAGGCACATCAGCTCGGGGTTGCGCAGCAGCATGGCGATCGTCCACGGGCCGACCAGCACGGCGCCGAGGCCGCTCGGGAAGCGGGCGGCCGACAGTGCCTCGCACTGCTCGAGGAAGGCCGGCAGCCGGCCGTCGCGATGCGGGTCGGGTACCTCCAGGCGCGCCAGCTCACCCTTGTCGTCCTGCAGCACGTGCCGGTCGATGGAGGGCACCACGTAGTCCGAGTACTTGACGCGGCAGCCGAGGGCCTCGGCCTCCTTCGCGAGATCATTGAAGGCGATCATGATATCTGGCTGATATCGCTCGTAATAATTGAGCATCGCCTTGACGGCCTTCTTGGGGTTCGTGCAGTACTCCTCGATCGACAGGCCGTCCAGGCAGCCGGCGAAGGATCCGGCGATGGGATAGGCCGGCACGTAGTCGGCGAACTCTCCCTTGTAGGCGGCGACGACCCGATCGCGTCCCGTCATGTGGCTCCCCTCACTCCGTGGCGGCCGGCCGCAGCGCGTTCAGGGTGAACTCGAGCTCCTCCGCCGGCAGGCCCGGACGCAGCAGCAGGATCGGCATCTCGGCCCCCGCCGCGTGCCAGGCCGCCAGACGTCGCCGGGCTTCCGCCGGCGTGCCGAACACGGTCAGCTCTTCGAGTAGTTCCTCAGCATCGGCCGGCACGGCGCCGGCGAACCTCGGCGTGTTCGCGGCCACGACGGACTCGACCTCCTTGGCGAAGCCCTGGCGCGCGAGCGACTGCCGGTAGAGCGACCCCATGCTCACCAGGTAGAAGGCGACGAACCACGCGGCGCCCTCGCGCGCCCGGCTCGCGTCCTCGGCGACGACGGCGGGCACCGAGGGACACACCCGCGGCAACCGCTCGGGGTGCCCGGCCCGCGCCGCGCCCTCGCCCAGCCGCCCGCGGCCGCTGTCGAGCTGCGAGCGCGGGTACATGAACGGCACCCAGCCGTCGGCCAGCTCGCCGGCCAGTCGCACCGATTGCTCGCCGAGCGCGGCCAGGTAGATCGGCAGCTCGGGCACGGGGGCCACGTTCAGCTTCAGCGGCCGCGCGGCCGTCGTCACCGCCAGCGGCACGCGCTCCCCCCGGAGCAGCGCGCGCACCTGCTGCAGCGTGCGCCGCATGCGGCCGACCGGCCCGGTGAACGGCACGTCGTGCAGTCCCTCGGTGAGCTGGGGCGTGCTGGCGCCGAGGCCGAGCACGAACCGTCCGTTCGAGACCGAGGCGAGCGTGGCGGCCGCCATGGCGATCGTGGCCGCGCTCCGGTTCCACACGCCGAGGATGCCGGTGCCGAGCGTGACGCGCGCCGTCTTCGTGGCCGCCTCGGCCAGCACGATGGTGACGTCGTAGGCCCAGGTCTCGGGCAGGAAGTAGCCGTCGAAGCCCAAGCGGTCGGCGGCGACCGCCGTGGAGACGAGCACCTCGCGGCGGTTCTCGAGCGGCATCAGGGAGATCCCGACAGGACGGCCCACGGCGCGCGTATTCTACTCCGCCTCGCGCGGCCTCGCGGGCTGTGCTACACGTGCGGGGTGCGACGCCTCCGGCGTGCCCTGCTCCTCGCGGTCCTGCTCTTCGCCGGTCGGTCGGCCACCGCCCACGCCCAGGTCTTCCTGGCCTCGCATCCGCACCCGGAGTTCGCCATCGGGCCACTGTTCGTCGTCACCCAGGTGAAGCCGGAGCTGACGCCGATCACCGTCACGCTGTCGTGGAGCCTGGCCGTGCCGCCCGGCGTCCAGCCCGCCGACATCAAGCAGGATCTCTTCCTGCTCTGGCCCGCGGATTTGGTGGAAGCCACGGCCCCGGGCCCGGCCGACGCATCGCTGGCCCGCGAGGTGGCCGCCCGCGGCTTCTCCGTGACCGCCAGCGGCCGGCTCGTCCTCGGCACGCGCGATCGTCTGCAGATGGGCACCGGCGTCCCGGCCACCGCCCTGCCCGAGACGGCGTCGTACGTGACCTTCACCCGCAGCGCGGGACCGGCCGTCTCGCTCGGCCCCGGCACCTACGTGAAGATCCCGTGGACCTCGAAGCTGGCCGATCCGCTGGCCGTGACCGTGCTGTCGCTGACCACGCGGGGGCTGGTGACGCCGAAGCCGGCCACGTGGTTCGAGGAGACGTTCTGGGGGCGCCGGTGGGTGCTGGCGACCGGCTTCGGCGACATCGGCTCGCCGGCCTCGCCGATCTTTCCGCTCTACTTCGAGCATCGCGACCGTCTCGTCCGACTCGGGCGCGAGTTCGGCGTGGTCGTCGCCAACTTCACCGACGCCGATCACCTGCGCATCGAGGCGATCGCGCCCACCAGCGCCACGCGCCGGCCGAGTCGCCTGCGAACGGGCGCCGAGGTCGTGACGCTGGCGCTCACGCCGAGCGAGGGGGTCACGCCGCAGCTGCTCAACGTCCAGTTCAGCTACTTCTCGGGCATGATCGCCTGGCGGCCCATCGTCGTCTCGATGGTCCTGCTGGCCCTCGGCAACCTCGCCGGCTTCATCTTGCTCAGCCGGGACGTGAGCCAGTTCCTGCGCAAGCGGCTGGCGATGCGGCGCGGCGATGAGCCCGAGTTCGCGCGCGGCGCCGGCGCCACGCTGCCCCGCGCGCTCGCCGACCGGATCACGCCGGGCGCCACGACCGAGGCCGAGGTCGTGGGGCTGTGCGGCCGCCCCGACGAGGAGCATCACCGGCGAGGCCCCGGAGCGCGACGCACGCTCGTCTACCGCGGCGTGCGCCGGCTGCCGAGCTGTCGCCTGGCGCTGGGCCCGCTCGCCACCGTGCACCACTGGGAGGACGAGTATCACGATCTCGAGGTGGAGCTCGACGGCGACCGGGTCACCGCCGTGCAGTCGCGGGTGCGACGTCAGCGCGTGAGCGGCTGAGCCTACGCTCTCGCCGCCCGCTCGGCCGCCGCCGTGGCCAGTCGCTCCTGCAGCCGGCCGCGGAGCCGGGCGACGACGTGCGGCGGCGCCGTCTGGGGCGAGCCGGCGTTGAACGGCGGCTGCGGGTCGTACTCGATCCCCAGCTGGATCGACTGGGCCACCTCGTCGCCGGCGATCCGTGCGGCCAGCGTCAGGGCCATGTCGATCCCCGAGGACACGCCGGCCGCGGTGACGACCTTGCCCTGCACGACCACCCGCTTGAGCGTCGGTCGCGCGCCGAGCTCGCGCAGCTGCTCCAGCGCGGCCCAGTGCGTGGTGGCCTCCAGCCCCTGCAGGACCCCGGCCGCCCCCAGCAGCAGCGAGCCGGTGCAGACCGACGTGGTCCACTGGCTCGTCGCGTGGGCGACGCGGATCCAGTCCAGGAGCGGGTTCGGCGTCATCAGGTCGCGGGTGCCGAAGCCGCCGGGGACCATGACGATCTCCGGATGCGGCACCGCCGACAGCGGCTCGTCGGCGACGAGCGTGAGCTGCCGGTTGTCGGTCCGGTAGGGTCCCGGCTGCACCGCGACGAAGCGGACGCGCGCGCCGGGCAGCCGCGACAGGACCTCGTAGGGCCCGATCGCGTCGAGCGCGGTGATACGGTCGAAGAGCGGGATGGCGATGTCCATGAGGTCTCCTTGCGGCTCTCGCACGGCCGCACCGTGGCGGACGCCGGCGCTGACGTGGTGGCGATCCCGGCCGGGGGCCGGGCGCCAGCTGCAGCCCTGCCCCGCCCGCCGGCGTCCGTCCGGCCATGGGCCGAGGATGTCCCGACTCGCCCGCGGCCGCAATGGCTTGTCACGCCGGATGCTGCCGTCGCGGGCGGGGCGGCCGCCGCCGTGGGCCGGGCCGGCGACGGAGTACAATCGCGGCGGCGATCACGGGCGCGGGACCGGCGCGCCCCCGGAGGAGCGAACGCCATGATCAAGCCCTACACCGCCGTCGGTCTGATCCCCACCGTGCGCGGCATCCGCAAGCGCAAGGACATCAAGCTCAACCTCGACCATCTCCGCCATCTCGTGAAGGCCGCGTCGTGGCTGTCGAGCCTCGACATCCCGGTGCGCCTCATCGCCTTCCCCGAGGGTGCGCTCCAGGCGTTCAACGACGAGGTCCTCGACCTGGACCACGTGACCTTCGCGCGGGAGTGCGCCATCGACATCCCGGGCGAGGAGACCGACGAGCTCGGCAAGATCGCCCGGGAGTACGGCGCCTTCGTCATGGCCCAGGCCAAGGCCCGGCACCCCGATCTGAAGGACCGGTACTTCAACGTCGGCGTCGTCATCAACCCGCGCGGCAAGCTGATCCTCACGCACTACAAGGTCTCGCCGCTGTTCCCGGTCGAGCACTCCGTGTGCCCGCACGACGTCTACGACTGGTGGATCGAGAAGTACGGCCGGAATCTCGACGCCTTCTGGCCGGTCGCCGACACCGAGATCGGCCGGCTCGGCATCATGATGGCCAACGAGGGCTCCTATCCGGAGAACGCGCGGGCGCTGGCCCTCAACGGCGCCGAGGTGGTCTATCGCGCCTCGTACCCGCACCCGGCGACCGGCAACGAGATGTTCGAGATCCAGAGCCGGGCCCGCGCGCTCGACAACAACATGTACCTCGTGGCGCCCAACATGGGGACCTACTATCTCTTCCCCGAGGAGACCACGCCCATCGACACGTTCGGCGGGCGATCGTTCGTCATCGACTACAAGGGACGGATCGTGGGACGCCAGGACTACGGCGCCGGCTCCACCTACGTCGCCGGCGTCATCGACATCGAGGCCCTGCGCGACCACCGGGCCCGCGCCCAGTGGGACAACTGGCTCAAGGACGTCCGCACCGAGCTGTACCAGCTGCTCTACGAGAAGCCGATCTACCCCAAGAACCTCTACCTCAAGCGCGCGCCGATGAAGCACGCCGAGTACCGCGACAAGGTGATCAAGCGCCAGATCCGCCTCATGCACGACCGCGGCATCTGGAAAAAGCCGGATCGCTGAGGCGCGCCGGCTCGCGCCGGCCGGGCCCCACGCCGGTGTGGGCCCTGGTGATCGGGCACGACTCCCGACGGCCGTCGGGCGCGGCGCCCGAGGCGCGGGCCTGTAATCCTGACCATCGCCATCGCCACGCCGGCTTGCGCGTGGCACGCCCGCTGCTCGTCACCCGTGCCGTGGGGCTCCGGACGGTCGCGGCACTTCCACCGACCGGGCGGCGCGCAGCCGCCGGGAGACACGACGACGGCGATGGATTTCTGGTACGAGCGCGTGCTCCGTGAGCTGTTCGACATCGACGACGAGGCGAGCGAGCTGCGGCGACTGGCCGAGCGGGCGTCACCGCCGGCGCCCGCCCAGGACGCGGATGAGGGACAGGACCAGCGCGGCGGCGCCGACCACGAACCAGACCGATCCCTTGGGTAGCCGGTAGGCCTCGACCAGGGCCACGCCGAACCCGGCCGCGATGACCACGCCGCCGGCGACGATCGGCGACCACGCGGATCGACGGCGGCTCAGCGCAGCATCTCCGTCAGCTCGGCCACGACGGCGTCGATCTCGGCGGGGACGGCCTCGGTCAGCGTCACGGTGCGGCAGCGCGCGCCCGGCCACCACGGCTGCCAGGCCAGGTGACGAGGATCGAAGAGCACGAGGCCGGGGACGCCCAGCGCGGCGGCGAGGTGGCTGACGCCCGAGTCGTTGCCGAGGTACAGACGCGCGTGGGCAAGGGCGCCGGCCAGGGCCAAAAGCGGGGGCTCGACGAGCCACACGACGCCGGCGCCCAGATGGCGGCGGAGGCTCGCCGTCGCGTCGGCATCGGCCGGGCCCTGGTGCACGACGACGTTCAGGCGGGCGCGCGCGGCCAGCGTCGCGATCGTGCGGGCGAACGCCTCGGCCGGCCAGCGCTTGGCGACGCCGCCGGCGCCGGGATGCACGAACACCCACGGAGGCGGCGCGTCGGCGCCGGCCGCGGCCAGCGCCTCGCCGCCGGCGGCGCGCACCGCGGCCGGCGCGACGACCGGCGCGCACCACTCGCCCTCCCCCGCGCCCACCGTCGCCAGCAGGTGCTGCCAGACGCGGGTGCCGTCACCCACCGAGGGCGCCACGACGGCCGCCGGGACGAGCGCCGTGAGTCGCCGCACGAAGACGGGGTCGCGGGCGCCGAACCAGCAGACGAGGCGCTGGATCGGCGGCAGGCGCGGCGCGCGGCCGGGATCGTCCACGAACAGCGCGTCGAGCCCGAGCGACTCGAAGGCCACGTGGCCGTCCACGACCCCCAGCGCCTCGAGCAGCGCACCCACGCGCGCGTGGGCGGCCAGCACCACCGGCCCGGTCGCGCCGGCCCGCAGCGCGCGCAGCGCGGGGATCGCGAGCAGCACGTCGCCGAGGGCGCCGGGATGGACGGCGAGGACCGGCGCGCCGCGCGAAAGGTCCGGCACGGCGCCCTCAGCGTCGCAGCAGGGCGAGCGCGGCCTCGTGGAGCCGGCCGTTGGACGCGAATCCGCTGCCACCGTAGATGCTGGGCGCGCCCGTGAGATCGGTGAAGCGACCGCCCGCCTCTTCGACGAGGAGCCGGCAGGGCGCCAGGTCCCACGGCTTGAGGTCGGTCTCGACGTAGATCTCGGCCTTGCCCTCGGCGACGAGCGTGTAGCCGAGGTAGTCGCCGAAGCCGCGCTGGCGGCCGGTCGCGTCGACCAGGCGCACGAACCCCTCCCAGTACCCGGCCTCGCGCAGGAGCTTGAGACCGGCGTGCAGCAGCGTGGCCTCGGCCAGGTCGGCGATCTCGGAGACGCGGACGCGCTCGCCGTTGGACCAGGCGCCGCCGCCGCGCCGGGCCGCCAGCAGCTCGCCGGTCACCGGGTTGTGGACGACGCCGACCACGATCTCGCCCTGCTCCTCGAGACCGATCAGCGTGGCCCACACCGGCAGGCGGCGGATGAAGTTCCGGGTGCCGTCGATCGGGTCGATGATCCAGCGCCGCTGCTGATCCCCGACGGCGCCGAGCTCCTCGCCGAGGAACCCGTGGTCCGGAAACGCCGGGCCGAGCACGTCGCGGATCGCCTGCTCGGCGCCCCGATCGGCCTCGGTCACCGGCGTGTCGTCGGCCTTGAGCGCGACGTCGAAGCCGGTGCGGTAGTAGCGGAGGGCGACCTGGCCGGCCGCGCGAGCCGCCTCCACGGCCGCCGCGAGGGCCCGGTCGAGGTCAGTCACGTTCCTCGGCCGGGAACGGCTCCCCGCGCTCCTCCAGGACCTTGCCGTACACCTCCAGGGCGTCGACCACGACCGGCATGCCGCCGTAGGTGACCTGCTGGAACAGCACCTCGGCGACCTCCTGGCGCGTGGCGCCCACGTTGAGCGCGGCGTGGATGTGCACGTGGAGCTCCTTGGGCCGGTGCAGCACGGTGAGCGAGGCGATCGCGCACAGCTCGCGCTGCTTCTGCGAGATGACCTCCCGGCTGTACAGCACGCCGGTGAAGAACAGCGACAGGTCGCGGGCCAGCCCCTTGTCGAATCGCTTCCAGTGATCGAACCCGACGGCGTTCCGGACCGTGCGGAACAGCGCGGCGCTCGTGCGCTTGGTCCGCTCGCGAACCGCGGCATCGTCGATGAGTCCCATGCCAGTCCTCTCAGTGGGTCGCGGCCGGGCGGCGCGTGACGGCGCGATCCGCGCGCGACCCGGCGAGATCATCGCACAGGAGGTCCGTGATAGGCTGGGCGACATGCTCAACCCGCACATCTTCCGCGCCTACGACGTGCGCGGCCGCGTCGGCAGCGACATCACGCCCGAGGTTTTCGAGCAGGTCGGGCGCGCGTACGGCACCCTCATCCGTCGCAACGGCGGGCGCACGGTCGCCGTCGGCCAGGACAACCGCGAGTCGTCGGCGTCGCTCAAGGGGGCCTTTGCCGACGGCGTGCGCGGGACGGGCCTGGACGTCGTGGACATCGGCCAGGTCACCACGCCCATGCTGTACTTCGCCACCGCCCACTGGCGCCTGGACGGCGGCGCCAACATCACGGGCAGCCACAACCCGGTCGACTACAACGGCGTGAAGATGGTGCACCCCGGTGCGGCGCCGCTCACCGAGGAAGAGATCCAGATGCTGCGCCGCCTCGTCGAGGCCGGCGACCTCGAGCGCGGACGCGGCGCGATCAGCTCGCGCAGCCCGCGCGACGACTACTTCGCCACGGTCGCCGCCCTGGTCCGTCCGGCCCGGCGCCTGCGCGTGGTGGCCGACGCCGGCAACGGCGTGGCCGGCCTCTACGCCCCGGAGCTGCTCCGGCGCATCGGCTGCGACGTCGTCGAGCTGCACTGCGACTCCGACGGCCGCTTCCCCAATCACCTGCCCGATCCCGAGGACCCCGCCAACGTCGTGGACCTGCAGGCCAAGGTCGTGGAGATCGGGGCCGACCTCGGCCTGGCCTGGGACGGCGACGCGGACCGCGTGGGGGTGATCGACGAGCGCGGCCACCGGCACGAGGCCGACCTGATCCTGGTCCTGCTCGCCCGCGACCTGCTGCAGCGGCACCCGGGCGCCAAGATCGTGTTCGACGTGAAGTCCTCGCAGTCGCTGGTCGACGACATCCGCGGTCACGGCGGCGTGCCCGTGATGTGGAAGACGGGGCACTCGCACCTCAAGCGCAAGATGCGCGACGACAAGATCCTGCTCGGCGGCGAGGTCAGCGGCCACATGTTCTTCGCCGAGGGCTACTACGGCGTCGACGACGGCCTGCTGGCGGCTTGCAAGATCGTGGACATCCTCGCCCGCGAGCCGGGGCCGGCCTCGCGCATGTTCGACTCGATCGAGCACCTGCACGCGACGCCCGAGCTCAAGGCGCTCTGCCCCGACGACAAGAAGTTCCCGCTCATCGACGAGCTGGTGCGCGACCTCAAGCAGCGCTACCAGACCATCGACATCGACGGGGCGCGCGTGCTGTTCCCCGAGGGCGGCTGGGGGCTGGTGCGGGCGTCGAACACGAACCCCTATCTGACGCTGCGCTTCGAGGGGCGCAGCGAGGCCCAGATCGACTCCATGAAGCGCGTCATCTACGACGCCCTCCGCCGCTACCCGTACGTCACCCTGCCCGACTGACCGTCCCGGGGGCGGCCCGGCGCCGCCTCGGGTCCCCGGGGGCCGCGTCGAGGACCCCGATGGGTCAGAGCGCCAAGAGGTGGTGGACGGCGTCGAGGACGGTCGGAGCGGTCGGGCAGTCGCGGGGCGGCCAGCAGCGCCCCGGGTCCATCAGGACGGCGTGAAGGCCGGCGGCGCGGGCGCCGAGGATGTCGATCGAGTACAGGTCGCCGATGTAGGCGGCCGCGCCCGGCGGCAGGGCCGTCCGCTCCAGCGCGATGCGGAAGATGCGCGGATCGGGCTTCTCGACGCCGACCTCCGAGGAATCGATGACGAAGTCGAGGTGGGCCGAGAGGCCGAGCGCGTGCAGGATCGCCGCGATCGTGCCGTTGGAGTTCGAGATCACGGCGGTGGCCAGGCCCGCCTGGCGGGCCAGGCGCAGCGCCGGCTCCGCCGCCGGATCGAGCGCCGTCCACAGGCCTCGCGGCGGATTGTAGGTGCGACGCCACGCCGACAGCGCGGCCACCGTGTCCGCCCGCCGCACGCCCAGCTCGTCGAGCACGAAGGCCAGGTAACGCTCGCCGGTGCTCGGATGCTCGGTCGAGACGCCCGGCGAGAACGACGCGTCCAGCCGGATCCGCGCGCGCCACTCGGCGTCGCGGACCTCGGCCGGCGTCGCGGTGACGCCCTGCCCGCCGAGCGCGCTGGCGATCGCGTCGTAGTCCATGTGGATGAGCGTGTTGCCGGCGTCGAAGAAGATCGCGCGGATCGTCACCGGGCCGTCCCCACCGTGAACGCGAACTCCGCGTCGACGACGTGGCCGTCGACCGACAGCACGCGGTACGTCACGGTGTAGACGCCGGCTTCCAGCGGCGGCACGCCCACGGACAGCCGCGTGGGCTCCGTCGGCTCCACCCGGACGTCGCCGGCGTCGACCTGGCGGCCGTCCGCGCGGCGCACCGACACGCGCGAGTAGGCCGGCTCCAGCCGCTCGTTGAACCACAGCTGCACCCGCGCGGGCGCCCGCGCGACGGTGGCGCGACCGGCCGGCGACGAGCGCACGAGATACGCGTGGGCGACCACCGGCGAGGGCGAGGCGAGCGCCACGACCATGACGCAGACGCCGACGCGCAGAGAGTGGCGCACACGCGTCACTCTATCGTCCCGGGCGCACTGGCTCAAGCGCCGCGCGGCCGCGCGCGAGGCCGGTGCAGGCCGAGCGACCGGGATGCTACGCTCCCTCGGGGAGGGACGTCGATGACGAGATTGCCGTGCCGTCCGCGCCGCCTCGTGTCGACCGTGCTGACGGCGGCCGCGCTGCTCAGCGCATCCGGCGCGCGGCCCTCCCGTGCCCAGCACGGCCACGACCACGGCGCCGCGACGGCCCCGCCGGCGAGGCCGACCGACCACGCCCGGCGCGGAGCGCGGATCTCCATGGACGAGATGCACCGGGCCGGCGGTGTGCCGGCCGGCTGGCGCTTCTCGTGGCCGGACGGCGACGCCGCGAAGGGGCGCGACGTGTTCGTCAAGCTCGAGTGCTACCAGTGTCACGAGGTGAAGGGCGAGTCCTTCCCGGCGCCTCCCCGGGATCCCACGCGGCAGGGCCCCGCGCTGGCCGGCATGGGAGACCACCACCCCGCGGAGTACTTCGCCGAGTCGGTCCTGGATCCCAACGCGGTGATCGTCACCGGTCCGGGATTCACCGGGCCCGACGGGCTGTCGATCATGCCCGACTACCGTGACGGCCTCACGCTGGCGGAGACGATCGACCTGGTCGCCTACATTCGCAGCCTCACGGGCGGCCCGCACGCGCACCACGACGGCCCACCGGAGCGCGAGCGCGTCGTCGGCCACTATCGAGTGCGCCTCGCCTACGCCGGCCCCGGCGGCCACGCGCACCACGGATCCGGCCCGGCGACGGCCGCGCACCTCATGGTGTTCGTCACCGATACGACGCGCGGCGAGCCGGTGCCGTACCTGCCGGTCACCGCGACCATCCACGCCGGGGGCGGCGCGCCGCGCGCCGTCCGCCTGAGCCCGATGCTGGGCGACCGGGGCTTCCACTACGGCGCCGACGTCGCGGTGCCGGTCACCACGAGCCGGATCGTGGTCAAGCTGGGCGCGCCAACGATCCGGTCGATGTCGCCCGGCGCCGGGCGCCTCGCGGCAGCCACGGAGGTGAGCTTCGAGTGGGGGAAGTGATCGGGACGGTCGCCCGCTGGGTGCACCTGTCGTCGACCGTCGTGCTGGTGGGCGCCGCGGGTCTCGTGCTGATGGCCGGGCCGACCGACCGGCCGACGGCCCGTCGCTGGGAGGCGTGGGTGCTGACGGGCTGCCATGCGCTCGTCCTCGTCGCCCTGCTCGGCGGACTGGTGACGGTCGCCAGCCTGGCCGCGCTGCTGGAGGGCAGCGGGGCCGCCGCCCTGCAGCCCGCCGCCCTGACGCGGCTGCTGACGCAGACACAGGGCGGCGCGGTGTGGCTCGTGCGCGGCGGCCTGCTGCTCCTGCTCGGCGCCTTCCTGGCCCTGCGCAGCGAGATTCGCGATCGCACCGACTGGCGAGCCGCCCGCGGCCAGGTCCTCCTGCTCGGCGGCCTCGCGCTCGCGCTCGTCGCCGCCGCCGGCCACGCGGCGGCCGTGGAGCCGGCCACGGCCGCCGCGCTCGTCGCGGACATCGCGCACCTGGTGGCCGGCGGCGTCTGGATCGGGGGCCTGCCGGCCCTCGCGCTGTTGCTGTGGCTGGCCGGCCGGTCGGCGGGCGCCGACGCCCGTCCCTACGCCGTGCTGGCCGCGCGGCGGTTCTCGGGGACGGCGCTCGGGCTCGTCGCGGTGCTCGTCGCCTCGGGGGCGTGGAGCACCTGGGTGCAGATCGGCAGCGTGGCCGGGCTGATCGGCACGCGCCACGGCCGCCTGCTCTGCGTCAAGCTGGTGGTGTTCGTGGCCATCCTCGTCCTGGCCAGGCACAGCCGGCGTCTGCTCCCTGCCCTGTCCGGCGAGGCGGCCACGGTCGGGCGACCCGCGATGCGACGGCTCAGCCGCCTGGTCGCCGCCGAGGCCGCGCTGGCGCTCGTCACGCTGGCCGTGGTCGCCGTGATGACGGTCACGCCGCCCGCGCGGCACCAGCAGCCGACGTGGCCGCTGCGATTTCGCCTGACGCTCGACGGCCTGCAAGCCGCGCCGGCCCTCCGCGCCCAGGTGCTGGTCGGCAGCCAGGTGGCGGTGCTGGGGCTGGTGGCGCTGTTCGCCTCGCTGGCCCTGCGCAGACGGCGCCTGCCCCTGCTCGCCGGCGGCGCCGTCGTGGCGGTGGCCGGCAGCGCCATCGCCCTGCCTCCGCTCGCGAGCGACGCCTACCCGACGACGTTCCAGCGTCCCGAGGTGCCCTATCATGCCTCGTCCATCGCCGAGGGGCAGCGCCTGTTCGGCGAGCACTGCGCCGTCTGCCACGGACCGCGCGGCGCCGGCGACGGCACGGCGGCCGCCACCCTGTCGCGCCGACCGCCCGACCTGCGCGCCGAACACGTGGCGCTGCACACGGCCGGCGATCTCTTCTGGTGGATCAGCCACGGGCGTCCGCCGATGCCAGGCTTCGGCGGACGGCTCGACAGCGAGGCGCGCTGGCACCTCGTGAACTACGTGCGCGCGCTCGCGGCCGGCGACGCCTCGCGGCGGCTGGGGAGCAGCGTCGAGCCCGACCGCCCCTGGCTGGTCGCGCCCGACTTCACCTTCGCCGTGGGTCCGGAGTTCACGGCCACGCTCAAGGACTATCGCGGCCGCAAGACCGTGCTGCTCGTGCTCTACACGCTGCCGGACTCGCACGACCGGCTGGTGGAGCTCACGGAGTCCTACGGCCTGCTCGGCGCGCTCGACCTGGAGATCGTCGCGGTGCCGACCGACGCGGCGCCCGACGCGATCCGGCGGCTGGCCGGATGGCCGCCGATCCTCTATCCGATCGTCACCGACGGGGCACCCGAGATCCTGACCACCTATCACCTCCTGTCGCCGGCGCCCCACGCCGAGTTCCTGATCGACCGCCAGGGATACCTGCGGGCGATCACCGCCGCCGCCGGCGACGCGCGACGCGACGTCGACGCGCTGCTGGGCGAGGTCCAGCGGCTCAACGCGGAGAGGCCGGTGGCGCCGCCGCCGGCCGAGCACGTGCACTGATGCGCCTGTGGCGCGTGGTCGTCCTCGTCGATCTGGCCCTGGCCCTCGGCCTCGGCGCCGGCTACCTGTGGTGGGGCCAGCAGGCGCGGCGGCTCGCCCGCGAGCTCGAGCTGGCCCGGGTGGCGGCGTCCACCGCGGGCGGCGAGCGCGAGTTCCACGGCGCCGGCGTGGTGCGGGCCGGCCTCGCCGACCTCGGCATCCTGGTCATCACGCACGGCGAGATCGCCGGCTACATGCCGCCGATGACGATGGGGTTCCGCGCGGGGTCGCCCAAGATGGTCGAGTCGGTCAGGCCGGGCGACGCGGTACGATTCACGCTGCGCGGCACACCACCCAACATGGCCATCGTCGCGATCGACAAGACCGGACCCTGACCGCGAGAGGATGCTCGTCATGCTGGAGTCGTGGTGACGTGCGGCCCGCCGGACGGCTCGCCGCCGGGCTCGTCGCCGCGCTGAGCAGCGCGCCGGCCTGGGCCGATCATCCGGGAGCGCTGCGCGGCGAGGGCTGGAGCCCGCTCGCCGCCGCGCTGGTGTTCGGGGGCCTGGCGCTGCTCGCCGGGGCCATCGTGGTCGTCGTGGTGGCCATCCTCACCCGCGACGGCGAGGACGCCTCCCCGCGGTGATCAGGGCGGCGTCCATGCTCCATCCGCGGGGCGTCCTGACCGTCGCCGCGACGTGCTTCCTCGCGCTCACGGCGGCGGTCGTGACACTCGGCGCCCTGCCCGCGGACGCCGCCCTGCGCGACGCCCTGCTGGCGCTCGCCACGCCGGGCGTGGTGGCGGCGATGCGCGTGTTCAATCGCGCGGGCGACTGGCGCGTGCTGGCCCCCGGCGTGATCCTGCTGCTCGTCGTCTTCCGCCGCGCGCGCGCGCGCTGGTGGCTGTGGCCGGGAGCGCTGGCGATCGCGCCCCTGCTGGAGGGGGCGCTGAAGCACCTCGTGGGCCGGGCGCGCCCGGAGGACGTGTCGTTCGGCTTTCCGAGCGGTCACTCCACGGCGGCCGCGACCTTCTTCGGGATGGTCGTGCTGCTCGCCGACGAGCTGCCCGGGCGAGCCTGCGCCGTGGTGCGTGGCCTGGCCCTCGCGATGATCCTGCTGGTCGGCGTGGCTCGCGTGATGCTCCGCGCGCACTGGCCCTCCGACGTGCTGGCCGGCATCGCGCTCGGACTGGCGCTCGCGGCGGCCGCCGGCTGGGTCGCGTCCACGCCGGAACCGCGCGACTAGCCGGACCGGCGGCGCGGGCGGGCTCCGCGCCGCCGCCCCGGCGCGGCCTCGGCGACCGCGGCGCGCAGCGTCCTCAGCAGGGCCTGGGCCTCGGCGGTGAGCGGCCGCTGGCGCGGGTGGATGACGTCGAGGCTGCGGCTGAGCGGCTCGGCGTCGCGGATCTCGATCGCGATCAGGCGCCGGCGACGGATCTCGGGCAGGACGGCCAGGCGCGGCAGAAAGGCCAGCCCGATGCCGCGCTCCACCATCCGCTTGGCCGCCTCGATCGATTCCACCTCCAGCACCACGTTGGGCACGAGGCCGGCCCGCCGGAAGAGCCCGTGTGACAGCGTCCAGTCGCTGGAGCCCCGGTCGAACAGGATCAGCGGCTGCGCCGCCACCTCGTCCAGCCGCGCGCGGCCGCGGCGGGCCATGACCCCCGTCGGCGCCGACACCAGCATCAGCGGGTCGTCGCGCAGGCTCACGGTCTCGACCCCGGGGTGGTTCAGCGAGCGGGCCAGCCCCAGCTCGGCCTCGCCGGCCAGCACCATCTCCAGGACCTCCCGGGAGTGGCCCGAGCGCACGGTGATGAGGGTCTTGGGATGGGCCGTCTGGAAGCGCTTGAGCACGTCGGGCAGCAGGTAGGTGCAGATCGACAGCGCGGCCGCGATGGTGAGGGCGCCCCCGCTCGACGGCCGCAGGTCGTGCACGGCCTGGCGGGCCAGGGCCAGCGCGTGCAGGAGCTGCTCGGCATGCGGGCGCAGCGCGCGGCCGGCCGGCGACAGCGCCAGCCCGGTCCGCCCCCGCTCGAAGAGGGTCACCCCCAGCGAGTCCTCCAGGGCCTTGATGCGCGCGCTGATGGCCGGCTGGCTCACCCGGAGGGCGTCGGCCGCCCGGCGAAAGCCGCCGAAGGTGCCCACGGCGAGGAAGGCTTCGACCTGCCCGATCTCCACTGATCCGACTCCCTTATGTCAGCCCTCGGCGCGATACGGTTGCATTATGCCGGGGTGTGAAAGATATTTCCGATCGAGAAATACTATCACCCCGATCCAAACATTGAGGTTGCCGCCGCGCGCGGCCGGCGGCACAGTGGGTGCAACGTCAGGGCGACGTCGTCGACCGTCGAGGAGGAGGAAACCATGGCTGGCCAGTGTCGGTGCGGACGCGAGCTCTCGAGCCCCTTCCACAGCCTCGGGTGCCTGGAGTGCGGCGCCTCCTGCTGCCCGTCGTGCGCGATCTCCCTGGAGTCGGCGACCTACTGCCCGGCCTGCGCCGGGGCGCTGCTGGAGTCGGCCACCGTGCGGCCCGGACGGCCGTTCGACCTGCACTGAGCGACCGAGAACGAGGAGCGTCCATGCGCAATCCGGGCAAGGCCTTTCGCGACCTGCTCCGCACCGAGCCGTACCTGTTCACCGGCGGCGTCTACTCGCCGCTCGACGCCCAGATCGCCGAGCGGGTCGGTCTGAAGTCGATCTACCTCAGCGGCTATTCGATGGCCCTGGCCAACGGGTGGCCCGACATGGGATTCCTGACCCAGACCGAGGTGGCCCGCATCGGGGCGCTGGTGGCCGGCGCCGTCGACATCCCCGTCATCGCCGACGCCGACGACGGCTACGGCAACGCGCTGTCGACGATCCGCACCGTGCAGGAGTACGTGCGCAGCGGCGTGGCCGGCATCCACATCGAGGACCAGGTCTTCCCCAAGCGGTGCGGCCACATCGCGGGCAAGACCATCGTGTCCCTGGAGACCGCGGTCGGCAAGTACCGCGCGGCCATCGACACCCGGAACCGGCTGAACCCCGACTTCGTCGTCATCGCGCGCACCGACGCCTACGGCGCCGTGGGCGGCAGCCTCGAGGAAGCGATCCGCCGCGGCCGCGCGTACGCCGACGCCGGGGTCGACCTGGTGTGGCCGGAGCTGTCGAGTCCCGACCGCGAGCCCGCCGTGGCCTTCGCCCGGGCCATGCGAGCGTCGCATCCCGATCTCCCGCTGGCCTTCAACTACTCGTCGTCCTTCAGGTGGCACAAGGATCCCAGCCCGTTCACGTTCAGGGAGCTGGGCGAGCTCGGCTACCGGTTCATCTTCATCACGCTCTTCGCCGCCCACGCCGGCATGTACGCGGTGTGGAACGCGATGGAGGAGCTGGTGAAGGACGAGGAGCAGGCGCAGTGGCGGCTGGAGAAGACCAAGGTCGGGCATCCGACCGAGAGCCACCACGTGATGGCCCGGGTCAGCCACTTCCAGGAGCTGGAGAAGCGCTACATCCCCGGCAGCGACGAGCGCATCAAGGGCTCGGCCGGCTACGACGACGCGCGCATGCATTAGAGCGCCTCGGAGGGGGGCTTCGCCCCCCTTCCGACGGTCGTCGCGCGCCTGACGGCGCGCTCCTTCCTGCCTCCCCCAGAGCCAACAGCAGGATTGCGCGGGCGGAGCCCGCGCTCGCAGGCGAGGGCTGTTCGGGATCCGGCGCTCAGTAGCTCTTCGGGAGGCCCAGGACGTGCTCGCTGAGGTAGTTCAGGGCCATCTGCTGGGACACCGGCGCGATCTTGTAGAGTCGGACCTCGCGCCAGAGGCGCTCGACGTGGAACTCCTTGGCGTAGCCGTAGCCGCCGTGGGTCTGCAGCGCCACGTCGCAGGCCTCGAAGCCGGCGTCGGCCGCCAGCAGCTTGGCGGCGTTCGACTCCGCCCCGCAGGGCCGACCCTGGTCGAAGAGCCAGGCGGCCTTGAGGCACATCAGCTCGGCGGTCTCCAGCTTCGCCCACGCCATCGCCAGCGGGTGCGCGATCGCCTGGTTCTTGCCGATCGGGCGGTCGAACACGACGCGCTCCTTGGCGTAGTCCACCGCCCGGGCGAGGGCGGCGCGCCCGATGCCCACGGCCTCGATGCCGGTGAAGACGCGCTCGGGGTTGAGCGAGTCGAGCAGGTGGTAGAAGCCCTGCCCCACCTCGCCTACCACGTTCTCGAGCGGCACCTCGAGCCCGTCGATGTAGATCTCGTTGGAGTCCACCGCGGCGCGGCCGAGCTTCTCGATGACCTGGACGGTGATCTTCGCCCGGTCGAACTCGGTGAAGAACAGCGTCAGCCCCGCGAACGGCCGGGCCGCATCGCGCGGGGCGGTCCGGGCCAGGAGCAGGATGTGCGTGGCGTTCTGGGCGTTGGTGTTCCAGACCTTGCGTCCGTTGACGACGTAGCGGTCGCCGGCCCGCTCGGCCCGCGTCTGGATGCGCGAGGTGTCGGTGCCGGCGTTGGGCTCGGTGACGCCGAAGGACATGACGATCTCGCCGGTGGCCACCCGCGGCAGGTACTTGCGCTTGAGCGCCTCGGTGCCGTGCTTCATGACCGGCATCGGGGGGAAGCAGTAGAAGTGGATCGGCGAGCACCCGCTCGTGCCGGCGCCGGAGGCGGCGATGTCGTGCAGCATCAGCGCGGCCTCGGTGACGCCGAGCCCGGAGCCGCCGTACTCCTCGGGGACGATCACGCCCAGCCAGCCGGCCTGGGCGAAGGCCCGGACGAACTCCCAGGGGTACTCGGCCCGCGCGTCCTTCTCCAGCCAGTACTCGGGGGGGAACGATCGCGCCAGCGCGGAGACCTCCTTGCGGATCAGCTCGTGCTGCTCGGTCAGCGTGAAGTCCATGGCACCTGCCTTCGCCCGGTTGTCGGCGATTCTACTCCACTCGCCGGTCCCGGTTCCGGGTAGGATACCGCGGTCACGACGGCGCGACCGCGCCGAGTCACCGGTTCCCGGAGGATGACATGACGTTCGTCGAGCGGATGGTCGGCGCCGCCAGGCTGGACCCGCGGACTTACGAGGAGGTGGAGGCGGACCGGAGCGCCACGCCCCAGGCGCTCGCCGTCGTGGTCCTGGCGTCCCTGGCCAGCGGCATCGGCATGGGTCACGGCCTGCGCGGCCTCCTGGCGGGCGCCCTGGTCAACCTCGTCGCCTGGGCGATCTGGGCCTGGCTGATCTACTTCATCGGCACCCGCTGGCTGCCCGAGCCGGGCACCACCGCGAACGCCGGCGAGCTGCTCCGCACGATCGGCTTCGCGACCTCCCCGGGGCTGCTGCGCGTGCTCGGCGTCGTGCCCGTCCTCGGCGCGCTCGTGTTCGTCGTCACCGCGGTCTGGACGCTGGTGGCGGTGGTGGTGGCGGTCCGGCAGGCCCTGGACTACCGTTCGACGGCCCGGGCGGTGGGCGTCTGCGTCGTCGGCTGGCTGGTCCAGGTCGTGATCCTCGTGGTGTTCGCCGCCCTCACCCGGCAGGCCTGGTGAGGTAGAATCCCGCGCGATGGCGGTCGAGGCCCTCTACGCGCTGCAGAACGGCTTCATGGGCGCCGAGCGCTCCCTGCTGTTCTACGGCGAGTACTCGGAGGCGCGCGTGCAGATCCCCATCGCGTGCTGGCTGGTCAAGACGAGCGACGGCCTCGTGCTGTTCGACACCGGCGTCTCGCCCCGCGCAGTTCCCGGATTGCTGCGCAACGACCCGTTCGCCCGCTTCACCGACGAGGACCTGCTCGTCCACCGGCTGGATAGCCTCGGCCTGGAGGCCGACAGCGTCGACGTCGTGGTGATGTCGCACCTGCACTACGACCACGCCGGCGGGGCCCACCTGTTTCCCAAGTCCGAGCTGGTCGTGCAGAAGGACGAGTACGCGTACGCGCACTACCCGGCCTCGTTCTTCGAGCCCTTCTACTACCGCAAGAATTTCGACCTGCCCGGCTACCGCTGGCGGCTGCTCGACGGCGACACCGAGCTGGCCCCGGGCCTGACGGTGCTCCGGACCGACGGCCACACGCCGGGCCACCAGTCGCTGCTCGTGCAGCTGCCCGAGACCGGTCCCGTCATCCTCACCGGCGACGCCTGCTACTGGCTGGAGCACGCCCAGCGCCAGCGCGTGCCCGGGGTGGTCTGGAACCCGACGCTGGCGCTGCACTCGATCAAGCGCATCACCACGCTGGCCCGCCTCCTCGGGGCCCGCATCTTTCCGGGCCACGACCCCGAGTTCTGGAAGACGGTCCCGCCGTCGCCGGCCGGGTACCGCTGAGCGTCCCGACCCCGCCGGCGCGCGAGGTGCGATACTTCGCCTCGATGGCCGACGTCGCCGCCCGCCTCCGGGACCTCGACTGGACCGCGGTCGAGCGCGCCCTGTGGGAGGTCGGGTACGCCCGGACGCCGCCGGTGCTCACGCCCGAGGAGTGCGCCGAGCTGATCGGGCTGTACGGCGACGATGGGCGCTTCCGCAGCCGGATCGACATGGCGCGCTACCGGTTCGGGGTCGGCGACTACAAGTACTTCGCCGCGCCGCTGCCGCCCGTGGTACAGGCGCTCCGGGTGAGCGCGTACCCGCCGCTGGCGGCGATCGCCAACCAGTTCGAGACGGCGCTGGACACCGCGACGCTGTATCCCGCCGACCTGGCCGGCCTCCAGGCCCTCTGCCGGCGGCGCGGGCAGACGAAGCCGACGCCGCTGCTGCTGCACTACGAGGCCGGCGGTTACAACTGCCTGCACCAGGACGTCTACGGCGACGTGGTGTTCCCGCTGCAGCTCACGTGCTTCCTCAGCCGCCCGGGCCTCGACTACGAGGGCGGCGCGTTCCTGCTGGTGGAGCAGCGGCCCCGCGCCCAGTCGCGCGGCGAGGCGATCGAGCCGGCCCAGGGCGAGATCGTGATCTTCCCGACGCGCCATCGCCCCGTGCAGGGCGCGCGGGGCTGGTACCGGGCGGCCATGCGTCACGGGGTGAGCCGCATCCGGCGCGGCACGCGCTACACCCTGGGCGTCATCTTCCACGACGCGAAGTAGACACGGCCGGAGACCGCGTCGGTGCCCGACCGTCCGCTCGAGCTCGTCGTCAAGAACGTGCGCGTGGTCCGCCCCGGCCAGCCGCGCGTCGAGCGCCTCGACCTTGGCGTGGCCGGGGGACGCTTCGTGCGGCTGGCGCCGGACATTCCCGCCGCGGAGGCCGCGGAAGTGTACGACGCGCGCGGCCGGCTGGGCTTCCCCGGCGTCGTCGACGCCCACACGCACGTCGGCATCTACGGCCCGCTCGCCGACGACGCCGTGACCGAGAGCCGGGCCGCGGTGAGCGGCGGGGTCACCACCATGCTCACCTACTTCCGCACGGGCCAGTACTACCTGAACCGCAGCGGACCGTACGCGGAGTTCTTCCCGGAGGTGCTCCGGCTGTCCGACGGGCGCTACCACTGCGACTACGGGTACCACCTGGCGCCGATCACCGCCGCGCACGTCGACGAGATGGAGGCCCTGGCCACGCGGCACGGCGTGCCGTCCTTCAAGATCTTCATGTTCTACGGCGGCTACGGCCTGCACGGCCAGGCCGGCCCCGACGCGCAGCGGCGGTTCCTGATGATCGGGCCCGAGGAGCACTACGACCTCGCCCACTTCGAGTTCGTGCTGCGCGCCGCCGGCCGTGTCCAGCGCGCGCACCCCGCGCGGGCCGAGCACGTGAGCGTCAGCCTGCACTGCGAGGTGGCCGACATCCTCGACGCCTACACGCGCCTGGTCGCGCGGGATCCGTCCCTCTCGGGGCTGCGCGCGTACAGCGCGGCGCGGCCGCCGCACGCCGAGGGCCTGGCGGTGTGGATCGCCGCGTACCTCGCCAGCGAGGCGGCCTGCGCCAACGTCAACCTGCTGCACCTGTCCTCGCGCAAGGCGCTGGAGGCGGCGCGGATGATGGCCGGCGTGTTCCCGCACGTCGACTTCCGCCGCGAGGTCACCGTCGGCCACCTGCTGCTGGACGTCGACGCGCCGGCCGGGGCCTACGCCAAGGTGAACCCGCCGATCCGGCCGCGCGAGGACGTCGAGTTCCTGTGGCGGGCCGTGCTCGAGGGCCAGGTCGACTGGATCGTCAGCGACCACGCCTGCTGCGCCGAGGAGGTGAAGGAGGCCGGTCGCGGCCGCGGCGACGTCTGGCTGGCCAAGGCCGGCTTCGGCGGCACCGAGTACCTGCTGTCCGGCGTGTTCAGCGAGGGCAGCAAGCGCGGCCTGCCCTACCACCGCATGGCCGAGCTGCTCGCCTTCAACCCGGCCCGGCGGTACGGCCTGCTGCACAAGGGCGACATCGCGCCGGGCTTCGACGCCGACCTGGCGCTGCTCGACCCCGAGCGGCGGTTCACGGTGCGGGCGGCGGACTCGCCGTCCGCGCAGGGGTACACGCCGTTCGAGGGACAGGAGCTGAGCGGACAGGTCACGGCGACGTTCCTGCGCGGCCGCCTGGCCTGGGAAGACGGCCGGGTGGTCGGCCCCGCGCGCGGCCGCTACATCCGCCGGCCCGGCTGAGCGCGTCCCGGCCGGGGGATCAACCCGGCCGGCGGATGACGGCGAGAAAGCGCGCGCCGAAGGCGTCGAGCTTCCAGTCGCCCACGCCCTTCACTTCCCGGAACTGCTCGAGCGTGGCGGGCCGGAGCCGGGCCATGTCGCGCAGCGAGGCGTCGCTGAAGATCAGGTACGGCGGGACGCCGCGCTCCTCGGCGATGGCGCGGCGCAAGCCGCGCAGGGCGTCGAACAGCGCGTGGTCGTCGACGTCGGGCTGCGCGGCCGGGGCCGGCCCGCGCCGCGCCGTGGCCGGGGCGTCGGCCGACGTCGCCCGCACCGCCCCGGCGCTCGTGAGCGAGGGGGCCTGGGCCTCGCCCCGGAGGACCGCGCGGCCCTGCTCGGTGAGCGTCAGCGTCGGGTACTCGTCGTCGGAGCGGGCCAGGAGCCCGTGCGCCAGGAGCTGGTCGATCCAGGCGCGGACCTGGCTCTTGCGCTCGCCGCGGAGCGCGGCGTAGGCCGCGAGCCGGTCGTGGCCCAGCTGCGCGATGCGGCCGGTGGCGGCGCCGCTCAGCACGTCGGCGACGTGGGCGGCGCCGAATCGGCCGCGCAGCTCGTCGGCGCCGGCCAGGATCCGCGCCGCCACGCCCGAGGTGTCCGCGCCCTGCACCGTCTCGCCGAGGCAGACGTCGCAGGCCCCGCAGCTCGGGCGCTCGTACGTCTGGCCGAAGTACGTGACGAGAGCGCGGTGCCGACAGACCGCCTGCTGGCAGAACGCGTACATCTCGCCGAGCTTGCGGAGGGCGCCGGGGGGCGGCTCGGCGCCCTCCGGCGCGATGACGGACTTCCAGAGCCCGTAATCGCTGCCGCTCCCCAGGAGCAGGCACTCCGCCTCGAGCCCGTCGCGGCCGGCGCGGCCCGCCTCCTGCTGGTAGTGCTCGAGCGACTTCGGCATGCCGGTGTGGATCACGTAGCGGACGTTGGAGCGATCGATGCCCATGCCGAAGGCGACGGTAGCCACCACGATGTCGGCCCGCTCGTTCACGAACGCGTCCTGGTTGGCCCGCCGCTCGTCGTCGCCGAGGCCGGCGTGGTAGCGCAGGGCGCGCAGACCGCGACGCACGAGCGCCGCGGTCAGCTCCTCGACCTCGCTCCGACGGATGCAGTACACGATGCCGGCCTGCCCGCGATGGCGCTGGATCGCGGCGACGACCTGGGCCAGCCGATCGGTCCGCGGCCGCACGCGGTAGATCAGGTTGGGCCGGTCGAACGAGCCCACCAGCACGGTCGCGTTCTTGAGCCCCAGCTCGGCGACGATGTCGCCGCGGACGTGAGGGGTCGCGGTCGCGGTGTAGGCGTGGACGGCGACGGTGGGAAAGGCGGCGCGCAGGGCGCGCAGCTGGCGGTACTCGGGGCGGAAGTCGTGACCCCACTGGCTGATGCAGTGCGCCTCGTCGACCGCGAAGAACGCCGGGGCCGCCCGCCGCAGGCGCTCCACGAACCCGTCCATCACCAGGCGCTCCGGCGCCAGGTAGAGCAGCTGCACGCCGCCGGTGACGACCGCGCGCATGACGGCGGCCCGCTCGGCCGGCGCCTGGCTGCTGTTGAGCGCGGCGGCCGGCACGCCGGCCTGCCGCAGCCCGTCCACCTGGTCCTTCATCAGCGCGATCAGCGGCGAGACGACGACGGCCAGACGGCGCCGGTGCGCGGCCGGTGCCTGGTAGCAGAGCGACTTGCCGCCGCCGGTGGGCAGCACCACGAGCGAGTCGCGCCCGTCGAGGACGCAGGCGATCGCCTCTTCCTGCAGCGGGAGAAAGCGATCGTAGCCCCAGATGCGCCGGACGGTCTCGTGAAGGAACTCAGTCTGGATGATGGCGCGATGATAGCCGAGCGCCGACGGCTCGCCTAGCGTGCACGCGCGGCGACAGGCTCAGATGGCGAGCGGCAGCTGCTCGGGAGCCGGGGCGGGCTCGAGCGGGCGCACGCGCCGATCGGCGACCGCCCACTGCTCGCGCAGCGCCGCGACGCGCGCCTTGATCGGCTCCGCCTCCCGCCGATCGAGGTACGCCGACTGGTAGAGACGCTCGTAGCGCGACAGCAGGTCCGGCCAGTAGCGGGCGACGCTGTCGAGAAAGTGCTGGCGCGTACCCGGCCGCAGGTGCAGGACGTTGCACCACACCCCGGTGGCCCCCGCCTCCCGGGCGGCCCGCACGACCTCGGCCAGCTGGTCGGGACGGTCGGAGATGCCGGGCAGGATCGGCGCCATCCCGACGCCGGCGTCGATGCCGGCGTCCACGAGCAGGCGCAGGGCGCGCAGCCGCTGGCGCGGCGGCGCCGTCGCGGGCTCCGTGCGCCGCCAGACGTCGTGATCGAGCGTGGGGATCGAGAAGCTGACGCCGACCTCGGCGCGCCGTGCCGCGTGCTGCAGCACGTCCATGTCCCGCACGATCATCGGCCCCCGCGTCACGATGCTGAAGGGGTTCCGGGCGGCCGCCAGCACGCTCAGGCACCCGCGCGTGAGGCGGTAGCGTCCCTCCGCCGGCTGGTACGGATCCGTGGCGGCGCCGATCGCCACGCTCTCGCGCGCCCAGGCCGGCCGCGCCAGCTCGCGCGCGAGGACGTCGGCGATGTTCACCTTGACGCGGATGGAACGACCGTAGCGATCGTCTGCGGGCCGGTCGGCTCGCAGCTCGAAGGCCCGGACGTAGCAGAATGTGCAGCGGTGGACGCAGCCCGTGTAGGGGTTGAGCGACCACCGAAAATCCATACCTTCCACGCGGTTGAGCGCCGAGCGGCAAGGTTCTTCTCGATACTCCACGACCATCGCAACACAACTATACAGAGGTTGACTATCGCGTCAATCCCCTAGCGCCGGGTGGGGTCGGCTCCGACCTTCACCAGCATCTTGCCGAGGTTCTCGCCACGCAGCAGCCCGATGAAGGCGCGCGGCGCCTGCTCGAGGCCCTCGACGACGTCCTCGCGATACCTCAGCCGGCCTCCACGCAGCCACCCTGCCGTGTCGGCCAGGAACGCGGGGAGGCGGTCGACGTGGTCGGAGACGATGAAGCCGCGAATGGTCACGCGATTGACGAGGACGGGGCCCATGTTCGGTCCGGGCGGCAGCTCGGTGGCGTTGTACTGGGAGACCAGACCGCAGAGCGGGATCCGCGCGAAGGGGTTCACCAGCCGCAGCACCGTCCGCAGCACGTCGCCGCCCACGTTCTCGAAGTAGACGTCGATGCCCTTCGGGCACGCCTCCTTGAGGACCGCGAAGAGATCGGGCGACCGGTAGCTCACGCAGGCGTCGAACCCGAGCTCCTTGACCACGTAGTCGCACTTGGCCTGAGAGCCTGCGATGCCGACCGCGCGACACCCCTTGATTTTGGCGAGCTGCCCCACGATGGAACCCACCGCCCCCGCGGCCGCCGACACGGCGACCGTCTCGCCGGGCCTGGGCTGTCCGAGGTCGAGCAGGCCGACGTAGGCGGTCATGCCCGGCATGCCCAGCACGCCCAGCGCCGTGGAGATCGGCGCCACCGCCGGGTCGAGCTTCAGCGGGCCGAACGGGCCGGGCGAGCCGCCGGCCCGGGCCACGTGATACGACTGCCACCCTCCGTAGCCGAGCACCAGGTCGCCCGCCCTGAAGTCGGCATGCCGCGACTCGACGACCTCGCTCACGGTGCCGCCGACCATCACCTGCCCCAGCTCGACCGGGGTGGCGTACGACTTGACGTCGTTCATGCGGCCGCGCATGTAGGGATCCAGCGAGAGCCAGATCGTGCGACACAGGATCTCGCCGTCGCCGGCCGACGGCAGCGGCGCATCCACGATCTCGAAGTCGGTGAGGCGGGGCTCGCCGGCCGGTCGGCTCCGGAGCAGGACGCGACGGTTCGTGGTGGCTGGCACGCTGGGGTCCTCCCGGCGGGATTGTCCGTCGGGGCCTGGCACCTTGCAACCGCTCTGCCCCTCCGCTATCGTGCGGGCCATGAGTGCCACCGCTCGCCTCGCCGAGTTCGTCGTGAAGACGTCGCTGCGCGACTGCCCCGAGGGCGCCATCGTCCAGGTCCGGCGGGCCGCGCTCGACACGCTCGGCGTGATGCTGGCCGGGGCCGGCGAGCCGGCCGCGACGAGCGTGCGCGCCGTCGTCCGTGCCGAGTCCGGTCTGCCGCTGTGCACCGTGATCGGCACGTCGCTGCGGACGGCGCCGACCTGGGCGGCGCTGGCCAACGGCACGGCCGGCCACGCCCACGACTTCGACGACACCAGCTTCGCGCTGATGGGCCATCCCAGCGCGCCGCTGCTGGCCGCCGCGCTGGCCGCGGCCGAGGCGGAGCCGGCCGGCGGCGCCGCCGTGGTCCTCGCCTATCTCGTCGGCTTCGAGATCAGCGCCGCGCTCGGCCTGGCGCTCAATCCCGGCCACTACACGCGCGGGTGGCACGCGACGTCGTCGATCGGCACGCTCGGCTGTGCGGCGGCGGCGGCCAGCGTGCTGGGACTCGACGCCGAGACGACGCGCCACGCGCTCGGCATCGCGGCGTCGCTGGCCTCCGGGCTGAAGGAGAACTTCGGCTCGATGACCAAGCCGTTCCACGCCGGCCACGCCGCCCGCAACGGCGTGTTCGCCGCCGTGGCGGCGCGCGAGGGCCTCACCGCCTCCGACGCCGCGCTCGACGGTCGCCAGGGCTACGCGGCCGCGTTCGGCGCCGCCGCGCTGGAACGCGACGCGTTCGAGGCGCTCGGGCAGCGCTGGCAGGTGCTGGCCTCGGGGATCGCCGTGAAGCCGTATCCCTCGTGCGCCCTGACCCACTCGGCCATCGACGCCCTGCTCGGCCTGCGCGCGCGCCACGGCGTGCGCCCCGATCAGGTCGCCGCCGTCGAGGTCGGCGTGAACCGCGTCGTCCCCGACGTGCTGCGCCACACGGCTCCGACCACCGGCCTGGAGCGGAAGTTCTCGATGCAGTTCTGCGCGGCGGCGGCGCTGGCTACCGGCCGCGTGGACCTCGCCTCGTTCGCCGACGGGCCCGTGGCCGACGCCGGAACCCGGGAGCTCATGGAGCGTGTGCGCATGGTGGTCGACCCCGCCCTGCCCGACGGCCTCGAGCAACACGCGTGGACCCGCGTGACCGTGCGCCTGCACGACGGGCGAGCGCTCGCGTCGCCGCCCCGGGGCGCCGCGGGCCATCCCGATCAGCCGCTGAGCGACGCGCAGCTGCGCGACAAGTTCAGGGCCTGCGCCGTCCCCGTGCTCGGCGCCGACGAGGCGGACGGCGTGGCCACCCAGCTCGGACATCTCGAGGACATTCCCGACATCCGCGCGCTCACCGCGCGGCTGGCCACGGTGAGGAGCTAGCCATGGGGGCGCTCGACGGGATCAAGGTGCTGGAGCTGGCCCGCGTCGCACCGGCCGAGATGCCGGGCATGTTCATGGCCGACATGGGCGCCGACGTCCTGAAGATCGAGACGCCGGAGCCCGACCGCGCGAGCGACCCGCTGTCGATCCGGCGGACGATCCACGCCTTCGTCAACCGCAACAAGCGCTCGATGACGCTCAACCTGAAAGCGCCCGAGGGCCAGGCGATCTTCCGCACGCTCGCTGCCGGCGCCGACGTCCTCGTCGAGGGGTTCCGGCCCGGCGTGATGGACCGGCTCGGGGCCGGCTACCAGGCGCTCCAGGCCCTGAATCCGCGCCTGGTGTACTGCTCGCTGTCGGGGTTCGGGCAGGACGGCCCGTACAAGAGCTATCCGGCGCACGACATGAACTATCTCTCGCTGGCCGGGGTGCTGGGCCTCATCGGCGAGGCCGGCAGCACGAAGCCCGTGATCCCCCTCAACCTGGTCGCCGACTACGCCGGCGCCAGCCTGCACGGGGCGCTCGGGATCGTCCTGGCCCTGTTCGCGCGCGAGCGGACGGGCCGCGGCCAGCACGTGGACGTGTCGTACCTCGACACGAGCGTGTCGCTGCTGGCCGCCACGCCGAACATGCGCTTCTTCTTCTCGGACGGCGTGGCGCCCCGTCGCGGCGAGGGGTTCCTCGGCGGCTCCTACCCCTACTACGCGATCTACGAGACCCGGGACGGCAAGCTCCTCACGATCGGGTGCACCGAGCCCTGGCTGTGGGAGAACTTCTGCCGGGCGATCGGCCGTCCAGACTTCGCCGCCTTCGCCCGCAAGCCCGACCAGTTCGTGCGGGCGGCCAACCCGGAGGAAGCGGCCGCCCGCGAGACCATCGAGGCGATCATCCGTACGCGCGACCGCGACGACTGGTACGAGTTCCTCGTCAAGCACGACGTGTGCGTGGGCAAGGTCTACGACGTCGAGGAGATGGTGCGCGACCCGCAGATCCAGCACCGGGGCATGATCGTCGACGTCGAGCATCCCACGCACGGACGGGTTCGCCAGTTCGGGATCGCCATCAAGCTCTCCGACACGCCGGGGACGATCCGCACGGCGGCGCCGCTCGGCGACGAGCACACCGAGGCGATCCTCAAGGACCTCGGCTTCAGCGCCGGCGACATCGCCGGCCTGCGCGAGCGCAAGGTCATCGAGTAGCCGCCGTCGTCTCCGTGGCGTCGGAGCGCTGGCGGCAGCTCGCCGTCCTGTCGGTCGCCGAGCTGCTGGCCCTCTCCCTGTGGTTCAGCGCGTCGGCGGTGCTGCCGGCGCTGCGGCGCGAGTGGGCGCTGGGCGACGGCGGCAGCGCCGCCCTCACGGTCGCCGTGCAGGTCGGCTTCATCGTCGGCACGCTGGCCGCGGCGATCGGCAACCTGCCCGACGTCTGGCCGGCGCGCCGCGTGATGGTCGTCGGCGCCGTGGTCGGCGCGGTGGCCAACGGCTGGCTGGCGCTGGCCGCCGATGGTCTCGCCGCCGCCATCGTCCTCCGCTTCCTCACCGGCGTCGCCCTGGCCGGAGCCTATCCGCCGGCGATGAAGATCATGGCCACGTGGTTTCGCGAGGGGCGAGGCCTGGCCATCGGCATCCTGATCGGGGCGCTGACCATCGGGTCGGCCACGCCCCACCTCGTGCGCGGCGTCACCGACCTGCCGTGGCGCCATACGCTGCTGGTCGCCTCGGCGCTCGCGCTGGTGGCGGCCGGCCTGGTCGTGGCCTTCGTGCGCGAGGGGCCCTACGCGTTCCCGGGCGCGCGCTTCGACGTCCGGATGGCGGCGGCGATCTTCCGCGAGCCGGGGCCTCGCCTGGCCTGCTTCGGCTACCTCGGCCACATGTGGGAGCTCTACGCGATGTGGGCGTGGATCGGGCTGTTCCTGGCCGACAGCCTGCGCGCCCGCGGCGACGGCGACTACCTCGGCGTCAACGCCAGCGCCGCGACGTTCGCGGTGATCGCGGTCGGCGCGCTCGGCTGCTGGGCCGGCGGCCTGGCGTCCGACCGGTGGGGACGCACCACGCTGACGATGGCCGCCATGGCGGTCAGCGGCGCGTGCGCGCTCGCGATCGGCCCGACGTTCGGAGGCCCCCCGGCGCTCACGCTGAGCGTCGCGCTGCTGTGGGGCGTCACGGTCATCGCCGACTCGGCCCAGTTCTCCACGGCGATCACCGAGCTGTGCCCGCCCGCGTACGTCGGCACGGCGCTGACGACGCAGACCTGCGCCGGATTCGCCCTGACCACGCTCACCATCTGGCTCATCCCGCCCGTGGTCGCCGCGGTGGGCTGGCGCTGGGCCTTCGCCACGCTCGCCCTGGGCCCGGCGCTGGGCGTGGTGGCCATGGGCCGGCTGCGCGGGCGCCCCGAGGCGCGGCGGCTGGCCGGCGGGCGTCGCTAGAGCCGCGGCGGGCTCAGGGCGCGGCGGCCGCCGGCGTGAGCGAACGGACGAGAGAGGCGCCCTGCTCGTCGAGCCAGGCGAGGGTCGAGGTGTAGCCGAAGCGCAGGGCGGTGCGACTGGCCTGGAAGCCCATGGAGGGACCGAACAGCAGCGTCGTCTCCTGCGAGGGCTGCAGCAGGTGGAACTCGGTGCGAGGATACTTCACGGCCAGCGAGGCCATGCCGAGCTGCAGCAGGTTCTGGCTGTAGATGCGGCCCGCCTGCTCCATGATGGTGTACACGCCCCGCGTGCGCATCGACACGCCGTCGGCCAGACGAGTGGGCACCAGCGGGTTCACCACGAACACGACGCTGGCGCCGGCCTCGGCGGCGAGGTCGGCGTGCCCGCAGAAGCCCACGCCGCCGTCGACGTAGTCGCGGCCGTCGATCGCGTAGGGATCGAAGAAGCCGGGAATCGCCGAGGACGCCGCCACGGCGTCGCTGATCGGCACCGTCGCCAGCGAGCCCGTCCCGAAGACGACGCGCTCGGCGGTGTTCAGGTCGACCGCGGGGATCAGGAGCGTCCGGGGCAGGGCGCCGAACGCATTGGCGGTGCCCCGCGAGGCCAGTCCGTGGCGGATGAACCGCTCGAGCGCGGCCAGCGTGAAGAACCCGGCCGGCAGCTCGCGCTCGGCCCGCGCCAGCACGTCGGGCAGCGAGAGCCCGCCCCGGATGAGATGCTTGCCGATCGCCCACACGAAGCGGCCGAAGCGCGTGCAGGCCATGCGGAAGGCGTCGCCGGCGAACAGCACCCCTCTGCGGAAGTTCAGCGGATCGTCGAGGTCCTGGTCGAGGATGCGATAGATCTCGCTGGCCCTGATGCCGCTGGCCAGCAGCGAGGCGACCACGGAGCCGGCGCTGCAGCCGACGTAGATGTCGAAGCCGACGCCGCGACCGTTGAGTCGCTCCTCGAGCGCGGTCATCACCCCCACCTCGTACATCCCGCCGATGACGCCGCCGCCGGCCAGCGCCAGGGCGTACCGCGGGTGGGACGGCCCGTCCTGGCGGCGCCTCAGCCGACCCAGCGCGCGATGTACGAATTGCATGAGATCCATCCACAGCAAGTGTGCTGCCATATCGGCCGTCGGGCAACTCCGCGTGACTGCGTACCTCGCCATCCGGACCGCATGTGAAACAGGTGCGCGCACTGACAAGTTTCCGGGGTCCTGCTGGGCGTCTTGTCGGCGAGGGCGACCCGCGAGCGCGGCTGCCGCCGACCGTGGTCCAGGACGGATCACGGGGTAGGATGGACCGTGGTGGATCAGTCTCGGAGCGCCGCCCTGCCGGCCCGCCCGGCCATCACTTCCCTCGTCAAGCAGTGGCTGGGTGGGATCCGGCTCGCCTACCTGCCCGTGCTCGTGACCTACTTCTGCTTCGGCGCCAGCACGGTCACGAGCATCGCGCTGGTGTACTTCGAGAAGGATGCGCTCGGCCTCACGCCCGCCGAGGCCGCGGCGATCGCGTTCTGGGTCGGGCTGCCGTGGTCCATGAAGATGGTGGTCGGCGTCGCCTCGGACGTTTACCCGCTCTTCGGTAGCCGCCGGAGCGCCTACCTGCTGCTGGGTGCGCTCTGCTCGCTGGGCGGGTACCTGACGCTCGCGACCCGGGTACAGTCCCGCGGCACGTACCTGGCCGTCTCGGTCCTGATCGCGGTCGGCTTCATGGTGCAGGACGTGGTGGCCGATGCGCTCAGCGTGGAGATCGCCGAGTCCGACGAGGAGCTGGGCCAGATCCAGACGCTGGGCCGGATGGCGCTGCTGGCCGGCGGAATCAGCGTCGGGTATCTGTCGGGCGTGCTGGCCGCCCGCCTGGGCACGCGCGGCACCTTCGCGGTGGCCGCGCTGCTGCCGCTGCTCGTGGCCGCGACCGTGCCGCTCGTCCGCAGTCGGCGCCGGGCGGACCGGGCGCTGACGACGACCGCCGGGCCGCTGGCCGGTGGCAATGCCCGGCTGGTCCTGCTGGTAGGCCTGGCCTATGGCGCGCTGGGGCTGCTGCTGGAGTTCTTCGACGTCCCGTTCAGCCGCGAGGTGACCCTGGTCGCCTCGGCGGGCCTCATCGGCCTGTTGCTCCATCGCGTCGGCATCTCGCGCGGGGTCGCCACCGCCGCCCTCGTGATCTTCCTGTTCCGGGCCACGCCGTCAGTCGGTCAGGGATACAGCTACTGGGCGATCGACCGCCTGGGGTTCGACCAGCAGTTCCTCGGCCTGCTGGCCCAGGTGTCGTCGATCCTCGGTCTGATCGGGCTGCTCGTCTTCCGCAAGACGATCGTCAAGCGCTCGGTCAGCTTCACGCTGGTCTGGGTGATGATCGCCGGCGCGGTCCTCTACGTGCCCAACATCGGCCTGTTCTACGGCCTGCACGAGTGGCTCGGCATCTCGGCGCGGGCGCTGGCGTTCGTCGACACCACGATCTCGGCGCCGCTGGCGCAGCTGGCCATGGTCCCCATGCTCATCCTCATCGCCCGATCGGCCCCGCCCGGCGGCGAGGCGACGATGTTCGCGATCATGGCCTCGCTGATGAACCTGGCCCTGTCGGCCAGCCAGCTCTTCACCGAGTACCTCAACGAGACGTTCACGGTCACCCAGGCGGACTACTCGCGCCTGGGGCAGCTGATGATCGCCGTCGGGGTGCTCAGCCTGGTGCCGCTGCTGGCGATGCCGCTGCTGCGCCGAGAGGAGCGCCGCGGCGCCGAGCAGGCGGCGACGAGCGCGGTCACGCCGGCCGCCGACGCGTAGCCCGGGGCGACGGGCTCCGCGGGAACGTGCCCGTCAGCGCCCGCGCAGGAAGTCGAAGTCGCAGCCCAGGTCTGCCTGCAGGACATGCTCCGCGTACAGGCGTCGATAGCCGCGCGGCGGCGGCGCCGGCGGGGCGACGGCAGCGCGCCGCGCCAGCTCGGCCGGATCGACGAGCAGGTCCAGGCGCCGCTCCTTGACCGACAGGCGGATGCGGTCACCGTGGCGGACCTGGGCCAGCGGCCCGCCCACGGCGGCCTCGGGCGTGACGTGGAGCACGATCGTGCCGAAGGCCGTTCCGCTCATCCGCGCGTCCGAGATCCTCACCATGTCGCTGACGCCGGCGCGCGACAGCTTGGTCGGGATCGGCAGGTAGCCCGCCTCGGGCATCCCCGGGGCGCCCTTCGGCCCCGCGTTCTTCAGCACGAGGAAATCGGTCGGCCTCACGTCGAGCGCCGGGTCGTCGATCCGCGCGGCCAGGTCTTCCAGCGAGTCGAACACCACCGCCCGGCCTTCGGTCTCGAACAGCCGGGCGTCCGCGGCCGAGCGCTTGAGGATGGCGCCGCCCGGGGCCAGCGAGCCGAACAGGGCCACGAGGCCACCGACCTCCTGGAACGGCTCGCGCGCGCTGCGAATCACCGCGCGGTCCACCCAGCCGTCGACGGCGTCGAGCCGGGCGCCCAGCGTCTCGCCGGTCACCGTGAGGCAGTCCAGGTGCAGGCGATCGCGCAGCTCGCGCAGGACGGCGCCGAGGCCGCCGGCGGCGAAGAAATCCTCCATGTAGTGCTGCCCGGACGGCTTGAGGTCCACCAGGACCGGGGTGTCGTCGCTGAGCCGGTTGAGCTCGGCGAGCGAGATTGGCACGCCGACCCGGCCGGCGACCGCGGTGAGGTGGATGATCGCGTTGGTCGACCCGCCGATCGCCAGCAGCACGCGCAGCGCGTTCTCGAAGGCCTCCGGCGTCAGGATCCGCGCGGGCGTCAGCCGCGAGCGCGCCAGCGCGACGGCGGTCTCGCCGGTGGCCTCGGCGGCGCGCAGGCGGTCGGCGTGGACGGCCGGAATGGCGGCGGTGCCCGGTAGCGCCATCCCGAGCGTCTCGGCCAGGCAGGCCATCGTGCTCGCGGTGCCCATCACCGCGCAGGTGCCCGCGGTCGTCGCCAGGTTCCCCTCGATGCCGTCGATCTCGTCCTTCGTGAGCTGACCGGCCCGGTACTTCGCCCAGAACCGCCGGCAGTCGGTGCAGGCGCCCAGCCGCTCGCCGTGGTGACGGCCGGCCATCATGGGGCCGGCGACGAGCTGGACCGCCGGCACGCCGGCCGAGGCCGCGCCCATGAGCTGGGCCGGCACGGTCTTGTCGCAGCCGCCGACCAGCACGACGGCGTCCATCGGCTGCGCGCGCACCATCTCCTCGACGTCGATCGACATGAGGTTGCGGTACAGCATGCTCGTCGGCTCCAAAAAGACCTCGCCCAGCGAGATCGTCGGGAAGTCGATCGGCAGGCCGCCGGCTGCCAGCACCCCGCGCCGCACCGCCTCGAGCAGCTCGGGAAAGTGCCGGTGGCAGTTGTTGAAGCCGCTGGCCGAGTTGGCCAGGCCCACGATGGGGCGGTCCAGCGCCGCGGCCGAGTAGCCCATGGAGCGCGCGAACGAGCGCCGCAGGTAGAGCGCGAAATCGCGGTCGCCGTAGTTGGTGAGCCCGCGAGCCAGTCCGGTGGACATGGCCGGCACCCTACGCTCGGGACGGTCCGGAATCAACCGCGGCCGGCGCGCAGCGCCGGCAGCACGTGCCGGCCGAACAGCTCGACGGTGCGGATCGGATCCGCGGCCAGGCTGACCGTGAACATCAGGCGCCGGGCGCCGGCGGCCAGCGCGGCCCGCGCCTGCTCGGCGCAGTCGTCCGGCGTGCCGGCCACGGCGAGCCGCCCGCGCAGGTAGTCGAACAGTCCCAGGCGATGGACGAGGCGGGGATCCATGTCGCGGCGCCTGGTCGTGTACTGGCGCCGCAGCTCGACGATCGACGCCACCAGCTCCGGGGGCACGCCGCGCTCGGCGGGCGCCGGTCCCAGCACGTAGGCAGCGACGAAGCCCAGGATGTTGCCGAGCTGCTCCAGCGCGGTCTCGCGTCGCTCGCTCACGTCGAGACAGGCCACGAACCAGGCGTCGAGCGGGTCGCCGGCCCTCCCCGCCTGGGCCGCGCCCTCGGCGAGGAGCGCGCGCGCCCGCGCGGTCTCGGCCGCCCCCAGCCCGTGGTTGACGAACGCGCCGTCGGCCGTGGCGCCCGCGGCACGCAGCGCGCCCGGCCCCGACGCGGCGGCGTAGAGCGGGACCCTCGGGCGCGGCGCCCCGCCGCCGCCGTCGAGGAGCGCGCGCACGCGCGCCAGCCCGTCGCGCAGCGCGGCCGGCGGGCTCGGGCGGCGGCCGACGTTCACGACTCCGCTGTGACCGGCGCCGATGCCGAGCACGAAGCGGCCGCCGCTGAGCTGCCCGAGCGCGGTGGCCGCGCCGGCCGTGATGGCCGGGTCGCGGGTGGCGAGGTTGGTCACGCAGCTGGCGAGCGTCACGCGGGTGGTGAGCGTCGCCGCCTGCGCCAGCGCGACCCAGACGTCCATCGCGTTGCCCGGCGTGTCGGCGACCCCGACCAGATCCCACCCCTGCGACTCGCCGAGCCCCGCCATGCGCGCGACCAGGGCCGGCTCGTACGGCCAGAAGAAGAATCCGAACCGCGGCGGGGTCACACCTCCAGCAGGTCCTCGCCCACCGTCACCGGGCCCCGGTAGCGCTTCTCGGCCGTCGCGCGCAGCTCGTCGGGGTCGGAGCCCGGCATGAGGTGGGTGAGGACGAGCCGCCGGGGCTTGGCCCCCTCGGCCACCCGCCCGATGTCCTCCGGCTGGGTGTGATACGAGGCGAGGTCACGGATCTTGTCCTCGATCGTGGGCCAGCCGCAGCCGGGATACCAGGACGTGCGAGCCATCTCGCAGCACTCGTGCACCAGCACGTCGACGCCGTAGCTCCAGCGCATGAGGTTCTCGCAGGGGCGCGTGTCGCCGGAGACGACCACGCTGGCGCCCTCCGCGTCGAAGCGGTAGCCGAAGGCGGGCTTGACGGGGTCGTGCTCGACCAGGAAGGCGGACACGCGCAGGCCGTCGCGGTCGAGCACCGGACCCTCCTCGATCTCGGTGACGCGCGCCTCCGGCAAGGGCCGCTCGTGCATGTGGGCCCGCCGGACGTCGATGTCCCAGCGCAGCCAGTCGAGCAGCTTCTCGACCTGGCTCCGGGTGCCAGCCGGGCCGTACACCTCGAAGGGCGCGTTCTGACCGACGATCCACCGCGTGATCAGCAGGTGCCCGAGGTCGATCGTGTGATCGGAGTGGTGATGCGTGATGAGCACCGGGGGCCAGTCGTACGGCCGCACGCCGGCCTGCACGAGCTGCACGCCGACCCCGGAGCCGGCGTCCACCAGGAAGCGCTCGCCGCCGCCGAGCGTCACGAGCGTGGCGGGGCCGCGACGCGCGGGGTTCGGCGGCGGCGAGCCGGTACCGAGCAGGCGCGTCCGCATGGCGAGCGATACTACCAGCCGGTCGCGGAGGGGTAAAGTAGCGCCATGGTGCGGCGAGGCGGACGGGGCCTGCTGGCGGCTGCGCTGCTCGTCAGGGCCGCGAGCGCCTCGGCCCAGGCGCCGCCCGATGCCGACGCCGAGGCGGCCGGCCGCATCGTCATGCAACAGCTGGAGGCATTTCGCCGCGACGACTACGACGCCGCGTTCGGCTTCGCCTCGGCGGAGATCCACGCGACCTTCGACCGGAATCGCTTCGAGACGATGGTGCGCGAGGGCTACCCGGAGATCGCCCGCTCGGTGTTCGCGGTCATCGACGGCAGCCACCGCGGCCCCGACGGCCGGCTCTACGTCCTGATGCGCGTCCGCGGCGCCAACGGCCAGGGTGTCGAGGCCGTGTACGAGATGGTCCTCGAGCACGGCCAGTGGCGGATCAACGGCGTCGTGACGCGGCCGAGGAGCGACGAGAAGGTCTGACGACGCCGGCGGCGGCCCCCAGGGGGTGGGACCGCCACCGGCGCCCGCGTTGCGCGGGGACCGCCGACGCCGCGGGGCGCCGGCGGGTCGTCGCGACTACTTGGTCTTGAACAGGGTGCTGAGGGTCGAGCCGTCCAGCGTCGTCAGGGTGACCCGGTAGCACTGCCCCGCGACCCGCGGCGTCTGCCAGTTGAAGATGAACTGACCGCCGACCGCGTCGTAGCGCAGGCTGGTGCCGCCCGTGGCGAGCATCTCGAGCGGAATCGGATCGTCGTTGCCGGCCGAGCACGCCACCCGGGCGGCGGCCAGCGAGACGATCGAGGTGTCGGTCAGCTCGATCGGACCGGCGAAGACCTCGAACTTCAGCGGCACGGTCGAGCCGCCCTTGACGGAGTTCCACACGCCACCCATCTCGACCGGCTGATAGAAGCCCCGCAGCGTCCAGGCCAGCACCGTGTACGACCGCGTCCGCGTCGCGCCGTTGCCGGCGTTATCGCTGGCCGTCGCCTTGAGCGTGTGTTGACCGACCGACCCGTCGTAGCCGGAGACCACGCAGCCGGGCGGCGTCGCCGTGCCCGAGGTGACGTCGGTGGCCGCGCAGGTGCCCGCGGCCGGGACGTACCCGAAGTAGTAGGAGCCACCGTCCTCGACGCGGCTGTCGATGGTGATGGTCGGAGGCGTCTTGTCGAGCTTCACCGCGAGGGTGGACGCCGCCGCGCTCAACCCCGCCCTGTTCGTGCAGGAGCCGTTGAAGGCGGTCCCGGTCGTGTCCGTGGTCTGGAACTGGTCAGCGGTGCAGCTGACCGGGCCGCTGACCGTGTCGTCACCGCTGGTGCGCACCGTGACGTCGCTGGTGTACCACCCGTTCGCCCCGGCCGTGCCCACCACCACCGCCAGCACGGCCGTCGGCGGCGTCCTGTCGAGCTTCACGGTCAGCGGCGACGCCGGCCCGGCCAGACCCGCCTTGTTGGTGCAGGAGCCATGGAAGACGGTGCCGGCCGTCTCGGTCGCCTGGACCTGGTCCGCCGTGCACGTGACGGGGCCGCTCAGGGTGTCGTCGCCGCTGGTGCGCACGGTGACGTCGCTCGTGTACCAGCCGTTCGCGCCGGCCGTCCCCGCCACCACCGCCAGCGCGGCCGTCGGCGGCGTCTTGTCGAGCTTGACGGTCAACGGCGCCGCCTCGGCGGTGAGGCCGGCGTCGTTGGTGCAGGAGGCGTTGAAGACCGCGCCCGCCGTCTCGGTCGTCTGGGACTGGTCCGCCGTGCAGCTGACCGGGCTGCTCACCGTGTCCGCGCCGCTCGCGTGGACGGTGACGTCGCTGGTGTACCAGCCGTTCGCCCCCGCCGTTCCGGCCGAGACGGTCAGCGTGGCCGTCGGCGGCGTCTTGTCGAGCTTCACCGTCAGGGTGGCTGCGGCGGTGAGGCCCGCGTCGTTCGTGCACGTGCCGTCCACGGTCGTGCCGGCCGTCTCGCTGCTCACCGTCCGGGCCGGCGTGCACACGACCGGCGCGCTCACGTTGTCGGAGCCGTTCGCCACCACGGTCACGTCGCTCGTGTACCAGCCGTTGAGGCCGGCGATGCCCTCCGTCACCGTCAGCGCGGCCGTCGGCGGCGTCTTGTCGAGCTTGATCGTCACCGACGCGGACGCGGTGCCGCCTCCGCTCGTGGCCGAGCAGGTCAGCGTGGTGCCGGTCGTCTCGGTCGTCAGGACCACCGGATCGCACCCGGTCTGCGAGGCGACCGCCGACTCCGGGTCGGAGACGATCCAGCTCACCGTCACGTCGCTGGTGTACCAGCCGTTGGCCCCCGCGGTGGCGCTGACCGAGGGCGTGATCGACGGCGGCGTGGTGTCGCCGACGATCACGACGACGCCGTTCCTCTGGTCGTTCTTCTGGTTCGAGCCGCTGCCGGCGCTGTTGACGACCGTCACCTTGAGGTTGTGGCCGCCGACGGAGGCGCCGGCGGGGACGGTCACCGGGATGGTCGCCGACTTGCCGCTGCCGGACGCCACGACCTGGGAGGCCGACCCGGTCGTGCCCAGGACCTCGACCGTCGCGGTCGTCGTCCCGGCGTCGCTGGTGCTGTAGCTGAACGACACCGAGACCGACGCGGGCAAGGACGCGCTGCTCAGGTTGACCGCGGACGTCGGCGCCGTGATCGTCACGGTTGACACGCTGTCGATGGCGTAGGGGCCCACGAATGGACCACCGTCCCCGACCGGCGCCGCGCCGGCCGGCTGCACGAACGCGGTGCTCGTGTCGGCCATCGCCCGCGCCAGGTTGATCCGACCGTTGCCCGTCTCGAACTGCGTGCCGGCCGGGTCGGCGTTGCGCGCGAGGCGGCCCACGATGACGCCGTTGGTCAGGGAACGGTCCTGCGCCTTCATCAGACCGGCGGCGCCGGCGACGATCGCCGACGCGGCCGAGGTGCCGCTCATCGCGTCGTAGCCGTCGCCGATCGCCGTGGTGGCAACGTCCACGCCGGGCGCCGCGATGAACACCGCCGGACCGCTGTTGCTGAACGTCGCCGGCCGATCGGCGCTGTCGGTCGCCCCCACGCCCATGACGCCGCGATCGCCGGCGGGGAACGTCGGCTCGCTGGAGCCGCTGTTCCCGGCGGCCGCGACGATCACCACGCCCCTGGCCCACGCGTAGTCGATGGCGTCCTGCAGGTTCCGGCTGAAGCCGGCGTTGCTGAACGCCATCAGGATCACGTCGGCGCCGTGGTCCACCGCCCAGATCAGCCCGGCGATGACGTCGCTGTCCATGCCGAGGCCGTCGGCGTTCAGGACCGTCACCGGCATGATGCGGACACCCGCGTAGGCGACGCCCGCGAGACCTTCCATCGGGGTGGTGTTCGTCCGCGCCGCCACGATGCCGGCCACCCCGGTCCCGTGACCGTGGGAATCCACCGTCCCGCTGGAGCCGTCGACGATCGACGTGCCCGGGACGACCACGCCGGCGAGGTCGGGATGGAGCGCGTCGACGCCGGTGTCGAGGATGGCCACCGTCGCCGTGTCACGCACGTCGACGACGCCGAAGACCTGGTCCCAGCCGATCTGCGGCAGGACCCACTGGCTGGCGTAGAGGGGATCGGTGGGGATCGCCTCGGACACCCGGACCAGGTTCTCCTCGACGTGCTCGACCAGAGGGTCGCCCTGGTAGAGCGCCTTGACGGCGGCGAGGTCGGCGGCGGAGACGACGACGACGTGCAGGCGAAGCGCAGGGACCGAGGACACCTCGATGCCGCCGTTGCGCGCGACGACTGCCGTCTGCGTCTCCGGGGCCAGGCCCGCCACGAGCTTGACGAGCAACGACGCATCCGTCGGTGGGGTCTGGGCGACGGCCGGGCTCAGCCCGACGAGACCTGCGAACAGCACCATCAGGGCGACCAGCGTGCGCTTCATCATGTCGGTCGTGCTCCGGGAGCCGAAGCATGGCCGTCGGTTGTCGACGGGGAGACAGCGATCGCGAAGGCGGTCGTTCAGGGTGCACCGCCCGTGCCGATCGGTAGGACGAGCGTCTATCGAGAGTTACAAAGCGCGGCGGCGCCCGGCCCCGCAACACGTGCGCAGGCGTCACCACGAGTTGCGCGCGCAATTCACGTCTGGATGGCTCACGACCGGGTCAGGCGCGCGGCGGGGCGGTCAGAACAGCCCGACGACGTTGCCCTGCGCGTCGACGTCCATCGTCTCGGCGCCGGGGGCCTTCGGCAGCCCCGGCATGGTCAGGATGTCGCCCGCGTAGGCGACGACGAATCCGGCGCCGGCGGCGAGCTTGGCGTCGCGCACCGTCACCGTGAAGCCGCGCGGCCGGCCCAGCTTCTTGGCGTCGTCGGACAGCGAGTTCTGGGTCTTGGCCATGCAGACGGGCAGGCCCCCGTACCCCAGCGTCTCCCAGCGCGCGAGCTTGGCGGCCGCGCCGGGCGATACGTGGACGCCGTCGGCGCCGTACAGACGTGTGACGATCGTCTCGATCTTGCGCGTCAACGGCCACTCGTCCGGGTAGAGCTGCCGGAACGACGTCCGGTCGGCCGAGGCCATCACCGCCACCACGGTCTCCGCCAGCTCCATGGTGCCGGCCCCCCCGGCCTCCCACCCGCGCGAGACGGCCGCCCGCACGCCCCAGCCGCGGCAGGTATCGAGCACGGCGGCCACCTCGGCGTCGCTGTCGCCGGTGAAGTGGTTGAGCGCGACGACGGGCACGAGGCCGAACGTCCGCACGTTCTCCACGTGCTTGGCCAGGTTCTCGGTGCCGCGCCGGACCGCGGCGACGTCCTCCCGGCCGAGATTCGCCAGCGCCACGCCGCCGTGCAGCTTGAGCGCACGCACGGTGGCCACCACGACCGCCGCCGACGGCGTCAGCCCGCCGGTGCGGGCCTTGATGTCGACGAACTTCTCGGCGCCGAGGTCGCTGGCGAACCCGGCCTCGGTGACCACGACCTCGCCGAGCTTCAGGGCCAGGCGCGTGGCGATGAGGCTGTTGCAGCCGTGGGCGATGTTGCCGAAGGGCCCGCCGTGCACGAAGGCCGGCGTGCCCTCGAGGGTCTGCACGAGGTTGGGCTTGATCGCGTCCTTCATCAGCACGGCCATGGCGCCGGCGGCCTTCAGCGCCCGCGCCTCGACGAGCGCGCCGGTAGCGGTCTCGCCGATAATGATGCGCTCCACCCGCGACTTGAAGTCTTGCAGGTCGCGGGCCAGACACAGGATGGCCATGACCTCCGAGGCGACGGTGATCTCGAAGCCGCCCTCGCGCGGCACGCCGTGGGCGGAGCCGCCCAGGCCGAGCACGATGTGGCGAAGCGCGCGATCGTTCATGTCCACGACCCGCTTCCAGAGAACCCGGCGCGGGTCGAGGCCCAGCGCGTTGCCGTGGGCCAGGTGGTTGTCGAGCATCGCGGCCAGCAGGTTGTGGGCGGCGCCGATCGCGTGCATGTCGCCGGTGAAGTGGAGGTTGATGTCCTCCATCGGCGCGACCTGGGCGCGCCCGCCGCCGGCGGCGCCGCCCTTGACGCCGAACACCGGGCCCAGCGACGGCTCGCGGAGCGCCACGATCGCGCGACGCCCGATGCGCCGCAGACCGTCGGCCAGGCCCACCGTGGTCGTGGACTTGCCCTCGCCGGCCGGCGTCGGCGTCATCGCGGTCACCAGGACGAGCGCGCCGTCCGGACGCTCGGCGACCCGCGCGATGGCGGGCCAGCTCACCTTGGCCTTGAAGCGACCGTACAGCTCCAGCTCGTCCGGATCGAGGCCGAGCGTGTCGCCGATCTCCTGGATGGGCCGCAGCTTCACCGTCCGCGCGATCTCGAGGTCGTGGGCGCCCACGTCAATCCCTCCCCTGGATGGGCACGATACTGCCCTACGTTCGTCGCGCCCGCACGGCCTTCGTCAGCGCCGCCAGGTCGGCGTGGACGACGGCCAGCTCGGCGCCGGTGAGGGCGGCGCCGCCGAAGCGCACGCGCTCGTAGGCGCCGGTGAGCGACGCCAGCGGCGCCGCCCACGCCGCGCCGGCGGCCCGGTGCGCGAACTCCCGGGCGGTCTCGCCCCTCTCCGGCGTCAGGCCGCGGCGGGCCAGCAGACGGAGCGCCTGCAGGTAGAAGACCGGCACGACGCTGACCGGAGCGGCCCGCCGGCGGCGCCGCCACAGCAGCGCCACGGCCCCGACGGCCAGCAGGCCGGCCCCGGCCGTCGCCGCCCGCGCGCGCGGCGGCCACTGCGCCGGCCGCAGCGCGACGGCGCTCCACGCCCACGTGGCGCGCCGCAGCGACTCCACCACGGTCAGCTGATCGTACAGGCTGAAGCTGACCACGTAGCGCTGCCACGTCGTCCGCATCGAGTCGAGCCACAGCGAGGCCGCCGCGGCCGGGGTCTCCACCTCGGCCGGCCCCCGGGGCGAGGGGTCGAACGTGATCCAGCCGGCGCCGTCCACGAACACCTCGACCCAGGAGTGGGCGTCGCGCAGACGGACCATGAAGTAGTCGCCGTAGGGGTTCCACTCGCCGCGCTGGAAGCCGTTCACGACGCGGGCCGGGACCTGCAGCGAGCGCAGCATCACCGCCAGGGCCGCCGCGAAGTACTCGCAGTTCCCGGCGCGCCGCACGAACAGGAAGTCCTCGAGCGGGTCGTCGCCGGCCGGGCGCTCGAGCGTGCGCGTGTAGCGCAGCTCGCGGCTCAGCCAGGCGGTGAGGCGGCGCGCCGCCTCGTGGGCGTCGGCGCTGCCCGCCGTCACCTCGCGGGCCAGGGCGCCGACCCGCGGAGACAGTCGCGGTAGCTGGGTGTAGCGCGCGTGCCAGCGCGGATCGCTCGGCGTCCGCGCCTCGGCGATGCGGACCCGGCGCGGCGTCCCCATCTCGGGCTGCGACTCCACCGTGTAGCGCAGCCGCGCGATGGGCAACGGCACCGCCACGTTGCCGAGGTCGTCGACGACCACGAGATCCGACCGGCCCTGCACGGACAGCACGCGCGGCGCCCCGAAGATCATCGGGCTCTCGAGCGGCTCCAGATCGATCTCCTGGGTGAGGACCGGGCCCCCTGTGTACTGGTGCACCGGAAACGCGACCGACCGGTTGCGACGCAGGGTGAGCCGGAGCGTGGCGGGGCTCACCGTCCACGTGCGGCCGTCGAAGTGGTCGAAGGCCACCCCGCGCCAGCGCAGCGAGGGCAGCTGCTGCGGCACGCCGCCCCCGGTGAGGCTGGTCAGCCGCACGCGCATGACCACGGTGGCGTCGGCCTCGATCTCGCCGAACGAGCCCAGCCGCACGTGCTCGGAGAAGCCGGACACGCTGCGCGAGCCCTGGGTGCGCAGCGGCAGGGCGGCCAGACCGACGCGCGGGATGACGACGAACAGCACGGCGGTGACGAGCACCGTGACCGCCGAGCCCGCCAGCGCGAGCTCGAGGATCTCGCGGCCGATGCGGGCCGTCGGTCCGGGGACGACGTCGGTCTCGTTGAGCACGTGCCGGAACATCAGCAGCCAGGTGCCGACCACGACGAAGGTGACGAACAGCCCGAGGAACACGACGCTGGTGGTGACCGGGGACGCCGCCACCAGCATGAAGAAGGCCAGGAAGGCGACGTCGCGCGCGTCGCGCAGCGTCTGCAGCGTGTAGAGCTTGACGAGGAGCAGGAAGACGAGCAGGTGCGTGAAGACGTCCAGCAGTCCGACCGCCCCCACCGCGATCTCCACCACGACCCCGGCGCCGGCCAGCCCTAGGAGCACGGGCCCCAGCCGGGGCACCCTGGTCAGGCGCTGGCGCAGCGCCTCCTGCCACCAGGAGCCGACGACGAGCACGGTGATCAGCGCGAGGCCCGGCCCGCCGACCAGGCCGCCGAGGAACAGCGCGGCCACCCCATCGGCGACCAGCACGTAGATGGCGGCCGCCAGCGCGCGCGACCTCAGCGGGTTCATCCGAGTGTCACCTCGATCTCGCTGACCCCCGACGAGCGTCGCGGGATCGGGGTCATCGCCAGCGCCGGATCGTAGAGCGCCAGCGCGGTCAGCAGCCGCCACCGGTGGCCACGGCCGCGCCCGGATGGAACGTGAAGGCCCGGCCCGGCCAGCTCGACCGCGGCGCCGCTGTCGAGGACGTGGATCGCCAGCGAGGCGGCCTCCGACAGCGCCGCCTCCAGGCGCGTCGCGTTGCGGGTCCCGTCGCCCACCAGCACGATGCGCGTGTTGGTCGCCGTCTCGGCCGCCAGCTCCCGGACGATGAGCTCGCCGGTCTTGGCGCTGCTGGGCCAGTGAACGAGCCGCGGATCGTCACCGATGCGGTACTCGCGCAGGCTGTAGAGGTCGTGGCCCCGACCCCGCCGAGGCAGCGAGCGGACGCCGCTGGCCGTGAGCCGCCGCCGCCACGTCTCGTCGAGCGGGCGGGCGGTGGGGAACACCACGACGTCGGTGTCGAGCGCGACCCGCCCGGCCTTGAGGAACAATCCGAACGGAAACCGGGTGAGGACTCGCACGCCGGGCAGCCGCTGCCGCCCGCGCCTCGGAAAGGTGGTCTCCCACGTAACCAGCCGCTCGGCGCCGGCGGCCAGCCGGTCGACGTAGAGCCGGTGGGCGCCGGCCTCCAGCGCCACCGAGTACGACGGCAGCCAGCGCTTGCCGTTGCGCACGCGCGCGCCCAGCTGGACCGGCCGCGTCGCGTAGATCTCGTCGGGGATCACGGCGCGCAGCCCGAGCCGCCGCATCGACTGCTCGGAGAGGATGCCGGAGACGACGATGAGCGCCAGCAGAAGCGAGGCCAGCAGGTAGAGCAGGTTGTTGCCGGTGTTCACGGCGGCCAGGCCGAGTCCGACCGCGGCGCCCAGGCACCACCAGCCGTCGCGCGTGGGCCGGATGGTCCGGCGCGGCTGCAGCCGGGCGAGCAGCCCCCGCAGCCTCACCGAGGGACGGGCGTGGCCTGGACGATCGAACCGATGATGGCGTCGGCGTCGATCTCGGCGCCCGGCGCCGCGCGAACCAGCACGCGGTGCGCGAGCACCGGCACCGCCAGCGTCTTGGGGTCGTCGGGCACGAGGAAGTCGCGTCCGTCGGCCAGCGCGCGGGCCCGGGCGGCGCGCAGCAGGGCCAGCGAGCCCCGCGGGCTCACGCCCAGGCGCAGCAACGGCGATTGCCGGGTGGCGGCCACCAGCGCCATCACGTAGTCGAGCACGGCTTCGTCGGCCCGCACGAGCTCGACCTGGGCCTGCAGCTCCTGGATCTCGTCGGCCGAGAGCACGGGCTTCAGCGATTCTGGCGCCGTGCTGGCGCCGCCGCGGAGGATCGCCTTCTCATCGGTGGCGTCGGGGTAGCCGATGCGGACGCGGAGCAGGAACCGGTCGAGCTGGGACTCCGGCAGCGCGTGGGTTCCCTCGTACTCCAGCGGGTTCTGGGTGGCCAGCACCATGAACGGACGCGGCAGCGGATAGGTCGAGTGGTCGAGGGAGACCTGCGCCTCGTTCATGGCCTCGAGCAGGCTCGACTGCGTCTTGGGCGTCGTGCGGTTGATCTCGTCGGCCAGCACGATGTTGGTGAAGAGCGGACCCGGCTTGAAGACGAAGTCGCCACGGTCCGCCTGGTAGACCGTCACCCCGAGGATGTCCGACGGCAGCATGTCGGAGGTGAACTGGATGCGCTGGAATCCGCCGCTGATCGAGCGGGCCAGGGCGGCGGCCAGGGTCGTCTTCCCGACGCCGGGCACGTCCTCGATGAGGAGGTGCCCGCGCGCCAGCAGGCCGATGACCGCGAGACGGATGACCTCGGGCTTGCCGACGAGTGCCTGGGCGACGTTGTCTTCGAGACGGTGGACGAGATCGAGCGCGGGGACCATTGATCGATCATACTGTACCGGGCCGGTGCGGCTGAATGGTCAGGTCACGGACCCGCCGCGCGCGATCGGCTCCACCCGCCGACTTTCCTTTGTCGCCGCCCACATCGCCGTCGTCAGCGCTCCGGCTCGGGCCGCCGGCAAGCTCGAGCACGGCGGCTGCCTGCAGCGCCCCGGCGGGCGACCGTGGCGGCGCCGGCCGCTCAGCCCGGCGAGCGGAGCGACGCCGGATCGATCGGCAGGTCGGCCACTCGCACGCCCAGCGGTCGCACCGCGTCGGCCACCGCGTTGGCCACCGCGGCCGGAGCGCCGATCGTGCCGCCCTCGCCCATCCCCTTGACGCCGCCGGGCGTGAGCGGGGACGGCGTCTCGAGGTGGCCGATCTCGAATGCCGGGACGTCGTCGGCCCGCGGGAGCGCGTAATCGAGCAGCGTGGCGGTGAGCGGCTGGCCCTGCGCGTCGTACACGAGCGATTCCGTGAGCGCCTCGCCGATGCCCTGGGCCACCGCGCCGTGGACCTGGCCCTCGACGATCGCGGGATTGACGACCGGACCGCAGTCCTCGACGACGACGTAGCGCTGGATGCGCACGCGGCCGGTGGCCGCCTCGATCTCGACGGCGGCCACGTGGACCGCGCCCGAGAACGTCGGCCCCGGCGGATCGAAGTACGCGGTGGCGGAGAGTCCGGGACCCACGCTCGCCGGCAGGCCGCCGCGGGGCGGCGAGTAGGCCAGCCGCGCCAGCTCGGGGACCGTGACCGCGCGGTCGGGATAGCCGCGCACGCGGGCGATACCGGCCTCCAGCTCGATGTCCTCGGCCGCCACCTCGAGCCGCGCGCCCGCCAGCGCGCACAGCCGGGCTCGCAGCTGGTCGGCGGCCGCCGCCGCGGTGCCGCCCGTCGCGACGGCGCCGCGGCTGCCGAAGGTGCCGGCGCCGGGCGGCGCCGCCGCGGTGTCGCTCGGCGCGATCCGCACGCGCTCCAGCGGGACGCCGAGGCGGTCGGCCACGACCTGCGCCACCGTGGTGGCGTGCCCCTGCCCCTGCGAGGGAAAGCTGAGGGCGCAGCGGACGGCGCCGTCGGGATCCATGGTGACGATGGCGGCCTCCACGGCGCGAACGTCCTCCATCCCGCGGCGGCGGAAGACCTCGGAGCCCATCCCCGTGTACTCCGTGTAGCACGCGACCCCGATGCCGACGAGGCGGCCGGCTGCGCGCGCCCGCGCCTGCTCGCGGCGCAGGGCCTCGTAGCCGGCCAGCGCGAGCGCCTGCTCCAGCGCCTTGGGATAATCGCCGCTGTCGTAGGTCATCCCGCTCGCGGACCGGAAGGGATAGGCGTCGCGCGTGAGGAGGTTGCGGCGGCGGACCTCGACCGGGTCGAGCTCCAGCCGCGCGGCCAGCAGATCGAGCAGCCGCTCCATCACGAACGCGCCCATCGTCATGCCGACCCCGCGATAGGCGCCGAGCGGCGCCTTGTGGGTGGCCACGGCGACGGCCTCGTACTCGTACGCGTCGATCCGGTAGGGCCCGGGAAGGATGGCCGCGCTGCCGAGCGGCTCCAGCGCGGCCGTCAACGGGTAGATGTGGTAGGCGCCCGCATCGGAGAGCACGCGCGCGCGGAGGCCGCGCACGGTGCCGTCGCCGTCGGCGGCCAGCTCGACGTCCACGCGCTGCTCGCGCGCGTGGGCGGCCGACGTCAGCTGCTCGCGCCGTTCCTCGACCCACTTCACCGGGCGTCCGAGCAGCCGGGCCAGCGCGGCCACCGCCACGTCCTCGGGGAAGACGTGGGTCTTGAGGCCGAAGCCGCCGCCGACGTCGGGGGCCACGACCCGGATGCGCGACTCGTCGAGGGTCAGGACGCCGGCCAGGGTCGAGCGCAGGACCGACGGGATCTGGGTGGACGCCCACACGGCGAGCGTGTCGCCGTCCCAGTCGGCCACGATCCCTCGCGTCTCCATGGGCGCGGCCGCCAGCCGGCCGTGCGTGAAGCGCTCGCGCAGCACGACGGCGGCGCGCGCGAACACGCCGTCGACGTCGCCGTGGCTCCCGCCGCGGCGGCAGAGCACGCGGCCCGCGGCCAGCGCCTCCTCGGCCGTCACCACCGCGCGGAGAGGCTCGTAGTCGGCGCGCACCCGTTCGCGGGCGTCGGCAGCGACGTACGGGGTGGAGGCCGCCACCGCGGCCACCGCCTCGCCGCAGAAGCGGACCTCGTCGACGGCCAGAGGCGGCCACTCGGTCGGCGTGAATTCGCCGCCGACCAGCCGGGGCGCGAGCGGACGGGCGACCTCCCGCAGGTCGTCGCCGGTGATCACCGCGGCCACGCCGGGCAGCGCGCGGGCGGCGGCGCCGTCGAGGCGGACGAGCCGCGCGTGGGCGTGCGGGCTCCGCACGAACGCCACCGCCAGCATGCGCGGCAGGACGATGTCGTCGAGATAGCGGCCGGCGCCCCGCAGCAGCCGCGGGTCTTCCAGCCGCTTCACGCGCTCGCCCGTGTAGCGGACCGAGGGAGTTATCGGGCGCCCGTGATGCGCGGCAGCACCTCGCCGGCGATGAGCTCGAGCTGCTCGAGACTCCAGCTCAGGGGATTCAGCACCACGTGGTCGACCCCGCCGTCGAGCGCGGCGACGCGGGCGCTGATGCGGTCGGCGACCTCCTCGGCGGTGCCGAGGAGGTAGTAGGTCCGCCAGTAGTCGAGGTCCATGCCGGAGTAGACCTTGAAGTGCGGCGCGGCCGACTCCGGCCGCTCGCCGGGCTTGAGGATCCAGACGAAGTTGGAGTACACGCGGCCGATGCGCGCGGGATCGCGGCCGTACTCGCCCGCGAAGCGCTGCACCTTGGCCCAGTCGCTCTGGACCATCTCGGGCGTGGCCGACGAGTGGGGCACCCAGGTGTCGGCGTAGCGGGCGACCCGGCGGAGCACGGGGTCGATGTTGGCAACGGTCTGGCCGTAGACCTTCTCCGACGGCTGGGTCCCGCCTCCGATCCAGATCGGTGGGTGCGGGGACTGCGCAGGCTTGGGGTCGATCGTCACGTCGCGGACCCGGTAGTAGGTCCCCTCGTAGGTGACGTGGTCGCCGCGCCACAGGGCCTGCAGCAGCTCGATCGCCTCGCTCGTGCGGGGCCCCCGCTCGCGATAGGGCACGCCCATCAGTCCGAACTCTTCCTCGTGCCAGCCGACGCCGAGCCCGAGGATCGTGCGGCCGCCCGAGAGCACGTCGAGCGTCGCCCACTCCTTGGCGAAGTACACCGGGTTGCGCAGCGGCAGGACGAGCACCATGGTGCCGAGCCGGATCGTCCGCGTCACCCCGGCCAGCGCGGCCAGCGTGGTCAGGGCCTCCAGCCACGTGCACGCGTACGCGGGCGGCGTGAGCAGCAGGTGGTCGATCGTCACCGCGCAGTCGAAGCCGAGGTCCTCGGCGCGGCGCAGGTAGCCTCCCATCTCCTGGAGCGTCGCCGTGCGCGGGCCCAGGGCAAAGCTGGGGATCCGCAGCCCGTAGCGCACCTCAGGCCCCCGGCAGCTCGATCATCGACGACTGCAGGCGCTTGACGCCGGCGCCGGTCATGTCCTGCCACGATTTGGCCAGCGAGCCGCCGGCGTCGATGCCGCGCGTGCAATCCTCGACGACCGCGGCGGCGAACCCGGCCTTGCGCGCGTCCAGCGCGGACCACGCCACGCAGAAGTCGGTGGCGAGACCGACCAGGAACACCTGCTGCAGGCCGCGCTCCTTGAGGTAGCCGGCCAGGCCGGTCGGGGTCTTGCCGTCGGCCTCCATGAACGCGGAGTACGAGTCGACGTGCTTCCGGTAGCCCTTGCGAATGATCAGCTCGGCGTGCGGGATCGCCAGCGCCGGATGCAGGCTGGCATCGGCGGTGCCCTGCACGCAGTGATCCGGCCACAGCACCTGGGTCCCGTAGGGCAGCGAGACGGTCTCGAACGGCTTCTTGCCGGGATGACTCGACGCGAACGAGATGTGGCCGGCCGTGTGCCAGTCCTGGGTGAGCACCACGTGCTCGAACGCGCGGGCCAGGCGGTTGATGAGCGGCACGATCTGATCGCCCCCGCCCACGGGCAGCGTGCCGCCGGGCACGAAGCAGTTCTGCACGTCGACCACGAGCAGCACGTCCTGCGGGCCCGGCTTGATCCGGGCAGCCTGGGCCGACGCAGGCGCGGCCAGGCCGGTCAGCGCCGCCGCGGCGGCGCCGCCGAGGAATTCACGACGATCCATGGCCGTCCTCCCCGGGGATCAACGGAGCCCGTCCTCCTTCTTCGCCTCGTCCTTCGTGAGCCCGCCGATGCGCGCGTGCGGCCGGCCGCCGTCGGTGACGACGATGGCCAGCACGATCTCGTCGCCGCGGGGCGCGTCGGGCAACCGGACTTCCATCGCGTCGTAGTGGGTGCGCACGAAGGCGGCGTCCTTGAAGTGCAGGGGCACGTCGATCGAGGCGCCGGGGCCCCCCAGCTTCTTGGCCGACGGGATGATGGCCTTGCCGCCCCCCACCGCCGTGCGCAGCGGCGCCCCCAGCTTGGGGTGCAGCAGCGCCGCCGCGTGCTCGTACTCGCCGCGCTCGCCCACGATGGCGGCCTTGCCGTACGACTCGGCCGGCGCTCCGAGCGCTTCGGTCGCCCGCTTGGCCAGCAGCGCGCCGAGCTCCTCGCCGGCGTCGATCAGCGGCGTGAGGTCCTCGACGAACCGGCCCGCGAACGGGTTCTCCAGCACCGCGACCGCCGCGGCCTTCCGCAGCGGCCGTCTGGCCTCGCGGCCGCCGTCGCTGAGGACCTCCTCGACGATCGTGACGAGCTTGCGGATCTTCGTCGTGCCCATCCGCCGTTCTCCACGCGACCCCCCGCCGGCGACGGCGAGGGTCTCGACGTCATGCTCGATGGAACACCAGTCCGTCGAGCAGCTTGGGGTAGAAGTGCGTCGATTTCTGCGGCAGCAGCTCGCCGCCCCGGACGACCGCCTCCAGCTCGGCCGGCGTGGTGGAAGCGATCAGGAACGCGGCCTGGTACCGGCCGTCCCGGGCCGCGCGCACGGCCTCGTCCTGGTCGGCGGTGTAGTCGACGTGGCGGCCCGCCTCGAGGTCGGCCGCGTCGATGCCGAGCAGCGGACGCAGCAGCGCCTCGTGCAGGAGGGAGACGGCCAGCCCGCGCCAGGCCGTGGAGGTGCCGGCCGGCCACGCGATGTCGCCGGCCGCGTCCCCTCGCAGCTCGAGGACGACCGCCTCCGCCCCCGCCACGACCCCGATGCGGGTCGGCGTGGGACGAAAGCCCGCTGGGTCGGTCAGCGACGTCACCTGGAACCAGCGCCGGGCCTCGCGGGTCGCGCGGTCCAGCGAGAAGCCGGCGACGTCGTGGACGAGGCGGTGGTTGGCCAGGATCGTGAGGCCGGGCGCTTCCAGCGGGAAGAACGCCATGAGCTTGTCCTCGGCGCCGGGATGACGCCGCGCGTACTCGACCGCGGTCTCGTACCGGTGATGGCCGTCGGCGATGATCACCGACGCCGGCGCCATCAACGCCTGCACGCGCTCGATGGTGGCCGTGTCGGTGATGCGCCAGAGGCGATGGACCTCGCCCCGCAGGTCGCGCGCCTCGACCAGGGGCGCGCCGGCACCGGCAGTGAGGGCGCGCAGGTGTCCGTCGGGATCGCTCGTGAGCATGAACAGCAGCCCCGTGTCGGCGCCGGTGGCCTCCAGCAGGCGCATGCGGTCCTGCTTGGGGCCGAGGTGGGTGCGCTCGTGCGGCCGGACGACCCCGCGCGCGTAGTCGCTCACCTCGCCCAGGGCCACGAAGCCCGCGCGCGTCACCTCCCGACCGGCGACGTGATACGTCTGCGTGTAGGGATAGATCGCCGGCGATTCCTCCGGCGTCCACAGCCCGTCGCGGAGCCAGGCGTCGAGGGTCTGTCGGGCCCGCTGGTACTTGTCGGACGCCTCCCCCGGGCCCGGCTGATCGGCGGGGTACGACACCCGCACGACGTTGGCCGGACTCATCGCGTACAGCTGCTCCTGCATGGCCGGCGTGATCTGGTCGTAGGGCGGCGCGACGACCTTGGAGAGGTCGTGCGCTCGACCGATGCCGTAGCGGTACCCGCGAAACGCGTGGATGCGCACGGCCGGCTAGTGGGCGCCCCCGCCCGGCCCCACGCCCTTGACGACCGCGGCGGCGCGGCCGGCGGGCGGGGTGTTGCGACTGCGGCCGATCGTGATCGTGCCGTCGATGACGACCATCGAGATGCCCGGCAGGTCACCGGCGCTGAGCGCCGCGAGCGCGTCGCCGGCCACCGAGCCGATCGGCGCGTCGCAGACGACCAGGTCGGCCTCGCGCCCCTCGGCGATCAAGCCGCGGTTGAGCCCGTAGACGCGCGCGGTGTTGCCGGTGGCGCAGGCGACGGCCTCCGCCGGAGGCAGGCCGCCGAGCGCCGACAGCAAGGTGAGCGTCCGCAGCACCCCGAGCGGGATGACGCCGGTCCCGGAGGGCGCGTCGTTGCCCACGATGATCCGTCCCGTCGCCCGCGCGTCCACGGCCGCGCGCAGGGTGTGCAGCGCGGTGCGCGCGTTGCCGCACTGCACGATCTCCAGCGCCATGTCCGTGGCGACGAGCCGGTCGATCTCGGCCGGCGACATCGACGTGGTGCCCCCGTTGATGTGGCCGACGACGTGGGGCCGCGCCTCCAGCACGACGTCGGCGTCGATCGGATTCGACCCGGCGATGGAGGGGCCGCCGGTGTGGATGGTCACCGTCATGCCGTGCTGCTTGGCCCATCGGACCATCGGGGCGGCGTCCTTGCCGGTCTTCACCGAGCCGAGCCCGATCTCGCCCACCAGCTTCACGCCGGCGCCGGCCATCTCGGCGAAGTCGGCCTCGGTGAGGCCGATCTCCGGGATCGGCGCGCCGGCCTCGACCTTGACGCCGCCCGGCCGGAAGTTCGCATAGGCCCTGGCGGCGACGATGGCCAGGGCCTTCAGCCCCACGATGTCCTTCGGCCGGCCCGGCAGGTGCACCTCGCCCGCCGAGATCGCCGTGGTGACGCCGCCGTGCATCGCCGAGTCGAGGAAGTCGACGGTGCGCTGGCGGGGCGTGAAGTCGCCGAACACCGGGTGCACGTGCGAGTCGATGAGGCCGGGCAGGACCGTCGTGCCGCGCGCGTCGACGACCGTGTCGGCGTCCTCGTCCAGTCCGCGGCCGATCGCCGCGATGACCCCGTCGCGGATCACCAGCGCATCGGCGTCGAGCAGCGGGCGCCGGATATCGCCGCTCACGAGCGTGCCGATGTTGCGCACGAGCGTCTTCATGGCGGGAGCCGAGTGTGTCAAAACCCGCCGCCCAGCGCAACCCGCGCTCGTCGTCCCGCCCCCGGCCGCGGGGCCTCCGGTCGGCGGTCGGGGGCTCGGGCGAGCCCCCGAACGTCAGAACGCGACGGCGGTCCGCTCCAGGCGCGCCTGGACGTCGTCGATGTGGGCCAGCATGGCGGCGCGCGCGTCGCTCGCGTTGCCGGCGACGACGGCGTCGAAGATGCGCCGGTGCGCGGCCTCGACCTGGACGCTGTCCGCCTCGGTCAGCTCCGGCTGTGGCGCCAGCACCTCGGCCTCCAGCTCGATGAGCGCGTGGGTGATCACCGCGTGGACCGGGTTGCGCGCGGCCTCGGCCAGCGCGCGATGGAACTCGAGGTCGAACTGGCGCGCCGGAAGACCGGCGACGGCGTGCTCCCAGCGCTGCTCCAGCGCGGCGCCCAGGTTCTTGAGGTCGGCCTCGGTGGCGCGCTGGGCGGCCAGCGAGGCGAGCTCGGGCTCGATGAGCCGACGGGCCTCCAGGAGCTGCGGCCACGACACGCGGCCGAGCCGGAAGAGCGTCTCGAAGTCGCGCACGAGCGGCCGATCGTCCACCTCGCGGACGAAGTAGCCGCCGGTCGAGCCCTGGCGCACGTCGACGAAGCCGCGCAGCTCCAGCGTGCGCAGCGCCTCGCGGACGGCGACGCGGCTCGCCTTGAGGTCGCGCGCGAGCTGGCGCTCGGGCGGAAGCTTCTGGCCCTGGCGCAGGCGCCCGTCGTAGATCGCGCGCTCGATGTGACCGACGATCTGCTCGTAGACACGCGGCGCTCTGACTGTGCCTGGCATGGTGCGCGTCACTGTCGTCTCAAACGAGTCCGAAGTCAAGCCTCCGTGCGCGCGCACCGGATCGCGACCGCGAGCGCGCCGGCGACGGCGGCGGCGAACCGGCGTCGCCGCCGTCGCGAACACCGCGCGCGCGGGTCGCGCGGGCCCGTGCCGCCGGTCCGTGGCGGTCGTCGACGCGACGGCTGCGTCACCCGGCTGACTGCCCGTGTCGGCTCGATGTCAGCGCAAGACAGTCGGCTCGGCGCCCGGCTGTGTAGCTACGCGCCTTTCCGCTCCTGGCTCGGGCGTTGCAGTCCCGCGCGCGACACCGACAGCCCGGAGCGAGGGTGGCTCTCTGACAGGAGGCGGATCATGCGCGGAGCGTTGAGAACGGTCGTGATGGTTCCGGCGGCACTGGCGCTGCTGGCCAGCGGGTGTGCGACGAAGGGCTTCGTGCGCGAGATGGTGGGCAAGAGCGAGCAGGAGATGGATCAGCGCGTCGGCAAGGTGAACGAGCGGGTCGTCACCGTCGAGGGCCGGCTCGGCGAGGAGACGCAGCGGGTGACGAAGGTCGAAGGGCAGCTGGCCGGCGTCGAGACCCGGGTCGGTCAGGTCGGCGAGCAGGCCAAGGCGGCGCAGACACGGGCCGACGCGGCCTTCGGCCGGGCCGACGAGGTCGACAGCCGGCTGACGCGGCTCTGGACCAACCGCCATCAAAGGCAGCTCGTCGAGACGCTGCACCTGCAGTTCGGCTTCGACCGGGCGGACCTGACGGACGGCGCCCAGACCGCGCTCCTCTCGATCATCAAGGAGCTGAAGGCGAACCCCGCCCTCACCGTCGAGCTCGAGGGCTACACCGACCAGACGGGGCCCAAGGACTACAACGTGACGCTGAGCCAGCGCCGCGTGGAGTCGGTGCGCCGGTACCTCGTCGAGCAGGGCGCCGAGCTGCCGCGCATCCACTCGGTCGGGCTGGGACCGCTGGGTGGCGGGAAGGGCGAGGAAAGCGCCAAGCAGCGGCGCGTGACCGTCAAGCTGATGATCGCCGCGGAGTGAGCTGCGACCGGCCGTCGCCTACCGCACCGTAGAGAGCCGGGCCGGGGCGCGACGTTGCACGTCGCGTCCCGGCCCTCGTTGTTCCCGCGTGGTCCTTCGTCGGCTATGCCAGGCGGGGGGCAATCGCGCTGACAGCCATCGCCCAGGTCTGCGAGAGCAACGCGAGATAGATGTGGCGACCGATCACCTGGCGTGCGTCGGCGCGAAGCGCGACGAGCGCCGGGTCCGGGCGTAGCACGCGGCGCCAGGCCTCGAGCCACTCGCGAACGTCGCGGACCGAGGAAAAGATCGGCAGCCACAGGCGGAGACCGTAGTCGGGGTGCCGACGCGCGACGTGGCGTACCAGGCGAACCAGCACCACCCCGGTCTGTACGGCGTTCACCGCCGCCAGGGCCAGCACCATCAGGAACGTCACCCGGAGGACCTCGTCGACCATGCCCGGGACAGGGAGCAAGGGCGATACCAGGCCCGTAAGTTCCCACCAGACCTGGGTTCTTCACGCTCGCCGCGCGCGGCTCGGGCGGTTCCTGACCGGCGACGCCGAGCGCGCGTGGCGTGAAATCGACCAGAGGCTGGCGCCGTTGAGTACACTAGGCGGCGCGCACCGGCAGGAGGCCTCCGATGGACAGCGTCAGCCAGGTATTCGACCTCCACGCGCTGAAGGATTTCGCGCCCGACAGGCGCGTGCGGAAGCTGCTCTTCAAGACCGACCAGCTCTGGTCGGAAATCGCCTGCTACGAGCCCGGGCAGTCGACGGTGCTGCACGTGCACCCGCGCGAGGAGGAGGCGATCTTCGTGCTGCAGGGCACGGCGAACATGAACGTCGGCGGCGAGGAAGTGGTCGTGCCGGCCGGATCGCTCGTGAAGTTTCCCAGCAACGTCATGCACGACGTCCGGAACCTCGGCGCCGAGCGGTGCGTGATCATGTTCGTGAAGGTCAACCCCAAGCTGCTCAAGGCCGGGGAGCCCGCCCAGGATGGGTAACGTCGAGCGTTGCGACAAGACGCTGCCGACCAACGCGATGATGTACCACGTCCGCAAGGACGCCGCCCTCCGGGCGCGCTGGCTCACCGACCTGGAAGGCCTGGCCCGCGAGTTCGGTCTCGGCCGGGCGGAGTACGAGGCGATCCGCGACAAGGACCCGCGGCGGCTGATGGACCTCGGCGTGCACCAGTACTACGTGCCCCAGATCCTGCGCCTCTTCTTCGGCGCCGCCCAGAACAGCAACGCGAGCGCGGCGCTGGAGTGCTACCGGCGGGCGTTCCCGCGCGAGACCGCCGAGGCGATGGCGCTGCAGGAACGACTGGACGGCCGCCGTGGCTGAGATCGTCGCCGCGATGGCGATGACGCACTCGCCCGGCCTCACCGGCTGGTTCACCCGGGCGCCGGAGGACGACCAGCACCTGGCCCTGCAGGCCACCGCCGAGATGCGCCGCCGGCTGGAGGCGGCGCGGCCGGACGTGGTGGTGATGTTCAGCAACGACCACCTCCTCAACTGGCCCATCAACAACGTCCCCGAGTACACGGTCGGCGTCGCCGCGGAGCACGTGGGCCCGGCCGACTGGTTCGACGAGTGGCTGGCCATGGAGAAATACCGCGTGCCCGGCCACGCGCCGCTGGCCCGCTTCGTCGTGAACGAGGCCGCCCGTCACCGGCTCGCGCTGGCCTGGCTGCGCGAGATGCAGTTCGACGACGGCATCTCGGTGCCGACGCACTACCTGAACCCCGACGCGCGCTTCCGTCTGGTGCCCATCACCATGAACTGCACGGTGCCGCCGATTCCCACTCCGGAGCGCGCCTATCAGGTCGGGGGCGTCCTGAAGGACGTCCTGCGGGCCTACCCGGGGCCCGAGCGGATCGCGGTCGTGGCCACCGGCGGGCTGTCGCACGAGCCGGGGGGACCGCGCTACTTCTGGGTCGACGAGGCGTTCGACCGCTGGTTCCTCGACCTGCTCAAGCGGGGCGATCACCAGGCCCTGCTGCGCGAGTGCACGCTCGAGCGGATGGAGGAGGCCGGCTCCGGAGGGACGGCGGAGTTGCTGGCCTGGGTGCTCGTGCTCGCGTTCACCGCGGGTCCGGCCGACGTTCTCGCCTACATGCCGGCCGTCGCCTGGCGCTCGGGCACGGGGATGGTCGTGTGGAACGAGCTGGCGTCGTGAGCGGCCGGCCGGGGGCCTGACCGTGGCCGAGCACCGGCTCGACGCCGGCGACGTGCACCGGGAGTGGAACAACGCGATTCCGCCCCGGCTCACGATCGACCCGGGCGACACGGTGGTCTTCGACACGCGCGACGCCGCCGACGGCTACTACTCGCCCGCCTCGACGCACGCCGACGTGATCGGTCGTGGCCCGTTCCGGGGACATCCCCTCACCGGTCCGGTGCGCGTGCGCGGGGCCCGGCCCGGTGACACGCTCGTCGTCGACGTGCTGGAGGTGCGGCCGGCGCTGGACTGGGGCTGGACGGCCATCCGTCCGGGCCGAGGGCTGCTGCCCGAGGCGGACTTCGCGAAGCCCTATCTCAACATCTGGGACCTGTCCGACGGCGCGCACGCGCGCATGGGCCACGCCGTCGCCGTGCCGATCGAGCCGTTTCCCGGCGTGATGGGGGTCGCGCTGGACGAGCCCGGCGGACACAGCACCATGCCGCCTCGCCGCAACGGCGGCAACATGGACATCCGCCAGCTCGCCGCCGGGGCCACGCTCTACCTGCCGGTGCTGGTGGACGGGGCGCTGTTCAGCGTCGGCGACGCCCACGCGGCCCAGGGGGACGGCGAGGTCTGCATCACGGCGGTGGAGATGAGCGCGCGCGTGACGCTGCGGATCGGGCTGCAGAGCGGACGTCGCCTGGCCGAGCCGCGGCTTCGCACGACGAACCCACCGAGCGGCCGGGGTCGGCAGGGACCCTGGATCGCCACCACCGCCCACGGTCCCGACCTGTTCGCCTCCGCCCAGCAGGCGATCCGCTACCTCATCGAGCAGATCGTCGAGGAGCGCGGGCTCAGCCGCGAGCAGGCCTACATCGTGTGCTCGGTGGCGGCCGACCTCAAGATCAGCGAGATCGTGGACGCGCCGAACTGGATCGTGTCGGCCTTCCTGCCCGAGTCCATCTTTTCGTGATGACCGACGACGCGATCGCCCCCCTGCGCGCGTGGCTGCGCGACTGGCAGGCCGCCGTGCGCGCGGTGGACTTCGAGGCCGGACGGCGCATGTGCGCCCCCGAGATCGTCGCCTTCGGCACGGTGGCGCCGTTCGTCGAGGGCATCGACGACGTCATGGCCGGCCAGTGGCACAAGGTCTGGGCCCACATCCGCGATTTCACGATGCACGACGACCGCGCCCGCGGCGCCGTCGCCGGCGACCACGGCTGGATCGCCACCACCTGGGACTCCCTCGGCGTGCATCCGGACGGCTCGACGTTCCGGCGTCCGGGCCGGGCCACCATCGCGTTCGTGCGGCGCGACGGGCGGTGGCTGGCCGCCCACACGCACTTCACGCTCATCCCCCAACCCTGAAGGAGAAGCGCATGCACATCGGCGTCTGCATCTTCGCGACGGAGTACGCCATCCGCATCGACGAGCTGGCCCGGGAGACCGAGGCCCGCGGCTTCGAGTCGCTGTGGGTGCCCGAGCACACGCACATTCCGACCAGCCGGCGCAGCCCCTTCGCCGGCGGCGCCCAGCTCCCCGAGGAGTACAAGCACACCCTCGACCCGTTCGTCTCGCTGATGGCCGCCGCCGCCGTGACGAAGACCCTGCGCGTCGGCACCGGGATCTGCCTCCTCATCGAGCGCGACACCCTCACCACCGCCAAGGCGGTGGCCAGCCTCGACCTGCTGTCCAACGGCCGCTTCGAGTTCGGCATCGGCGGCGGCTGGAACGCGGAAGAGATGGAGCACCACGGGACGATCTTCAAGTCGCGCTTCCAGCGGCTGCGCGAGCAGGTGCTGGCCATGAAGGAGCTGTGGACGAAGGACGTCGCCGAGTACCGCGGCGACTTCGTCAGCTTCGAGCCGAGCTGGTCGTGGCCCAAGCCGGCCCAGAAGCCGCACCCGCCGGTGCTCCTGGGCGGCGAGAGCAGCTACACCCTGCAGCGCGTGGTCGATTTCTGCGACGGCTGGTTCCCCCGCGCGCGCAACGCCGACCGCGTGCTGTCCGGCCTGGCCGAGCTGAAGGAGCGCGCGGCGAAGGCCGGGCGCGACATCAAGACCATCTCGACGTCGGTCTTCGGCGCCGCGCCCGACCCGGCCACCCTCGACCGGTGGGCCGCCGGGGGTGTCACGCGCGCCATCCTGCGTCTGCCCCCCGAGGGTCGGGACAAGGTGCTGCCGCTGCTCGACCAGTGGACGAGGCTCATCAAGAGGTAGTCGGGCGCCGGCACGGGGCCGTCGCGGCCCCGCCGCGACGCTCGTGAGCGAGGCGATCCGCGCGACACCGGCGTGGGCGCTCGCGCTGCTGCGCGACGCCCGCGTCGGCCGGCTCGCCACCGCCGACGCCGCCGGCCGCCCGCTCGTCGTCCCCGTCTGCTACGCCGCGGACAGCGCGCGGATCTACTCGGCCGTCGACGCCAAGCCCAAGGCGACCCGCAATCTCCGCCGGCTGCGCAACATCGCCGACAACCCGCAGGTGTCGCTCGTCGTGGACGTGTGGGACGAGGACTGGAGCCGGCTCGCCTGGGTGATCGTCGAGGGCCGGGCGGACGTGCTGCACGGTGGCGACGAGTTCGGTCGCGCGATCGACCTGCTCGTGGCCAAGTATCCGCAGTACCGGAGCCTGCCGCTGGACCGGACGGCCGGCGCCGTGATCGCGGTCACCCCGGAACGCGTGCTGACCTGGCGCGCCGCGTGAGCGGCGCGCGCCTTGCGGCGCGATTCCTCCGCTCGCGGCGCGCGTCGGCTACGGCGTCACCGTGAGCGCCGTGGCGCTGAGCGCGGTGCCGTCCGCGGTCGTGACGCTGATCGTGCCCGTCACCGCCAGCAGCGGAACCGTGAACGTCACCGAGGTCGGCGACGAGGCGACGACGGCGGCGGCAAGCGTTCCGACCTTGACGACCGGGTCGGCGCCGGTCCTGAGGTTGGTGCCGGTCACGGCGACCGAGCTGCCCAGCGCCGCGATCGCGGGGGCGAAGCCGATGATCCTCGGCAACACCTTGAAGCTGACCGCGCTCGCTCCCGTGCCGATCGCGTTGCTGACGCTCACCGGCCCCGTCAGCGCGCCCGCCGGCACCACCACCTGCAGCGACGTCGCCGTCACCGCCGTCGGCACCGCCGTCGCCCCGCCGCCGAACATCACCAGCGTGGCCCCCGTCAGGTTCGTCCCCGAGATCTTCACCAGCGTCCCGGCCAGCCCCGCCGCCGGCGCGAAGCCGGTCGCCCGCGGCGGCTGCACCACCGTGAGGTCCGTCGCGCTCAGCGC